>Ga0302326_10014055_pt1 | contig 16967 bp, 17 predicted proteins | sample Palsa_T0_3_FD_202264 | JGI IMG/M metagenome (GOLD analysis project Ga0302326, IMG submission 202264) | Peat permafrost microbial communities from Stordalen Mire near Abisko, Sweden - Palsa_T0_3 | ecosystem: Environmental > Terrestrial > Soil > Palsa > Peat permafrost | place: Sweden: Abisko...
CTCCTCCTGGAGATGACGCGGGCCCGAGTGAGTCGCCGTATCGCCACCGAGCTCTTCGATCGCACCGGTGACGACGAACTTGGGCATTTGCTCGGTTTCTTTTACGACTCTGTGGCGTCGGCGGAGCTCGGAGACGAGGAGTTCACCTATGACCTCTCGGTGCCCGACAACGTGACGTACGTTGCCAACGGCTTCGTCAGCCACAACACCATCGGCTTGCTCATGGATTGTGACACCACGGGTGTCGAGCCCGACCTCGGTCTGGTCAAGACCAAGAAGCTCGTCGGTGGCGGCACGATGTCGATTGTCAACCAGACGATTCCCCGCGCACTGGTCAAGCTCGGGTACGGGCCGGATCAGGTGGCCGAGATCGTGATGTACATCAACGAGAACATGTCGATCCTCGGCGCACCACACATCGCACCCGAGCATCTCGCAGTCTTCGCCTGCTCGATGGGTGACAACACCATCCACTATTCGGGCCACATCCGCATGATGGGCGCCGTCCAGCCGTTCATCAGCGGTGCTATTTCCAAGACGGTCAACCTGCCCGAAGACGTCACGGTGGAGGACATAGAGCAGCTGCACATCGACGCCTGGCGGTTGGGGATCAAGGCGGTGGCCGTTTACCGGGACAACTGCAAGGTGGCCCAGCCCCTCTCGACCACCAAGGTGGCGGATGCGGATGTCGCTCTCGCCACTGCCAATGGCGGCGACATCGCCCCCCCCGGATCTTCGGCCGAGGCCAAGGACCGGGCCGTGGCGGCGCGCATCGCCGAACTCGAGGCGGCCCTCCTGCACGAGCAGGAGCGCAAGACGGAGTCCGTTGTCGTGGGCGCCATCAGGGAGCGCCTTCCCCGTCGTCGCAACTCCAAGACGTTCGCCTTCAGGGTGGCCGACTGTGAGGGGTACGTGACCGTCGGTGAGTACGAGGACGGACGGCCCGGTGAGGTCTTCATCAACGTCTCCAAGCAGGGCTCGACCCTGGCCGGGATCATGGATGCCTTCTCGATCTCGCTCAGCCTGGGCCTCCAGCACCAGGTGCCGCTGGCTACCTACGCACGCAAGTACACCAACATGAAGTTCGAGCCGGCAGGCATCACCGACGACCCCGAGCTCCGCATCGCTACCAGCTTGGTGGACTACATCTTCCGCCGCATCGCCCTCGAATACCTTTCAGTCGACGAGCGGACCGAATTGGGGATCCTCTCCACGTCCGAGCGCATGCAGCCCACCCTGCCCGGGGTCGAGGAGATGGCCACGCCGTCGGTTGGCCTGGTCGAGGACGGGCTGGGCGGGGGAGACGCAGCTCCCGCCGCGGGTCCGGTGGCGGCAACCGATGCAGCTCCGCACCGGGACCTGGCGCCGTCGGCGGGAGCAGCTTTCGGCAACACCGGGATCTACCCGATCGCTCGGGCCGAACAGCGTGACGCCCCGTACTGCTACAGCTGCGGCAACGCCATGCAGCGGGCCGGCTCGTGCTACGTCTGCGGCAGCTGCGGGACGACCAGCGGCTGTTCATGACGTGAGGGGTCGTGCATTGAAAAACTGAAGAGGTGCGTGGTGTCGTACGGCGTCGAATCGCTCCGGGGGACGAAGGGTCGGAGAGTTCTGGCCATGTTCGCGTGTTCAGCAGCTGTCGCATTGTCGGCCGGGTCGCTCGGTGCAGGGGCGTCGACGCGCCATACGGATCGCAGCAGGACCTCGGTCATCGCCGAGCTGCCGGTGATCTCGTGCCCGACCACCTATGGCGTTCAGCCTCCACCGAGTCCCTTCGTGCCCCATCAGCTTCCGACGACGAGCGTGGTGCACGGGCTCAGCTACTACTCCAACGGACGCATCACGGTGCTCGGTCCCGCCGGGTGGGCGTGCGGTGCCTTGGTGGCCGCCGACGGCGGGCAGGACCTCGACGTGTACCCGCCCGGCAAGCCCGACTATGCGACGAGCCTGGCACCCAAGGGGGCACGGCTCGTCGAGGTGGAGGTTGACTACACCGGTCATCTTCCCGGGGCCGAGCTGGTCTGCGCATTGTTCCCGAACTCGGCCGCCGCGGCCGAGGTGAAGTCTGTTCCGCTGCCGTGTCCCACGCCGACCGGTGAGAAGACAACCGCGCTGACCCCCGATGTCGTTACCTTCATCGACCCTCCCGGAACGAGCGGCTCGGGCGCCGGCTCCGGTGGATCGTTGACCTCCATGGGCGCCGCGGTGTACCCGCAGCTTTCCTCGGCCTCGGCCTCGGCCGACAGCGTCACCGTCGCCCGGCTCTCGTGCACCCTGCCCAAGAAGAGGGCAGCGTTGTGTGCCGCCATCGAGGGTGACTTCGTGGTGCGTAATCCGCCCGCCTACGTCCCGCAGGCTGGGTAGAGCCTGTGCCGGCCCGAGCAGCGGCTACTTGCTGCCCTGATCAGGGAGTACGACATCGCCAGAAGGCCAATCTTCGGATCCCGACCCGGGCGCCGACGGACTCCCTTTTGGGTGGGCCGCCAGAGGGGAGCGGCCACAATTGGCCTAGTGTTCTGGGAACACCACGATGCGGAAGGCGGATGAGGCGATGTTGCGAGGGGCAAAATGGGGAGCTGCGGTAATGGCCGTCGGAATGGCCGTGGCTGTCGTGCCTGCCGCCACGGCATCAGCCAGCATTGAGAAATCGTCGGTCTGCAAGGCCTACAAGGCCGAAGAGAACAAGCAACTCAAGTCGAGTTCATCGCTGGCGAAGGTCTATGAGTCGGGAAATTGGGCCAAGATCCAGAAGGCCCTGCTTTCGACCTTTGCCGGGGAGGCGAATGCCGAAAAGGATTTCGACGTCTACCTCAACGGTGCGTCCTCCAAGGTGAAGAACGCCGCGCAGGTGGCGCTCAAGCTCGACAGCTCGTTCAAGTCCGTCATTCAGAAGTCGACCAGCTTGACGCAGTTCGAGGCGGGCATCACCGCAGCCGAGAACACGCCGAAGGTGAAGGCCGCGTTGAACGTGCTCGACGCTTACTCGGCCAAGCTGTGCGGGACGACAACGCCGACCACCTGATCCGCGGGTCCTTCGGGCCCTTACGAGTCGAGCTCGGAGAGGACCTCACCGATGATCTTCGTCGTCTGGTGAGCCGTGAGGACGTCTCCTCCCTCGGCTTCGGCCACTTCGGATGCGAAGTCCTCGACTGAGTGGACGCCACCCACAAGAACGTGGCGCAATGCTTCACCGCTCGCTTCGGGGTCCTCGAGTGATTCCACTTGGGGCGCGACCGGCTCTCCGGGCGACGTCGCCACTGCATGCACCAACGTCATGGCCTCCTGACGACCGCTGACCGTCGATACGGCGGGCTCCCGATCCGGATTCTGTTGCAGGTCCCATTCCGAAAGCGCCTCGTCGTATCCACCCTCGCCGGGATGGAGCACCCGGGTGGTCGGCCCGGCATCCGCCTGGGCCGACTCCTGCGCTTCGCCATGGTCGGATGATGGGTTGGCGGCGTGGTCCTCTTCCTCGTGATGCCGGGCCGGCGCCACGGGAACGACGAGCGTGCCATCGGCATTGCGGATGATGTCCATGAGGCAGTTCTCCTTTGGTGCGCCGCCAGCACGAGGCGCTCGAATTGCCCATACCCAAAACGGCGCTTCAGTACCCATCGCCGGCCGAACGGGTGTCCGGGCCACCAGACGCTCGTGGGGGGCATGGTTGACGCACTCCCTATAGTGGGCGGCATGTCCCTAGACGCAGAATACGAACCGAGCCCCTCCGAATGGGTCAGGAACCAGGTGGCCGAGTACGAGGCTTCGGGTGGCACGAGGGCCAATACCCTCCTCGATACCGGCATGCCCGTCATCATCGTCACCAGCCGCGGGAACAAGTCCGGGAAGATGCGCAAGACCCCGCTCATGCGGGTCGAGCATGACGGGGAGTACGCCCTGGTCGCTTCGATGGGCGGGGCCCCGACACATCCGGTGTGGTACTACAACCTGATCGCCGATCCCGAGAGCATCGTGCTGCAGGACGGGCCCGAGCCCTTTGCCGTGTCTGTCCGCGAGACGAGTGGCGACGAGAAGGCGCAGTGGTGGAAGCGCGCCGTGGCCGCCTACCCGCCCTATGCGGACTATCAGGCCAAGACGGACCGCGAGATCCCGTTGTTCATCGCGACGCCGAAGGGCAAATCGGCCGGCTCGTAGTCGATAGTGCTCGCCCGCACGCTGCGCCGGTCGCGAGGCACGTCAGCCGGCGAAGTCCCAACTCTCGCCCTTCTCGTAGTGGTGCAGCACGTTCTTGGCAATGAGGATGCGGTGGACCTCGTCGGGCCCGTCGGCGATTCGCAGCGTGCGCGCCGAAAGGTACATGGTGGAGAGCGGGAGGTCGCTGGACACGCCCGCGGCGCCCCAGACCTGAATGGCCCGATCGACGACGCGTTCGTACGCAGCCGGTACGAAGACCTTTATGGCGGAGATCTCCGTCCGGGCCTGAGGGTCACCGTTCTCGACCTTCTCGGCCGCATGGATCGTCATCAGACGCGCCGACTGGAGGTCCATGTAGCTGTCGGCGATGAACCCCTGCATGAATTGCTTGTCCTTCAAGAGGCCGCCGTGGACCTCCCGGGTGAGGATGCGCTCCACCATCAGGTCGAAGGCCCGCCACATCTGCCCGACCGAGTTCATGCAGTGGAAGATCCTCCCGGCACCGAGCCGGTCCTGCGCGGCGCGGTGCCCGTCTCCGACCTGTCCCAACACGTTCTCGGCCGGCACCCGAACGTTGTCGTAGCGAACCTCGCAGTGGTCGGAGGAGGCGCTGCCCCAGATCCCGATGCCCCGCTCGATGATGACGCCGGGGGTGGAGGTGGGGACGATGACCTGCATCATCCGACCGGGGCGGTCGTCGTCGTCGGCTTCACCGGCCCGGCACATGACGATGAAGAAGTCGGCGGCCAACCCGTTGGAGGTGAACCACTTGTGCCCGTTGATCACCCACTCGTCCCCCTCGAGCACGGCGCTGGTCCGGATGGAGCGGGGGTCAGAGCCTGCGTTGTCCGGCTCGGTCATGGAGAACCCGGACTGCATCGTCCCCTCGACCAGGGGGAGGAGCCACTTCTCCTTCTGCTCTGCGGTCCCGTACTTGGCCAGGATCGTCTGGTTGCCCGAGTTGGGGGCGACGACACCGAAGAGGGAGGCCGCCCCGACGGCGTAGGCCAGGATCTCGTTCATGTAGGCGTGAGCCAAGAAGTCGATGCCCATGCCGCCGTACTCGGGGGGCAGGTGGGGGGCCCAGAGCCCCTCCGCCTTGACCTTCTCCTGCACCTCGGTCCGGAGCGCCTTGGACGCGGCGCGCTCTTCGTCGCTGGCCTGGCCCCGGCGCCCGCTCCACAGCAGCCGCTCGTTGGGCAGGATCTTCTCGTTGACGATCCGGCCGGTGCGGATCCGGATGTCGTTGATGTGGTCACTGAGCCCGGCAATGGGCGTCACGGTGATCGGCATGGCGTTCCCTCAAATCCCTCGTGCGGTTCCTCGTTGGTGTGAGGGGAGCCTACGCAGATTTGGTCGAAGTGTCCTGGTGCGCCACCCACCGGCCGGTCAGGGCCCGCTCGTAGCGGCCCTTTCCCACGAAGCTGATTGTCCAGCGGGCCAACGCAGCGAATCTGTTCTTGAACCCGGTGAGGAATGTCACGTGGACGACGAGCCACAGCACCCAGCCGATGAAGCCACCGATGCTGATCGGGCCGATTTTGGCCACGGCGCGAAACCGCGAGATCACGGCCAACGTCCCGAGGTCGCGGTAGTGGAACGGCTTCGAGCCGGTCTTCCCCCGTACCCGCCGGGTAATCGTGTGGGCGGCGTGGGCGCCTGACTGCATCGCCACCTCGGCCAATGCGGGCAGGTCGTCGAGGGCCATGAGATCGCCGATGACGAAGATTTCGGGGTGGTCCGGGACCGAGCAATCGGGTGCGACCTGCACCCGGCCTTGGCGGTCGAGCTTGGCACCGGTGGCGGAGGCCAGGTGGGCTCCCAGCGGAGAACCGCTCGTGCCGGCAGCCCACACCTTCGTGACCGACGGAATAGAGAGGAGGGTGCCATCGGATTGGGTCAGCTTGACGCCGTCGTCGTCGATGTCCGTCACCATGGCCCCCAGGTGCACCTCGACACCCATGCGGCGGAGGTCCCGTGCCGTCATGCGTGAGACACGGGGACCCATGGATGCCAACAGCCCGTCACCGCCCTCGACCAGGACGACGCGGGTGGTGTGGGGATCGATACGGCGAAAGTTGCGCTCCAGCGCCCGCCGGGAGAGCTCCTTGAGCTGCCCCGCCATCTCCACGCCGGTTGGCCCTCCGCCGACGACCACGAACGTCATCAGGGCCCGGCGACGCGCCTCGTCCTCTTCCCACTCGGCCTCTTCGAACGCACCGAAGATCTCTCCGCGCAAGTAGAGCGCATCGTCGAGGGACTTCATGCCGCACGCGGCACGGCGGAATTCGTCATGTCCGTAATACGTGCTCGCCGCTCCCCCCGCCATAATGAGGCTGTCGTAGGTGAAAGTCAGTGTGTGGCCGTCGACCGCGCGCGCGGTGACCGTCCGCGCCGTCGGATCGATGGTGTTGACCTCGGCCAAGACCACCCGCAGCGCTCGATGCTTGCGGAGCACGTCCCGTATGGGCGGGGCGATCTGGCCCTCGGACAGGATCCCCGTCGCCACTTGGTACAGCAGGGGTTGGAAGAGATGGTGATTGGTGCGGTCGATGAGGGTGACCCGGACCGGGGCCCGCTTCAGTGCCTTGGCGGCGAAGAGACCGCCGAACCCAGAACCGATGATGACCACATGGTGTCGCGTGTCCTGGGTGTCGTCGCTCATAGATACCTGTCCACCACCTCTACGACGTAGCGAGCCAGGGGAAGGTCGGCCAACTCGCTCTTCGAGAACCACCCTATGGCGTCGGTCGTCCCGGCCTGCTCGGCCCGCAGGGTCCCGCTCCACGTCGCAACGCGATAGATGATGCGCACGGTGTGCAGGTTCGTCTCATCGGGCAGGATGCGTACGTCGGAGAGCACGTCGAGCAGGGGACCCAGCACGACAGTCAATCCTGCTTCCTCTTCGATCTCCCGGCGCAGTGCGTCGGCGGGGTGTTCGCCGTGGTCCACCCCGCCCCCGGGCAGGAACCACCGGCCCCGGAGGCTCAACGAGGATGAGGCCCGGGCCAGGAGCAGGTTGCCTTGCGCATCCACACACAATCCATATGCGGCGATCCGCTGGCGTTCGGGCATGGGGGAATGCTGGCGTGCGCCGCTCCCGTACGCAAAGGCGGTTGCCCGCTACCCTGACGCCAGGCCGCCACCGGCGAACGGCAACGAAAGGGCGTGGGCATGGACACTGCAGCAGAACTCGAGGCCATACGCCGATTGAAGTACGCCTATTTCCGTACCCTCGACCTCAAGCAGTTCGACCTGCTCGGCCAGTTGCTCACCGATGATGCCACCGCGTCCTATGAGGACGGCAGGACCGTCTTAGACGGGGCGGCGGCCATCGTGGCCTGGTTGACCGAGGCCCTGGGCAGCCCGGGCATCGTGACCGAGCACCATGGCCACCACCCCGAGATCGACTTCACCTCACCCACCACGGCGACCGGGACGTGGTACCTGCAGGACCGCGTGATCGTGCCTGCAGCGGACCTCGAGATCGGGGGGACGGCGCTCTACGCCGACCGGTACACGAAGACCGATGCCGGTTGGCGCATCGCCCACACCGGGTACATGCGGGTCTTCGAGGAGCACCGCACCCATTCGACGCTCGCCGTGATCTCGTTCAGCTCCCGGTTCAAGGACGCGGGTTCGGACTGATCGTGAAGGCCGGGTCGAAGAGCGTGGTGGGCTCCAGCGCCTTCTCGATCGCCGCCACGAAGTCGGGCTCGAGGTCGATGTCGAGTGCCTTGACGTTCTCCGCGATCTGCTCGGGCCGGCTGGCCCCGACGATGGCGCTGCTCACGTTCTCGTTGCGCAGTACCCAGGCCAGCGCCACCGACGCCGGGGTGTAACCGGCCTGGCGGCAGAGCTCCGCGTAGTCCTGGACCGGCGTGAGCACTTCGTCGCGCAGGAGCCAGCTCATTTCTTCGCCCTCGGCCCCGGTGGCCCGCGATCCTTCCAGGGGGGCGGCTCCCGGCAGGTACTTCCCGGTCAGGACCCCTTGGGCCAGCGGAGACCAGACGATCTGTCCCACCCCCTCTTTCTGGCAGAGGGGGACCACCTCGGCCTCGATGACCCGCCACAGCAGCGAGTACTGGGGCTGGTTGGAGACGAGGCGGTCGAAGCCCATTTCGTCGGCGAGCCGGAGGGCGTCGGCGATCTGCTCAGCCGTCCATTCGGAAACCCCGATGTAGTGCACCTTGCCTTGGCGCACCAGGTCGTCGAAGGCGCGCAGCGTCTCCTCGAGCGGCGCCGCGTAGTCGTAGCGATGGGCCTGGAGCAGGTCGACGTGGTCGGTCTGCAGCCGTTCCAGCGACGCATGGAGCGATTCGATGATGTGCTTGCGCGAGAGGCCGCGGTTGTTGGGGTTGAATCCCGTGGGCCAGTACACCTTGGTGAAGATTTCGATGGAGTCGCGCGCCACGCCTTTGAGGGCGCGGCCCAAGACCGACTCGGCCCGGCCCCAGGCGTAGACATCCGCCGTGTCGAAGGTGGTGATCCCCGCATCGAGCGAGGCCTTGACGCACGCGATCGCGGCTTCATCCTCGATCTGGCTGCCGTGAGTGATCCAGTTGCCGTACGAGAGGGCGGAGACGAGCATGCCCGATTTTCCGAGGTGGCGGTAGTCCATGCTCCGGACTGTACCCGGTGGTCGTACGCTCGCCGGAGTGGCGCCGGAAGATCCGTATCGCGAGGCCGACGATGACACCGGTCAGCCCGCCGGTCCGGGTCCCACCCTGCGCGTGCACAAGGGCCTGGCGATTCCGATGACCGAGATCACCTGGCGCGCCACCACCTCGGGCGGGCCGGGCGGCCAGCACGCCAACCGGACCCTCAGCCGGGTCGAGGTCCAGTTCGACGTGACTGGATCCGCCTCGCTCGGCCCTCGCCAGCGAGCGCGGCTGTTGGAGCGCTACGGGCCGGTGGTCCGGGCGGCCGCGTCAGAGTCGCGCTCGCAGGCCCGCAATCGCCAACTCGCCCTCGAACGCCTGGCCACCCGGTTAGCCGAGGGGTTGCGCGTCGACCCCACGCGGCGGGCGACCAGGCCCACCAAGGGGTCACAGGTGCGGCGGGTCGAAAAGAAACGGCAGCGCTCCGAGGTGAAGCGCCATCGCCGTCCCCCGACTGAACACGACGAGTAGGCCCGCACCACCAGGCGAACGGCCGGCGGCGAATGGTTCAGGACGAATGGTTCAACCGGGCAGCCCGAGATGCGCCACGGCCTCGGCGAGGCCATGGTCCAGCCGGGCGATCAGCGCGGCGTCGTCGTCCGCCCGCGGTCCCCGCAAGGCGGTGAGGGCGGCATAGCCCTGAGCGACCAGGGTGGCGTCCTCGTGCGGGTCGGACCCCTCGGCGTGCTCTGTCCGCGGGAACGGGGATCCCACGCTGAGGAGGATCTCCCCTTCCTCGGCCGGTCCTCCCTCCAAGGTGGCCCGGGCTCCCTCGGCGGCGGCCGGCCCCTCCATTTCGGGCGGATTGGGAGTTTCCCAGTTGCTGGTGCCGCTGGCCGCCTTGATGAGCCCCGCTCCGCTCACCCGGGCCCAACGAAGCCCGAGGATCTCGTGTCGGGGCAACGACGGGACGTTCAGATTGAGCACGGTGCGGGCCGGTGCGTCGGCCAGAACCGGAATGAGGGCCACGGCCAGATCGGCGGCGGATTCCCACGGGTCCGGCGTCACGCCCGATCGGAGGGAGACGGCCAGGGCGCTGATCCCGAGCTGGGATGCCGTGAGCGCGGCCCCCACCGTCCCCGAGTGCAGGACCGATCGGCCGACGTTGACGCCCCTATTGATCCCCGACAGCACGAGGTCGGGCTTGGGCCCCACCGCACCGAGCGCGCCGGCGATCACCGAGAGCGCGGGGGAGGCGTCCAAGCCGTAGGCCTCGACCTCTTCGGCGCCCACCACGCGGGCCCGGCGGTAGCCAATCCTCGTGCCGTCGGTGACCGAGCCGACGGCGGCGCCCGCCCCGCTGAAGTTGGAGCTCGGCGCCACGACGACGATCTGATGCCGCGGACCACCGGCGGCGGCGGACGCAGTGGCCCACGCCAGGAGTGCCCTGGTCAGAGCGGCCAACCCCGGAGCGTCCACCCCATCGTCGTTGGTCACCAGCACCCGCACAGGGCGCACCCTACTGTCCGTGCGGGTCGTCTCGGGACGACAAATTGCCGCTGTCACCAAAGCTTTGCGGCCCGGTTACCGCCCCGTCACCGGGCCCAACCCCCGGACCCGCTCTCGGTCTGCTTCAATTCACTGCGCCATGGCCCTGCCCTCACCCCGGATCTCCGTCGCGTCACCGACCGGCCAGCAGTGGCGCATCGGGCACGGAGAACAGGACGTGGTGGTGTGCGAGGTGGGGGCGACCCTGCGGACCTACGACGTGGGCTCGACCCGGATCATCGACGGCTTCGGTCCCCGTGAGTGGTCGCACAGCGGCCGGGGACAGGTGTTGGCTCCCTGGCCCAACCGGCTGGCCGACGGCCGCTACGAGTTCAACGGGATCAGGGCGCAGGCCGCGCTCGACGAGCCCGAAAGGCGCAATGCCATACACGGCCTCGTGCGCTGGCTCCCGTGGACCCTTCAGACACGCCACCAGAACCAGCTGTCGCTCCGCTTGCAGCTCCACCCCTCGCCGGGATATCCGTTCTCGCTGCTCCTCGAGATGGAGTACCACGTGGGTCGGGAGGGTCTCAGCGTCACGACGACGGCCCACAGCACCGACGAGGGGCCGGTGCCGTTCGGCCTCGGGTTTCACCCGTACCTGACGGCCGGGCGAGAGGCGATCGACGAGGCCATTCTCCAACTGCCGGCCCATCACACGCTGGACATGGACGACCGCGGTTTGCCCACCGGCGACCTGACGGCGGTGGCCGGTTCGGAATTCGATTTCACCACCGCCCGCTTCGTGGGCCCCACCCGGATGGACACCGCTTTCACCACGCTCGATCGTGACGCCCAGGGTCGGGCCTGGGCCAGCCTCGATTCGTCGGGTGGCGACGCCGGGGCGGCGTTGTGGGCCGATCCGGGCTTCGGCTACCTCATGGTCTATACGGGCGACACGCTCGGGGAGGTGCCCCGCCGCCGCCGAGCCGTGGCCATTGAGCCCATGACGTGCCCGCCCAACGCGCTGCGCACGGGGAAGGACCTGATCTCGTTGCAACCCGGTCAGCGGTGGTCGGCCAGCTGGGGCCTGGTGCCGCGCTGATGTCCACCCCGGATCCAGCCCACGTGGTCATCGTCACCGGGTCGAGCAGCGGGATCGGCGAAGCCGTGGCCCGGTCCTTTGCCGCCATCGGGGCCGGGGTCGTCGTGAATTCGGCTCGCTCGGTGGAACAGGGCCAGGCCGTGGCCGACTCATTGCCCGATGCCGTCTACGTCCAGGGCGACGTCACCGACCCCCAGGCGACCCGGGCGCTGGTGGACGCGGCCCTCGAACGCTGGGGCCGGCTCGACACGTTGGTCAACAACGCAGGGACGACGGCCGTGATCCCGCACCAAGACCTCGAAGCCGCCTCGGTCGACATCTGGCGCCGGGTCTTCGAGGTGAACGTCTTCGGTACGTGGTCGATGACCCTGGCCGCCATGCCCGCCCTCCAAGAGGCGAAGGGCTCGGTCGTGAACGTCACGTCCGTGGCCGGGTTGCGCCCGACCGGATCATCGATTCCCTATGCCGCCAGCAAGGCTGCGCTCAATCACATGACGGTGCTCTTGGCCAAGGTCGTCGGACCGGCCGTCCGGGTGAACGCGGTCGCTCCCGGCCTCATCGACACCCCGTGGACGGCGGACTGGGATTTCGTCCGTGCCGTGGTGGAGCAGACGGCACCGCTCAAACGGGTCGGGCAACCCGAGGATGTGGCGGAAGTCGTGCTGGCGCTGGCCCGGGCGTCCTATGTGACCGGTCAGATCGTCGGGATCGACGGAGGGCTGACGCTCGCGCTCTGAGGCGCGGCCAACCAGCGCAGGCCGGCCGCCACGAGACGCATGGTCGGCATGACGGCCACCGTGTCGACCAGGAGATCCACGGGGGCCGGAGCCGAGAGGTCGAGCTCGGTGCGCGCCCAGGGGGGCAGGATACTCACGGCGGCCGCGAAGAAGACGGCATAGACGGCGCGCTGGTCACGACGCCGCGACACCCCGTGACGCAGCCAGTCGCGGGCCTGGCGCGCCTGCTCCCCGGCATAGAGCTCCGGGCGCATGCGGCGGAAGTAGGCGTCCGCGTCCGCCATCGACAGGGGGACCCACCGGGCTCCCAGTGCCGTGGCCACGGGCGCCATCTCGACGTAGTACCGGTCGCACTGCTCCGGAGTGAGGTCACGGGGGCCGAAGCGTCGCGCCGACTCCAAGAAGCTCGCTATCTCGGCGGTGTGGATGAAGGTCACCAATTCGGGATCGCTCGCCGAGTAGGAACGGCCGTCGGGGGCGGTACCCGAGACCCGGCGGTGCACGCGCCGCACCTGGGCCACGGCGAGCCGGGCCTCGGTTGCCGTGCCGAAGGTGGTCGTCCCGACGAAGTTGGCGGTGCGTCGCAGCCGCCCCAAAGGGTCCGCCTGGTAGTTGGAGTGCTCCGCCACGCCCGCCATGGCCAGGGGATGGAGCGTCTGGAGGAGCAGCGCGCTCATGCCGCCGATCAGCATGGAGGGGAGGTCGGCGTGCACCATCCGGGCCACGCCATCGGGCGGCAGGTTGGACTGGCCCGGGTCCAGGGACATCCGGACGGGCTCCTTGCCGAGCCCGATGGACCGGCGCATGTTCCTGGCCAGATCGACACGGGCCGGGGCGGCCAGATCGTGCAGGAGGCGCAGGGGAACGCTGGCCATCGCCCCACCGAGTGCGGTGGCGTTCACGACCGGGTTGAGGGAGGCCACCCGGAAAGCTTGGCATGCCGCCCGGCGTGGCAAAGTGCAGGCATGCGGTTCGTCGTGTTCGGTGCCGGGGCGATCGGAGGCCTGGTCGGGGCGCGGCTCTTTCAGAACGGGGCCGACGTCACCCTGATCGCACGGGGCGACCACGCCCGGGCCTTGGAGTCCGGCTTGGTGCTCGAGGCACCCGATGAGTCGGTCACCCTGCCCATACCGGTGGTGACGGAGGCGGCGGCCGTCGAGTGGACCGAGGACACGGCGGTCCTGCTCGGGGTGAAAGGACAGCACACCGAGGCTGCGCTGGCCCAGCTGGTGCCGGTTGCCCCACCCGCAACGCCCATCGTCTGCATGCAGAACGGCGTGGAGAACGAGCGCCGCGTCCTCCGCCGTTTCGCCAATACGTATGCCATGTGCGTCATGTGCCCGGCGACCCACCTGCGCCCCGGCGTGATCCAGGCCCATTCGGCGCCGATCACCGGGCTGCTCGATCTGGGTCGCTACGAATCCGGCGTGGACGAGGTGGCCCAGGCCATAGCGGACGCGCTCGATGCCACGACGTTCCAGTCGGTCGCCCGGCCCGACATCATGCGGTGGAAGTATCGCAAGCTCCTCATGAACCTGGCCAACGCCGTCGAGGCGCTCTGCGGGCCGGCGGGACGTGGCAGCGGCGTGGCCCGTGAAGCGCAGCGCGAGGGCCAGGCGGTCCTGCAGGCAGCCGGGATCGCCGTGGCCTCGGCGGAGGAGGACCGGGCCCGGCGGGCCGACCATCTCCAGATGCGCAATACGGACTCGGGGGAGTGGCGCGGCGGGTCCAGCTGGCAGAGCCTGGCCCGGGGCACGGGATCCATAGAGGCGGAGTTCCTCAACGGCGAGATCGTCCTCCTGGGGGCTCTCCACGGCCTGGCTACCCCGGTAAACGCCCTCCTGCAGCGGCTGGCCCTGCAGGCAGTGGCCGGAGGGCGAGGGCCGGGCTCGTGGGGGATAGAGGAGCTGAGTGAAGCAGCAGGTGTCCGCAGCGACCCGTGATCCGGGTGCGGGTCAGGGTCAGTCGGCGTGCAGCGCGGCGCGTATCTCGTCGGACGGGCGGGAGGCCGGTGCGCCGGGAGTCTCGATACGGACGAAATGCACGACACCCGAAAACGTCGCCGGGGGGACGTAGAGGGACGAAACCGCGAAACCGCTGTCGTACCCCAGTCGCAGACCGGCCCCTCCGTGTTGCAACGCCAACGGCAGCATCCCGGCCACCGCGAGGCTGTCCACGGGTTCGCCATCGACCAGGAGCTCGATCAGCCCGTCAGCGCCTTCGTGGCCGACGGCGTAGGACACGGTGAGCGCGTGGTGGCCCGCCTGTAACGGGGTATCCCCGCTGAGGTGCAGCTCGTCGGCCGACCGGGCGAACGTGAAGCACGCGATCCCCCCGACGAGGTAGAGCGCGTAACCTCCGAAGCGGTCGCCCATGGCACAGACGACCCCCCCGGTCGCCGCTCCGACGGCGTCGATCTCCGCCGTCATCGTGAAACCGCCCCAGAGGAGCGGGACCGACTCGTCGTGCACGGGCCCACCGCCGGGGTGGTACGTCTGCGACGACCCGGGCGGCCACGCCGGTGGTATGAAGCCGGCGAACCGGTCCAACATCCCGTCGGAGATGGGGAGCACGTGGTTGCGCTCGGCTTCGCTGGCCCAGAGCTCGGTCAGCTCGCGTAACCGTTCGGGCTCCTCGTCGGCCCGGTCAACCGCCTCGGAAAAGTCCTCCGAGAGGTTGAAGAGCTCCCAACGATCTTCGTCGAACCGTCGGCTGCCGATCGCCAGCTCTTCCTCGTCGAGGACACCGGAGCTGATGTGATTGGTCGTGGCCTTCCATCCGTCATGGAAGATCGAGCGTGAACCCAGCATCTCGAAGTACTGGGTGCGATGGACCTCGCCGCTACCCGGGTCCTCGAGCACGGGCAGCAGGCTCGTGCCGTCGACCGGCTGCTGGGTGACGCCGTCGACCGTATCGGGTGCTTCAATTCCCGTCGCGGCCAAAATGGTGGGCATGAGATCGATCACGTGCGTGAACTGGGAGCGGACAGCGCCCGGGCTCGCCACCCGTCCGGGCCAGTGCACGATGAGCGGCGTCCGGGTGCCGCCGAGCCAGGTGTAGCGCTTCCACAGCTTGTGCGGGGTATTGCCGGCCCAGGCCCAGGCCCACGAGTAGTGGTTGTAGGTGCTGAACCCGCCCCAGTCGTCGTAGGCGGCCAGGTTGTCGGCCACGGACTCGCGTACATGAGCCGTGAAGCGGTGCTCGTTGACGCTCCCGTCCTTGCCGCCTTCCGCGCTGGCGCCATTGTCGGAAAAGACCATGACGAGGGTGTTCTCGAGGAGTCCGGTCGCGTCGAGTGAGGCCAGGAGGCGACCGATCTGGGCGTCGGTATGGGTGAGGAACCCGGCGAACACCTCCTGCGCACGCGCGTGCATGCGGCGTTCGTCGGTCGTGAGCTCGTTCCAGCCCTGTACCCATGCCGGACGATCGGTGAGAAGCGTGTCGGGGGGGACGACGCCCTCGTCGACCTGGCGGGCGAAGACCGCCTGGCGCCATTCGTCCCAGCCGCGGTCGAACCGGCCCCGGTACGGCTCGACCCATTCGGGCGCCACGTGGTGGGGCGCATGCATGGCGCCGGTGGCGAAGTACATGAAGAAAGGCTTGCCCGGCGCGCCGTGCTGCTGGTCGCGCACCATGCGGATGGCCTGGTCCGCCAGATCTTCGCTGAGGTGGTATCCCTCCTCCGGCCGGCGTGGGGCCTCGATGTAGCGGTTGTCACACACGAGATTCGGGGCCCACTGATTCGCGTCGCCCTGGAGGAATCCGTAATGGCGCTCGAATCCCACGCCGAGGGGCCACGTGTCGAAGGGACCGGCCGCGGAGCGTTGCCACCGCGGGGTCAGATGCCACTTTCCGACCGCGAGTGTCGAATAGCCCGCGTCACGGAGGATCCGGGGAAGTGCGACCGCCGACTTGGGGAGGCGCGCCGTGTACCCCGGGTACGCCAGCGGTATGTCCGAGAGGAACCCCATCCCGACGGCGTGATGGTTGCGCCCCGTGAAGAACGAGGCCCGGGTGGGGGAGCACAGCGACGTGACATGGAAGCGGCTGAACGCCGCACCGCGCGCGGCCAGCGCGTCGAGGTGCGGCGTCTCGATGTCCGAACCGAAGCTGCCGAGGTGGCCGAATCCCGTGTCGTCGAGCACGATGGCCAGCACGTTGGGCGCCCCGGCGGGAGGCTTGGGATCATGCGGAAAGCGAGGCGTCGACTCGGCGGCGGTGAAGCCGATCTTTTGTGGTGGCTCGGCCGGACTCACGCTGCGCATCGCCCATCAGGGTAGGTGGTCATGACGACAGGGTAGGCGCAAGGACGCATTGCGCATCGCAGCGGGTCCAGGTATAGCCTGCTCCGACATGCAGGGACACCTGCCGATCCCACCACAGCCACACGTGCCCATCGGCCTCGCTCCGGTGTTGGGGTATGTCGCCACCCGTGAACCCCAACCCCTCGAGGAGCGGACGCCCGTCCTCCGCGAATGGTGGGAGGACGACGACGAGGACGAGGAATGGCCCACCGGTCACCGCAAGGTGATCAAGGTCACCGCCGTGGTGCTGTCCATATCGCTGCTCTTGGCCGGTGTCGGCACCGTGTTGGAGGTCGTGCTCTCCGCCCACTGATCACGGCAGGAGCAGTCGGGCCTGGGTGCGCAGCCCCGCCGCCATCTCGTGTGACGCGAGCAGGGCTGAAAGGGGGACGTCACGCTCGATGATCGGGCCCGACGCCGAACCGATGGCTTGGCCCCGGCGCGCTCGCCGTGCGGTTCTGGCGATCCCGCGGGATCCGTGACACCCTGAACGCCGTGACACCCGCCCTCCGACTCGTGGTCTGCGATGGCGACGAGACCGGGCAGGAGCTTCTCGACGAGGCGCTGCGGGTGCTCGATC
>Ga0302326_10014058_pt1 | contig 16966 bp, 14 predicted proteins | sample Palsa_T0_3_FD_202264 | JGI IMG/M metagenome (GOLD analysis project Ga0302326, IMG submission 202264) | Peat permafrost microbial communities from Stordalen Mire near Abisko, Sweden - Palsa_T0_3 | ecosystem: Environmental > Terrestrial > Soil > Palsa > Peat permafrost | place: Sweden: Abisko...
TAACTCGCGGAACCAAACTACTATAGCAACTCCGTGGAAACATCGTCAACTCATTGTTTTGGGTGCCGAGTCGGTCCAGTTTTCGAATTGCCACGAAACCACCCATTGGCACGGACGCGCTGACTTTGGAACCTCGAAGACGTAAGAAGCGGACTTCGGACTCCACGATGCATCAGTCTCGTCGCCTTTTGCATCCCACTGCAGGGCGACGATCCGCGAAAACGACGATTCGCGGGTCGGGTCGCGGTGCAGTTTGCGGGATTTCGTCTCGTGGCTCTCTTTCGTCTCGTGGCTCTCTTTCGTCTCGTGGCTCTCTTTCGTCTCGTGGCTCTCTTAAGGATGCGCCAGCCGGAAGCGCCGCGTTTTCACCGGCGCGGCGAAGGATCTCGGTGCATCGCAACTGCTGTCACGCTCCAACTGAACGACGACCGACGGGACCGACGGGTGGGCCGCTTGCTGAATCGGTCTCCATTCTCTAAACTACAAGTTTTCCATTCCAGTGAAGTGTTCGGTCACGGTCTGTACCGTGAGGCGACGAGAGGGTGCATGGGAAGTTTGCGTTACGGTCGGTGTGGGCGGGTTACCGTCGTCTCTTTATTGTTAATAATATTATTGTTAATAATAGTATCGTTTTTGCCGGCATGCGGCGGTCACAAGCCCGCCGGATCGTCGCCATTCCCCGTCAAAATCACCCTGTCGCCATCCCCCAGCCTTTCTCTTCAACTAGGAAGCGTTGAGCAATTCAGCGCCACCGCGGTGAACAATGCCGACAGCCACGTTTCACCCACCTTTACTTATGCGGTCAGTCCTTCCAGTCCTGCCGGTGTTCTCGACGTGGCTCCCAACGGAGCCGCCTGCGCCGGCAGTTGGAACGCGCCGCTGTTCACCATCTGTACCCCCGGCAACATCGGCGTAGTCGAGGTCGCAGCCTCGGCTCTCGGCGCCTCCAGCTCGCCGACCATGGTCTTCGTCCACCCGGCGATCGCCAGCATTCAGATCAGCTTTGTTCCTTCGGTGAATTCACCACCGCCAGCTTGCCCCAACCAAATAGCGCTTCCTGCCGCTTGCCAGATCAAGTTCAACGCCGACGTATGCAAGGGGCAGCCGAATGAGCCCTGCTCCTGCCTCTCCGCCAACCAAACCGAAACCTTGCAAGCGACAGCTCGCGACAGCGAAGGTAACGACATCACTCCCTCCGTCGGACCCTTTACCTGGAGCGCAAGCAACGCGAGTGTAGCCACGCTCACCCCGATCGTGAATCCTTCTTACAACGTCCCCACAAACCAGGTGACCGTCTCACCCGGAACTCCGGGACAGACTCAAATCATTGCCTCCGCGTCTGGAGTTTCCAGTCAGCCCTCTACCGTGTCGCCCATTGTTTCGACCTTCGAAACCTGCCCGGTGCAATGCATTGATCTCGAACTCGGCGCTAACGGAGAATTTACCGGCCAGACCAGCTTCGTTACCACCAAAGGAACCTCTGAAACCGTCACCGCCACGGCGGTCGACATCCAGGGCTGCATCGTGGCGAAGCCCTCCCTTACCTGGACCTCCTCTCAGCCCGCGGCGATCTCCCCTGGCGGAGCCACGGGATGTTCCAGCACAGCCAGTTGCGCCCTTTCCACCTCCCAGCCGGGAGCCGCCTCCGTCACCGCTTCCTGCACCCCGCCAACCTGCAACATCGGCTTCCCGCTGAATTTGAATCCTACCTTGGGAGCGCCTTACATCCCGCAGCCCGTCTACCCCGTCACCGCCATTTCTGGCTTAGTGACCGGAGCCGCTTCGTCCACAAGCGTCCTGGCCTCAAGTCAGGACTGCTTTAGCAATCCCGAGTGCGGGGTCGTAGTCTATGACATTGCGACCAGCAAGAATGTTCCAGGAAGCCCCACCACCCTTCCCAACCCGCCCAACTCGCTGATGTTCGATCTCGCCGGCGACAAAGCCTACATGGGCAGCGAGTTCGGAGCCATCGCTATCAACCCCACCAACCTCGGGACCAGCACCAACCCGTTCACGTCTCTGACCGCCGCAGCCACGCCGAGAGGCGTCGTAACCGGCAAGGTCATCGCCATTTCAAACAACGGGGGTCTGGCCATCTTCTCCGACACGGTGTCCACTCCGAATCAGGTGTATGCCGTCAACACTGCCTCCTCGACGCCAATTACAACTCCGCTGAATATCAATGCCGCAATCGCAGCCACGTTTTCACCCGACGGCTTAAAGGCCTTCATCCTCGGCGATGGCGGCACGTCCCTCTACGTCTATTCGCAGCTGCAATCTTTGCAGTTGCTGGCCAATCCTTTGCCGTCGCCTGCGAAGTCGATTGTCTTCAACTCCACCGGATCGTTTGCTTTGCTCTCCGGCGGAGGAGCTGCGGGAGATCTAGCCGTGTACAACACCTGCGATAATTCTTTGCTCAACCCGTCCCTGTCGCAGAATCTGCCGGCTCCGCCCCTCTTCCTGAAGATGGTGCCTTCGGGCAACGTTTTTCTTAGCAGTGCATTGATCCCCGTTCCTCTCGATCCCGCCGGTCTCGACTTCTTCTTCGGCGTCGACAATACTGGCATCGACATCATCGCCACCAACACTTCGCTGGTGCCATTGCCCGTCCCTCCCGGACCACTAACTCTCGGTACACTTTGTCCCCAGGATATCGTCATCGCCCAGAGTGTGCCTCCCAATCCGCCCAGCACCTTCCCTCCCACTCACATCAACATCAACCATGGAACTTTCAATCCCATCAATTTTTTCCTCTCGCCGGATAACAGTCAGCTTTACATCGTGACCAGCGATCAGGGAATCCTTCTTTACAGCTTCAACACCGGCGCCGTCACCGCCATTCCGCTCAGCGGAGGTGCTGCTCCCCTCGCCGCCGACATCACCGTCGACGGCACGCTGATCTACGTAGCCGCCTCCGACGGCCAGCTGCACCAACTCGTCACCGGCACCGCATCCGAGCAGATCTCTCCCATCTCCTTCCCCCCACTGCCCAACTCCGCCAACAGCTTCTGTGATTCCTCCTACAGTTGCGCCTTGGACTTGCTGACCATAAAACCGTAAAGCCTTGTAAGGACTTACAAGTGAGGACACCGAAGGGAACTGCATGTGGAGACAGCCGCCTCGGCTGTCCAGCCGAGCGCAGCTAGGCGTCGTTGCTATGACTAAGCTTGATTTCTTAGGCCGTCTTCCCTAAATCCTTGGCCACGCTGTCGAGGACGCCGTTGACGAACTGCACCGACTCCAGGCTCGAAAATTTACGCGCAATCTCCAGCGCCTCGTTGATCACCACCGCGCGCGGCGTCTCGGGATAGCCCAAAAACTCTGCCACCCCTGCGCGCAACAGGTTGCGATCCACCGCCGCCATCCGTTCCATGCGCCAGTGCTCGGCATGACCTTCGATCAGCTTATCGATTTCCGCCACGCGGTCGGTCGCCACCCGAAATAAATCTTCGGCAAATCCGCGAATCTCGGCGCTGGTCCCTGCGTGTTCCGACCAGAACGTATGCCGTACCTGGTCCACCGTCTGCTTGCCCATGTCCGCCTGGAACAGCATCTGGAGAACCAGTTCGCGAGATTTACGCCGTGTACCCACAAGAGAAGTTGCCAGCAGCCAGTTACCAGTTGCCAGTTGCCAGTTTACTGTAGAGAGAGGATTATTTGCGCTTTGCCTTCGAGGCCGCACCTTGCGTCTTAGGTTTTTTCGGGTGAGCGGAAAACTGAGATTCATGTGGGGACAGCCGCCTCGGCTCTCCAGCCGAGCGCAGCGAGGCGTTGGAGCTTTTCCTGGCCGGCTTCCGAACGCCGGACGCCGGACGCCGGACGGCCGATGCCAAGCTAGCCATCTCCACCGCCGCCAGCGCTGCCTCGAATCCTTTGTTGCCCATCTTTAGCCCAGCGCGGTCGATCGCCTGCTCCAAGGTCTCGCAAGTAAGCACGCCGAAAGCATGGGGTACGCCGGTCTCCTGCGCCGACTGTCCAATGCCGCGCGTGACTTCGTTGACAATCACGTCATAGTGAGCCGTATCTCCGCGCAGCAGACATCCGAGACAGATGATGGCGTCGTATTTTTTGGTCTCCGCCAGCTTCCGCGCCGCCAAGGGAATCTCAAACGCGCCGGGAACACGTACGAGATCATAGCCACCGTCGAGTTTCACGCCGCATCGCATTAATCCATCAGTGGCGCCGGCCAGCAACCGCTCGGTGATGAACGAATTGAACCGCGAGATAACTATTCCAAAAGTCTTTCCAGAAGCATTTAAGTTTCCCTCAAATGCGAAGGTTTCCGGTTCCGAGCCGCCCCCAGTCCGAATTCCCAGGAAGGAGACAACCGTTCCACCCGAGAGCTGCACCTGAAAAGACCGAACTGAATTCTTGAGCTCAGGGCCGGAACGATCTTCGGCGATCTCCAAGCCCATCTTCTTGATAACCTCGACTGCCGAATCAGGATCAGATAGGGTCAGTTCCAAATCTGGATAAGTCCGGGGATTCTTGCGGTGCACAACTTCTAACCTGAGATCAGAAGGCAGAAAAGGCTGGAGTCGGTAGTTGTCGTAGTCTTTTACCTCATCACCGCGGAAACCGAGAGCATCGAGCATTCTGGTCAGAAGCTCGAAGTCTTCCTGGCTCCTGGTTTGTGCGGTGACGTTAGCCCACTTCATCAATAAATGGCTTTCTCTGTGTCTCTGTGGTGAATTCGGGCTGGATCCGTGGGAATCGGTGAAAATCCGTGGCGAAGAATCTTATTTCCCCTTGAACGCCGCCGCCCGCTTCTCCAAAAACGCCGCAGTCCCTTCCTTCTTATCTTCGGTCGCGCACGCCACCGCGAACAGCACCGCTTCCAAATACAGTCCCTCGCTCAAAGTCATCTCCAAACCTTTGTTCACGGCCTCCATCGCATACTGCACGGCCAAGGGCGCGTTAGCGATAATCTTCGTCGCAATCGCCTGCGCCCGCGGAATCAACTCGGCGGCCACCGTAACTTCATTCACCAACCCGATGCGATGCGCTTCCTGCGCCGAAATCATCTCGCCCGCCAGCACCATCTGCATCGCAAGCCCCTTGCCCACCAGCCGCGGCAGCCGCTGCGAACCGCCATAGCCCGGAATGATCCCCAACTTCACTTCTGGCTGACCCAGCTTGGCGTTTTCGCTCGCCAGCCGCATCGTGCATGCCAGCGCAATCTCGCAACCGCCACCCAGCGCAAATCCATTGATGCATGCAATGACCGGCTTTCCGAGATTCTCAATCAGATTCAGAACGTTCTGCCCGCGATGCGTGTACTCCTTGCCAGATACTGCATCCTGTTTGGCCAGTTCGCCAATATCCGCGCCGGCAATGAAGGCCTTCTCGCCCGCCCCCGTGAAAATGACAACCCGAACCAATGCGTCATTCTTGATGTCATGAAACGCAGCCCGCAGCTCCTCCATCGTAGCCATGTTCAGCGCGTTCAAAACCTTCGGCCGGTTCACGGTCACATAAGCAATCGAGTTTTTCTTTTCGAAAAGAATATTTTCGAAGGTCATATTTTCTCAAACGCCCTCACGTGCAATTTTTGCAATCTCTCTTTTCGCAAGCCCACAAGTGAACGCATTTCCTCGCGAAGCACCCCTAGTTCATGTACGGCCCAACTGTATGCGAAGCTTTTACCGCATCTGGGGCATTTCCACAGAGTGTACCGAATGTAAGCAACAGGAAAGGCAACAAACCAAGGGACCACAAGGGCCATACCTTAGGTCGGACGAAAACCCGAAATGGCTCTCCAAAAGCATTACGAGCAGACCCCAAAGGGACATATCCCCGAGAAACACAAACAGCAACGTATTGCGACGGCGAACATAGTCGGCCCAGCCGGTTCGGTATCTCGCAGCGTCGGATTGGTCTGCTTCCACCGATATCTTCGGTGAGAGACTTCGATCCTTAGTCCTCGCAGTCTTAGCCTCCCTCGCGCTCGCACACTGCTATAATTGTATAGCACTTACGGTTGACCCCATGCTAGCCATCCGCCTGCCCGAAAAAATCGAAAAGCGCCTCGAACGCCTCGCCAAGCAAACCGGACGCACCAAAACATATTACGCTCGCGAAGCGATCCTTCGATATTTGGATGACCTGGAAGACATCTACTTCGCGCAGAAAGAGCTGGAAGCGATCCGCTCCGGACGAAGCAAGACCGTTCCGCTGGAAAAAGTGATGCGGCTCTATGGCTTGGAAGATTGATCTCTCGAGCAACGCCCTCAAGCAACTCCGCAAGCTCGACAAACCTATCGCCAAGCAAATCCCTAAATTTCTGCGGGGCCGGATCGAGAAGCTGGACGATCCCCGGAAAATCGGCGAGAGGTTGCAAGGCTCGCTGGGTGATTTCTGGAAATACCGGGTGGGAGATTATCGAGTCATCTGCTCCCTGCAAGACGATACGCTGGTGGTTTGGGTCGTCCGCATTGGGCACCGGCGTGAGGTTTATTCCCGCCGAGGAATTACTTCCCCCGCGCCGCAGCCGCCACTTCATCCTTGCTCAACTCGCAACCGATGCAGCGTTGCGTCCACAGCCGGTTCCCAAATATCTTTCCGCACCGCGGACATCTCCACTCCGTGAGCCACCATCCTCCCGCCAGGTACACCCCGATCCACCCCAATAATATCGCCAGATCGGCAGGCTCCCCCAGTTTCAGCTTCGCAATCAGCACGCCCACTAATATGAAACTGAGGAAGAGCACCAGCAGCAGATTCCGTCGCGTCACGTAGCTGTGCCAGGCATGCCGGTAGATCTCCAAATTCTGCGGGCTCGGCTCGTCCCATCCCTGATCGGTTTTTCTGCGTCTCTGCACGCGATTTTGACCCTACAGTTTGTTGGCCGTCGGCCGCTCCGGATCCGAATAATCGTAAAACCCTTTGCCAGTTTTCTTCCCGTACCACCCCGCCATCACCAGCCGCTTCAGCAGCGGAGGCGACGCGAAACGCCGCTCCTTGAACTCGTCATACATCACATGCGTTATGTAATAAGTGGTATCGAGCCCCACAAAATCCAGCAAAGTAAACGGCCCCATCGGATATCCGCAGCCCAGCTTCATTGCGTTATCGATGTCTTCAATCGACCCCACGCCTTCTTCATACGCCCGAATCGCATCGAGCAGATAAGGCACCAGCAGCCGGTTCACGATGAATCCCGTCTTGTCCGAAGTCCGCACCGGGACCTTGCCCAGCTTTTTTCCGAACTCGTAGGCGCTCTCGTAAACCTCATTGGCAGTAGCAATCGTGCGCACCACTTCCACCAGCTTCATCAGCGGCACCGGATTAAAAAAGTGCAGCCCGATAAACCGCTCCGGCCGTTGTACCGAAGTCAAAAGCTCAGTCACCGAAATCGAAGAAGTATTCGAAGCAAAGATCGCGTCCTTTTTCACCACCCCGTCGAGCGACGCATACATCTTCTTTTTTTCATCCACGTCCTCGATGATGGCCTCGATAATAATGTCGCAATCGGCCAGGTCGGATTTGTTGGTCGTGCCCTTGAGCCGCGCCCGGATCGCGTCTTTCTGCGCAGCCGTGATCCCGCCCTTCTCGACCGGCCGCTCGGCAAACTTCGCCAACGATTTTTCAATCCCGGCGAACCCCTTGTCGAGAAACCTCTGCTCTACTTCGAGCACGGTCACATCGAATCCAGCCGTAGCGCAAACCTGCGCGATGCCGGAGCCCATCAAGCCACACCCGAGAACACCAACCTTCTTAATCTCCATCGGGATTCCTACCTTAGAAAGGATCAATGGACGGCATGCCCAAGCTTACGCGATTTCGCAATGGCCCCCAGTTTCGTGGCACAAACCAACAAGCAATTGAGAAGGAGACGGCAATCGCGCTCATCGTAATCCCGACCGTGATGCCGGATTCCTCAAACCCAAGTCCCAAGATTCGGGCGACGAACTCAAACATAGAATCGCGGGCGTCGGAATCCATTTTGCACAACACGTGCACAAGGCCGACACTCCACAATGGGCCAAGGAATCAAGGCAGAAACGATCTTCAGCCCGCCCCCTAATTAAAGCTTTCCACAATCATCGCGATCCCCTGCCCGCCTCCGATGCAAGCCGTCGCCAGCCCATACTTTTTCTTCCGCCGACGCAACTCGTACAGCAGCGTAATCACCAGCCGCGTCCCGGTCGCGCCCAGCGGATGCCCCAACGCAATCGCGCCGCCGTTCACATTCACTTTTTCGCGATCGAGGCCCAACTCTTTTTCGACGGCAAGATACTGCGCCGCAAACGCCTCGTTCACTTCAATCAAATCGATGTAATCCAAATTCAGCCCAGCCTTTTGCAGCGCCAGCTTCGTCGCCGGCACCGGACCGCGCCCCATCAACTTCGGCTCAACTCCCGCCACTCCCCAGCTCACAATCCGCCCCAGCGGCTGGATGCTTCGCTTGCGAGCTTCCTCCAGCGCCATCAGAACCACCGCCGCCGCGCCATCGACAATGCCGCTCGCGTTCCCCGCCGTTACGGTTCCATTTTTTCCAAACGCAGCTTTCAGCTTGGCCAACCCTTCCATCGTGGTCTGCGGACGACGGTGATCATCTTCCGTCAGCGATTCCCCCGTAGCCTCACCCTTGGCATTCCGCAGCGCCACCGGAACCAGCTCTTCCTGAATGCGTCCTTCCTGGTAAGCCGCGTCGGCTTTCTGCTGCGAACGCAGCGCGAATTCATCCTGCGCCGGCCGCGTGATGCCCTGCTGCTCGCCATACAACTCCGCGGTATTGGCCATGTACAACCCGCAATAGCTGTCGAGCAGCGCCACCATCAGCGAATCCTCCAGCTTCCCGCCCGGAGCCAGCGTAAATCCGTCGCGCCCGCGAATCACGAAGGGAGCCTGCGACATCGCCTCCATCCCGCCCGCCAGCGCGATCTTCGCTTCGTCCAACTGAATCATCTGCGCCGCCGACACGATCGCCTGCATCCCCGAGCCGCACAGCCGGTTCACCGTCAGCGCCGGGGTCTCAATCGGCAGCCCCGCCCGCAGCCCCACATGCCGCGCTCCATACAAAGCATCGCCCGAAGTCTGCTGCGCGTTTCCAAACACGGCATGATCAAATTCTTTCGTTTCAATCCCCGCCCGCTCGATCGCGCCCTTGGCCGCAACCGCCCCCAGTTCCTGCGCTGTAAAGTCTTTCAACTTGCCGCAATAGCGCCCAAAAGGCGTGCGCGCTCCACTGACAATAGCAATATCGCCCGGTTTCATCATGGTTTTTCGAAAGGGTCCCCTAGCCAGATCAGCTCAGAACGGATCAAAACTGATAATCAAACTGGTTAGTGTAGCAGCGTAAGAGCGGCTTGACCATACGCCGGGCATCTCCCAGCATCTCCCACGGAGCACGGAGAAGAACTGCTCACTAGAAAATCGCAAGAACAGCAAGGTCTGATATAAACACCTTGCCCTCTGATTCGAAATCCTCGTGCCATCAGGCGGAAACGAACATGCGCAAGGTTGCTCCGGCTCAAATGCTCTCTCTTCTATTGGCGTTCTTCTTTGCCGCGCTTTCGCCAGGCGTAGCTCAATCCCAATCCTCCGCCGACGAGCAGTCTCTGTGGAAGCTTGAACGTTCCTATTGGGACTACGTGCAGGCGAACGATCTGACCTCTTATCGCGCTCTTTGGCACAAGGATTTTATCGGCTGGCCGGCGGTCAGCGCAGCCCCGGTGAACAAAGAACACATCACAGACTGGATCACCTCCCAGACCAGTCAGGGCCGAACTTTCAAGACAGTTGAGTTCAAGCCTGCTTCGCTTCACGTGAACGGCGACGTAGCCGTGACGTATTACCGGGTTACTTATAAATGGATGAACCAGGATGGCGATGCCGCGACCATTACCATTCGCGTCACACATACTCTGTTACGGGACGGGAAGGATTGGCACATCATCGGTGGGATGTCGATGCCGGAGAATGAGAGTCCGCAGCAGTGAGAAGTAAAAGGAATTCGGCGCGGGGCCGTGCTACGCCACCGCCCCGGCAGCCAGCGCAGGCCGCAGGGCCACAACCTTCCCCGGCCCCTGCCCCAGCGAGGTCGCCAGCGCATGCTCGGCACGGTTGATGACTTCGGTCACAATGTCCACGGGATCATAGCTTTCCCGCACCACGGCTTCCGCCAGCCCCGCCGAAAACTCCATGGCATGGCCCTTCTCCGCGCCGTCCTTGGCAGGCAAGTGTACTCCGGCGATAATCTTTCGCAGCTTTTCGATCGCCATCATCGCCTCTTTCTCCGCGGTTTCGCCGAGGATGATCGCGATTGTCGTGGTGTCGTAGCGGAATGCCAAATCATTGGTCCGGATGTTGGCCGCGATCTGTTGCCCGATTTTTTCCATTGCGCCTTCCACCGCCGCCTCGCCACATTCCTTGATCAGCGCAGCGCTTCGTCCAAATTGCAGCAACAACACCGATAGCGGGGCCGCGTTCTGCACTGCCCGCTTGCTTTCCGCCAGCAACAAATCGAGATACGACCCTCGTTTGAGTAGTCCGGATTTCTCATCCGTCACTGAAAGATTTTTCACCAGCCGCCGCAACCCGGCATTGTTCAGCGCAATCACCATCTGGTCGGCCAGAGTCTTCAGCACCACCGCGTCGGTGTGCGGCCACGCCCGCGGCTTGTTGTGCAGTAAAGCCAACACTCCCACGGCGTCGTCGCCGTTGTGCAGCGGCAAAGCCAGCACCGTTGTCGCTCCAAGTTCCGCCACCGCCGTGCGGACCCCCTGCAACTCCGGGCCTTGCTGTGCGTCGGCAATCATGAGCGGCTCGCCAAAAGCCAGAGTCAAACACGAATCTTGCAACCGGCACATGACTTCCTTGATCGCCGCCGAGCTTCCCGCCTTAACTCCCTGCGCGCAGAACTCCTGCACTGCCGTGGGCGCCGAGCCCGGGGTCCGCATCATCGCTACGCACCGCGACACTTCCCAATGTCCGCCGATTTCCGCGACCGCCGTCGTCAGAACCGCCGGAGCCGTCCCCTGGTGATACAACTTGCGCGTGATCTCCGCCACGCGCGTAACGTTGCGCATCTCCGCCGCCGGATCAGCCATCGGTGCAGCCGGCCCCGCGGCGGGAGCCGCGGTTGCAGCCGCGAGCGGCGCCGCCCCGGCATAAGCCGGCGTCACCCCCGCCGCCAGGTACAGGCGTTGCAACTCCTCGTTGCGCTCCTCTTCCCGCGGAAACAGTTCTTGGATTCTCTGCAGCCGCTCCACCGCTTTATTGCGCATCCCATACTGCACCAGAATTTCCGCCTGCAGCATCAGATCCTGCAGCGTCGAGGCTCCCAGCGTCGCCTCCTGCTCGTGCGCCGGTTCGGCCGCTGCCTTGCTCACCGGGGTGAATCGCGAAGCGATCTCCTTGAACTTGACTTCATCAATCTTGCCTTTCAGCATCTCCAACCGCTTGGTGTGCCCGGATTCATAGGGATCCACTTCCGCCGCGCGGTCCAGGCATTCCGCCGCCTTGGAGAAATCTCCCGTGCTGCAATACAGATCGAAGAGCTTCAGCAGCGTCTGGCAATAATCGCCTTCGCGGTTCGAGGCGTTGAACAGCTCGCTCAGGAACTCCAGCATCTCGGGCGAGGCCCGCCGCGCCGAAGCCGTCTCCTGCATCATGGCCACAAATTGCCGCCGCTCTCCGCGCTTAGCCTGGAACTGGCCAAGCTTCCGCGCCAGCGACACCGCCGCTCCGTCCTGATCCGAATCCACCAGTTGCCCAATCAACGACGTCACTTGCTGCATGCGGTTGGGATTTTCTTCAAACAGCTGCCACACCAACGGCTCGGCGTCCGCATATCTCCCCGCCGCCAGCAAAGCCTCGGCGTAAATATCGCGCAGCTGTGGCGAATTCTTGCCGGCGCTCACTTGCGGCTCAAGAATGAAGATCGCCGCTCCCACCTGCCCCTGCCCCAGCAAGCTCTTGCTGTACGCCAGCGTAATATCTTCGTCCGAGGAATTTTCCTGATAAGCCCGCTCGTACCATTGCGCCGGGTCACCACCAGCGGCGGCTGCCAGTTGCGCCACATGTTTGAACGCCGAAGCCGCGCCCGTGCTGTCTCCGAGTTCTGAGCAAAGCTCCCCAAACCGGAGAAAATTCGCCTGCGTCGGCTCCAGCGCCACCACCCGCTCCAGCACTGGCAACGCGCCTTGCTTGTTGCCCAGCTTGGCCAGATCGCTCAGCGCGGATTCATACGTCCCCACCGCCAGCTTTTTGTTCGATCCCTCCAGCAACTGCCCGAAGCGGAACTTCTGTTCCCACGTCGGATTGCCATGTCGCGCCAGCTTCTTATAGGTCAGGCTAGCCCGCGTGGCATCTCCCGCATTCACTTGCTGCTCAAACAGTTCGCCCAATAACCGAACCGCGTCGCGGGTCCGGTTTTGCGACAGGCACAGGTCCGCCGCCATCTGCCGCACCGTATCATTTTCGGGATCGTCCCGCAGGACCAACAGAAATTCTTCCAGGGCCTCCGCAGCCTTTCCCTTCTGCAGAAGCTTTTCTGCGCGCTCCACCCGCCGTATCAGTTCGGCTCGGTCCGCTCGCGTTGTCATCTCGGGCATGGGCGATCTCTGGGCGGAGTACTGGTGTTCAGATTCTAGGAGCCACCCCCGGAGCCATCAATCGTTAAGCCGCTGACCGTGATTACGAAAGTCACTCGACCTATTTTCATCATCGCCGCCGTTGCTCGTTCCGCCCACGATCCTAGGCCCTGGCAGCCGAATGTTCATCCGGCTTCAGCTGCGGGTGGCTCGATCCTTCCCTCGGCGCGCTTCGAAGTCTCAAGACTCGAAGTCTCAAGACTTGGGCAAACCCCTCGGTTTTGTTATCGTGCCCCATGCCTCTCCCGGCCACGGTGCCCATCGAGGAAGATTCCCGCGAATACGGTCTTCGCCATCAACTCACTGCCGGACAAATGACGATGGTGGCCGTCGGCGGCTCCATCGGCACCGGCCTTCTTCTCGGCTCCGCCGCTGCCCTCGAAATGGCGGGTCCCAGCGTAATCCTGAGCTACGTCGTCGCCGCCTTCATCGCTTATACGGTCGCCATGGCCCTCGGCGAACTCGCCTCCACCCACCCCGCCGCCGGATCGTTCGGCGTCTACGGCGAACTCTACCTGAACCAATATCTCGGATTTCTATGCCGCGCCGGATACTGGGCCTCGATTGCCTTCTCGATCGGAGCCGAGCTGGTTGCCTCCGCCACCTACATGACTTACTGGCTCCCCGCCGTGCCCGGGTTGGTATGGGTCGTGCTGTTCTCTGTTCTGCTCGTGGTGGTCAACTTCGGCAGCGTGCGCTCCTTCGGACGGTTCGAGTTCTGGTTTGCCATGATCAAATTTTCCACCATTGTCGCCTTCATCCTCGCCGGGGCGGCCTTACTCTTCACCGGACGCGTCGCCCCGCAATACGCAACCCAAGGCGGATTTTTTCCGAAAGGTCCGATCGCCCCTCTGCTCGCCGTCTTCCTCGCCATCTACGCCTTCGGCGGAGTCGAAATGCTGGCCGTCACCACCGGCGAATCGCGCTCTCCCAAAGAAATCCCCCGCGCCGTTCGTTTGACCTTTTTCCTGCTCGCCGGACTCTACCTCGGAGCCATCATCGTCCTGGTCGGGGTAATGCCATGGAACCGCGCCGGTGTCGGCGAGAGCCCGTTCGTAAGCGTTCTCCGCCTGGCCAAAATACCCGCCGCAGCTTACTTCATGAATTTCGTAGTCCTCACCGCCGCACTTTCCGGAGCCAACGCCAAACTCTACGTCGCCTCCCGCTTGCTCTTTTCCATGGGACGCGCCGGATGGGCTCCCGCGCGATTGGGCAAACTGAGCGCCGCCGGTTCGCCCCGTCTCGCGCTGCTCGTCTCCTCTTACGGAATCGTAACCGCGCTCATCATCGAAAACTGGGCCCCGAAACAAGCCTTCCTCTACATCATGGGAGCCGCATTCTCCGGCCTGATCCTCTCTTGGGTTGTGTCGCTCGCAGCCCACGTAAGCTTTCGCCTCCGGCTCACTCCTCAACAAGTCGCGGCGCTACCCATGCGTTCTCCACTGGGCGTCTGGGGATCGATGTTCGGCTTCGTGCTGGTCTCCGCGGCGATCTGGCAAACACTCCGCTCCTCGCCCATAAACCAAATCGGCGAATTCGTTTTCTTTGCGGCACTCACCATCGCCTACCTCCTGATAAAACCCCGACGACGATAGACGATCAGGATTTAAACCAGACAATGAGATGGACAAATAAAGATAGACAGTGAACCGTTCCTGTAGGGATACCCGCCTCGGCTGTCCCGCGAGCCTAGCGAGCCGATCCACAGCTCGCCTCCGCCAATTACCAACGTAAGCCCATGCATCCCTTTTCTGCTGCGTCTTATTCCTCACTGGGCTAGCCTCGATAGCGTACGTTCTACCCCCCCGCCCGAACCAATGCGATCCATGATTTTCTCAAGCATGCTTCTCTCCGCCCTGCTTCGATCTTCGGATCCCGAGCGCCTCATCCCCTGGTGCGTCATCGGCATCTGCGCCGGCATTTATTTGTTCATCCAAGGCTTCCGCCTGTTGCAGCGGCGTAACCTCATCCTCAATACTCCTGTGTCGAAGATTCGCAGCGCATCCCTGGGCCTGATCGAACTCAACGGTCTCGCCGTCGGACCCTATACCCTGACGGCGCCCATCACCGCGCGCTCCTGTTACTACTACCGCACCCTGGTCTGGGAGTGGAAGCAGCGCGGCAAGAACAAGCAATGGGTGAAGGCGGCCGCCGAGTGCATGCACGTGCCTTTCTTTCTCGACGACAACACCGGAAAAGTCATGGTCGACCCGCGAGGCGCCGACCTTGATCTGCACCGTGACTTCCAGCAGGAGTTCTGCGACTCTTTCTTCACCACCAGAGAAGAGGTTCCGCCCAACGTGCGCATGCTTCTCTCCCGCCACGGCATCAACACCACGAACAAAATCAAGGTGGAAGAGTACTGCATCAAGCCCAAGAACTCGCTCTTCATGCTGGGCACACTCGACGAAAACCCTGGGCTCGAACTTGCCCCTCAACCCATTCACGATGCAGAAACCGTGATGTCGTTTAGCGATACACTTTCTTTTTCCATGGCAGGCACGTCGCTCTCGCTCAAGATCGGCAGTGGAAGCGGCTTCAGCGGCAGTACCTCGGCGTTACGGCTTGGAACAGAAGACTTAGCTTCGTTCGCATCATCTTCCAGCCCGTCGCCGGCGGTGGTTCGGCTTCCCCCGGCTTCCGGGCCAACCAAAACCGCCGACATGACCCAACAACAGAAAGTCTCCGCCGCGCTCCTCAAAGCCGGCATCTTGAATCCAGCAGCCTGGGCTGCCGCCGGGGTTCCCTCCGCCGCCAGCGCAAGCCCTGACCCAAACGCCCCGCTCAACAACTTTGAACTGCGTCCACCCGTGGTGCTCATGAAAGGCAAGAACAACCCAACTTTTCTCATCTCATGGCGCAGCCAGCGCGATCTTGCCAGTTCGCTCGGCTGGAAGTGCACAGCCATGATCTGGGGAGGTCCCGCTCTGACCCTGCTCGGCCTCTACGGCCTGCTCGCCCTCACCCATCTGCTCTAGAAACCGCCTGGATGCAGTGTTCACTCCCCGTCCGCCGCCGTTGACTTGATCCTGTCCCGACCCTTGCTCGCGCCGCCGGCGCCTCGCCTTCTCGCCGGTTTTTTGCAATTACTCCCGTAATCTTGCTCGGCAAGACGATGCCCGGCACACTGCCGCCGAGGCTGATTGTATGAAGTCACTGCTGCTTTACGCTGGTATCTTTCTTTTTCTGGGGCTGGTTGCCTGTACGTCCAGTCCTAAGTTCAATCAAGACGATATAGCGAAGACTGAGGCGGATATCAGAACTGACTTTGAACAGCGGGGCTTCACCGTTGAACAGGTCAGTCTGATCAAAGAATCGGACAGGCGATTGTCCGGCTTCGTCAAGTTCAGAAAGTCCTCCGGGCTGTTCAGCAAAGCTCAACTGATGAAGAATTGCACTGCCACCATGGACGTGGACTCCGCACAGCACATCTGGGAGTGTAAATAGCTGGAGAGCGGAGCCTCCCCCATGCTTCGCTCCGAACCCTCTAGTACAATGCTTCCGTGAGCGACGCCGTCCGCATCGGAATCCTTGGTGACTTCAATCCTGAGTTTCGTTCCCATCACGCCACCACCGACTCCCTCCAAGACGCCGCCCGCAAAATGGGTTTGCCAGTCCACTCCGAATGGATCCCCACGCCGTCTCTAAACAGCTCCAGCGCGGAAACAATTCTCGAAGACTTCGACGCCCTGTGGGGCGCTCCCGGGAGTCCCTACAAGAGCTTCGACGGCATGCTCAAGGGAATTGAGTTCGCCCGGCGCCGCGACTGGCCCTATCTCGGCACCTGCGGAGGCTTTCAGTACGCCTTCATCGAGTTCGCCCGCAATGTCCTCGGCATTGCCGACGCCGACTCCGCCGAGAACAACTCCGGATCAAAAAACATCGTGATCTATCCCGTGGGCTGCGCCGTGCCCGATCGCAAAGGCAACGCTCCCAGACTCTCCGGCATGGTGCCCGAGATCCGCCTTCGCCCGGGCTCCTACCTGCAGTCGTTCTACGGAAAAGACAAAGAAGTCGTGAGCGAGGAATTCTTCTGCAACTTCGAAGTCAACCCCGAATACGAGTGGTGCGCCATGGAGGCCGGGTTCCCGGTGGTAGCTCGCGGCATGCAAGGTGAGATTCGCGCCGTTGAATCCCCCAGCCACCGTTTCTTCATCGCCACTTTGTTCCAGCCCCAACTGTCTTCCACCGAAAAAAGTCCCCACCCCCTGATCCTCGCCTTCGTCCAGGCCGCGGCTCTCTGGTCCGAGAAAAAACTCGACGACGCCGTCCTCGAGTAATCGGTGTGGGGCGGACACTCCTGTCCGCCGCTCTCCGTGTTTGATTCTTTGATTTTCGGGGGATAACCTTTACCAAGGCATGGTCAA
>Ga0302326_10014059_pt1 | contig 16966 bp, 5 predicted proteins | sample Palsa_T0_3_FD_202264 | JGI IMG/M metagenome (GOLD analysis project Ga0302326, IMG submission 202264) | Peat permafrost microbial communities from Stordalen Mire near Abisko, Sweden - Palsa_T0_3 | ecosystem: Environmental > Terrestrial > Soil > Palsa > Peat permafrost | place: Sweden: Abisko...
CACGCCAGCGTGGGGCGGCCCAGCGGGGAGTTCTCGAACGCGAGCGTGTAGTCGAAGAGCGCGGCGTATCCCGACCATTTCTCCCTGAACTCACCCGGCGGGATCCGCCTGAGACCCGTCGCCGGATCGGCCACCCGGACATGGGTCTTGCCCACGTCGAACAGCACCATCCAGTGATTTCCCTCCCAGTGCACGATCGCGGGAAGAGGCATGACGGGAAGGTTGCGCGCCGAGGCCTTCACGCTGCGGGCCGCGAGGCCCAATTCGGTCGCTGCATGGCAGATGGCCTTCAGGCTCGTTCCGTCCTGCGAGACATGGCAGAGGCGCCGAATGACCGACAGGCTGACGTCGCGGCCGAAATGGCGGCAGACCATGGCGAGGCTCGCGGCGCCGCAGTCCATTGCATCGATCTGCCGGACAAAGCGGAATTTCCGAATGCGCCTGCCGCCCTTTGTGAAAAGACCCTTTTCGTCGGCGAACGGGGCCTCGTCCCCGGCAAGCGGCGACTCGGCGGCTTCCGCTTTGGAAGCCGCGGGATCGACCACACCGGCCTCGGCAGGCAGCACCTCGACCGAGAAGTCGAGCGGGACGCGCGCCTCGGCGTCCTTGTTGTATTGCGCCACCCTCTCTTCCAGGAGCTTCAGGAAGTCCGGAAACCTGCGTTTGAGGTCGTGGACTGAATCCGGACCCAGCGCAAGCAGCTGAGAATCTGCAGACGCCTGGGCCGAGGCCGCCCGCGGCGCGCCCGTCAGCAGCGAAAGCTCGCCAAAAAAATCTCCTTCGCGGCAGAAGGCCAGGTTCTTCTCCCGGCTGCCCGCCTTGGAAAAGATCCGCACGCGCCCCGCCTTGACGATGTACATCGGTCCCGCGGGCTCGCCTTCGCGCAGGATCATCTGTCCCTTTGAAACGTCGACGGGCGAGAGCTTCTCGACCAACTCCCGCAAGGCGGCCGCGGAGAGGCGACCGAAGTTGCTGTACTCGTAGAGGAAACCGTGGACCGCCTTGAAGCGCGCCGTCAATTCCATGTACTTCCTGAGATCCGGATGCAGCCGCAGCATTTCCACGAATTCGTCGCGCCCAAGCCTGAGGACCTCCACGGATGTGCTGCAGCGCACCGAGGCCGTGCGCGGGCCTCCGCCCAACAGGGCGGCGTCGCCGAATTCCGAACCCGGGCGAAGCGATGCCAGGACCAGTTCCTCCCCCTTCGCGGACTTCTTGACAACGCGAGCCCGACCCGAAGCCAGGAAGTAGAAGGCGTCCGCCTCGTCGCCCTCCCGTACGATCAGGTCGCCGAATTCAAACCGCTCCTTTTGAAACAGCCCGTAGAGCTGCGCTCGCTGCTCGTCCGGTAGGAACTTCAGCAAAGGGGAATTGCGCAGCAACTCCTCTGTATCGTCGATTGGCATCGAAGTCCCCATTGGCGTCAAAAACACGGGTCAGGGCAATCCTGATGCGTTTCGGCCTGGGCGCGGACGGCCGACCCGCAAACATCGCCCTCGCGGGCTCGACTCCGGTATTTTTCCATTGCTTCGATGTGAAAGATGGATTTTCCATTGGCCCGTCGGCGTCAGCCTCGTCCAGCAACGTGATATAAGATTCCAATAGATCCGTGAATCGCGCCGTGCTTTCAGGTGTCTCGTTCGTTGCGGCTTTCGGTTTCGCGTCATGCCACAAATCCTCGTCGGACGCAGGAGGTCAGTCGGATGCGGGGCGCCCCGTGGCGTGTTTGGGGCGGATTTCCCCGCTCAACGGAATCATTCATATTGCCCAACCCGCCTCCAGCTACCCGGGTCCTTCGCCTGTTGCCGAAGTCGATGTTCAGGAGGGGGATCTGGTCAAGAAGGGCCAGGTCATCGCCATCTTGGAGAATAGGGATCGGCTGGAAACCAGCTGGAGGGTGGCTCAGGCGCAGGCGTTGGTGGCGGAGGCGCAGCGAGCCAAGGTGATCGAGGGAGGGAGCCCGGCCGAGGTGGCCGCACAGCGGGCGGAGGTTGCGCGGCTTTCGGCGGCGTTCGAAGCGGCGAAGATCAACCAGGGTCGCAGCGACACGTTGCGAAAGGACTCCGCGATCGCAGACGTCGATTTTCAAGCGACGCAGCTGGCATTGGAAACCCAGCAGAAGCTGTTCGAGGCTGCGCAGCAGAGGCTGAGAAGCCTGGTCGAGGTCAGGGACGTCGACCTGAAAATGACGAATGCCCAGTACCAGGCTGCCGTGGCCGAAGCCGAGCACGACAAGGCCGAATTTGAGCAAGCCTTCATTCGAGCGCCTGCCGACGGACGGGTCGTCCGGATCGACGCCCATCCCGGTGAGACGATCGGCCCCGACGGAGTGGAATTCGCCGAGATCAATCCCCTGTACGTCATTGCTGAGGTTGACGAAAGCGACGCCGGCCGTGTCCGTGTGGGCGAGCGCGCGACGATCACGGGCGCGGCTTTTCCGGATAAGTTGGGCGGGGCTGTCGAGCGGATTGGGACCAAGGTCGGAAGAAACGGGCTGGTCACGACCGATCCCACTCTGTCGAGCGATTCGCGGGTGGTGGAGGTCAAGATCCGACTGGACGATGGTAGCCGTGCGGCGAATTTCCTCCTGGCGAGGGTGACAGTCATACTGCAGCCCTAGGGCCCACATTCGCCGCATGCCAGCGAGACGCTACCGGATACATTTGGCGTGGCTGCAGCTGAGTTACGACAAGTTCCGTCTCGTAGCCGCCCTGTCGGGCATCGTTTTCGCAGTCGTGCTCATGCTCATGCAGCTTGGGTTCCGCGATGCGCTCTACCTTGTGGCGACCCAGACCCACAACCTGATGCGTGAGGATTTGGTGATGATGAGCACCCAATACGAGTACTTGAACGTCACCGCCAGCTTCAGCCAGCGCTACCTATACGAGACACTCGAATTTCCCGAGGTCGATTCCGTTTCGCCCCTTTACGTCAGCATTGCGAATTGGAAATCACCGAAAAACCATCGGGACCTTCCCATCTTCGTCATGGCCTTCAATCCTCAGGACAAGGTCTTTGACCTGCCAGAGGTCAACGCGGCCCGGGAGAAGCTGAAGATGCCGGACGCGGTGCTTTTCGACGAGGGCTCGAAGCCGGTATATGGTTCGTTCACGAAGGTGCTCCAGGAAGGGGGAACCGCCTTTACGGAGGTTGCCGGCCACCGGGTGCAGATCGTGGGCGATTTCCACCTCGGCATATCTTTCGCCTCCGATGGGAACATCATCATGAGCGACAGCACATTCCTGCGGATCATACCGGGGAGTGACGAGAACATCATCAACCTCGGCCTGATACGGATCAAGCCAGGGGCGGACGCCGAGGGGCTGCGTCGGAAGCTCCAGTCGATTCTTCCACCGGGAATCCAGGTTCTTACCCGCCCTCAGTATATCGCCTATGAGCGAAACTATTGGGCAACGCGCACTCCTATCGGCTTCGTTTTCAACTTGGGAGCCTTCGTCGGCTTCCTGGTTGGGGGCGTTATCGTCTATCAGATCCTGTACACCGATGTGACCGATCACCTCGGGGAGTATGCGACCCTCAAGGCCATGGGCTACACGGACCGCTATCTTGCCGGCGTGGTCATCCAGGAGGGGCTTATTCTGGCCTTGATAGGATTCATTCCGGGATGGCTGTTTTCGGCGGCTATGGGCGTCTTGACGCGCAAGGTCACGCTTCTGCCCGCATTCATGACCTGGCAGCGGTCGGCGATTGTACTGACCTTGACCGTCGTCATGTGTGCGGTCTCCGGCGTCCTTGCCATGCAGAAGATTCGCTCGGCGGACCCCGCGGAAAATTTCTGACAATGGCGCAGGAACCCCTCATTTCCGTGCGCAACGTCAATCATTACTATGGTACCGGCGCGCTGCGGAAGCAGATCCTCTTTGACATCACGACCTCCTTCGACCCGGGAGAGATCGTGATCTTGACCGGGCCCTCGGGATCGGGAAAGACGACGCTGCTGACGCTCGCCGGCGCGCTGCGCTCCGTGAACGACGGCAGCCTGACCGTCCTCGGACAGGAGCTGAACGGGGCTTCAGCCGAAAACCTCGGGCTCATCCGGCGCTCGATCGGCTTCATCTTTCAGGCGCACAACCTTCTCGACGCGCTGACGGCGCGCCAGAATGTCCAGATGTCGCTGCTGCTTCACAGCGGTGTCACAAGAGAGCACGCCGACGAGCGCGCGACGGAAATGCTCTCGGCGGTAGGGCTGGCGGAGCGGATCAACTATTATCCGTCGGAGATGTCCGGCGGCCAGAAGCAGCGGGTCGCGATTGCCCGCGCGCTGATCGCCCGCCCGAAGATAGTGCTGGCGGACGAGCCGACCGCGGCCCTCGATAAGAAATCCGGGCGCGAGGTCGTTGAAATCCTGCAGCAGCTCGCGAGGCAGCAGGGAACGGCGATCCTCATGGTCACGCACGACAATCGGATTCTGGACGTTGCCGACAGGATCCTGACCCTTGAGGACGGTCGAATCTCGTCTTTCGCCAAGGGATTGACGGCCAACGCCGGGCATATGCTGGACAGCCTTTCGCAGCTGAACCAGCGGGGCATGCTCATGCGCCACATGCGCGACATCACGGCGGACAATTTCGTCAAGCTCCTCGAGGACTCCACCCTGGAACTGGAGCAGTTGCTCAAGACACTGGAAGTCGCCGAGCAGCGGGTTTCGCAGACGATGCTCGATCAGGTTCTGGTCGCTGCGACTGAGAAGATCGTTGAGATGCTCGACGCCGAAAGGGGTGCGATCTTCCTCGTGGACGAGCCCAACAGGAAGCTGCGCTCAAAGGTCGCGACGAGCGACGGGGGCGCCCCGCTCGAGATTGTCGTGTCCTTGGACGAGGGCATCGCCGGTCTCGTTGCCCGCACAGGCAAGGCGCTGAACGTTTCGGACGCGCAGGCGCATCCCATGTTCAATGCCGCAGTGGACAGATCGTCGGGATTTGTGACGCGCAACATCATCTGCCTGCCGATTCTCAACCGGGCCGGCGCGGTTTTCGCCGTCGCCCAGCTCCTCAACAAGAAGGGGGAAAAGCCCTTCGGTTCCGAGGACGAGAAGCTCTTCGAGAACTTCGCCCGACCGCTCGGCCTGATCCTCGAAAGCTGCGTCCGCCTTCGGTCGGTCGCGAAATCCGGCGCCGAACAGCTCTCGGCCCCCTCTCTTCTAGAAAGTCCCGGAACGCCATGAAACCGCACATTGCCCGCATTTCCGCCTTGGTTGCATTTGCCTGCACCGCGGGCGCATTCGGTCCAGCCTGCGTCCGGGCGCAGCCGGCTCCCGTCGGGCCGGACGCCTCGGTCTGGTTGAGCCATCCGCTCACGCTCAAGGAATGCATCGACCTCGCCCTTCAAAACAACGGCGAAATCGTCCGAGCAAAGCAGGAGCTTGAGGCGAATTACGGGATTTCGATGCAGGTCCGTTCCATCGCGCTTCCCCAGGTAAAAGTCAGCGGCGATTATGTCGGCTACGACGCCAAGAACGTGGAGGCTCTGGAGCTTCCCATTCCGGCCGCGACCCACCGATGGTCGGGAAGCGTCCGCCTTATCCAGTCCATTTACGAAGGCGGCCGAATTGTTTCGTCGGTCAAAGCGGCCTCGCTGACCAAGCAGCAGGCCCTTTTTCGCTACCAAGCGGTCGTTTCGGACAAGATTCTGGAGGTGCGTACCGCCTATTTCGACCTGCTCCTTGCCGAAGCGCTTTCGAAATCGCAGCAAGCCGCACTCGATCTTCAGGAGAAGCAAAACGAGGACGTCAGCCGGCGCCTCGGAACCGGCTTGGTCGCCCACTACGATCTGCTCCGATCGGAAGTGGCTCTGGCCAGCGCGCGCCCCAAATTGCTGCGGGCCCAGAATCAGTTGCGCATAGGGAAGGCCAAGTTCAGCGACCTTCTCGGATTCCGCATCCCTTCGGACGTCTGGGACGACATACCCCTGCGGCTTGCCGATCCGCTGGAGGCCGAGGCCTATGATGTCACGCTGCCGGGGGCTATCGATCGTGCACTGGCAAATCGGCCGGAGATTCAGGTGCAGGAGAAAGCCGTCGCGCTCCAGCATGAGCACTTGAGCGATGCGCGCGCCGGATTCCTTCCGAGCGTGCAGGTGATGGGGGGATATGGCGGTTTCAACGACGACCTGGACCGCGACATTCACGGCTGGTTTGCGGGAGCCCAGGTGAATTGGTTCCTGTTCGACGGATTGGAGACCCAGGGGAAGATAAAGGAGGCCCACGCCCACCTGAATGCGGCGCAGTCGGCGCTGAGCGACCTGAAGAGGGCCGTCGGTCTAGAGGTCAGGGTCGCCTATTCAACTTTCACCGAGGCAAAGCAGGAACTCGAGGCGCAGGAACAGGCGCAGGGTCTCGCGGAGGAGGGGCTTCGCCTTGCGACGTCCCACTACCATGCGGGCGAGCTGACTCAACTCGACCTGATGCAGTCGCAAACGACCCTAACCGATGTGCGCTCGAACACGCTTCAGACGCTCAGGGATTACGACGTGGCCGTAGCCGCTTTGGAGCGGGCTATCGGGTTGCCGACTGACACAAAATAGGCGTCTTGGAACGCGGTCTGCTGTCTCAAGATTTATAATGCATATAGACTGCAATCGATATTGCATTGTCGCAATGCATTGGCTGAATACGACCGCCGATCGGCAGATTTTTTATACCCGAATCCGATGACGATCCTCGCCCGATTTCGCTAATGAGAGTGGATCATTGGCATGCAGGAAATTACGCAACATATTGGTGATCTGGCTGTTTTGGGTATTTCATGCCGATTTCCCGGGTCGGAAGGATACCGGCAGTATTGGCGGTCTTTGGCTGCGGGGGAGGATGCCGTGCGCGAGATCCCGCCGGAACGCTGGCCCGCGGGCGAATTTTATTCGCGGGACCCCGGAGCCTCGAACGCCAGCGTGAGCAAGTGGGGCGGATTCCTCGATCGGATCGACGAATTCGACCATCGCTTCTTCAACATCTCGCCGCGGGAAGCAAAGGCTATGGATCCTCGCCAGCGGATCCTGCTCGAGGAGGTGTGGTGCGCGCTTGAGGATTCCACGCTTTCGCTGGAGCGCCTGCGCAAGATGAGAACGGCGGTTTTCGTCGGGATGATGTCTCTGGACGAGTCCGCCCATTTGCCACCGGTCGACGGTTATGCCGGTTCCGGAAGCGCGGGCTGCATGCTCGCGAACCGGATCTCCCATTTCTTCGATTTTTCCGGCCCGAGCCTGGGGATCGACACTGCGAGCTCGTCTTCGCTGGTCGCGCTGCACCAGGCAAAGGAAGCGCTCCTCTCGGGCCACGCCGATTACGCCCTCGTTGCGGGCATCAGCCTGAACCAGACTCCATGGAAGTATATTTCCTTTTCCAAGGCGCGGATGCTCAGCCCGGACGGCCGCTGCAAGGCCTTCGACCGGTCGGCCAACGGATACGCGCCGGGCGAAGGCGTGGGCGTCATAATATTACAGCGTGCTGATCGAGCGGCCACTGACGGGAATTTTGTCCATGGAATCGTCAAGGGTTCCGCCGTCAACCACGGCGGTCTCTCGGTGTCATTGACGGCTCCCCAGGTGGCGGCCCAAAGGGACGTGATCGAGCGGGCGCATTCGGACGCCGGTGTCTCCCCTGAATCGATCACCTATGTGGAGGCCCATGGCTCCGGCACCCCGCTGGGTGATCCGATAGAGGTCGAGGCGCTCGTCCAGGCCTTTCGAAGCGGAACTCACGCGGAGCAATTCTGCCATCTCGGGTCGGTGAAGACGAATATCGGCCACCTCGAGCCGGCAGCCGGAATCGCTGGCGTGATAAAGGTGCTTGTGATGATGAAACATCGCTCCATTCCGGCGAGCCTTCATCTGCGGGCTCCCAATCCGATGCTGGATTTGGCGCGATCCCCGTTCATGCTCGTCGACCGCCTGATACCCTGGCCGGGGGGCTCTGGGCCACTGCGGGCCGGGGTGAGCTCATTCGGATTCGGCGGCGTGAACTCACACGTCGTGATGGAGAGCGCGCCTGAAAAGGAGCCGTCGACTTCCTCGGATTCAGGAGAGAGTGACAGAAGCCTGCTCCTGCCGTTCATACTGTCCGCGCGAACTCCCTCAAGCCTTCGCGCCTTGGTCGAATCCTGGCTGGCGTTTGTGAAGACTGAGGAATTTGAACGCTCAAGCTGGCGCGATATCTGCGGAACGCTGCTCGGGCGCAAAGCTTTCGACAGCCGGGCAGCCTGGTGGGTGTCGAAGCGCGGTCTCGAACGCGCGCTGCTGGCGGGGCCCGAGTTCGCGGATTCTCCGTCGCCGGTCCAGCCTCTGGGGCTGGCCTTGGGTTCATTGGCAGACTTCGAGCGCGGGCAAGTCGAGGACCTCGTGGGAAAGGTCGCCCATGTCAGGATCCAGTGGGGCCATGTCTGCGAGAACCTTGCTGAGGCCTGCGGAAAACGGGAGGTCCGTGAGGCGGCTGAGTTTTCTGCGTTGTTCTGGGACTCCCGCCCGGCCCTATGGGAGATGAGCGTGGGCTTGCTCCTGGCCCGCATGGCTCGGCTTTGGTTGCCCGGAATCAGCCTGGTGACGGGGGAGGGCCTCGGGCTGCAGACGGCCCTCTGCGTGAGCGGGATGCTCGGGGAATCCGCGGCGCTCCGGCGCGCCTTGAATCTCGCGGGACCGATCGATGATCCCCTGGGTCGGCCGCGGCTGGCGTTTTTCGATCCTTCGAGCGAGCAGATGATCTGGCCGGTCGAAATCCCGGCGGATTACCTGCCAGAGCTGTTCGCTCAGGCCGTGCTCCGTCCCTCCGATCAGCGCGACCTGATCCGGCGGGCCGGGGAGCTAGCCGAGCACCAGCCGACATTCAGGAAATTCCTCGAGGGCTGGCAGGTGCCGCTCGAGCAGGCCGGAGAGAACCTATGGGATTGGTGGAAGGATGCGGGTGCCGAGCGGGTCGAAAAGGGACCCGGAGCTCGGGTCTCGCTGGCGGCTCTCGTGGCCGGAGACGCCTTGAGGCGCTTGAATAGAAAATGGGACCTCGGCCGGCGCGGATTGCCGGCCCAGCCCCGCTTCCTCGAGGCGCTGGCCCTCCTTGGCGCCGGGCTGGTTGAGCCGAAGGAACTGGTCCGGTTTTTCAAGGGTGGAAAGAAGGAAGCCGTCGATTTGGCCCGAATGGCCACGGTGCGGGCCCGCGGGATGAAAAATGCGGACCGATTCCCCCTGCTGGCCTCCTTGATTCGGCGTCCGCTGGAGGCAGGTCCCCTGCGGCCGGAGCTGGTCGCCCGCCCCCTGCAGCCCGATTTCTTCAGTGCGAATCTTGTCGTGAGAGCCGGGAAATTGCGCCATCAAGCGCCTTCGGGCCTGTCCTTTGTTGAGCCTGGCGACGATCTTTCCAGCCAATTGGGCCAGTCCCTGGTGTCCGCCTGGCGGGCGGGGGCTGCGGTAGCTTGGGAACACACTCCCTGGGCCGACAATTTTTCGCGATTGCCGCTGCCTTCCTACTGCTTTGACCGCACCCGGTTCGGTCGGGAGCCGGTGCCGGCGCCGTTTCGGGCCGGTGCTTCGGACGGAGCCAAGGGCACGCCATGGGAGGAGGGATTCGGAGGGATTGAGAGGCTCCAGGACGACCTCAGTGAACTTCTCGTGGGAATTCTGCGGGTCGAACGCGGCGAGGTTGACGAGAAGATGGACCTGCGGGAACACGGGATGGAATCGGTCGCCCTGACCGACTTCGCCGAGAGCATCGGGCGACGCTACGGCATGGAGCTTGATCCGGTGCTCCTCTATGAGCATCCGAATTTGCGTTCGCTTGCCCGGTACCTGTTCGCCGCCTTTCCGGCCAAGTTTGGAGAGGGCGCCCCCCCGAATGCGCCGCTTGCCCCGGCCGGGGAGCCTTCCGCCCGGCCGGCGGGCGCGGCGAGACAAGTGATGCCTGAATCGGTCCCGTTGGATCGGCCGGCACCGAGGCCGGCCCATGCGAATGAGGAGGCTCCGCGCGAATTCCTGTCCGGTGCGATCGCGATCATCGGCATGGCCTGCCGGTTTCCGAAGGCGGCCAACCCCGCGCAATTTTGGGAGAATCTTGCGGCGGGCGCGAATCTTGTCACGGAGGTGCCTTCGGACCGTTGGCGCTGGCAGGATTATTTCGGCGACCCGCACAACGGCGAAAACAAGACGCTGTCCCGGTGGGGCGGTTTCGTGGCCGACGCCGGCAGCTTCGATGCGGCGTTCTTCAAGATTTCCCCCAAGGAAGCCGAGCTTATGGATCCGCAGCAGCGCTGGATGTTGGAGCTCGTGTGGGAGGCCCTTGAGGACGCGGGCTATCCTCCCTCCGAACTCAGGGGATCGCCGACGGGGGTGTTCGTCGGGGTTTGCAACAACGACTACCAGGTTCTGGTCGAGAAGCGGCACTCGCGGTCCGAGGCGCACACCGCCACGGGAGGCCACTTCTCGATCATACCAAACCGGGTTTCTTACTTTTTCGATTGGCGGGGCCCCAGCATGGCCGTGGACACAGCATGCTCTAGCTCCCTCGTCGCGCTGGACGCGGCGGTGAGGGCCCTGCAGCGCGGAGACTGCGCGCTGGCCGTGGCTGGGGGGGTTAACCTTTGCTGCGTGCCGGGTCCCTACCTTTCGTTCGACCACGCGGGCATGCTGTCGAAGGACGGCCGGTGCAAGGCATTCGACAGGAGCGCGAACGGTTATGTCCGCGGAGAAGGCGCCGGGATCGTCCTGCTGAAGCCGCTGGCGCAGGCCGTCGCTGACGGAGATCAGATTCACGCGGTAGTGCGGGCCACTGCGGTCAACCATGGCGGGGGCGCCACCTCGCTGACGGCGCCCAATCCCAACGCCCAAGCGGACCTCCTGATCCAGGCCTACAGGGCCGCCGGAATCTCGCCGGCCACGGTGGGCTATATTGAGGCGCACGGCACCGGGACGAAGCTCGGCGACCCGATCGAGGTGGCGGGCCTAAAAAAAGCCTTTTCGGAGTTGGCCCGGGTTTTCGGGGACCCTCCCGTGGTTTCGCCCTATTGCGCCCTCGGCTCTGTTAAGGCGAACATCGGGCACCTGGAATCCGCCGCCGGCATAGCGGGCGTGGTCAAGACGGTCCTGGCGCTGCGCCACAAGGTGATCCCGGGACTGGTCCACTTTGAGTCCCTCAACCCGCAGATTGATCTGGACGGCAGCGCATTTTTCATCGCGAAGGAATCCGCGCCCTGGCGTCCCACCAGGGATCCCAGCGGCAACGCGCTTCCTCTTCGCGCGGGGGTCAGCTCCTTCGGATTTGGGGGGGCCAACGGCCACGTCGTTCTCGAGGAGTTTCCGGAGCGCGCCAGCCCGGGCGCCGCGGACGAGCCGCCGATCCCCGAGCTGTTTCCGTTCTCGGCGCGAACAGCCCAACAATTGAAGGAAAGCGTCTTCGCCATGGCTTTCTGGCTGGAAACGGCCGGAGCGGGCGCCCGCGTCGCCGATGTGGCTCATACGCTCCAGGTTGGCCGCGAGGCGCTCGAGTGGCGGCTCGTCGTGATCGCCTCGGGGCGCAGGGACCTGCAGGAAAGGCTGGGGCAGTTCCTTGCCGGTGAAGAACACCCGAGGTCCCTGTTTCGCGGACAAGGTGCGGGCAGTTCCGGAGTGGGCCGGCTTGACGAGGCCCAAGAGGACCGGGAATTCTGCCTCGCACTCGCCCGGAAGGGTCGCCTTGAGCAGCTGGCGAGGTTCTGGGCGGCCGGATCGCGCTTTGCATGGCGCGATTTGTTTCCGGCTCGAGGCCGTCGAAGGATTTCGCTGCCGACATATCCTTTTTCCAAGGAACGGTTCTGGGTCGCCGAATCCCGGGATGCCATGCCTGAGAATGCCTCGGCGCCCTCGAGCGGATTCCTCCTCGAGAAAACGTGGCGCGAATGGCCATTGCCCCCGGAGCGCGAGGCTGCCGCAGACTGTTACCTTGCCATCGTCGATGGAGGCGAGGCGGAGCGGGTTTGGGAGGAACTCAGGAGGGAGCCAGGTAAATCCTGGGTGGTCGTCCGCCGCGGTGCGGTCAGCCTCGAAAAGCGCCCGGGCGAATGGGAACTGCCCTTGGGGGATGGGGAGGGCGGCATTAGGGCCGGCAAGGTCATTTCCGGGCTATTTCCGCATATACGCGGCATTTTTCACCTGGCGTCGGGCCCCGCCGTGGAGGCTGCGGGGGCCGTCGAACTTGGAGCGATCTCCCTTTATCAGTGCCTGCTCGATGCGGCGGGCGAATCTGCCTTTTCAATCGTGCTGGCTACTCAGGGGATCCAACCGTGGCGAAATCCGAGCCCTGGCATGCGAGGGGCGGCACTCACGGGCCTCGTGCGCATGCTCGGCGCCGAATACCGTGGATTGCGGGCGCGCGCCGTCGACCTGGAAAGGGGCGACAATCCGCCAGAGGCGGCGCGCAAGCTGTGGTCCGAGATGGGCGTTCGCGACTCCGTCGGCGAAGTCTGCTATCGGCAGGGCGTGCGTTTCGGCCCCGCGTTGGCGCCGTTTCCCGAAGCAAAGTCCGATGGGCCGTTTCAATTTGATCCTTCAAGAGTCTACGTTATCTCGGGAGGGACCGGCGGCATTGGATTGGGATTGGCGGAGTACGCCAGCAGCCGGGGTGCGCGGAAACTGGTACTTATGAGCCGGCAGTCGCTGCCGGACCGCGACGAATGGAGCGCGATATTGAGCGGGAACGGCGAATCAACCGCCCTGGCCGAGAAGATCCGCCGGCTTTGCGCCCTGGAGGACAAGGGCGTATCGGTCGCTCTGACCTCCATTCCGCTCACCGCGAGGCAGGAGTTATCGGCGTTCTTCAACCGGGTGCGCCTCGAATACGGCGAGATCGGAGGCGTCGTCCACTGCGCCGGCCAAATGGCTCTGGAGCCGTTGCGCTTCCTGAAGAAGCCCGTGTCCGACTTCGCGAGGATGACATCACCGAAAATCGAGGGAATAGAGAGCCTGGCCCGGCTCTTCGACGAGTGCGACCTTCAGTTCTTTGTCCTGTTTTCATCCGTGGCTGCGCTCGCGCCCGCATTGGGGGCGGGCTTCAGCGACTACGCGATGGCCAACGGATTCCTGGACTTTTTTGCCGGCTGGCAGCGTTCGCGGGGCAGAGCCTATTTTCGGTCGGTGAACTGGCCCCTGTGGGAGCGGACCGGCATGGGCCAGATCTCCCGGCCCAAGCACGAGGCCTCCGGCGTGGATTCCCTGAGCCTTGGTGAGGGACTGAGCCTCTTTGGGCGGATCCTTTCATTGTCGTCGCCAGGGGAAGTATTTCCGGGCGTGAACCGCCGCGCTGAGCTTCCCTCCGACGCGCTTCTCGGCCTTCCGCTTCCCGGACGCCCAACGCCCCGTCCCGAGAATTCCGCGCCCGCCGCTCAGGTCGAGCGCGGCCTTCACGCGCGTGTGACCGCGGCGTTCGCTAAGACGCTCCGGGTGGACCCGCATCGCATTGATCCCGCCGCTCACTTTGAGGACCTCGGTATCGACTCGATCCTGCTTTCGGAGCTGACCCGCGAATTGGACAAGGTTTTGGGCGTACCGCTCGATCCGTCGCTGCTGCTCGAATACAAGACGATTGAGCTGCTGGTGGCGTGTCTGGAGTCGCGGCTGCCTCAGGTCTCGGCGGCCGCGAACACGCCTCCACCGGCCCCCGCTGCCGCTCGGTCCGGGGAGCCCAAGGCCCGGGATCCGGTCCAACCGACGGTTCGGGCCGAACTTCGACCGGCAGCTGCCCACCAGGGCGGCAGCGCCCGGGCAGTGGCGCTGATCGGCCTCGGCTGCAGGTTTCCCGGCGCCGGCGACCCGCTCGCTTTATGGGAGAACCTGAGGGCCGCGAGAAGTTCAGTGGGCGAGGTGCCGGCCAGCCGCTGGTCGCAATGGGAATTCTACAGCGAGGAACCGACTCAGGGGAAGACGATCAGCAAGTGGGGCGGATTCGTGGATGGGATCGAGGATTTTGACGCCGACTTCTTTCACATTCCCGAGGCCGACGCGCCGGAAATGGATCCGCTCGTCAGGCTTTTTCTCGAGGCGACCGTGCAGGCCGTCCGGGACGCGGGCTACGATGAAGCTTCCATCGGGGGAACGCGGACGGGTGTTTTCGTCGGCAGCCGCATCAGCGGATACGGCGAACGAATTAGGGAGTACAAGAAGAATACAATAGCGGGAATCGGCCAGAATTTCATCGCCGCGCATGTCTCGAAGTTCTTCGACTTCAAGGGGCCGTGCTTCGTGCTGGACTCGGCCTGCTCCTCCTCGCTGACCAGCGCGCACCTAGCCTGCCAAAGCCTCCTGGGCGGCGAATGCGAGATTGCGGTGGCGGGAGGCGTCGACGTGCTGCTCGACGAGCGGATGTACCTGCTGCTGACCGAGGCCAAGGCGCTTTCGCCGGACGGTCGCTGCCACACATTCGACCTGAAGGCAAACGGGTACGTTCCGGGCGAGGGGGCGGGTGCCGTCGTGATGAAGACGCTGGATCGGGCTTTGGCCGACGGCGACTCAATCTACGGCGTCATTCTCGCATCGGCCATCAACAATGACGGCCGCACAATGGGCATCACGACCCCGAGCCTGGAGTCCCAGCGCGAATTGGTCGAGCGGACCCTTTCGCTCGCGGGAGTTGACCCGGACAGCATCGGCTACGTGGAAACCCACGGGACGGGAACAATGATCGGAGATCCGATCGAGTTGAAGGCCCTCTCCCGCGCTTTTCGGAAGCAGACGGCGGAACTGCAATTCTGCGCGTTGGGCAGCGTGAAGACCAATTTGGGCCACCTCCACAGCGCTGCGGGGATCGCCAGCCTCATCAAGGTTGCCCTTGGGCTGCGCCACCGCGAGATCGTCGCTTCCCTCAACTGCGACACGCCAAATCCGCGGTTTGATTTCGCCGCGTCTCCCTTTTTTCCAAACGTTCAGCTGCGTCCCTGGCCGCTGCGCGGGAACTGCCGGCGCGCGGGCATCAGCTCCTTTGGCTTCGGAGGTAGCAACGGCCACATGATAGTGGAGGAGTTCGACGCGGCCAAGTTTCCCGCCTATGTTCTTCGCCGCCGGGCGCTGCCGCCGGCGCGATTCTTGCGTAAGAGATTCTGGCTGGAGCCGGCGGCGCGTGGCGCTCCAGGACCCTCAGAGGGGCCTCGTGCGGAAGTTCCGGAGCCGTTTCTTGTCCTGCAGGAGGAGTCCTCGGATCAATCGACGTGAAAATCTCCGAAAAGAGCGTGGCTGTGCATTTGCGTCCGGACGACCCGGTCATGCGCGATCATACCGTTCTCGGAGTGCGGATCATGCCAGGAGTCACGTTCCTCGACATGTTTTATCGGCTGGCCCTGAGGTGCGGCTTTCCCGAGGGCGGCTTCGAGCTGCGAAGGATACTTTTCATCGAACCGGTCGCGCTGCCGGAGGGTGGCCGCGGTAAGCTCCTTCTGGAGTTGCGCGCGGCGGGGGACCATTGGAATCTGACCGCGCGCAGCCGCCAGTCGGCAGACGAGACCACCGCGGCGCCATGGCATGAGAACGCACAGGCGCAGCTCCATCTCACCACCGGTGCGGGCGAGTTCGGATTCGGACTCGAGGTGCCCGGCAATGTCGGTGGCGAGAGGAGGGATGTCGCCGACATTTACTCTCGGATGCGGTACGTGGGGATCGTTCACAAGGACTTCATGAAATGTCTCGGGGCCGCGTGGATTTTGCCCGAGGCGATCCGGGCAAACCTGCAGCTCGGACCCCTGGCGGCGCGCCACGCGGCCCATTTCTATCTCCAGCCGGCGCTTCTGGACACCGCCACGGGGCTCTCGTCGTTTGCCGACTACGCCTCGCCGCGCTTCGCCGACAAGCCATGCGTTCCAATCTACATCGACAGATTTCGCGCAGTCGGGCGCCTTGGAACGGAGTGTCAGCTGCTCCTGCCCCTGGCCGCGGTGCCAAAGAAGGCCGCGTCTGACTTCAGCCGCGACGAGCGGATCGACTTCTTCGCCTCCGACGGAAAAATGATCGCGCGCATCGATGGCCTAGGTTTCAAGCGCATCCGCGACTCCGAGGCCCTTGAGCGCATCGTGCGGCCGGGAACGGCGGAACGCCGCCCGGAGGCGACCCTCATTGCGGGCGCGGGAATGCTGCCCTCGGAGACCGCCGCGCCGGTCTCAATAAGCCAGGGCGCCGTCGTCGGCGACCTTTACCAGCGCATCCAGGAGGTTCTCCTCGGCCGGGTCGCGGCCCAGCTCAAGGTCCCGGCCGGGACGGTGAAAGTCACCGACGGGTACTACGAACTGGGCCTGGAATCCTCCCATTTGCTTGAGCTGGTCAGGCAGCTTGAGACGCTTTGCGGCAGGGAGCTTTATCCGACCCTCTTGTTCGAGTTCCCGAGCATCGCGGAACTCGTGCCCTACCTCGCCCGGGAGTTTCCCGGGGCCCCTGCCTGGGCCGCGCCCGGGCCCTTTCAACGGGCCGATGCGCCCGTCGCCAAGCCTGTGGGCGGCCCTGCGCCTTCCGCCGCCCGTGAGGCCGAACCGCCCGGGAGCCGGACCGGCTGCGGCCCCATCGCGGTGATCGGCCTCAGCGGCCGCTATCCCAAGGCGGCCAATCTGGAGGAATTCTGGGACAACTTGAAGGCCGGCCGGGACTGCATCGAGGAAATTCCGGCGGAGCGCTGGAACCATCGGGATTGGCCGAACTGCTATGCGAAGTGGGGCGGCTTCATTGAGGATTACGACAAGTTTGACCCCCTGTTTTTCAACCTCTCGCCGCGCGAGGCAGAGCTGATGGATCCCCAAGAGCGATTGTTCCTGGAGACGGCTTGGGCGACGCTCGAGGATGCGGGCTATTCGCGGGAGCGCCTTCGCCGTAGCCTTGAGTCTTCCGGCCCGGGGAAGGTCGGAGTTTTCGTGGGCGTCATGTGGACGGGGTATCAGTCGCATGCGGCCCAAGAGCAACTTCAGGGCAATCCTGTCTCGCCGCCTACGGGATATTGGTCGATCGCCAACCGCGTCTCGTACTA
>Ga0302326_10014060_pt1 | contig 16965 bp, 13 predicted proteins | sample Palsa_T0_3_FD_202264 | JGI IMG/M metagenome (GOLD analysis project Ga0302326, IMG submission 202264) | Peat permafrost microbial communities from Stordalen Mire near Abisko, Sweden - Palsa_T0_3 | ecosystem: Environmental > Terrestrial > Soil > Palsa > Peat permafrost | place: Sweden: Abisko...
GCAGGCGGCCGGCTTCCGCGCCGTCCTGCTTGTCGTTCAGCCGCTTCAGCTCCGCTTCAAGCTGGGGAAGTTCACCATACTGAATCGCCGCCGAGCGCTCCAGGTTGCCCCGTCTGGTCTGCTCTTCCATCTCAAAGCGCAGCGCCTCAATCTTCTTCTTCACCTCGGTCAGCCGGGTAATGGCTTCCCGCTCCGTCTGCCAGCGCGCGCGCAGCCCCGTGGCCTTTTCCTTCAGCGCGGCGAGTTCCCGCACTACAATCTCCAGCCGCTCTTTCGAATTTCTGTCGTTCTCCCGCTTGAGCGCCGTACGTTCAATCTCCAGCGAGATCATTTGCCGATCCAACTGGTCGATCTCCACCGGCACCGAGCCGATTTGGATGGCCAGCGATGCCGCTGCCTCGTCCACCAGGTCGATAGCCTTGTCGGGCAGGAAGCGATCAGAGATGTAACGGTGTGAAAGCGTGGCCGCAGCCACGATGGCCGAGTCCTTGATGCGGACGTTGTGATGAGCCTCATAGCGCTCTTTGAGACCGCGCAGTATCGCAATCGTGTCTTCTACGTTGGGCTCGCCCACGAAGACGATTTGGAAACGCCGCTCCAGCGCCGCATCCTTTTCGATGTACTTGCGATATTCGTTCAGCGTGGTTGCGCCGATGGCCCGCAACTCGCCCCGCGCCAGTGGCGGCTTCAGCATATTGGAAGCGTCAATGGCGCCTTCGGCAGCACCCGCCCCGACCAGGGTGTGCAGTTCATCGATGAAGAGGATGACCTGGCCGTTGGACTCCTGAATATCCTTGAGCACCGCCTTGAGGCGGTCTTCAAATTCGCCGCGATACTTCGCTCCCGCCAGCATGGAGCCAAGATCGAGCGAGATCACACGCTTGTCGCGCAGCAACTCCGGCACATCGCCGGAGACGATGCGGCGCGCCAAACCCTCGACGATGGCAGTCTTGCCGACACCGGGCTCGCCGATCAGCACCGGGTTGTTCTTGGTGCGGCGCGAGAGCACCTGGATCACACGGCGAATCTCTTCATCCCGGCCGATGACCGGATCCAATTTCCCCCGCCGCGCCAGTTCAGTAAGGTCCTTGGCGTAACGGTCCAGCGCCTGGTATTTGCCTTCAGGGCTCTGATCGGTCACCCTTTGGTTGCCGCGCACCGAGGTCAATCCCTGTAGGATCGCGTCCCGTGTGGCGCCCATGGAGGCCAGCAACACCTGCGCCGGATCTTTTTTGAGTTGGGCCAGCGCCAAGAGCAAATGCTCGGTCGAAACGTACTCGTCCTTAAAATCTTGTGCCTCTTTTGAGGCGTCGTTCAGCACCCGCTGCATAGCCGAAGAAAGTCCCGGCTCCGAGGTCGCACCGGAGACTTTTGGCATGCCCGCGATGGCGTGCCTGGCGCTGGCAAACATCTGCTCGGTAGGGATACCAACCTTCTGCAACAGGGGAACGATGATGCCTTCCTTGTCTTCCAGCAAAGCCATGAGCAGATGCATGGGCAGCACTTCAGGCTGGCCATTCTCATTGGCCAGCGAGCTGGCTTTCTGGATCGCCTCCTGAGATTTCAATGTGAACTTATCCCAACGTATTGCCATATTCGTGTTTTCCTGACTGACCAGATAATCCTGAACTCGCGTGTAGCGCGAAAGCAAGGGCGGTCCTCGCCCTGGTGTGGATAAGCTTGGTCTTCAATTTGTATTTTTTGATCCTGATATTGCTTAGAGAAGAGGTGGCGCGCAAGCGTCAGCGCCAAAAAATTGGGTGGTTCACCCCGGGCGGTAAACACCCCCGGGGTGAACTCAATCCTAGCTACGAAAGGTTACGCTGTCTTGGCAGTCTCGGGCGCTGCCTGTTGATTCTGGTTCAGCTGTTTCGCTGATCCGACGTTCACCTTGATCTGCTTGGGTTTGCTTTCCGGGCGTTTCTGCAATTCCAAACGCAAAACACCGGCATCGTACTCAGCTTTGATGTTTTCCGCGTCGATGGTGTTGGGAACTGTGAAGGCACGATAGAAGCTGCCGTAACGGCGCTCTACGCGATGGAAGTTCTCTTCCTTGCCCTCAGTCTGAAAGCTGCGTTCTCCCCTGACCGACAGGGTCGTGTTTTCCATCCGGACATCAAGATCCTCCTGGCGTATGCCGGGGATTTCGAGCTTGAGCACCAACTTGTGCTCGTCCTCGTAGATGTCAACCGGGGGCACAAAGCCCGCAGCGGTCACTAACTCGTTCTCTCCCGAGCTGTTGCGGGAGAAGTCTTGAAAAAGGCTATTCATGCGATTTTGCAAAGCCACGACGTCGCGATAGGCTTCCCAGCGAGTAATTGCCATACATCTCCTCCAAGTGCGGCTGAGTTCTCAGCCCGCCATTCCTTTGATGTCAATCGTAGCATAAAAGAATCATAAAATATGAGTGTACTTGCATAAGATTTCACTCAATTTGGAAGCTCGGGTGTAGCCTCCAGGAGTGCCTGGGTATAAGCCTCCCCCGGGAACCGGCAAATCTGGTCGCAGGTTCCTGCCTCAACTACCTTGCCGGCTCGCATCACGACGATATGGGTCGAGAGGTAGCGCACCAGGGGCATGGAATGGGAAATGAAGAGGTAAGTCAAATGGAATGTTTGCTGTAGGTGCCGCAGAAGGTTCATGATCTGGGCCCCGACGCTCACATCCAGGGCGGAGACCGGCTCGTCTAGCAGGAGCAGTTCGGGACGCAGCGCGAGCGCCCGGGCGATGTTGATCCTTTGCCGTTGGCCGCCAGAGAACTCGTGGGGATAGCGGGGCAGGGCCGACTCGTCCAGACCTACCTCGGCCAGGAGAGCTTTCGGATCTTCGGTTGGCTGGCTCGCGTTGCTCGAGCGGTGGATTCGAAAAGGCTCGGTGATGATTTCGCCCACTGTCATTCGTGGGTTGAGGGCGGCAAAGGGATCCTGGAAGACCGGCTGCATCCTGCGCCGCAGGGTTCGCAACTCGGCGCTCAATCCGCTGCCGATGACTTCCTGTCCATCGAAGTAGACCGTTCCCGAAGAGGGTGGTATCAGCCCCAGAACCATCCGCGCCACCGTGCTCTTGCCTGAGCCCGATTCACCTACCAGGCCGAGAGTCTCTCCGCGGGTGATCGAGAAGGAGACCCGGTCGACGACGCACTTTTCCTCGCGCGCGCCCCGCCATCCAGAACGCCGGACATAGTTTTTGGTGAGTTGTTGTACTTCGAGCAGAGCCATGCCCGGATGGTAGATCAGCGGGGAGAATAATCACGCCCATTCAACGCGCCGAACCCGAAAGTGAACCGCAGATCTAATCGGCTCACTTTCCCGGTTCGCGAGAAACCCTTAGATGTCCAGATTCTTCACATCTAACGCATTGTCTTCAATGAACTTACGCCGGGCTTCGACGTCCTCGCCCATGAGCGTGCTGAAGATCGATTCCGTTTCGGCCAGATCCTCCAGCTTTACTGACAGCAGGGTACGCCGGTCGGGATCCATGGTGGTTTCCCATAACTGGGCCGAAGTCATTTCGCCCAAACCCTTGTATCGCTGGACGTCGTAGTCGCGGCGCCCCTGCTCGATCACGTACTCGAAGACTTCGCGCGCCGATTGCTTGGTCACGGGATCGAGCGCCGCCCGTTTTGCCTTCTTGGGCTTGGCAGCCCCTTCGGAGACGGGGGCATCCGCTTCACCCTCCTCAACTTCAGCAGCTTTGGCGTACTCGATGACGAAGGGTGGCGCCAGTTCCTCGCGAATCAGCCCGTATTTGGCCATCATCTGCCGATACTCGGGCGAGGAGGCCAGGGTCCAGTCCACGCGGCGCTCGGCGCCCTGGCTGTCGGTAAAGCTGACTGACCAGGTGCGGTGGTCTTCCTCGTAGCGGGGCGCAGCCACAGCTTTGAACTCGCAACGCTTGGCCATCTTCACCAGCTCGGCGTGCAGCTTGGCCAGCTTCGGTGGGACCGCACCGTCGCCTTCGAAATCAGCCCGTTTCATTAGCTCGAACTTGGGAAGCAATTCAGTAACTTCCTGGTTGCGCAGGTGTTTGTTCGCCTTCTCAAAAACGCCGAGGTAGTCGTTGAGCTGACCCATGAACTTGGTCAACGCACTTCCTTCCAGCTTCTTGCCGGCCGTGCCGTAGCGCAATCCCATGCCTTCGGAGGCGCGCTTGATCATCACCTTGACGAACTCGCGGTCGTCCTTGATGTACTGCTCGAATTTGCCCTTCTTGATCCGATAGAGCGGAGGCTGGGCAATGTACACGTGCCCGCGCCGGATCAGATCGACCATGTGGCGGAAGAAGAAGGTCAGCAAAAGTGTGCGGATGTGGGAGCCGTCTACGTCGGCGTCGGTCATCAGGATGATCTTGCCGTAGCGCAGCTTGGCTGGATCGAAGTCCTCTTTCCCTATGCCACAACCCAAGGCAGTGATCATGGCCCGGATTTCTTCATGGCCCAGCATCTTGTCGTAGCGGGCCTTTTCCACGTTGAGGATCTTGCCCTTCAGCGGCAGCACCGCTTGAAATTTGCGATCCCGTCCCTGCTTGGCCGTCCCGCCGGCGGATTCGCCCTCGACCAGGTACAACTCGCAGCGGTCCGGGTTGCGTTCACTGCAGTCGGCCAGCTTGCCCGGCAAGCCACCGCCGTCCAGTGCGCCCTTGCGCCGGGTCAGGTCGCGTGCCTTTCTGGCCGCTTCACGCGCGCGCGCCGCCTCAATTGCCTTGTTGATGATCCGCTTCGCGATCGGAGGATTCTGCTCGAAGAACATTCCCAGGCGCTCGTTGACGAACGCCTGCACCGTGCCGGCTATATCAGAGTTGAGCTTGCCCTTGGTTTGACCTTCGAACTGTGGCTGTGGCAGTTTCACGCTGACCACTGCTACCAGGCCTTCGCGCACATCGTCGCCGGAGAGATTCTCCTTCACGTCCTTGAACAGCCCCATCTGCTGCCCCGCGGTGTTGATGGTGCGCGTCAGTGCGGTGCGAAAGCCGGAAAGATGGGTGCCGCCGTCTACCGTGTTGATGTTATTGGCAAAGCTGAATACGGCTTCGGAATAGCTGTCGTTGTACTGCAGTGCGATGTCCAGCTCGATCCCGTCGCGAGAAGACTCCATGACGATGGGCTTTTCGTGCAACACCTGCTTGCCGCGATTCAGGTGCTTGATGAATTCGGCGATGCCCCCCGCATACTTGAACTCGGAGCGCTTGGCCTCCCCGGTCTTGGGGTCGGTCGTCCGCTCGTCGACCAACTTGATCTCCAGACCTTTATTCAGGAAGGCGAGCTCGCGCAGCCTCTGGGCCAGAGTGTCGAAGTTGTATTCGGTCACGGTGAAGATGGAGCGGTCGGGCAGGAAATGGATCTTCGTGCCCCGCTTCTTGGTGGTGCCGGTCTGCTTGAGCTTGGTAACCGGTGCTCCCTTGGCATAAGACTGCTCGTACGTGTGTTGGTCTTTCCACACCTCAACGTCGAGCTCCTCGCTGAGCGCGTTCACGCAGGAGACGCCGACCCCGTGGAGTCCGCCGGAAACCTTATAGGTGGATGAATCGAACTTGCCTCCAGCGTGCAGCTTGGTCAGAACCACCTGCAGGGCAGGCATCCGCTCGCCCCCTGGAACATCCATATCGTCGACCGGAATCCCCCGCCCGTCATCGACCACCGTGATGGAGTTGTCGATATGGATGGTTACGTCTACATGCGACGCATGGCCGGCCAGCGCCTCGTCGACCGAGTTATCCACCACCTCGTAAACCAAGTGATGGAGGCCCTGATCGCCGGTTGACCCAATGTACATCGCAGGACGCAGGCGGACAGCTTCCAAGCCCTCCAGAATCTTGATGTTGTCCCCGGTGTACGTGCGCTCTAAGGGCGAAGTCTCACGAATAGCAGCGGGGGGAATAGCGGCGGGAAGGGCAACTTCTTTTGTGGACATGCAACTCCGAACGGCAAAGCTCTGCGAGCGGCTCTCGGCGCGAAGCGCCCGATTGGAAATAACATCTTGAAAGTGCAGGGTTTGGCTGCACTTGACTAGCTAAAGTTTACCACGTTTCGGGGCTCGATTTCGAGTCTGCAGGGGGGCCAGTGACGACCTCGTCATGAGTTCCTGGGTTGCCGATTCGTCCAACCATTTGCGGTACCTGAGTGATCAAGTTACATCTTTTGACGAATTCCGAAGTAACCCAAATATGGGGTACTCTAGGATTGTCAGCAATGGGTACTATAGTACTAGGAAGAGTAGATACCCTCTAATATCACTGAAACTGAGGCGTTAGAGAATTTGGCGCAATATACTCTGACTAGTCATTTTCTTCTATACGGATCTGAAAACAGTACCCCCGGAGGTAACCACTTTATGAAACTCTTCGTCCACGCGTCCATCTTTTCCGTTATTTTTGCCGGCTTCGTCGCCAGTGCGTTAACTACCAAGCACACAGCTTCCCTCCCTGCAAATCACAGCATGGTCGTTTCTCACGCTATGCCGGTGCCGAGCTGCCCTCCCAGTACAGGTTGCGCACTCTAGCTCAGATTAACGGTACTGATACGTATCCACGTCAGTACCCAAACGATACGTGTCTAGCACAAAAGTGCTAGGTTGTAGAGTTTTCTTGGGTTGAGCACCATCCCTTTTCGAGCTATTCTCAAGACTCGGAAGGGGTGTTGTGATGACGAGCGTAGCCCTCACCATCTTGTACGCGGCAGAGCCTATCCTCTTGGCGGTAGCCTTGATCGCTCTGCTCAGGTCTCGGGAACAGAGGCGCTTTCCAGCGCTTTTCGCCTACGTTGCGCTTCGCCTCGGCTCCTCCGTTATCCTCCACCTCTTACTGCAAATTCACCGCTTCGTTACCATCGATAACGCAACGGCTTACGCTTGCTACTTCTATACGTACTGGGCGAGCTACGTTGCCGGGGCCGTGGTTGTCTTCCTGGTCATTCAAGAGATGTTTCAGTTCGCCATGGAGCCCTTTCCCGGCCTCAAGTGGCTGGGTACCATATCCTTTCGCTGGGTAGCCTGCATCTCGTTTGTTGCCGCCTTGGCGGCGCTGCTTGTACCTGGAGGCAAAGGAGATCGGTTTCTCCTCGCCGTTGTCGCCCAGGCGATGCGGTGCGAAAGCATCTTCATCCTCAGCCTACTGCTCTTTCTCATGGTCGCGGCGGGGAAACTCGGTCTCTCCTACCGCAGCCGGGTTTTTGGCATCAGCTTTGGGTTCGGCATTATGGCGGCAAGTGATCTGATTCTCTCTGCGGCCTTCCTGCGCTTCGCGCACAACATGATGAGCTCGACCCTCAGCGTAGTGACCACCGGCACCAGCCTCTTGACTCTGGTTGTCTGGTCCGGCTACTTCCTGCAGCAGGAACCGGCTCGCCAAGCTGCCGTCCTCGATCCCGCCTCGCCTCTGGGCCGGTGGAACGAGATCGCCACTTCCCTTGGCCAGAGCGGAGGCCGGGTCCCAGTGTCGATTGTTGCCACCCCTGCAGGCAGCTTCTTCCTTCAGGATGTTGAGAAGGTGGTTGACCGCATCCTGATTAAGAACTCGCTCAATATAGCCAGCTGACCTCAAGGCTAAAGACAAGGGCCATAACGGAGTCACCGTTATGGCCCTTTTTCTTTGGCTGCCTTGGGCCCGTTCGACGACTGGGCTCGGCTAGACGAACATTCCCGCACTGTTACCAGCAAGACAGTTGTAAATGTCGATTGCTCGATGGACGATCATGGGTCGCACGGGCGAGGATATACGTTGCGGCCCTTGAGCTGGTCCTCTGGTCCTGAGCGAGGCTAAACCATGAAGGTAAAGGCGGCGGTTTTGCGTGCAATGGCGCGACCGGCTCCCTATGCCCTATCCCAGCCACTGGTCATGGAAACGGTCGAGCTCGCGCCTCCCGGCCCTAGGGAGCTGTGCGTGCGTGTACTCGCTGCGGGTTTGTGCCATTCGGATCTCTCAGTCATCAACGGAGCTCGCCCGCGGCCGATGCCTGTGGTGCTGGGCCACGAAGCCACTGGCGAGATCGTCGAGCTGGGGGCCGATGTACAAGGCTTCAGCGTGGGCGATCGCGTGGTCTTCTGCTTCGTTCCAAACTGCGGCCGTTGCGGACCTTGCGCCAGCGGACGCGCAGCGCTTTGCGAGCCGGGTGTTGCAGCCAATGTCGCAGGCACGCTGCTTGGCGGCGGAAGGCGCTGGCTCGATGCCAACGGCATGATGCTGCACCATTTTCTTGGGGTCTCGGGATTTGCCGAATACACCGTGGTATCGGCGTGCTCGGCGGTGCGCATCGATCACGATCTCGTTCCGGAGATCGCGGCCTTATTCGGATGTGCTGTCATGACCGGAGTAGGCGCAGTGGTCAATGCGGCGCGGGTCGCCGCCGGAGAAAGCGTCGCCATATTTGGGCTGGGAGGCGTCGGGCTGGCGGCTCTCCTCGGAGCCCACGCCTCCGGCGCTCATCCGCTCATTGCACTCGACGTGGCCACGCACAAGTTTGAGCTTGCCCGTGCTCTGGGCGCCACCCACTGCATCGACGCCGCCGATCCGAATGCTATCGATCGCTTGCGCGAACTCTCTCATGGTGGGGTGCAATTCGCCATCGAGTCGGTTGGCAGCGAACGCGTTCTCGCCCAGGCCTATACAGCGACTCGCCGCGGTGGAACCACCGTCTCCGTCGGCTTGCCTCCGCCGGATCGCATGTTGACCGTTCCGGCGTTCAATCTGGTAACCGAAGAGCGCACCATCAAAGGATCGTTCATGGGCTCGTCCGTGCCATCACGGGATGTGCCGCGTTTCATCGCGCTCTATCGCGCCGGTCGTTTGCCGGTAGACCGCTTGCTCACCCATCGCCTGCAGCTGGACGAGATCAACACCGGCTTCGATCGTCTTGCGAGCGCTGAAGCGATCCGCCAGGTTGTGCGGTTCTAGAATGCGCAGCGCCGACGGGCGCATTTGTGACTTGAGACCATCGCTACGGAGTGCGCTGGCGAAGGATGCGGATCAAATGGAGTGAGCCAACCTCGAGGCCAAGACAAAAAAGCCATAACGGTGTCTCCGTTATGGCTTTGATTTTGCGCCCTGCAGTACGGAGGCCTTACTTGGCCGGAGTCTCCACCGGTTCCACAGAGACAAAACGGCCTGTCCTGCCGCGGTCGGTAAAGTGCACCTTGCCGGCAATCTCCGCATAGAGGGTGTCGTCTTTCCCCCGGCCGACGTTCAAGCCGGCCTTTAACCGCGTACCGCGTTGACGCACGATGATGGAGCCACCGGTGACCACCTGGCCGGCAAAGATCTTTACGCCAAGTCGCTGAGCGTTTGAGTCGCGACCGTTTTTAGAACTACCTAAGCCTTTCTTATGTGCCATTGCCTAATCCTCAATCAGAAATTTGTCTCGCGGGAAGCTAGTGCGCGGCACTTGCCTCGGTCTTTTCGTCGCCGTAGGTGAATCCATTGACCTCGATACTGTTGATACGAATCGCGGTGTAGGCCTGGCGATGTCCCTGCAGCTTCTTGTACTGCTTCTTGCGCTTGAAGTGGAAGACCAGGATCTTGTCCCCGCGCCCTTCACTGACCACGGTGCCAAGCACCTTTGCCTCGGTTGGCTTGACGAGGGGCGACAACCCGTCAGAGAAGGCCAGAACGTCATTGAATTCCACCGCGTTGTCGGAATCAGCTACGGCCTTTTCAATTCGGACCACGTCGCCGGGAGCAACGCGATACTGCTTACCACCAGTGCGGATCACCGCGTACATAAAAACCTCCATACGCCGAGCCACACGGCGTCACAAAATTGCTGGGCAGAATACTGGATAGCTGGATGTGCTCAAACCCAAGGAAATGCGGGTGAGCAGAACCGTCCCAAACCATCTAATCTTACGTTTTCCGGCTGTTTTGGTCAATGTTCAGCGGATTGGAAAAGGTAGACCCCAAGAACCACCATCAACGGCTCCAGCGGGTGACGAAAGCGAGCGTGGGCGGCCACGCCGTAATAAACCAGCGGCAACAGCAGGAAGGCCCACGCCAATAGGCCCGCAGCGGGAGCTTTGCGCCACAACGCCAAGGCAAGTCCAAGCAGGCCGCAAACACTGGCAAACACAAAATTGAGACTGCGCCCGTACTCCACCCAGGGCGTAGCGCTTACCGGGTGGGGAACTCCTCCCCAAAAGAAGAACACACGCTTCAAGGTGTCTGCGATGAAGTGGCCGGGATCGGCGAGTATCGCCGTCCAAGCTTGGGCTCCCCGCATTCTGGAGTAAGCAATTTCACCCATCCGGGTATAGAGGCGGAGTTGGTCGGGCGCCTGGATGGGGTGGTCGTACTCCATCAACAACCCGGTCGCCCCTGGTCCGTTGCCCAGGTACAGCTCGGCGCCGAAGTTTCCCCGCGTGGGCACGAAGTGGTGGAAGACCTCCCAGTTTCTCCACGTCCATGGACCAAGGCAGGCGCTGAACATCAAAGCGGCCAACAGCACTCCCCCCGCCTGGCTTTTCCAGTCTGGAGTTCCGGCCAACACCCAGAGGGCACAAATGGGCAGGAAGATCAGCAGCGCAGGATTGCTGAGGCCGGTCAAGCCCCAAAGCAGCCCCAGCAGCGCCCAGTGGCGGGCGGTCATCGTGGGATGTTCCGGAGACGCATCCGGGGAACGCGTGCGTAGCGCCACCACCAGCACCCAGGAGAAGAGGAATGTGGTAAGCGAGGTGTCCCACACCCAGCGCACCGCATACTGCATGGCGGCCGGATACAGAGCCCAGATCCAGGCCGACCACAGGGCTACCTTCCGGTTGAAGCAGCGGGCCGCGATTTCCCAGGTGGTACGCGCCGTCAGCGCAGAAAAGAGGCTATTAACCGTCAGGATCACCCACGCCGACTGCGGCGTAAAGACCCCGAAAACCTTGAAGACCCCAGCCAACATCAGGGGGAAGAGCGGTCCCACCCAGGCGGTCGGGCCGGTGTGCCCACGAAAAGGGTCAGAGAAGCCGAAGCCCGTGGCCAGCGCGCGTGCGATTCGCCCCATCTCCTCGCCGAAGAGCATGTGGTCGTCGTAAGGCCGGATGCGGTAGGTATGGGCCAGCGTAAGGTAAAGCACGCGCACCGCAAAGGCCACCCAGAAGACTAACCAGGGTGCGTGGAATTTCTTTCCAGGGTCGCTGGACATTAACTGGCATTCTATAGCGTTTGCCGGTGAGGGGTGGTTGTCGCCACCTGCTGATCCAGCTATACTGGAGGTTCGCGATCATGCGAAAAGTTTGGATATTGGAGTAAGTGATGGCTCAGATTTGCACAATCTGCGGTAAGGGTCCGCAGTTCGGTAACAAGATTTCGCATGCGCACAATGTGTCCAAGCGCCGCTGGAACGTCAATCTCCGCCCGGTCAAGGCTGAGGTTGCAGGCGGGCACAAGCGCATTCGCGTCTGCACCCGCTGCATCAAAGCAGGCAAGGTCGTAAAGGCCTAGTTACTCCTTTTCCCCCGCATCTTTGGGTTCGAAACCAAGCGACAAGGAATTGATGCAATAGCGGAGGCCGCCAGGCCCTGGACCATCCGGGAAGACATGCCCCAGATGGGCTCCGCAGCGGGCACAGGTAACTTCGGTTCGCGTCATCCCGTAGCTCTTGTCGTCGTGTAATTGCACCGCTGCCGCGTTGGCGGGCACCGAAAAGCTCGGCCACCCGGTCCCGGAATCGAACTTGGTGTCGGAGCTGAACAGCTCGGCCCCGCAGGCTCCACAGCGATACGTGCCATCAGCATGGTTGCGGTAGAGTTTGCCGGAGAATGCCGGCTCTGTCCCCTTTTGCCGCATGACGTAATACTGTTCCGGGGTTAGCTCGGCGCGCCATTCTGCGTCTGTCTTCTCAATCTTCTCGACTTGCGCTTTCTCCATGTTCTTTGCTCCTTGCTCTTCGTTGCAGGCTGAGATCTATCGGTGCGCGATCACTTCGATCTCCACCAGGGCATCTTTGGGCAGTCTCGCCACTTCGACCGTGGACCGCGCCGGCGCAACCGATCCCGCGGGCGCCAGGTAGCGGCCATAAATCTCGTTCATCGTGGCAAAATCGCCCATGCTCTTGAGGAAGACGGTTGTTTTGATGACGTGGCGCAGATCGCTACCAGCCTCAGCCAGTACTTCTTTCAGATTCTCCAGCACGCGAACCGTTTGCTCTGTAATTCCGCCTTGGACCAGTTGCCCCGTTTGCGGATCGAGTGCGATCTGCCCGGAGGTGTAAACCAGATCTCTGACGAGCACCGCCTGGGAATACGGGCTGATGGCCGACGGTGCGTTTTCTGTTGAAACCTTTAATTTGTCGAGTATGCTCATGCCCCTGATTCTCGCCGCCTTGGGCGTGGGGACGCAAATCATCAGAGGCAGGGATAACACGAACCGCTATACCTTGTGCGCGCGTTGCACATCGCGGACACCCGGGACCCGCCGCAGGCCGCTCACCAAACGCGTAAGGTGACGCATGTCTTCCGCTTCCAGAACAAATTCGACCACAGCCTCCGAGTCTCCCGTCGGCTTGGAATCGACGCCGCGGATATTGGTGCCGTCGTCGCTGATGACCGCAGTCATTTCCTTCAGCATGCCCGCTCGATCGTCACAAAATACGGTTAGCTTTACCGGGTAGGTCATCTTCCGGCCGGCATTCTCCTCCACCATCCGCGCCCACTCCACGGAGATGCGCCGGTCGCTTTCGTAGAGCAGATTCTGTACGTTGGGGCAGCTCCGGGCATGCACCGCCACGCCTTTGCCGCGGGTGACGTAGCCTACGATCTCTTCACCCCGTATGGGATTACAACATCGCGCCCGGTAGACCAGCAAATCGTCCTGCCCCTCCACCTGCAGGGAGTCGGAGCCGTGCATATGGACACGTCTGACCGCGTCTGACATCGCCCCGCTTGCGGAGTCTTTGCCCGGCTCTATCTCCAGGCCGGTCTGCGAGGTGACTCCCGGAGAAAGCTTATTCAGCACCTGGCGCGAGGAATATTTACCGAAGCCGATGGCTGCCATCAGGTCGCTGGCCGTTGCCAGGCCACATTCGCTGGCCGCACGGGCATAGTCCGTGTCGGTGAGCTTACCGAGAGACACCTTGTACTTCCGCGCCTCCCGGTCGAGCAGCTTCTTGCCGATTTCGACTGCCCGCTCGCGCTGGTGCTCATTGAGCCAATGCTTAATCTTGTTGCGTGCCCGCGAGCTCTTGGCGAACGTGAGCCAGTCGCGGCTGGGGGTGTGGCCGTTCTGCGTAACCACTTCCACAATGTCGCCGTTGTGCAGCTTGGTCCGCAGTTGCGCCATCCGGCCATTGACCTTGGCTCCCACGCAGGTATTGCCCACCTCGGTATGGATGGAATAGGCGAAGTCAATCGGCGTCGCATCCTTAGGCAGCACCACCACCTTACCTTTGGGGGTAAAGGTGTAAACCTCTTCCGGGTAGAGATCGATCTTGAGCGTGGAGAGAAACTCGTTGGGATCGGTCATCTCCCGCTGCCACTCGACCAGCTGCCGGACCCAGGCCAGCCTTTGCTCGTCGCGGGCATTGGTGGGCGAGCCGGCGGCTTTATATTTCCAGTGGGCCGCGATCCCCTCCTCGGCGATGCGGTGCATTTCTTCGGTCCTGATCTGGACCTCGAATTGGTGGCCGCCCTCGCCCATCACCGTGGTATGCAGTGATTGATACAGATTGGGTCGGGGCATGGCGATAAAGTCCTTGATGCGGCCTGGCACCGGCCGCCAGATGGAATGGATCAGGCCGAAGGCCGCATAGCAGTCTTGCACCGTCGAGGTGATGACGCGGACCGCCAGCAGGTCGTACACCTGGTCGACCGTTACCTTCTGCTTTTGCAATTTCTGGTAGATGCTGTAGAGCCGCTTGATGCGCCATTCGACGCGCGCCTTGATGTTGTTTTCGCGCAGCCGTTCGTTGAGCAGCGATTCGACCGAGTTGAGAAACTGCTCATCCTCATCGCGCGCCGCATCGACCGCGCTCTTGACCTGCTCATAGCCGAAGGAGTCGACGTAACGGAAGGCCAGATCTTCCAACTCGCCGCGGACTTTGCCCATGCCCAGCCGGTGGGCCAGTGGGGCATAGATGTCCAGTGTCTCCCGGGCGATCGATTCCTGTCGCTCGGGCGGAAGGTGTTGCAGCGTCCGCATGTTGTGCAGCCGGTCCGCCATCTTGATCAACACCACGCGCACGTCGCTGACCATGGCCAGCAGCATCTTGCGTACGTTCTCGGCTTGGCGGTCTTCGCGGTTAGCGAACTGGATCTTGTCGATCTTGGTCACGCCCTCGACGATGTGAGCAACCTGCTCCCCGAATTGTTCGCTGATGTCTTCCGTGGTAACGGGGGTGTCTTCGACGGCATCGTGCAGCAGCCCGGCCGCGATCGCGGTCGAGTCCAGCTTCATCTCGGCCAGAACCTGGGCTACCTCCAGGGGATGCAATACATACGGCTCCCCTGAAGCGCGCAGCTGTCCGCTGTGGTGCTGCACACAAAACTCCCAAGCTCTGCGAATGATGCCGGTGTCGTCGCTCGGCCGATTCTTGCCGATAGTCGCGAGCAGCTCGGCAAACTTCGCCGTCAGGATGTCCGGGTCCGCCGGAGGTTCAAGTGGCGTGGAGTGCACAGTCGCCATACCTGATTATAGGCCGCTCGCTTGGTGCAGGCTACTCGCAGCTGGGGTGCAGGTGTCCCATAAATCTCGTGCGAAGATGATTTGTGCACCGTGAACCCATCTCTGCGCCGGCCAGCAAGGCCGCGGTCACCATGATCTCCCGCAGAGCTGCGGATCGCCTGCGTGCTGGGCACCTCTGGGTCTACCGTTCGGACATCGAGCACCTGGTGGAGACGGAAGCCGGTCTGATCGCGGTGGCGGACTATCGCGGCTTTCCCCTGGGCACTGCGCTTTGGAGTCCAACCTCGCAGATCGCGCTGCGCATGGTAACCTCCGACCCTCATCTGACTCATGAGGGCTGGTTGGCGCTGCTCGACCAGCGCCTGCGGCAAGCTATTCAACTTCGACAGGGCATGTTGGAGGACGGCACCGATGCCTGCCGCCTGGTCTTCAGCGAAGCCGATCAGCTTCCCGGCCTGATCATCGATCGCTACGGAGACCTGATCCTCTTCGAGATCCTGGCCAAGGCGCTGGATGGGGACGCGGTGCGCGCGGTCATTGTCGAGGTCCTCAAGTCGGAACTGGAGCCAGTCACGATCGTAGAGCGGTCCGATGCCCGCATCCGGGAGCTGGAGCAGCTCACCCGGCCGTCAGACGCCCCGCTCTATACCTCCGAGCCGATTGCTCAATTGACCACCATCTTTCACCTCAACGGGCTGGCCTTTCACTACGACGCGAACGCCGGGCAGAAGACGGGAGCCTTTCTCGACCAGCGCCTGAACTATGCCGCCGCGGAGCGCTATGCCCGTGGTGAGGCCCTGGATGTCTGCACCTATCAGGGTGGTTTTGCACTGCATCTGGCCCGATCCTGCTCCCGGGTCACCGGCGTTGACGCCTCCCGTGCCGCACTGGAGGTGGCGGAGGAGAACCTGGAGGTCAACCGTCACCGTATCCAGGCCCCGGTGGAGTGGATCGAAGCCAACGCCTTCGATCTTCTGCGCGACTGGAGCACGGCTGGCAAAACCTTCGACACCGTGGTGCTTGATCCGCCTGCTTTCGCCAAGTCCAAGCGTGCCGTGGCCGGCGCGTTGCGCGGGTACAAAGAGCTCAATCTGCGTGCCTTGAAGATGTTGCGTCCCGGCGGGACGCTGGTCACCTGCTCCTGCTCCCACCACGTGTCCTGGGACGAGTTTCACGGAGTGGTGGCAGCCGCCGCCGGCGATGCGCAACGCCGTGTTCGCTTACTGGAACGCCGCGGAGCTGCTCCAGACCACCCTGTGGTCCTGAATATCCCCGAGACCGAGTACCTGAAGTGCCTGATCCTGCAGGTCGACTAGCAAATAAACGAGAACGCAGTCCGGGTCAACAGTGAAGGGTACGGGATTTACAGGCTGCCGAAAAACTCATGCTTTGTATCAGGGCACGACTTTAGTCGGGCCGTTGAGCCCAATAAAAAGCTGGGCTTTAGCCCCTGGGCTCCGTTCTTTGCCAGGTAGGGTAGTCCTGCTTTGCCGCCCGGGATTGTCTTCGGACGAGCATTTCGTACCGGACGCGCCACGGCAGGGGCTGAAGCCCAATTCTCTTTCAATCCTTTACGGCCCGACTAAAGTCGTGCCCTGATACAAAGCTCAAACACCGTGCTCACAGGGACTTTTCTTGTTGGATATGTGGAGAGTCCATGCACGGGCTTCAGTGTCTGCGTGAGAACTCCGACGTTGGGTAGGTCCGGGCTTCAGCCCGGACATCCATCCCCAAAAGCCATCGGCCTTCAGGCCCTGAGGTACGCTTCTCTCTCCATGCCTCTGCGGAAATTCAAGGCCATCCCTCAGGGCCTAAAGGCCGAAGAACTGGCCCGGTTGATGTTCGGGCTGAAGCCCGGACCTACCCAACGTCGGAGTTCTCACGCAAACACTAAGCCCGTACCCTTCCCTCCCCCTAGAATAAACATCCATGCCAATCGGAACTCACGGGCAACACGCCTGGCTGGTTATCGCCTCTTTTCTCGCCGGTGCGCTCAATGCCATGGCGGGTGGCGGCTCCTTTTTATCGTTTCCGGCGCTCCTCGGTGTGGGTGTTCCGCCCATCCAGGCAAACGCAACCAATACCGTTGCCCTCTGGCCAGGTCAGTTCACCTCGATCGCCGCTTATTGGCACGACCTGAAGGCCAACCTGCGACTGGTACTCCCGGTCTGTTCCGCCGCCCTGCTAGGCGGTGTGACGGGAGCCATCGTCCTCCTCCACACCGGCCAGGCCACCTTTCTGGCCTTGGTGCCCTGGCTGTTGCTGCTCGCTTCCGGTCTCTTTGCCGCCAGTGGTCCGGTCTCCAGCTGGTTGCAGCGCACCCGCGGGAGCGTTTCCGGCGCAAGGCCCAGCCCCAGCCTCGTCCCGTTGTGGATC
>Ga0302326_10014063_pt1 | contig 16964 bp, 13 predicted proteins | sample Palsa_T0_3_FD_202264 | JGI IMG/M metagenome (GOLD analysis project Ga0302326, IMG submission 202264) | Peat permafrost microbial communities from Stordalen Mire near Abisko, Sweden - Palsa_T0_3 | ecosystem: Environmental > Terrestrial > Soil > Palsa > Peat permafrost | place: Sweden: Abisko...
AAAAATCGTACCCTCTCACGTCCTGCTCGCCGCCCAGATAGAACCGGCTGTTCGGAGGAATTTCCCTTCCCCCGTAGCCGCTGATAATCCCCGAAGCGAACTTGACGGCGATCACATTCCGTCCTCGATGCACGGGGCGGAAATAGGTCATCTCGAAGTTGTTGCTGATCGTGTTGATGTTCCCGCCCAGCGGCCCGCCCACGAATGAGCTTCCGAAGTAGAAGCTCCTGCCGTGCGTCGGGAACAGCTGGCTATCCACGCTGTTGTATGTGAAGGTTGGCGTGATCGAGCTTTGCTGTATTCCCTTGAGCGCGGTCGGCCCGGCGAGGCTTGTATATTTCGTCAGTTCGAAGAGCAACGTCGCCGACTGGCTGAAGGGGGTAATATTCGTCGTCGACCAGCCATATTGCAGCCCGAACCGCGCGAAGCCCGCCTTCGAGAACTTTCGCACCGGATAATTGCCGAACAACGTAAAACCCTTCGAGTCCGTATTGTAATTTTCCTGCAGCGCCGGATTGATGGCGACCTGCTGCCCCAGCAAGATCCCTTCCTGGCGGGCTGTGTTGTAATCCAACTTCGTATAGAACACCGTGAACCCGGTCGAAAGCGGGCGGTCGAACATATACGGCTCGGTAAATCCAAACGACACCTGGCTCTGCACGTTTCCGATCTGCGCCGAAAGCGTCAGCGTCTCGCCCAACCCCAGGAAATTGTTCGTCTGGTAGGAGAACCCCACGAACGTGCCGGCCACGCCGCTCACCCCACCGGTGAAGCTGATGGATTGTTTGCCTTTCTCCTTCAGCTTCAAATTAATGTCGACCGTGCCGGCCTTGGTATTGCGCTTTAGCTCCGCGTTTTCCGGCTTGATAGGATCGAAGTACCCGAGCTGATTCAGTCGCAGCAGGCTCAATTCCCAGAGCCGGTTGTTAAACACCTGGCCTTCATCCAGCAGCAGCTCGCGGCGGATGACTTTGTCTCTCGTCGTGGTGTTCCCTGCAAATTCAATGCGCCGCACGAAAAACTGCTTCTGCTGATCCAAGACCAGCGCCAGGTTCACTATTTTCTTGTTCTCATCCACATCGAATGACGGCTCAGCCGTGAAATCGATGTATCCGTATTCGCCGTACAACTTGCGGAACGTATCGAGCGATTTGCGGATCTTATCCGCGTCGAAGATATCGCCCTCCTTCAGCGGGAATACTTTCTGCAAATAGTCCGGTTTGATCACCAGCCCCTGCTCCGGATCGGCGCTGCGGAGCGTCAGCTTCCCCATGCGGTACTGCGCGCCCTCCTCGATCGAAATCGTGATGTTCGTCTCTTTGCCCTTCTTCCTCTCGATTCCCGGAATCGGCACCAGCGGTATCCCTGGGTGATCGACGTCCACGGTCTTCAAGTCCTTCACATCCACAACCACCTTGAAATATCCGTGGTCCTGATAAAGTCCGCGAATGCCGACTTCCATATCCTCGTCCAGCTTGGGCCGGTCGAAGGTTTTGCTCCAGATTGGGAAGTCGGTGATATAGAGAGGGATGGAAATCGGCCGGTCGTGGCGCATGGTGCGAATGATCTTCCGGGAAGAGAAAGCCTTATTCCCTACGATGGTGATCGTTCCCACCTTCACCTTGGGCCCTTCGGCGATGTTGAAGGTCAACTTCACCGCGTTCGTCGCCGCGATCCGCTCGTAGGTCGGTTTCACAGTGGCGAACTGGTGCCCGTGGTCCGCCAATAATTCCTTCAGCACCACTTCGGCCCTCTTGATCTTCGTGGGATCGAACTGGCTTTCCACCGAGAGGCCCACTTTCTTCTGCTTGAACGCGTCCAGGATGTCCGACTCGGTAATCGACTTGTTTCCCTTGTATTCAATCCGCCGGATGATCGGCCGCTCCGTCACGTGGAAAATAACAATCCTGCCGTTCGGATTGTTGGGATCATTCTGTACTTCCAGACGGATATCCTCGAAAAATTGCGTGTTCCACAACGCCTGAAAATCCCGCCGCACCACCTCCACCGTGTAGGCGTCACCGGGCCGGGAGAAAATGCGCGCGCGCAGCGTATCGTTCTGCACGCGATGGTTCCCGTCGAAAAGGATTCTAGTAATGATGTACGAGTTTCCGCCGGGGGATGCTTGCAGTTGCGCTCGCGCTGTGGGGCCGGTCAATGTCACTGCCAGGCACACCAAGGCGCATATTTTGGCCGCGTCCAGAAAGACTCCGATGCACGCGGCCAAGCGTCTGGTCAAGGCCGCAGTCCCCCGCCCAATATTTTTTGCTCCCCCGCCGGATGGCTCCGCTCCGGCTCGCGCGTGTAGGATTCTTAGTGGGCCACTGGGGTTGCTTCCACCGCAGGACGAAAAGCGAGGCCGTCGCTCGTCAGATAAATCTCGAGTGTCGCCGGCCTTTGCAATCCACCCTGGATGAGCGCTTCCGATAGTGGGTCTTCGACGTACTTCTGCAACGCGCGCCGGAGCGGCCGCGCGCCATAGTTCCGATCCCCGCAGGTTTTCTCAAGAATCCACTGGCTCGCCTCGGTCGTCATGGCTATCTGCACTTGACGATGTATCAGCGTTTCGTTGATCTGGCTCACCAACAAATCGATGATCAACAATAGATCCTGATCAGTCAGAGAATTGAACAGGATCACTTCATCGAGACGGTTCAAAAACTCCGGATTAAATACCCGCTTTACTTCGCCCATCACCATGTCGTCCTGGCTCTTGGCCGCCGCGATCAGATCCGCTGACTGGAAGCCCAACCCGGACTGTTTCTGTAGTTGCCGCGCGCCGATGTTCGACGTCAGGATGATGATCGTGTTGCGGAAGTCGACCGTATTGCCCAGCCCGTCGGTCAACTGCCCGTCTTCGAACACTTGCAGTAGGATGTTGTACACATCCGGGTGCGCCTTCTCTATTTCATCCAACAGGATCACCGAATATGGCGTGCGCCGCACCCGCTCGGTCAGCTGCCCGCCCTCCTCGTATCCTACGTATCCCGGAGGCGCGCCAATCAGCTTCGACACAGAATGCTTCTCCATATATTCGGACATGTCGAAACGGATCAGCGACTTCTCGCTGCCGAACAGGAATTCCGCGAGCCGCCTTGCAACTTCCGTCTTTCCCACGCCCGTCGGCCCCAAAAACAGGAAGCAGCCCACCGGACGTCCCGGCGCCTTCAGGCCCGCGCGGCTCCGCCGAATGGCCCGTGCCAGGGCGGTGATGGCTTTGTCCTGGCTGATGATCCGGCGATGCAGCTCTTCCTCGATCCGCAGCAGCTTCTGCTGTTCGTCTTCCTTGATCGAAGTAACCGCGATCCCCGTCCACCGCGCCACAACCTCTTCGATGTCTTCCCGCGTCACGACCCCCGTCGACGAGTCGTCGATCTTCAGCTTCTCCCGCAGCGTGCGCAGGTGTTCCTTCTCTTTGCGTTCCTCTTCGGAGTAGAACCGCGCCTTCTCGAATTCATGGTTGGCAATCGCCGTTTCCATCCGATGGGTGATGAATTTCACCCGCTTCTGCACCTCGGACACTTCGTCCGGCAGCATCGCTTGCCGCAGCTTCACGCGCGCTCCCGCTTCGTCAAGCAGATCGATGGCCTTATCCGGCAGGTAGCGATCTGGAATGTACCGGTTCGACAGATACACGGCGTAGCGGATGGCTTCGTCCGTATAGCTCACCGCGTGGAACTTTTCGTAGCGATCGCGCACGCCTTGCAGCACGCGAATCGCTTCGTCCTCACCCGGAGCGGAAACCTTCACCGCCTGGAAGCGCCGTTCGAGCGAACGATCCTTTTCGACCGACTTGCGATACTCCGCCGGTGTGGTCGCGCCGATGCACTGGATTTCGCCGCGGCTGAGCGCTGGCTTCAGAATATTCGCGGCATCGAGCGAACCCTCCGCCGACCCTGCGCCAACCAGCGTGTGCAGTTCGTCAATAAAAACGATCGCGTTCTGGCTCTCCATCAGTTCCTTCATGATGGTCTTCAGCCGTTCCTCAAATTGTCCGCGATACTTCGTGCCGGCCACGATCAGCGAAAGATCGAGAGACAAAATTCTCTTGTCGGCCAGAAACGGCGGAACATCCCCATCGGAAATCCGCTGCGCCAGCCCCTCGACGATGGCCGTCTTGCCCACGCCTGGTTCTCCGATCAGCACGGGATTATTCTTCGTGCGACGGCATAGAATCTGGATGGCACGCTCCAGCTCGCGGTCTCGTCCCACCAGCGGGTCGAGCTGCCCTTCCGTCGCCGCTTGGGTCAGATCGCGGCTGAATTCCGCCAGCAGTGATGCTTCCTTAGGCCGGTTCACAGGCACCTTCTCTCCCGCACTGCGAGCCAGTTCCTCGCGCACGGTGGATAACCGCAATCCCCGTTCCAGCAGGATTTCGGCTCCAAAGGATTTCTCCTCGCGCAATACTCCGAGGAGCAAATGTTCCGTTCCCACATGCTTGTGCCCCAGCCGCTCGGCCTCTTCGGCCGCGTAATTCAAAATGCGCTTGCACTCCTGGCTCAGGGGTACTTCGACCGACGTTGAAATCCGCTCGCGCACGGTGATCCGTGATTCGATTTCCTTGCGAATTGATTCGATCGATCCGTGGGTACGCAGAAAACGATTGGCCAGCGCCTTGTCCTCGCGCAGCAGGCCGAGCAACAGATGTTCGGTCTCGATATAAGGGCTGCCGTACTGGCTCGCCTCGTAACGGGCGAAAAAAATCACCCGCCGGGCCTTTTCTGTATACCGTTCAAACACGCGTCACCCCATTGTGGGTATTTTGTGCTCTCGCCCCTGGCGCCATCCAGGGCAACTCCGCGGGAGCTTTCGTGCCCGGCTCTAGCTTTCCGTGTTGCAAACTGAACGTTCGGTCCGTGCGGTGGGCCAGCGACAAGTTATGAGTTGCCAGAATGGACGTGAGCTGGTGGGCGTTGTGCAGCTTCTGCATCAGTTCGAAAATAACCTCGGCGTTTCCCTCATCCAGATCTCCGGTCGGTTCATCCGCCAATAACAGCGCCGGCTCGTTCACCAGCGCCCGCGCGATGGCCACCCGTTGCTGCTCTCCGCCGGAAAGTTCTCCTGCGCCTTGCCCGGCACGATCGGCCAGCCCTACTTCTGCAAGCCACTCTTCCGCCACATCGAGTGCCGGCCCACGCGCCTTGCCGGCAATCAGCAAAGGCATGGCCACATTTTCCGCGGCGCTGAAATCCGGCAGCAAATGGTGCCGCTGCCAGACGAATCCCACAACTCGATTCCGGTAATTCGCGAGCCCTGATTCGGAAAGTGAGCCCAACGAATTTCCGGCGAAGTATACTGCACCGCTTGTGGGAGTGTCCAGCGCAGCCAGAAGATGCAGCAGCGTGCTTTTTCCGGATCCGGATGGCCCGGTGATGGAAATCATTTCACCACGCTCGATCGTGAAATCAATTCCGTCGAGGGGCGTAATTTCGTGCTTGCCGGAATGGAAGATTTTGCGAAGTCCATCGGCGCGCAGTATCGTGCTCCGGGTTGAGTCGCCCTCAAACAGCGCCTCCTCGACCACTCCCGCGTTGACCCGTGTGCGCACCATTTACGTATTTCCTACTCACAGGTTAGATGCCGAACTCGATAGCTTGTATGTCCTTCGTTTACATATCTCTAATCTTCCAGCAAATCGAGCCTAACCCAAACTGTTGCACACTTTTGCCGCCGTACTACCCCTGCTATGCCCTCTTCCTATTGGGCTAAAAATATTCCTCTTACGGGAAAGTCTCGCCACACCTCATATTAACATGGCGCGCACGCAAATGCCCCCGCTGAAGCTCACTCGAAACGCAGTATTTCCACAGGCAGGATTCGCGTCGCCGAACGCGCCGGCAAAATCGTCGCCGCCACGCTGATTGCCAGCGCCATTACCGCAATCCAGATGGCGTCGAGCCCATTGGCGTGAAATGGCACGTAAGGTACCGCATACACTTCGGGATTGAGGGGAATCAATTGCCAGTGGTTCGCCGTCCACGCAAAAGCGTACCCAACCAGCAGCCCCGCGATTGTCCCGGTGAGGCTCACGATCAGTCCTTGCCACACAAAAATCCTTCGCAACTGCCGCTGCCGCGCTCCCATGGCCATCAGCACGGCAATGTCCCGCGCGCGGTCCGTCACTGTCATGGTCAGCACAACCAGAATGTTCAGCCCCGCCACAAACGTGATCAGTCCAATGAACAGCGCGGTCACCAGCTTTTCCAGGCTAAGCGCACGGAAGAGAGCACGGTTCTCGTCCATCCATGTCGTGGCCGTAAAGCCCGGCCCCGCACGCCGCACTAATTCATCGGCTATCGCGCTCGCATCGTCCAGGTTCGCGACGCGCACTTCCAACAGGCTCACTACGTCGCCCACTGCGGCCAGCGACTGTGCTGAGGCCAGCGACACGAATCCCCAATTGGCGTCGTAATCGTAAAAACCCGAATCGAAAATTCCTCCCACGCGGAACCGCCGCGATCGCGGCAGCATCCCGAAGGGAGTCAAATTCCCCTGCGGGCTGATTAGATTCACGTAGTCGCCCGCGGAAATCTTCAAATCGTTCGCCATCACCCGTCCCACAAGCAAAACGGGAATCTCGTCGGTCCCTGGGTCAAGATCGTTCGACCCAGCCGTCATGCGCCGCAGAGCGCCGCTGGCTTGTATCTCGAGAGCCGGGTCCACTCCCTTTAGCACCACGCCTCGCGAGTGCCCGCCCGTCGAGAGCAGCACGGTGTTGTAGACGGCCGGCTCTAGCGATTGCACTCCCGGCGTATGGGCGAGGCGCGTCATCAGCGCGCGATAGTCGTGGATTCCTTCCGGGCTAAGCGGTTTCAGATTTACGTGCGCTGTCACGCTGAGGAGCCGGTCGCGGATGGCCTGGCGGAAGCCCGTGTTCATGGCCAGGGCGATCACGAGCGTGGTCACCCCCGCCGCCACTCCGATTACCGCCAGCAGCGTCACCAATCGCAACACGGCAGGCCGGTTCGGCGAGCGCAAATACCGAAGCGCCACCAGCCATTCGAATTTCATTTGGTCTCTTGCCCGGGTGGTGGTCCCTCGGCCGATGGCCCCCCGGCGGGAGGATTTTCTTCCGATTCCTGCTCCCCCGTTTCTGGTCGGAGCAGCGGAAACAGCACCACCTCGCGGATGGCCCGCGAATTTGTCAGCAGCATGACCAGCCGATCGATGCCGATTCCCTCGCCGGCCGTCGGCGGCAGCCCATGCGCCAGGGCGCGGATGTAGTCCACATCCACTTCCTTGGGTGCCTCTTGCCCGCCCTTTTCCACCTGCGCGCGGAAGCGTCGCTCCTGATCTTCGGCGTCATTCAGTTCGGAAAAGCCGTTGGCCAGCTCCATGCCGGCGACGAAAAGCTCGAAGCGCTCGACGAGCGATGGATCATCTTCCTTGCACTTGGAAAGCGGCGAGATCTCCGTCGGAAAATCGTAAATAAACGTCGGCTGGATCAGATGCGCCTCGGCCACAGCCTCGAAAAGGTCGCCGGTCAGCTCGCCGTCGGAGCGCGCTTCAACCCCTTGAATTGGCTCCGCTCCCTGCGACTGCGCCACCGCGTTGTAGCGTTTCGCCACCGTTCGCGCGCCATCTTTTTGCGCGAGCTCGGCCGCCGTCGGCGCGTTGCCGGCCGCTGCCGGCCAGTATTTAACGATCGCCTCGCGCATCGAAAGCCGCTCGAAGCGTCCGAAATCAATCTCCTGGTCGCCGTAGGGAACCTTCGTCGTGCCGCGCACCTTCTCGACCAGCTCGCCCAGCAATTTCTCCGTCAGATCCATCAGCGCAAGGTAGTTGCTATATGCCTGGTAGAACTCCAGCATCGTGAATTCCGGCTGGTGAATGGCGTCGATCCCCTCGTTGCGAAAGTTCCGGTTGATTTCGTATACCCGGTCGAGTCCGCCCACCACCAGGCGCTTCAAGTACAGCTCCGGCGCAACCCGCAAATACAGATCGATGTCGAAACGGTTGTGATGGGTGATGAAAGGCCGCGCCGTCGCCCCTCCCGCAATGGAGTGCATCATCGGCGTTTCGACTTCCACGTATCCCCGCGCGTCGAAAAACCGCCGCAGCTCGGCGATAATCTGCGCGCGCCGCACGAAAATCTCGCGCACTCGCTCGTTCACGATCAGATCGAGATACCGCCGCCGGTAGCGCATCTCTATATCCGCAAGGCCGTGCCATTTCTCGGGCAGCGGCAGCAGCGCCTTGCTCAGCAGCTCGAGCCCATCCACCTTTACCGTCAGCTCGTTCGTCTTGGTGCGGAAAAGATGCCCGGTGACGCCGATGATGTCTCCCAGATCCAGCAATTGAAACAACTGGAACGCCTTCTCCCCGACCACATCAAGCCGGACGTAAATTTGCAGCCGCCCGCCATCCCCGCTCAAGTGCGCGAACGCAGCCTTGCCATGCGGCCGCAGCGCCACAATGCGCCCGGCCACGCGCACCTGGGGCGGCGGGGCTGCCAATCCCTCCGTCGCCTTGCCCGCAAATTCCTCGGCGGCCTGCCGGGGCGTATGCGTCCAGTCGAACTGGTGCGGGTGCGTCGCGTAGCCCAGGGATTCGATTTCGGTCAGTTTCTTTCGGCGTTGCAGGAATTGGTCGCGGGGCTCAAAGTCCAACGGGACGTCCTTTCGGGCGGCTGCGCCTGGGCCTGGCGAGACTCATGCCAATCTTGCCATTCCTCGCGGCGAGCCGCAGTATAGCGGGGTGCTTCTTTGAGCGTCAAGGAACGCAACCGCCCCTCGATGCGTCATAGCAATGATATAATCCGGCTGTCTCTCTCGGAGCCCCCAGGTGTCTTATAGGCGCGCGTCACGGACCGTCCGATCCGAAAGTCGTGTTCTGGAAAATTGGGTTACGGCGCTGCCCCGCGACAAGAACAATCTTTTCGAAACCGTCGTGCGCCGCTGGGAATTGTCCTTCACCATGGCCAGCGTGGCGCTTGATGACGCCATCTCCTTCCGTATTCACGCTCAGTTGGTATGCGCTCGCGAACAAGTCCAGCTGGCCGGAGTTCTGCTCGATCGCTTTTCCTCCGACCTCATCGCCTTTTGCGACGCGGCCCTTGCGCACAGCCGTGACACCGGTGAGGCTCCCCCCGTCGAGCCTTTGAACGCCGGATTCTTCCGCGGTACCACTGCCCAGAGCGCGGCATCGTGGAATGGGATTCTTCACCGCGTACTCTTCGCCGATCGCTCGCGCTTTTCTCACAAGCTGCGCATTCTCTCCGGCACACTCCGCAAGCTTGAACGCGAATTCCGCGAAACTATCGACGAGCTGGCTAGCGGCACGGCCATCGAACCTGGCGCCTGTTGGAACCGCCTCGAGTGCCTGCACTTCGATTTCAATACCTGTCTGCGCGAGGCTGAAATCGTCCTGAAATGCTTCATCTCCACTGTGCCGGGGGATCAACTTTCCGCGCTCGCCGCCGAACTCGATGCCCTCCCCAAGCCCGCGCGCGCTCCCTCAAAGCAGCGCCTCTCCAGCGCCACTGCCTGACGTACTTCTCGTCCGCGGTTGCAACGCCTGCCGCTCCTAGGAGACAATTCCAACGGAGATCGGCGGGAATTTTCCAATGGCCCCAGCACTCTTACGGGTGTGAGTTCGCGTCCGTTCACATCTGTTTGCCTCACCGTCCATCGGCGGACAACGCCGTGGCGCCGTGGAAACCCGCAGTACAACTTCTAAACAAGCCGACGCATCGCATTGAAGGATGCGTCCCGACGGGAAGAGTGGCCCGCACGAGACGAATTGAAACCGGCGAAATGCCGGAAGCAGAAGCAATTCTGCTGGCCCAGCAGGGCAATGCAGCGGCGTTTGAACGCCTCTATCGGTTACACAATCGGCGCGTTTACTCGCTCTGTCTGCGTATGGTCGGCAATACGGCGGAAGCGGAAGATCTGACCCAGGAAGCTTTCCTGCAGCTCTTCCGCAAGATCGCCACGTTCCGCGGGGAGTCGGCTTTTTCAACTTGGCTTCATCGCCTGGCTGTCAATGTCGTGCTGATGAAGCTGCGCAGGAAGACCGGCAACGAGAGTTCGCTGGAGCAGATGACGGAGCCGGATGAGGAGTCCGGAACTCCCCGGCGCGATTTCGGAACCGTCGATCTTACGCTGGTCGGCTCGCTCGACCGCATCAACCTGCAACGCGCGGTCGAACAGCTGCCGCCGGGATATAAAGCGATATTCGTCCTGCACGATGTGCAGGGATACGAACATAACGAGATTGCGGAGATTATGGGCTGTTCCATCGGCAATTCTAAATCTCAACTTCATAAAGCGCGCATGCGTCTGCGCGATCTCTTGCAGGAAGTGGTGCGCGAAAAGGCCCGTGCCGATCGCCGGGCCGCGGAGAACGCCTCCGATGTGGAAGCCGGTGAAGATGGAACCGGCCAGGATGGAAAACGATGAGTCCCATGCATTGTGACGATTTCTTTGAGGATTTGGATCGCTGGCTCGAAGGGGATCGATCTCCCGACGCCGCACAGCACCTCGTTGAGTGCGCCGGTTGCCGCGCCTTGGTCGAAGACTTCAGCGCTATTTACGCTGCTGCGCCCTCGCTGGCCTCGCGTGACACCGCGCCTCCCGAGCGGCTTTGGAATTCCTTGCGCGCCGCCCTCGAAAAGGAAGGCTTGATTCGCGACGCTCACCCGACATGGCCCGCGCGCGCAGCACATTGGTTCGACGAGATCTTCACCGCCGTTCCGCGCCCAGCTTTGGCCGGAGCATACCTGGCCGCCATTCTCGCCGTATCACTTGCCGTGGTCGGTCCGCTGCGCCAGCACTTCGGAGAAAATGGCCGCTTGGCCGGCGTCGCGCCCGCAGCCGCGGCGCCCCTCAGCGCCGAGCTCGATTCCGACGAACAGGATGCCGTCGCGTCCCTCGGCGACTCGAGTCCCGCGGTAACCGCTTCCCTGCAAAATAGCCTGGCGATTGTTGACAACCATATCGCTTTATGTGAAAAAAGCTTAGCCGAAGATCCAACCAGCGAAGCAGCGCGCGATTATCTGTACGAGGCGTATCAACAGAAGGCGGACTTGCTCGCTCAAATCAGCGAGCGTGGAGCGTTGGGCCGATGAACACCCTAGCCGTTCTCTCGGGCCGCACGCGGTATAGCGACCGCTCAATGAATTGGACCCGGGCCAGTCTGGTTGTGCCCGGCCTCCTGCTCTTCAGCGCCGCGCCAGCTTTCGCTCAGCGCCTCGAAAAACACTTTAAGGTCGAAGCGCGGCCCATAATCAATATCCATAATCCCAATGGTTCGATTACCATCCGCGCCTGGACCAAATCCGAAGTCATGGTGGTCGCCAATCGCGCCGCCGATCAGGTGGACATCGAAATCGAGCAGACCGGCAACCGCGTCGACATCATGAGCCACCCGGTCGTTGAAGACACCCCGGCCGCAAGTCTTCGCGCAGACTATGAAATCAGCGTCCCGCAGGATGCCGAGCTGCAGATTCACGACGACACGGGCGGCGTAAACGTCTCGAACGTCCTCGGCGACATGAACGTCGAAACCATCGCTGCCGGCGTCGATCTCCAGGATTCGACCGGCTACCTCACCGTAAAGACCGTCGACGGTGCATTTCAGTGCCTGCGCTGCTCAGGACGCATTGAAGTCTCGTCGATCAGCGGCAATCTGCGCTTTAACGACGTGCACAGCCCCTACGTCCGCGCGCAGACCTCCAACGGCAACATCGTTTTCAACGGTGAGTTCCTTCCCAACGGGACCTATCGCCTGAAAAACTACAGCGGCGTTATCGAAGTGCGCTTCTCGCCCGGCGATTCCTTCGATCTCAGCGCCAGTTCGCTCAAGGGCAAAGTCAACAACGAGGCCCGCCTCGCGCCACCCTCTCATCACCATTTTCTTCCCAAGTTCGGCAATGCGTTGTTCGGTTCGCTCAATTCCGGACGCGCCAGAGTCGAGCTCAGTTCCTTCAATGGTACAATCAACATCCTGAAGCGGGATTGATTCCGTCTCCCGCTCGCTGGCAGCTTCAACGCCCACGATGTGCGATGACATTCGATGACAAATGACATTCGCCGCCGCCTCGTCTGCCTCACCGGATTCATGGGCAGCGGAAAATCGACGGTGGCCCGTCTTCTCGCGAGCCAGCTTGGCTGGACCGCCATCGATCTCGATAAGAGCATCAGTGACGAAGCCGACCTCTCCATTCCCGAAATCTTTTCGCGCTACGGCGAACCCGAATTTCGCCGCATCGAAAGCGAGCATCTGACCCGCGTGATCGGCGAAGCGCTCGTAACCGGCAAGCCGCGCATTGTTTCGCTCGGCGGAGGAACCATCGCGCAGTCGCGAAACCTCGCCCTGCTGCGCGAAGCCGGCGCCACGCTCATCTGGCTCGAATGTCCGATCGAGGAATTGCTTCTGCGCTGCGCTAAAATCACCGACCGGCCCCTGTTTCGTGACGAAGCCAGCTTTCGCCGCCTCTACGAAGAGCGCCTGCCCGCTTATCAGCTTGCCGATCATCGCGTGGACAGCAGCCTCGAGCCGCGATTTGTGGTCGAGCAAATCCTGGCTCTGGGGATATTTCCGCAGGTCGCCGCATGACGCGACTTCGCACGAAGTCCGCGCTCTCGGCAACCTTGGTGCTTCTCGCCGCGCCTTTCCTTGTGTCGGCCCACTCCGTTTCCGCGCAGCCCAAAAATGGAACAGCGAACGCAGCGCCAAACGGAGCTGCGAAGAATTCCACCGCTCTTACCGCCGACAAGGGAAGTTTTCGTATCCTGGTCAGCGGCCAGCCCGCCGGAAAAGAAGATTTCGAAATCAAGCCGAGCAATGGCGGCTGGACGGTGCAAGGAAACTCCGAGATTCAGAGCACGGATGGGACAACGCGTGTCTCCGGCACCCTCGAACTCCACGCCGACGGCACCCCGGAGCGCTACGAGTGGTCCACGCAGGGCGCCAAGAAAGCCTCGGCGGCTATCGTGTTCAACGGCGGGAAGGCCACCATCGAGCTGCACCTCGATGGCGCGCGTCCCTACACGCAGGAGTTCACTTTCGATTCTCCGCGCGTCGTGGTGCTCGACAACAATCTCTATCACCAGTACATCGTTCTCGCGCGCCTCTACGACCGCGATAAAGGCGGCTTGCAGTCTTTCGCCGTTCTCGTTCCGCAGGAGCTGACGCCCGGTACCGTCACTGTCGAATCGCTGGGCACCCAGGGCGTCGACGGCAAAAAACTCGAACAGCTCCGCGTCAAGTCCGAAGACCTCGAAATCAATCTCCTGCTCGACGGCCAGAAGCTCGTCCGCATCGTCGCCCCCGAATCCAACGCCGAAATCCTCCGCCAGTAAGGAGGTTTTGCGGTTTTTCGCATTTGATTTTCCGGGTGCCCCATCTGGCGCGCGCCGTTCGCGACAGGTGGGTCTCCGCATCGCACGAACGCCCCACCATTTGCCGTCGTAGGGGCACGGCATGCCGTGGCCGGCGTCCATGCTTGGCGCATGCCCGCGCCATCCGGGCATCGCTCGGGATGACACCACAACGCATTTTGTGGAGTGCAGGAGCTTGCTCCCGCTTTTCCCCCGCGATAATCTCCCCCCATGGACATCGACTGGCTCCGAAAGTATTGCCTCTCGCTCCCGCACACAACCGAACAAGTGCAATGGGAAGACAACCTCGTCTTCAAAGTCGGCGGCAAGATGTACGCCGTAGCCGCTCTTGAACCCGGCCGCCACTTCCTCTCCCTCAAATGCTCTCCCGAAGATTTTGCCGACCTCATCGAGCGCCCCGGCATCTTTCCCGCGCCGTACCTGGCTCGCGCCAACTGGATCGCGCTCGAAACGCCCGCGTCACTCCCCGCAACTGAACTCGAAACATTTCTCACGCGCGCCCACGACCTCGTCTTCGCAAAACTCCCAAAGAAGCAACAGTCCACCCTAAATGCTCGCCGTGCTCGCAAGTCAAAGCCCCGTTTGCTCTCCCGGCGTAAATAAAAAGTCCACAGGACCTCGATATTGATTCGCGCGAACTCCGGGCTAAGCTTTATGTGAGAGTGCGCAGTCCGGGCGCAGGAGGGCGAACGTCCCTGCTGAGAAGTGCCGGGATACGGAAAGTATCGAGGAAGGGAAATGTGAACTTTGGAACTGAGGAAAACAGGGATGAGCCGGCAGCCACGGCAAAGCGACCGAGGGAGGGCCGCGGTCTCTTCGACCCAGACCGGAACGCCTCGATGGACTCACCCCCTTGTAAGTCAGTCAAAACAAAAAATCGGGGTCGAACCAGCCCGGAACTTTATTCCAACCGCTTCGACCATCGCCCGACAGCGTCGTACTTCAATGGCTCTCTGGCATTGCAGACTTACTCGTGAGTAAGTCGAGCGTTCTTGATTCAAAAGCTCTTTGACAATTGAATATCGGGAAGGAAAGAAGGACGGCGCAGGCTGCCGCGCTGAAGACCGCGGCGCTACATCGAAACCTCTCGGCCGGGTGCCGCACCTTTACGGTTTTCCAGGGTGCGGTTCTTGACTTGCGGGGTACGGCACCGGGCCGGTCTGCGGCGAATCGTTAGTTCGAGCTCCTGCGGATATTCTGGAGCTTCCAGGGGTTCTGGTAATCCTCGGCGACGATCTCGTTCGTCTTTTTGTCCACTGTGAACTGCACGGCAGGAAGCAAGGTGCCGGTGCTCTTGCTGGGCTGGTCGTTGATGTTCAGCTCCACATACGAGAGGTTGTAGTTTTCCGATCGGGCGCCGTTGCGCAACTCCCGGAAGCTGACGGGACGGTTTGTGAGAACGCGGACGCGATAGCCGTCCGGCGTCGAAACGCGGCGGGCATAGGTGATGTCATATCCGACGGTGCCGGTGACGGCAAGGCTTCCCTTGCGGCTCATTTTTTCGAGGGCGTTGGAAAGACCCTTGGACCCGTCCTTCTGGAAAGCGTCGATGAGCGTTTGGCGGTCGGCGTCGCTCGAATAGCTGTCGATGTTAATGTTCACATCGAAGATTTTCCCGAGCTGAGTCTCCGTTCCCATGGCCTGGGCTTGATATATTTCGTGAGCTGGCGTGCCTTCTTGCGCTTGGACTGCATTGCGGAAACCCGTAAGGCCCGCCAGGCAGCCGACTACGAGAACAGTAACTAGAGCAATGACCTTCTTGAGGTTGGGCATGGTGTCTCCTTCTCGTAGGTTAGATGCAAGAAGGCCCAACAGAGGCGCGGCCACATTCGACCGTATGAGGGACAGGGCAGAGAAGAGACGCCCCGCCTTAAAAGCAAGGCGGCCGCTACGAAAGCACAACATCCGGAAAAATGCGACGGATCGTCAGACTCCAGGATGTTCGAGCAGCACGCGGATGCCGCCGTTTACGGTACGCACGGAAATTGCTCCGCCGCCCTGGCCAAGCTTGCCTCGGAAGCCGTGCGAGCCGGGAAGGGCGCGGGTCGAGGTGACGGGTACCTCAGAGTAGAAGTCGCCATTCATGTTCTGCACTTCGAGATTGGCGCGGGCGTTCGAGGGAAGGCCGAGTACCACCGAGCCGTTCACGGTTTCGAGGTTCATGGGCTCGCCGTCGCTCACATGGCGCAACTCCAGGCGCAGATCGCCGTTGGTGGTCTTGGCGCTGAAACGTCCCGAGCTTTCGACAACTTCCACATCGCCGTTGACACTCTTGAGCGCGCCACCGCCTTCGACTCCGCGCACGCGCACGCTGCCATTCACCGTGCCCACCGCGCCGAGCAACACGCGATAAGGAACGTGGATGCGATATTCGACGGCCACTTCCGCGCCTTCCCCGGCCGGATAGCGGGTGTGCACGGCAACGTCGGAAGCGTCGTTCACGACTTCGATCTTTACCTGATCGAGGTCGCCGGCATCGGCGTGCGCGGTTTTCACCGCGCGCACTTCGACTTCATCGCGGTCCCACCCCTGCACTTCGACCGAGCCGTTCACGTTGTCTAGGGTGAAATGCCCGCCGGCGGCGAGCGGATAGGTCTTCTCGAATACCTGGTCGGTATTCGCGAAGCCGGGAAGCGCGCAACACGCTATGCCCACCATCAGGACGAGCGCCTGCACGCCAAAGTTTCCGAAAACGAATTCCGTACTGCGGGGCGAAATACGCGCCCCTTTGCTGCTTGTAGCGATGTCCATTGCACGCCCCTTTTTGCCGCAATGTGCAGCTACTTCGTGCCGCCTACGATTCAACCCTGGAATAGAACCAACAAAAAAAAGACGCCCGCCTAAAGGCGGCGGCTACAAAAACAAGAAAACCCGCCTCGAATGCCGCACTGTCTTAAACCCTAAAAGATGCGCGCGATGTCGCGGCGGTCCGTCCCCGGCAACTCGTCGAAGGCTCCGGGAATCTCTATCCGCGGAGTCCGCATGCGCTGTTCGAGTTTTTCCATTTGTTGCTTGTAGAGCTGCGCCTGCTGGCCCGTATCGCTCAGCAACAATTGAATGTTCCCGGCCACCGTGCGCAGGCGAAGGAGTTCGCCGCCGCCGTTCAAGGCGCCCTCCGCGCGAACTGCGCGCGAGTGTTTGGAGGGATCGTCGTAGCTCACCTTCAGCGGGAACGCGGGATCGACGATCAGTTGATGGTCACCGCCCATTTGGATGCGCGCGTCGATCGTCACGGCCAATTCGCGCGGGATGTGCACGATGATGTCTCCGGCGGTCGATTGCAAGTCGGTCGCCCCTGCGCTCGCTGCCCCACTTGGCTTGGCGGCGGGACTCACGAGCCAAGCGGTGATGCCGCCGGCTTCGGTGGAAGCTTTTACCGGGCTATCCACCTGCGTCAGATAGATGCTGCCACCGGCGGTTTGGAGATCCGTGGGGCCGAAGACGCGCACCACGCGGATGCCGCCGCCGGCCGTCTTGGCGCGCACCAAACCGGCCGCTTCGCCGACTTCGATTTCGCCGCCGCCGGTTTCCGCGCTGAGTTCGGCGCCGGAATGTTCGAGGGTGATGTTGCCGCCGCCGGTGGAAAGATGGGCGGTTCCCTGAATGGAGGTAACGCGAATG
>Ga0302326_10014064_pt1 | contig 16963 bp, 18 predicted proteins | sample Palsa_T0_3_FD_202264 | JGI IMG/M metagenome (GOLD analysis project Ga0302326, IMG submission 202264) | Peat permafrost microbial communities from Stordalen Mire near Abisko, Sweden - Palsa_T0_3 | ecosystem: Environmental > Terrestrial > Soil > Palsa > Peat permafrost | place: Sweden: Abisko...
CCGAGAAATCGCCGAAATTGGCTGCGGACATGGTCTCGTCCAGCGGCAAATAGAAGATGCCTACGGCAGAGAAGTTGCCGGATTCGATCTGAACGAATTCGCCCTTAAACAGAATGTGAGTCGCCGCAGTCCTATTTACTGTTACGATATTTACCAGAAGAGAGGAGAGCTGTTGGAGCGATTTGACGTGGTTTTCTTGTTCGATGTCCTCGAGCATATCAACGACCAAAGTGGATTTCTCGCCTCTGTTTCACATCATCTCGCGCGAGGCGGAGCGCTGATCATAAACGTACCAGCTGGCCAGTGGGCGTTTTCGAAATATGACGAAGCCGCGGGACACGTGCGCCGATATTCGATCTCCACCTTGCGAGACGCGATCCGAGCGAATGGCCTGAAGGTCGAAGCCTGGACCTATTGGGGCTTACCCATGGTGCCGATCCTGGCGCTTCGGAAGCTCTGGCTTTTGTGGCACGGGGATGAGGACCAAATAATCCGGTCCGGCTTTGACACGCGAACTGCAGCCATGAACCAAGTGATGGGGATGATTTCAAACTGCGAGTGGCTGCCGCAGAAGATGTTGGGGACTTCCTTAATGGCCGTTCTCCGCAAGCCGGGCCTGCCCCAGGAGTTGCCGGCTGAGAAGTGAGGTTTGCTGCCGTTGGAACCTGGAAAAGCTTCACGAAATCGCTATCTCAAGTGACGCTGCCACTGAATATCTCGATCCCCGCCTTCTGACCGGCTTTTCGCAATGCGTTGTCGAGAGTGGCGAGCGGCGCCCCACGCCGGACCGCCACATCCAGATAGGCGGCATCATACGCAGAAAGGCCGTATTCCCGCGCGATCGGAAGAATATTGCTCACACTTTCTGTGACGGACTGCGAATCCAGGATAACCGTCAGTCCATCCAGCAGCTCAACAAAGCGCCGGATCTCGGGTGGTTTGACCCGCTTGCGTCGCTCGGCCATCAACACCGCATTCGTGATTTCAACCGACCACAGCGCTGGAACCAGGATCGCGTGTCCTTCGAGCGCGACGAGTATCCGATCTGCGTACTCGCTCGCCCCATCCGGAAAGCACCAGGCGAGCGCCACGGACGCATCGGTAACAATCCTGGTCAAAACCGCCGCCCTTCTTCTACCATCTCGCGGACGCTTATCTTGCCGGGCTTGATGCGCTGCCGCAGCTTCCGCATGCCTTCCACAATCTCCTTGTGCGTCATTTTTGGTCTTGTTTCCTCGATAGGAACCAGCATCGCGGCAGGAACGCCGTGCCTCGTAATCGTAATCTTCTCTCCCCGGCTGACCCGATCGAGCAAATCTGCCAGATGCGTCTTGGCCTCAAAAGCCCCGACGAATGCCATGTGGGTCTCCTTAGACTAGTCCCAACTAGTCTCATTCAATGAAGCCGTTCTGTCGACATGTTCGGCGACAGCTCTGTGCTTCGTTTTCTGCCCGGAAACCAGTCCATAGGGACAGCCGCATTGAGATAACACCCTAGTGGTGTCGGTCGAAACCTTGGTAATATTCGCCTGCGGATCTGCAATGTCTTTGTCTCCAGTCGGCCATGACGACGCTGCGTTGCCTGTAACCAAGCGCTCGGCCGCGCCGAAAAATCTCATTGGCGCGATTTGGCTTGTGCTTTTAACCGCCCTGTCCGGCATTTCAGCCTATTATCACGCATTTACCGGATTTGGGTCGTGGGATGACGAAGGCGGAGGTATGGTCACCGTCAAGCAGTATCTCGGCGGGATGAAACTCATTGCGTTCACTTTCCGCCCCAAGTGATCAATTCCCGTCCGCCTTTAGCTCGCCAAGATAGACCGGACGATGTCCGTCGATTGCCAGCACGCATGTGTACGTCGTGCGCCAGTCGTAATGCGCGAGCCGCGGCCTGCAGGTGTTGGTCCCCTGCAAAGTAGAGAGTTGCCACGATTAATTTGTGGCGTTTTTCCTCGCGCACGTCCAGGCCATTACAGTTCCCCGAGCGGGATTCGAGTATTCAATTTTGTTCCGACGGTTTTATCGAGACAAAGTACAGCACACCGTTTCCCTTCCACGCTAGGATCTGGAATGAATCTCCATCGTGCAGCAGTCGGCTGGGCACCCACTCGAACCCGGAGCCGTTCGTAAACAGTAGAAAGGAACGGTTCGAGACAACGAACGCCGGATAATCGTAAACATTCAGAGGAGTGAGCTTGCTCAGAGCCGTGACATTCTTGTCCAGGGTATCTGTTCCGAGATAATGGACCGCGTCCGGCGGATCAACCACGGCGACCATACGGCTTCTCAATGACGGCGACGCATAATGTAATAGAGACACATATTGCTCAGGATCGGCAACTACAACAGGGAGTTCGTCCCGGTGGACTGAATCCACAAGTGCCAGCAAGGACGTCGCGGGCTGAAACAACGTGTCCGAGGCCGGCAACGTACGCCAGAAGCTGAACTCTTGCGTGCCAAGGGTCAGGAAAAGGAACAGCGCGCAGACTAGGACTGAGCGCGGTTGAAGCCAGTCCAAGATATAGCGGAACGCAATGGCGACTCCCAATACTGCGCAGAGAACATACCTGGGCATTGCTCCACCATGCATCAACCCTGCGGCGCCGAAAGCAATGAGCGGATAGGCGACCAGTCCGAGAACCAACAGATGCTCGTGCGGCGGACCGGGCTCGAGTCCTTCGGCAGGATCTTTCGATGGCCCGACATGCCACAGCGCCGCGAGCGCCCCGGCGGCACACAGTCCGGCCAGAGCAAAACCCAAGGACGTATCCACGCGGAAGAATTCGCCATAGGTTCTCAGCGCCTCCATGAGGTGCGGGCGGGAAACAAAATGTTCTCCGTAGTTCGCCTTCTGCGCCGCCAAGACCGGCCAGGACAACGCGAAAAACGCACAAGGTAGGATCAAGGCGGACCAGACGAACGGCCGGAATTGCTTGCTGCTATAAGTGAAGAAAAGCTCTGCGGCAAGAAATAGCGCGACAGGCAATAGAGCAGTCAGATGCAGGCACACTGCCAAAGACAGGCTCACAAACAGACCAGCCGCCCAGGGGACCGCCGGCGCACGCTGGTAGCACACGAGAGCGAAAGCAATGCAGGCAACGAACATGCCGTAGGGGCGAGCCTCGTCGGCATAGAGCGTGTAGAGCGGGGTGAACAAAACAAGAGAAGCGCAAACCAGCCCGATAATGGGTCCGCTCCGCCGTGCGACAAAGAAATAGAGGCAAATGAACGTGATCGAAAAAGCGAGAATCGCGGGCAGCCTATAGCCGATATGCTCATTCATCGAAAGCGCCGCGCCGACTCGCTCAATCTCGTAGAACAGCGGCGGCTGGCCATCGACGCCCGCCTTCAGCGCGCGCATAAGTGCGGAAAAGCTCGGCACCCGAGATACGAACTCCGTGAGGAGTTCGTCAAACCATAGAGGCTTGGTCACCGCTTGAAGCAAGTGCCTCACCGTGGCGTAGATAACAATTCCAAAGACCAGTGGAAGCGCCAATCGCTCGCGCAGGCGGGAAAACAGCCGGGGCCGGGAATGACTTTCGAGCTTGGGGGCGGGCTGTTGCTGCAGGACTTGTTCCGACAAGGTCTCAGCCTCACGTTTCGAGTGCTGGAGAAGGGCAGTTATCTCGCGCGGGTATTATAGCAAGCAGAAATCTGTCTGCGTGAAATTACCGGCCCGCGTCTGCGGCCGAACGAGCTGCGGGTTCAGGCCGAGGCTCAACGAGGTACATTCTATCGCCGTTATCTTGAATGGCGATGGTACGCTGTACGGCGCCTTCACGAAGCAACTCTGTTGGTGCCCAGTAGAATCCGGAGCCGTTCTCATAAATAAGAAAACTGGGGTTCGTTGCGGTGAACTCCGAAAATTCATAGACCTTCACGGGAGCAAGTTGACGCAGTGCCAACATGATATTGTCGAGGGTATCTGTCCCGAGGTAAAGGTAAGCGCTACGCGGATCGACGACGGTAACGATGCGCCGTTTCAGCTCGGGCGATGCGTAGTGCAGGATCTCAAAGTATTGACCCGGATCGGCGATCACGAGAGGAAGATCCTCCCGGTGAACAGAATTCGCAAACGCCAGCAACGTCCTTGCCGTCGCTCCACGCGCATCGGAGTTGGACCCGGCCGTACGCCAGAAAGTGAACTCCTGGGTCACGAAAGTGATGGCTAGAAACCCGAGGCAAACCAGCGTTGCGCGCGGTTCGAGCTGGTTCAGCAGGTATCCGAAGGCGATTGCAATGCCAAGGATCCCGCAGAGAACGTACCTTGGCGTAAACCCGCCGTGTAAGAGTTTGGTAGCAACAAATATAATGAGGGGATAGCCAAGAAGAGCCAAAACAAGCACCTGCTCATTGCGCGGGCAAAGCCCGAGATCCGTTTCAGACGCCCTTCGGCGGCTCTGCCAAAACACCGCACAAACCGCCAGAGCCAAGACACCCATCAGCGCAAACCCCCAAGGGGTATCAATCCGAAAAAATTCTCCATAGCTTTTCAATGCGTCGAGAAACAGTGGCCGCGACCAAAAATGGGCGTAAGACGCCCTGATGGCGATCAGCAGCGGTCGAAAAAAGGCCAGCATCACAAGAGGCAGCAGCAGCGCCGACCAGACGTACGGCCGCAGTCGCCTGGTTTCGAAAGTAAAGAACAGCTCCGCCCCGCAAAACACCGACAGTGCCAGGACCGCGTAGTAATGCAAGCCCATTGCCAGGAGCAGACTCGCGAACAAACCTATGGTCCAGCGACGGTTCGGCGCCCGCTGGTAACAAACCGCGGCGAAGGCAATACAAGCGACGAACATGCTGTAAGGCCGCGCCTCGTCGGCATAGTAGTTGTACAGCGGCGTCAGAAATAGCAGGCAGGCGCAAAAAAGCGCAATGACTGGCCCATGGCGGTGCTCAACAAAAAAGTAAACGCAAATTACCGTGAACGAGAAGGCGACGATGGAGAGAAGCCGGTACGCGATGTGCTCGTTAATGGGAAGCGAGCCCGCGAGGCGCTCGATCAGATAGAACGGCGGCGGCATGCCGTCGACGGCTGTTTTGAGCCCCTTCCAAAGAGCCGAAACATTCGGCTGACGGGCCATGAGTTCGGTGAGAAGTTCATCGAACCAAAGTGGCTTGATCCTCGCCTGGAATAAATTCCGGAATCCGGCGTAGAAGACAATCCCCAAGAGCACTCGAAACGCCAGCCGGTCGGAGAACGGGCCAGAACTGGATAGTCTCCCAACGCCAGGAACGGCCCCGTGTGGCTCCCGTAAGCTTTCCGTCAACGTCGCATCTCCGTCGACCGGCCGAGCACCGCGTCGCTATCGCCCGGCAGCGATGTCAGGATCCGCCAGCACTGGATCAGCGTTTTTTGTAATCCCCGCGGCTGAAGTATTTTTCCAGCCACACGTAGAAGCAGATAAACATGTATCTGCTCCCCATCTCTCGGAGGTCCAGCTTCGAGGTTCCCGTGCGACGATTTCTCCAGGTAATCGGCATCACGGTCCACGAATATCCCCGGATGATCGTCTTGAGCGGCAGTTCCACGGTCAAGTTAAAATGCGGCGACAGGAACGGACGGCAGCCCTTAATCACCGCGGCTCGGTAAGCCTTGAACGCATTCGTCGTGTCGTTTAGTTTGATACCGAACATGAGCCGAATCATGAGATTTCCAAGGCGATTCAGGTATAACTTGAGCCAAGGATAATCGATCAATCCCCCGCCCTTGGTGAACCTCGATCCAAACACTGCTTCCCAGCCCTGATTCAGAAGATCCCAATATCGCACGACGTCCCGGCAGTCGTCCGATTCATCCGCCATCATGACGACGACGGCGTCGCCAGTCATGCAGTCAAACCCCTTCTCGATCGCTCGTCCAAACCCGTGTTCCCCGTTGTTTTGCACCGGTTTCAGGGTCGAAATGTGCCCACAAAGATCGGTCAGCTTCTGCCAGGTCGAATCGGTACTCCCATCGTCCACAACGACAATCTCGTGGGGGATGTTATTCAACTGCAGCTCGAGGTGAAGGTGCTCGACCGTGGCGCCAATTGCGCCTTCCTCATTGTGCGCCGGGATAACCACGCTTAGGAGCTGTAGCCCCTCAGCTTGCAAGGCGGATACCTCGGGCACCAGTCGACCAGGGTCCATGGGCGCCGTCTTCGGCATAGTGGCAAATACAGTACCAAAATAATCCGTTCGCTGGAATATCTTAAAGTCTCATACCTGATTCACCTGAAGCTGCCGGCGGTGCCAAATCCCTGCTTGGGTCACCAACCTCACCCTTAATCTTGAGCTTTTTCAGGATGCTCTTCATTGCCAATCTAGCAAGGCAACCGCAAAACGGAGTGCGCGTATACCGTGTACTGTCAAGAAGTTGCGCCCTCTTGTCGCCGTTTGCCAGATTTGAAACCTCAGCTCCCGAAGCCGCCTCTATTTGCTAAAAATGTATCCGTTGAGAGACATGTGCACCGATCAATAATTTGCATCGAGATAATGTGAGGGAAGGCGGCCGACGGGGACCGCTCTATGATATTTTCAATTGATACGAATGAGCGATCCGCGTGAGTATTGAGGGCGTTCAATCCGAGCCTGCTGCCCCGCCCGTCCGGGAAACTCCGGCGACAACGTACGTCGCCAATGTCGGCAACCCTGCGTTGCGCATCATTGCCCTCGGCGTGGTGGTCGCCTTCCTCTCCTGGGCCTCGAGTGTGGTGATCGCCGTACTGCTGGCGGTTCTGCTCGCCTACTTTCTCGATCCCATCGTGACCATCCTCGAACACGTGCACATCCCGCGCGCGTTGGGAGCCTTGCTCGTCTTGATCGCAGCCATGGCGGCATTGGGAGCCCTGGGTTACGCGGCGGTCGGCCGCGTGGACACCTTCGCCTCCGACTGGCCGCGTTACAACGCCGTTTTCAAACGCACGGCGACCATGCTTGACCGCAAGCTCAATAACGTGGAACAGCAGGTTTCGGCATTGACCCCCAACCAAGACCGCGGCCGTGTGGCCGTGCGCGTCGAGGACTCCCAGCCGGTCCGCACGCTTTTGCTGCGCGGGCTCGGTTCACTCTACTCGATTCTGCTCCTGTGGACCTTCCTCCCCTTCATGGTTTTCTTCATGCTCGCGGGCAAGCGCAGGATTTGGCAATCGACGATTCAGCTTTTTCCCGAGGGTCAAAGGCGCGCCGTGAGGGAAACCCTCGATCAAGTCAGTTCCATGCTTCGCAGCTATGTTGCGGGCAACGCGTTCGTCGCCGTCATTCTGGTTGCGGCGTGCGCGGGTTTCTTCTGGTGGATCGGTCTCGATTATCCGTTTCTGGCGGCCGTGGCCTCGGGCGTGTTGAATCTGATTCCCTATCTGGGCGCGGTGCTGGCCTGGCTGCCTCCTTTTGTAATCGGGGCTACGCAGTGGAAAACGGCGGGACCATTTCTGGGCGTGGCCGGCGTGCTGACCCTCCTTCACGTGATTGCTATGAACGTCTTGATGCCCGCGATTGTCGGCCGGCGCGTTCATCTCAATGCCGTCGCCGTCGCGATTGCTCTTTTGTTTTGGGGATGGATGTGGGGAGCGGCGGGACTGATTCTGGCGATCCCCATGACGGCAACGCTCAAGGTCATTTGCGATCACGTGCCGTCCTGGCAGCCCCTGGGACGCTGGCTCGGCGCTTGAGCGTGCTACTTCGCGTTTGGTTACGAGTGCAACGCGCTTAGCGGATTGCACCGAGCACTGCGGTTAATTCAGACGGTTGCTGAAAAATCCGAATCGCGGCGATTCCAGCGGCACCGGCCTGCAGGCAAGCTCCCGCATTCCCAGCGTCGATTCCGCCAATCGCCAGCACGGGAATCGAAACTCTCCGGCAGACCTCTGCTACTCGCTCGAGCCCCTGGGGCGCGCCGAAGGATGCTTTCGACGGTGTCGCGAACACCGGCCCGAAGAAAATATAGTCGACCCCGTCGCGTGCCGCTTGGACGGCTGCTTCGAGCGAATGGCACGAAGCGCCCACGAGGAAATCCGCTCGATCCGAGCGCCGCTTGAAGCGGACCACATCGCCGAGGGGTAGAGAGTTTTCTCCCAGGTGCACGCCGGCGGCGCCGGCCGCCCAAGCGACATCGAGCCGGTCATTGATCAGCAATTTGGCCTCGCTGCCGCGCGCCGTGGCGATTGCGGCCGAAGCGAGATCGAAAAGCGGCCGCGCCTCGAGATCTTTCTCCCGGAGTTGAACCCAATCAACACCCGCGCGCGCGACTTGGTGAATTCGCTCGATCAGCGCGGCCTCGCGGCCGCGTCCCGCCGGCGCCTCCAGCGAGTTGCGGTCGGTCACGTAGCACAGGATCGGTCGGCCCATGGATCTTCGTGCGGATTGCAGCGGTTTGGGTCAGGTGTCGGAATTCGCCGTGGTGGATGGGCGTCGCCGGAACATGCTGCCGGCGAGCATGACGTCCAGCGCGCCCAAGCCGCTGATCGCACCGCGCACGGCCGGCTGTAAGAGATAGGGACGCAGCGCCGGATAATGGCTTAGGAAGTAATTAGAGTCCCACGGACCAGGAGCGACCCACGGGAGGACCACCAAGGTCAGGCCCAATTCGAACAACACCACCATCCAAATGACGCGAAGCAGGGTATGCATCGGGGCGCTAGCGTTCTTTTCCGATTGCAGCCAGCCGCTCGGCAACGTCGCGATAGTCGATGTTCATACCGTAGACTTGCGAAAAGCTCTTGCGGGCGGCGGAGGTGTCGCCAGCCATTTCTTGTGCGACGCCCAGATCATACCTTAGAGCGAGCACCGTTTCGGGGTCAAGTGCGGGAGTCTCCAGCGCGCGTTCGTACCACATGGCCGCGATCGAAGGTTGGCCTCGCTCCATGAACGCCAAACCCAGTAATGTGCAACATTGCATCGAGTAGCGAAACGCCCGGCCCGCCTTGTTCGCTTTGGCCACTTTTTGGAATTCGCTGATCGCGTCTTCGAGCAGGCCCATCTCGCGATAGGCGATGCCGAGATTGTAATGGGTTTCGAGGTCATCGCTTTCCGCCGCCGTCTCGCCTAGATCGGCGCGAAATTCGTTGAAGACATCGCTTAACGGGCCAGTTGGTTCCAGTGTGGGGACGGCGATCTCTGCATGCGCTGCGGCGTCAAAGGCTGGGATTGCGCTTTCGTGCGAAGGCGTCGCCCGCTCCGGTCGTGAGCCAACCAGCAAGGGTACCGCAGCGTGAAAATCGGCCGAAAGGGCGGCCAGGATGTCATCGGCTTCGGCGGCGGTCGCGCCTGCATCGTCGAGTGAAACGGCTTCGCCCGGACTCGAGTCGAGTTCGAGCAGATATTCGGGCTCCGGCTCGGGCTCAGCTTCCGCTTTTTCGCTCGCACCCGTCAGTTCGAGCGCCGGAAGTTCCGCTGTATGGTCGGGCTCCGCGAGGAGAGTTTCCGCGCGCGCCCCTTCGGCCGGGGCAGCAGGCGCCGCCCTTTCCACCTCGCCCGCCAAGGCGGCCCATTCGTCGGAAAGGTCCACTTCATGCACCGAAGACGTCGCCGCGACATCTTGGATGGCCGTCTCGGTTGCGGCCACGGGCTCTGCTATGGGTTCAGCCTCCACGATGGGAACGGCGAACTCTTGCGCCGGCATTGCGTTCGACGGCTTGGCAGCCTCCGCGGGCGTGACCGTGGCCGCCCGCTCGAAACGACGGCGAAGCTCGGAGAAGCGGTCGGCTGCTGCGGTGTCGCCACGCTCGGTGTAAAGCTGCCCAAGCTCTGCGGCCAATTCGGCCGTCCGGCGATCGTTGCCCGCGCCGAGGTACAGATCGCAGAGCCGCTCGAGAGCGACCGGGTGCCGCGGGACGCGATGCAGCAGGGTCTCGAGGAGATCAATCGCCTTCTGCGTGAGTCCGTAGCTCGAGAAAAGGTCGACATCGGTAAGCACCTGGCTGACGAACCGCTGGTTTTCATCGTCGGGCTGCGCAGCCGGAGCGGACGCGGCGACGGGTGCGGCGACGGGTGCAGCGGCCGATGGAGGCACGACCTCGCGAGAAGGAGTTCCCGCATCCGCCTGCGATTTTTCTTTGCTCGATCCTAAGCGCACGCGCAGACGTTCGCATTGGCGACGCGCGGACTCATTCTCAGGGTCGCGGTCGTGCAGTTGCTCATAGGCCTTCAACGCACGATCGAAGTTGCCAGCCGCTTCATGGGCTTGGCCGAGGCTCGCGAGCGCATCGGGCAGGCGGAAAGAATCGCTCGTCCGCCCGTAGAGTTCGACCAGCCACTGGAGCGGCTCGATGCGCGCAGGCAACTTTTCGGCCAGCCGCGTGAGCGACTGCGAAAGCGACTCGTGTTCGCCCGCGTCGGTCATCGGCTCACGGATCAGATCCAGCAGGTTCAGCGCGCGCTCGGCCTGGTCCGATTCGAGGAATGCCGTGGCCACGTGAAGCGCGGGAGCAAAGCGTTTTGATTCGCGAGCGAAAATTTTTGACGCCAACTCTTCTGCTTTGCGCGCCTCCTTGGCCTCGAGATAAAGATCCAGCAGCAAGCCGGTGGCTTCGTCGTCTTCCTGGAGGTGAGAGGATGCTTCGAGCAGAGCGATGGCGTCCTTCTGATTTCCGCTGGCGGTGTGTATGCGTACCTTCAGAGCGGTGGCGGCGCCTTCCGGCTCGATTTGAAGCGCGCGATCAACGTGCTTGATGGCCGCAGCGTGGTCGCCGCGCGCCAGCAGCTGGCGTGCCGCGGCGCAAAAGCCGGCCGCGGCTTCCGCCTTCTGCCCGCCTGCTAGCGCCAGTTCGGCCAGCTTGGTTTGCACGCGAAGATTATCCGGTTCCGCATCGAGCAGTTTTCGCAGCAGCGCCGCGGCCTGCGCCGGCCGATTCGCACGCTGGTGTATCTCGGCTAATTGCAGATAAATCGGCCTGGCTTCGCTCAACACGCCCTGCTGAACGTAAAGCTCCGCAAGCCTTTCGACGGGCTTGCTTTCTTCAGGAGCCAGCTTGGCGATCTTCTTGTAGATGGCAATGGCTTTGGTGACGAATCCATCGGAGAGGTAGATTTGCGCCAAGCGCTCGAAATATTCGAGGGCCTGGAAGGTGTCGCCCAAGCGCACGAAAAGATCGCCCACGGTCATCAGGGTGATCTGATCCTTGGGCTCGTGCTTGAGGATCTGTTGGTATTCGCTGATCGCCTGCGCCAGCTTTCCCTGGTGCAGGTACTTCAGCGCGCTGTCAACGTATTTGGTCTTGTTATAGGCCATCGGTGACGCTCTGCATGCCTTTCCCGCTGGGGGCCAGACGGCCATTCATAGGCCCCGGGCTTGGCTCTAAAGCGCCGGGGAGACGGGACAAATTGACGCTAGCATGGGGTCAGAGGGCAGTCAACGAAACCTCGGCGGGCACGTTCGCGCCAGTCATTAGCGGTATTTTCAGCCCGGATCGGGGCAGCGCACCGGCCGCTGGGGTCTACGTGGCCAGAGGCAGAGGCTGTTGGCTGGCGCCGGAGGACCAGCAGCAAGACTCGCGGACGGGCGCAAACGAAAAGCGGTGCAAGGGCGAAGGGCCGTGCTGCCGGAGGGCGGCTAGGTGGACGGCTGTGGCGTAACCTTTGTGGGAGGCCAGGCCGTACTGGGGATATTCCCCGTCGTAAGTTCTCATCAGTGCGTCGCGATCGACTTTCGCCAGGATGGATGCCGCCGCGATGGAAACCGATCGCGCGTCACCCTTGATGAGCGGCTTTTGCTCGACCAGCAGATCGAGGTGCAGGGCATCGATCAACAGGAAGTCGGGCTGCATGGAAAGCCCCGCGATGGCGGCGGACATCGCCCGGCGGCTGGCTTGGTAGATGTTCCAGGCATCGATCGATTGCGCGTCCACTTGCGCGACGCACCAGGCCAACGCGTGCTCGCGGATACGTTTGGCAAGGATTTCGCGCCGCTCGGGAGTAAGTTTTTTGGAATCGTCCAGGCCGACGATGCGGCGTTTCGGATTCAGAATCACAGCGGCTGCAAAGACGGGACCGAATAGGGAGCCGCGGCCGGCCTCGTCCAGTCCTGCGATCCGCTGCCAGCCGTTTTGCCTTGCCTTACGCTCGAATCGGGAGGAACAAATTCGCCGCATCGGCGCGAATTCTAACACAGCGCCACGGAGGTGGCGCTAGTCGCCGCAAGGAAAAAATTGGGGGACGCCCCGAGCTAAGCTTTTGGCTCGGCCGCGCCAACTGGTTCAAGCTTGCGCTCAACGCGCTTGATCCGGGCAGCCTTGCCCTTGAGACCGCGCAGATAATAGAGCTTGGCGCGACGCACCCGGCCCTGTTGCAGGATCTCGATCGAGCTGATCATCGGCGAGTTGACGGGGAAAATGCGCTCCACGCCGATGCCGAAGCTTACGCGGCGCACGGTGAACGTAGCGCCGGCCAGCTGCCCGCGCTTTTTGATCACCACGCCTTCGAACGGCTGGATACGTTCCTTTTCGCCTTCCGCTTCCTTCAGCCGGACGTGTACACGAATCGTGTCGCCGGGACGGAAAGCGGGGACATCTTGACGAGCCTGGCCCTGATGGACCTTCTCCAAAATACTATTCATGACGGATCACCCGGGCAGACCCACTACGGTGGGGCCAGCGCCTATCCTATAAGTAAACTTAAACTCCGAACATCATACGGGATTTCGCGGCGTTTTCCTAGCGACATCTGCCGCTGGATTGACGCGGTTGCGACTGCTACCGAGGGTCCCAGGCAGAATTGCCGAGCAGATCAGGGCGATTGCGGCGCGTTTTTTCCACGGCCATCCGGTAGCGCCAGCGGCGAATCTCTTCGTGGTTTCCGCCGAGCAGAACTTCGGGGACGGGCCAGCCGCGAAACTCCGCTGGCCGCGTGTAATGTGGAAAATCGAGCAGTAGAGGCTGCGTTTCCGGAGGGCGGGAAGCCGGCGGGGCGCTCCGTGCGGCATCTTGCAACTCGCTGCCTTGCGGGGCGGAGAACGACTCGTGAATTGTGGAAGCCTCATTGCCGAGCGCGCCGGGCAGCAGGCGCGTGACGGCTTCCAGGATCAGGGCCGCGCCGAGTTCGCCGCCCGATAGTACGAAATCGCCGATGGAAACCTCCTCGGTAGCGAGATGTTCGGCGACGCGCTCGTCCACGCCTTCATAGCGGCCACAGAGCAAAACGATGCGATCGAGTGTCGCCAGGCGACGCGCCGCGGACTGGCGGAAGAGCTTGCCGGAAGCGGAGAGCAAGATCACTGATGCGGTTGCGTGGGCTGCGTTCACTGGGGCCCCGGATGCGGCCGTCGCCGGCGTTGCCGACGCCTCAGCGCCGAGAAGCACCTCAACCGCTTCGAACAGCGGCTCGGGCTTGAGCACCATGCCTTCGCCGCCGCCAAACGGGCGATCATCGACGGTGCGATGCCGATCGTGCGTAAATGCGCGCAAATCTTGCACGCCCACATCGATCAGGCCGGCTTCGCGCGCACGGCGGATAATTCCGTGGTCCAGCGGCCCGGTGAAAAACTCCGGGAAGATCGTGACGATGTCAAAACGGATGGCGATGGCGTATCCCTCTTTTTGCTTTTTGCGCTTTTGCGGCGCGATTGGCGCTGCACCCAGCCTCGATGCAAATGGAGATTACACGAAGAGCGGTCAGCGATTCAGGTCCAGCAGCCCTTCGGGCAGACGCACCTCGATGCGACGCGCGTCGGTGTCAACGAGCGTGCAGATTTCGGCTGCGAGTGGGATCAGCAATTCGCCACGCGGTGTCTCGACGGCGAGAAGCCACGATTCCGCTGGCCCGCTCGCGCCCTCACCGGCGTTTTGAACCTCGCGCACCGTTCCGAGCGGCGCTGCGGCGCCTTGCTCCCACACCGCGCATCCCAGCAGGTCGGAAATGTAGTGTCGGTCCGGGGAAATGGTGCTGCGTTCGTCGAGCGGAACTTGCACTTCGAGGCCGCGCAGGCGCTCGGCGTCGGTAATGCTCTCGACACCCACGAAATGGAAGATGGCTTGCCCGAGGTGCATGCGACAAGAAGTAACCGCGATGGCTCGCGGCGCGCCGCGGCCGTCGCAAAGCCACACTTGAACCAGGGCCGTCAATCGCTCCGGAAAGTCGGTCAGGACTTCAGCGGCTACTTGGCCGCGCCTGCCCCAAGGCCGCAGGATGCGAGCCAGGGTCAGACCAGAGAAGAGTTCAGAGGCCACTACTCGAGGATTTCGAGCGTGAAACGCTTTCTGAGTTTCATCCCAGCCGCGCCAAGGATGGTGCGAATCGACTTCGCTGTGCGGCCCTGACGGCCAATCACTTTTCCTAGGTCGGTGGGATGAACGCGAAGCTCCATCACGATGACCTGCTCCCCTTCGACAACGTGAACCTGAACGTCTTCTGGATGATCCACAAGAGCTTTCGAGATCGCTTCAACCAGCTCCTTCATGAGAAACCCTCCGATTCGGTGCTATCAGCAGGGAGCTTGGCTGCAACAGGTCCTGCTGGAGGGTGAAATCGCCTGGCAAGTCGGATGCGTTTAGGCGATCTTCTGGTTGCGCAGGAAACTGACGACGGTATCGCTTGGTTGGGCACCGCACCCCAGCCAATACTTGATCCGCTCGGCCTCGAGCTTAATCTCCGCCGGATTCTTTAGTGGGTTGTAGGTTCCCACGATTTCGACAAAGCGTCCGTTGCGGGGGCGCCGCTTGTCGATCACCACGATGCGATAACTCGGCATCTTTTTCTTGCCAACCCTAGCCAGACGAATAGACAGCACGCGAATACCTCCGCGTATCATTCTATCTCGGAACAGCGAATTCGCCAACCGTTCATGATGCGAGAAAGCTCCGGGTGCCGGTAGCAGTCCGAGGCGTGGTCGTTGACCATGCCGGCGGCTTGCATGAACGCATAGCAGATCGTGGAACCCACAAAACGGAAACCCCGCTTTTTGAGGGCGAGGCTCATGGCGTCGGATTCGGCAGTGCGCGCGGGGACGTTTCGGAGCGAGCGCCGGCGATTCACGCGCGGACGCCCGCCGACGAACTGCCAGATGTATCTCGCAAAGCTTCCAAACTCTTTCTGCACGGCGAGAAACGCGCGGGCGTTGGAGATGGCCGCCTCGATTTTGAGGCGATTGCGCACGATGCCCGGATCGCGCAGAAGCCGCGCCACCTTGCGGCGATCGTAACGGGCGATCTTCACTGGATCGAAGCCATCGAGCGCCGCCCGAAAGCCCTCGCGCTTGCGCAGGATGATCTCCCAGCTCAAGCCCGCCTGCATGGCGTCGAGAACCAGGAACTCGAACAGCTTCCTGTCGTTTTTGACGGGGACGCCCCACTCACGGTCGTGGTAGCGCAGGGCCAGCTCGCTCATGGGCCACGCGCACCGGCGAGGATCGGCCTGCTTCACCGCACGTTTCATTCTTCGAGTTTGGCGTCGGGACCTAGTTCGCCGCGCTGCATCGCGTCCTTGATTTTGCCAAGGCCGCGCAGCCGTCCTTGCGCCGCAAGCGCGCCATACTGCTTCATCATCGTGCGCATCTGCAGATACTGCTTGAGGACCTGGTTGACTTCCTGCACGGACGTGCCGCTGCCACGGGCGATGCGCTTGCGCCGCTTGCCGTCGATCAATCCGTGATCGTTGCGCTCGGCCGCGGTCATCGAGTTGACGATGGCCTCGATGTGCTTGAGGCGCGACTCGTCAACCTCGGCATCCTTGGGGAGATTCGCGAGCGGCCCAATTTTGGGAAGCATGCCGAGCACCTGCTGCAGCGGACCCATTTTGCGAACCTGGCGCAACTGATCGCGAAAATCCTCGAGTGTGAATTCGCTGCGCCGCAGTCTGCGCTCGAGTTCGGCGGCCTTTTTGTGGTCCAGCGTTTGTTCGGCGCGCTCGATCAGCGACAGCATGTCGCCCATGCCCAGCACGCGCGAGACGATGCGCTCGGGATAGAAGGCTTCGAGCGCGTCGTACTTTTCGCCCACGCCCACGAATTTCACCGGCGCGCCGGTGACTTTCCCGATCGAAAGCGCAGCGCCGCCGCGCGCGTCGCCGTCGAGCTTGGTCAGAACCACGCCGGTGACGCCCAGGCGCCGGTGAAATTCGCCGGCCGAACGCACTGCGTCCTGGCCGGTCATGGCGTCGGCGATGAACAGGATTTCAGCGGGCTGCAACTCGCGCTTGAGCTGGCCGAGCTCGGACATCAGCTCATCGTCGATGTGCAGGCGGCCGGCCGTGTCCACCAGGATCACGTCGGAGGCGGAGAGTTTGGCTTCGCGAATGGCGCCGCGCACGATCTCGAGAGGCTTGTCGGTGCCGGCGCCAGGCCAGCACGGCAGGCCCACGGCCTTGGCCACTTGCGCCAGTTGCTCGCGAGCGGCCGGGCGGTAAACGTCGGTCGAGACCACCAGCGGCCGATGGCCATGGCCGGCGAGCCACTTCGCTAGCTTTCCAGTGGTGGTGGTCTTGCCCGAGCCTTGCAATCCAACGATCAGCCAGACCGAAGGCGGACGCGAGTTAAACAAGGAGCGCGCCTGCTTACCGAGCAGTTCGAGCAGTTCATCACGGACGATCTTCAGCACTTGCTGGTCCGGCGAGAGCTGCAGCAGAACTTCGGAGCCCAGGGCCTTCGCGCGGATGTGCGCGAGCACCTCGTCGGCCACCTCGACGTTGACGTCGCCGTCGAGCAGCGCCTCGCGAATGCCAACGAGCGCGCCGTCCAGGTGCTCTTCGCTGAGCTTGCCCTGGCCGCGCAGGTTCTTGAATACGCGCTGAAATTTTTCGGTGAGATTGTCAAACATGCTCGAAGTTTCCGCCCTCCGCCCCGCGCGGCCTCAATTCATTCTAGGAGACCCCCTCGCCCCGGTCAATCAACGAGGGTCAACGGTAGTGACTCATTTTGATTCAAAAAGCGCCGTAAGTTCCGACAACGCCCCAGAAGGAGTATGATGCGGGAACGACGGGGAAATGAGATACCTCTCTATACAGCCCTCATTGTTGTTGGTCTAGTGGCCTGTCGCAGTGAGTTCGTTACTACGGAC
>Ga0302326_10014065_pt1 | contig 16962 bp, 15 predicted proteins | sample Palsa_T0_3_FD_202264 | JGI IMG/M metagenome (GOLD analysis project Ga0302326, IMG submission 202264) | Peat permafrost microbial communities from Stordalen Mire near Abisko, Sweden - Palsa_T0_3 | ecosystem: Environmental > Terrestrial > Soil > Palsa > Peat permafrost | place: Sweden: Abisko...
CTGTTCTTTCCGGCGGGACATTGCGAAGGCATCCGGCTCGGCGGCTATCTGCTGCAGGGTGGATATGGCTGGAACAGCAAGGTTCTCGGGCCGGCATGCGAGAGCGTGCTGGGACTCGAAGTCGTCACCGCCGACGGTGACACGCTCCACTGCGACCCGCAACGACACCCCGACCTGTATTGGGCGGCCCGCGGCAGTGGGCCCGGATTCTTCGGTGTGGTCACCTCATTCACGCTGCGACTGCACCCGCGCCCTAACGTACTGGGCACTTGCCTGTACATGTACCCGATCGAGGTCGCCGACGAGGTGTTCGAGTGGGGCCGCTCGATCAACAACGAGATCGACGACCGAGTCGAATTGCAGATCCTCACCTCCCGCAATGCTCCAGAGGCCGGACCTGATGAGCCCACCCTCACCATCGCGTCGCCGGTCTTCGCGGACTCCGAGGATGACGCGGTGAATGCGCTGGCGATCCTGGGCAGCTGCCCGGTGATCGACCGAGCGACCGTCAGCGTCCCGTACATGCCGACGACTCTGACCAATTGGTATGCGGCGGTGATGATGAAATACCCTGCAGGCCACCGGTATAGCGTTGACAACATGTTCACGTCGGCCTCGGCCGGAGAACTCCTGCCGGGAATCCGCAAGATCATCGAAACGCTGCCGCCGCATCCGTCGCACTTCGTCTTCGCCGGCTGGAAGCCGTCCGCCGACCGCGTCGACATGGTCTACGGCGTCGAGGACGAAATCTATCTGGGCCTCTATACCGCGTGGCACAATCCGACCGACGACGAGCGCTACCGCGACTGGGCGCAGTCCAACATGGCGGCGATGTCGCACCTTGCGACGGGCATCTCGCTGGCCGACGAGAACCTGGCGCAGCGGCAGGCCACCTTCATCACCGAGCCGAACATGGCGCGCCTACAAGCGGTCCGGGCGGCTTACGATCCGGATGGCATGTTCCACAGCTGGATGGGACACGAATGATTCTCTGAATCATGTTGTCTGGCAACGATTCACAGCGAGCGCTGCAGCAGCACTTGGCCATTGTCGGCGGAGACTATCTGCACCGCCGCGATTTGATCGACCGGCGTCGAGATGCTGCCGACCGGGTTGGCGGTATGGCCAGGATCGGCCACCCAGGTTGCCAGCTGGGTATGAGCACCGTCGCGACCCACAACTACCATCGCCAGCTTGTCGTGATGAGCGTTCACCGGGGCGAGGCAGACACAGTTCAGATCGATGAAGGTGCCCCAATGCTGGCTGCTGAGGCTGACTGTCGAAGCCAACGCGGCGGTTCCCACCTGAGACATCGGCAGCGCGGAGACGCTGGCCTGTGGCAGCGAAGGCGCCGGAGATTCCTGATCGACTGCAATGAACACACCGACCGCAAGCACTGCGGCGGCAGCAGACCCGGCCGACCACGCGACCACCCGCGAGCGGTGCCTGCGCTGGCGCACCGCCGACAGCAACGACGGCAGCAGGTTGGGCGCCATAACCGACGGCTCGGCGGGCTGGTCGCCCGCATCGATCGCGGCCACGGTCCCGGCGTCGAGTTGCGACAGTAGGGCCGGGATGCCGCTGAGTTCAGACACGGATCGGCTGCACATCGGGCAGACGGTCAGGTGCGCTTCGAACTCTCGTCGCTCGGCCGACGACAAGGATCCGAGCACATAGGCGGCGTCCCACGTCGCATAGTCGTGGCTGTCGCCGACGGACATGTCGCTGTCGCCGAACGGTTCGGAGCCTGGGAACACTCTCATCGTGTACCCCCGTTTGCTGCTGCCATACGCAGATATTCGGAGCCAACGGCGCCAAGGATGGCCCCAGACGTTGTCATAGGGGCCATTGGGGCCATCGGGGAAATTGAGGTCATCGGGTCACCCCCATCTCTTGCAGAGTAAGACGCAATGCCCGTATTGCGTAGTGAAGTCGCGACTTCACGGTTCCTTCAGCGATGTCGAGATCGGTGGCGATCTGAGCGACGCTCCACCCCCGGTAGTACGACCGCTCGACCACGGCTCGATGTTCAGGCGTCATCTGGGCCATCGCATCGACGATCAGCAACCGATCCAGTGCCGAGTCGACCTGGTCTGGAACCGACTGCTCCGGTGCGCCCGAGTCATCAAGCGAGCCAGCGTTTTTGCGGAACCGCGGGCTACGACGCTCGTCGATGATCATGTTGCGGGCAACGGTGAACAGCCACGCGCGTGCCGACCGTTCGGTGTCGCCGACCACTTCGGGATGCTGCCACGCTCGCAACAGCGTCTCCTGAACCACGTCTTCGGCGCGAGCCGCGTCAGCGGTCAACCGAAGCGCGTAGCGCCATAACGGTCCGGCGTGCTCGTCGTACAGCGCCTTCATCAACGCGTCTTCGGCGCCGGCAGCGCGGGCGACTCGACTCACTCGATCACCTCCTGATAAGTGATACGAGTTGCGCGCCTTTCACGTTCATCGTCGCGGTATGGCAACGACATCGCCCCGGTCATTCCGGGATCCAGTTGCCGTGGAATCCGTGCGGGACACGGCGCGGAAGCCGGATGCGGGCGACCGGGTCGCCCTCGAAGTCGGACGCGTCGATGACAACGAGATCGCTGCCGTCAGTCGCCGGGTCGTACACGTACGTCAGGTACCAGCCGGCCAGCTCGTCGGCTTGCCCGACCGCGGGCGCGAACACCGCCTCTCCGGGTACACCGTTGCTGGTGGCGCCGCCGAAACGATGCTCGGTCGCGGTATCACGCTGCAGGTCATAGCGGACCAGCGCACCGTTGCCGACGGCCACCGAATAGCGGGCGGCGGCGCCGACGAGCCGGTCGTCGACGCGCGGGAACTCCACGCCGCGGTCGTCGAGCTGGCTTTCCTGGACGATTCCGTTGTCCAGGTTGAGTTTCCAGCGCCACAGCGTGGCTTCACCTCCGAATTCGCTACTGTCGCGCCACATCTCGGGATACCGGAGGACTTCGAGGATGACTGATCCCCCGCTGTCATAGGCATTGGCGATGTGAAAGACAAAGCAGGGGTCGATATCGAACCAGCGCACCGGGCCGTAAGGGTCGTCGCGGCGCAGCAGTCCCAGCCGGGCGGCGTGGTTGTCGTCCCAGCGGTAGGGCAGATCTCGTTGATGCGGCCGGGTGAGTGCGACGTCCAGGTTGAACAGCAGCGGTAGATCCATGAAGACCACGTGGCTGTCCGTCAACGCGAAGTCATGCATCAACGTCAGCGCGGGGACGTCGAGTGGGCGACTGACCGTCAGTTGGCCGTCGGCGTCGGCACGGTGATAGTTGACGTGTGGCTCGAAGATGTTGCCTGCCCCGAAGAAATGCAATTCGCCGGTATTCGGGCAGATCTTCGGGTGAGCCGTCATCGAGTCGGTCAGCATGCCGCCGAAGTCGTAGGCGCCCAACGTCTTCAGATCGTTACTGATCTCGTAGGGCAGTGAGAACTCCATCAGTGCCAGCGTCTTGCCGGCATGCCGGACCACGTGCGTATTGGCGATGCTGGTGTGCAGGTTTCGGCTGCCGTCGTCGTTGTAGAGCGGGACTGGATCATCGAAGCTCTCGGTGCGCACCCACCGGTTTCGGTACCACGCGGCGCGGCCGTTTTCCAGCCGTATGCCGTGGACCATGCCGTCGCCGACGCACCAGTGGCCCGCGCCCGTACGCGGATTGGGGCCGTTGCGCAGGTACCAGCCGTTCAGTTCGGCGGGGATGGTGCCTTCCACCGGCAGATCGAACGCGGTCAGCTCGTCGTGCACCGGCGCGTAGTTGCCGGTGCGAAACACCGGGAAGACGGTCTGCGCATCCACGGTGTTGGCCGTCGCCGGCTGCCGTCGCACACGATCCTGTACCGCTGCCAACCGCTGGTCGGCCTCCGCCAGCAGCGGCGTCAGCAAGTCAGGGCACGGCGGAGCCACGGTCGCCTCGCCGGCGATGACGTCGTCGTAGTCCAACAACGTCAGCACCGGCGCGATAATGGCCAATTCGGCCACCGCGTCGCGGCACGAGTCACAGCCGGTCAGGTGCGCCTCGAACTCGTGGCGGTCGGCGTCCGTCAGAGCACCCAATACGTACGCGGCGTCCCACATCGCGTAATCGTCGCCGCCAACGGGCATGCCGCCCTGGCCGGGAACTCTCCCGTTCCGAGATTCCGTCACTGCGTCACCCCCATCTCTACTAAAGCCTGGCGCAGCGCCCGCAGCGCGTAATGCAACCGCGATTTCACGGTGCCCTCGGCGATCCCGAGATCGGCAGCGATCTGCGCGGTGGTCCAGCCGTGGTAATACGAGCGGCCGACTACCGCTCGGTGTTCATCGGACAACTGCGCCATCGCGTCGCCGATCAATGCCCGGTTCAGCGCCCCACCCGACTCGTCGGGACCTGCCCGCTCGGGCGGACCTGAGCTGTCCGACGAGATGTATTCGTTGCGGAACCGGGCGCTGCGCCGGTCGTCGATGACCATGTTTCTGGCAACGGTGAAAAGCCAGGCGCGTGGTGATTGCCCGTTGCTGAAGACGTGCGGGTGTTGCCACGCCCGCAGCAAGGTCTCTTGCACCACGTCCTCGGCCTGGGCTTGGTCACCGGTCAACCGCCACGCGTAGCGCCAGAGATCCGCGGCGTGTTGGTCACACAGCCGCTTCAGAGCGCCCGCATCAGCGCCGGTGCCCGGTATGTCCATCACCAGCCTCTCGGTGATGACACGCTTCAGATCGTCGTTTGGTTCACTCGTCGCGCGCGGAGTCAGCCCAGGGTGAGGATTCGGGGCCCGTCCTCGGTGACTGCGACGGTGTGCTCCCAGTGTGCGGCGCGAGAGCCGTCAGTGGTGACGACGGTCCACTCGTCGTCGAGCACCGTGGTCTTGCGGGTGCCCAGGGTCAGCATCGGTTCGATGGCCAGGACCGATCCCGGTGCCAGCAGCGGACCGCGGCCGGGCGTTCCCTCGTTGGGCAGGAACGGATCCATGTGCATCTGCCTGCCGATGCCGTGTCCGCCGTAGCCCTCGACGATCCCGTACGCACGCCCGTAGCGGGCCTCTGCCGCCTTGGTGGCAGCTTCGATCGCGTGCGACACGTCGGTCAGGCGGTTGCCGGGCACCATCGCGGCGATCCCGCCTTCCATCGACTCTTTGGTCGCCTGCGAGAGCATGTCGTCGGCGGCAATCAACTGACCGACACCGAACGTGATCGCCGAGTCGCCGTGCCAGCCATCCAGGATGGCGCCGCAATCAATGGACACCAGGTCGCCGGCGGCGAGAATCTCGCCGGTGGACGGGATGCCGTGCACGACACGATCGTTGACAGACGAGCAGATGGACGCCGGAAAGCCGTGGTAGCCGAGGAACGACGGCGTCGCGCCGGCGTCGCGAATCACCGATTCGGCGATCTGGTCGAGGTCGTGCGTCGAGACTCCGGGAGATGCGGCTTCGCGGACCGCCCGCAGCGCGGCGGCGACTACGGCCCCGGCGGCGGCCATCGCGTCGAGTTCGGCGGCGCTACGCTGCGGCACCACCTTGCGACTGCGCAGGCCCGCCAGGGCGAACACCGGTTACCTGCCCAGGGCCTGCAGCGCGCGAGCGAACACCTCGTCGACCGTGCCGACGGCCTCGACGGTTTTCAACTCGTGGCTGTAGTACTCGATCAGTGGCGCGGTCTCGTCACGATAGACATTCATCCGGTTGCGGATGACGTCATCGGTGTCGTCGGCACGTCCGCGTGCCTTGAGCCGCTCGAACAACGCGTCTTCCGGCACCCGAAGCTCCAGCACGGTGTCGAGTTGAATCCCCCGGCGCTCCAGCATGTCGTGCAGCGCCTGGGCCTGCTGGACCGCACGCGGGTAGCCGTCCAGGATGAACCCGGCGTCGGTGTCCGGATTGCTCAGCCGGTCGTCGACGAGTTCATTGGTCAATTCGGATGGCACCAAATCGCCGGCATCCAGGTAGCGCTTGGCTTCCAGACCCAGCTTGGTGCCGTTGCCGATGTTCTCCCGGAAAAGGTCGCCGGTGGACAGGTGCGGTATCTCGAGCTTCTCGGCCAGCTTGACGGCCTGAGTGCCCTTACCTGCTCCAGGAGGCCCAAGCAACACAACTCTCACTTGAGGAACCCTTCGTAATTGCGCTGCATGAGCTGACTCTCGATCTGTTTGACCGTATCCAAGGCGACGCCGATGGCGATCAGCACCGCAGTACCACCGAACGGCAGGTTCTGCGCCGGGCCGGAACTGCCGATCTGAAGGAACACGTTGGGCAGCACCGCGATGACACCTAGGTAGATCGAACCAGGCAACGTGATCCTGCTCAACACGTAGCGCAGATAGTCCGCGGTCGGCCTGCCCGGCCGGATACCGGGAATGAAGCCGCCGAACTTCTTCATCTCGTCGGCACGCTCATCAGGATTGAACGTGATCGATACGTAGAAGTACGTGAAGAAGATGATCAGGCTGAAGTAGATGCCGATGTAGACCGGGCTTCCCGGGTTCGACAAGTAGTTACTGACGAACTTGTCCCACCAGCTGTTCCCCAGGCCGCCGCTGCCGCTGCGAATCAACTGGGTGATCAGATGCGGGATGTAGATCAGCGACGACGCGAAGATCACCGGGATAACGCCGGCCTGGTTGACCTTCAGCGGCAGATACGTCGACGTGCCGCCGTACATCCGCCGACCCACCATGCGCTTGGCGTACTGAACCGGGATGCGGCGCTGACCCTGCTCGACGAACACCACGCCCACCACGATGATCAGCGCTGCCACACAGACGGTGGCCAGCACCACCCCGCCGCGGCTGTCCAGAATGCTTTTGCCTTCGCCCGGGATTCGGGCGGCGATGCCCGCGAAGATCAGCAGCGACATGCCGTTACCGATGCCGCGCTCGGTGACCAACTCGCCCATCCACATCACCAGCGCCGCGCCCGCGGTCATCACCAGCACGATGACGACCAGGGTGAAGATGTTCTGGTTGGCGATGATGTCCAGGTTGCAGCCCTGCAGCAGCCCGCCGTTGGCCGCCAGCGCCACGATGCTGGTGGCCTGCAACACGGCCAGCGCGATCGCCAGGTAACGCGTGTACTGGGTCATCTTGGCCTGACCGGACTGGCCTTCTTTTCTCAGCTCCTCAAATCGCGGGATGACCACGGTGAGCAGCTGCACGATGATGCTCGCGGTGATGTAAGGCATCACCCCGACCGCAAACACGGTCAGCTGCAGCAGTGCACCGCCGGAGAACAGGTTGATCAACGAGTAGATCTGCGCCGATTCCCCGCCGCTGATCTGCTGGAGGCACTTTTGCACATTGGGGTAATTCACGCCCGGCGACGGCACCGTCGCGCCCAGGCGGTAGAGGATCACGATGCCGAGCGTCACCAGGATCTTCCGTCTCAGGTCGACTGTTCGCAGCGATGAGATGAAAGCGGAAAGCACTCTTCCTCCTGCGCAGCCGGGCTCTGGTCGCGGCGTGCCTACTGTTGGCTGGCGTATCCAACCTTGGTGACCTGCATGGTCCTGGGGCGCGCGCCGAGGACTGGCAGGCAGAACGTGTCCAGGCGCGCGTCAGACAGTCTACGAGACTAACAGCGCACGACGCTCTCACCCGCAAACGGGGTGGGCTGCGGAAGTATCGGGGCACGGCGATGCTTGCAGCTGACACTCAGCAACCCGGCGTAAGGTTTCACTCACTCTTTACCTTGGCTAAATATCAAGTGTGTACGACACTATATTGACGAAGGGGTTGAGCATGGCGCGCAGCGATACCGACAGTTGGGACTTGGCCTCCAGTGTGGGCGCCACGGCGACGATGGTCGCGGCGGCCCGGGCACTGGCGACCGAGGACACCAATCCGATCATCAACGACCCGTTCGCCGCACCACTCGTGCGCGCGGTGGGCATCGACTTCTTCACCCGGGTCGTCGACGGAGCTATAAGCCCCACCCTGGGAGAGAATGCGGGCGACAACGGCAGCGCCGAACTGCAGACGGAAACCGACTCGTTGGCGGTGCGCACCAAATTCTTCGACGAGTTCTTCGTCAACGCGGCCAAGGCCGGGATCGGTCAGGCCGTCATCTTGGCCGCCGGCTTGGACGCCCGGGCCTACCGCCTACCGTGGCCGGCGGGCAGCGTCGTCTACGAAGTCGACCAACCTCAGGTCGTCACGTTCAAGACCGAGACCATGACACGCCTCGGTGCCGAGCCGGCGGCCGAACGCCGCACGGTCAGCGTCGACCTCCGCGACGACTGGCCGGCTGCGTTGCGCGAGAGCGGTTTCGATGCCACCAAGCCGTCGGCGTGGAGCGCCGAGGGCCTGTTGATGTACCTGCCGCCGGAAGCCCAGGATCGACTGTTCGACCACATCACGGCGCTCAGCGCTCCCGGCAGCCAACTCGCCACCGAATATCACCCGGACAGCGGTTCGACGATGGCCGAACGCGGGCAGGCGATGAGCGACCGGTGGGCCAATCTCGGCTGCGACGTCGACTTGTCCGGGTTGTTCTACGAGGGCGATCGCAACAACGTCGCCGACTACCTCAGCGAGCGCGGCTGGCAGGTCGCCGCCCGCAATCGACGGGAATTGTTCGGCGAATACGGTCTCGTCTTCCCCGGCGATGACGCATTGGCCGCGTTCCGCAACATCGTCTCCCTGACCGCCACCCGCAGCTAGGAGGTCCCCACATGACCGCGAACGACACCGGACGGCACGACGGCGACAGCTGGGATCTGGCATCGAGCGTGGGGGCCACCGCAACCGCGGTCGCCGCGCGGCGGGCGATGGCGTCGAAAGGCCCGGATCCGCTGATCGACGACCCGTACGCCGAACCGCTGGTCAACGCGGTCGGCGTAGACGCCTTCATCAAGATGATGAACGGCGAGATCGAACTGACCGACGACGATCCGGCCTTCACGCCGCGACGGTTGGCCGAGGGAATGGCGGTGCGAACCCGGTTCTTCGACAACTTCTTCACCGAGGCCGCCGCAGCGGGTGTGCGCCAAGCCGTCATTCTGGCCGCCGGCCTGGACACCCGTGCCTACCGCCTGCCGTGGCCGTCGGGAACCGTGGTGTTCGAAGTCGATCAGCCGCAAGTCATCGAATTCAAGACGCGCACCTTGGCCGATCTCGGGGCGGCTCCGGCGGCCGATCGCAGGACGGTGGCCGTCGATCTGCGCGACGACTGGATAGGCGCATTGCGGGACAACGGGTTTGATCTCGACCGCCCGACGGCGTGGATTGCCGAGGGGTTACTGGGTTACCTGCCACCGGACGCTCAGGACCGGTTGTTCGACAACATCACCGCGCTCAGTTCGGCAGGCAGCCGAATAGGCACCGGTTATGTCCCGGATATACGTGATCGAATCGCCAAGCGGGGCAAGGAGATCAGCGAGCGCTGGCGCCGACTCGGATTGAACCTGAACTGGTCCGAGCTGGTCTACGACGGTGAGCGCAACGACGCGGCCGAATACCTGACCGGTCAAGGCTGGCAGACGACCGTGCACACCACACCAGAGCTCTACAGCGCCAACGGTTTCGAGTTTCCGGACGCTCCCTCGATGGTCGCGTTCGGCGACATCCGATACGTCTCAGCAGAGCTAGGTTGACGACGCCAGTTCCAGAAAGCGGCGATAGCGGCAGCGGCATCGCTAACCGGGGCCGCCGGGGCCGCCCCGATGTAGTTCCGCCAGTCGCGCGGAGACATGCCGTGCGTTCGGCGGAACAACCGGCTGAAGTAAGCCGGGTTCGAGTGCACCGCGCTGGACACTCGACGGCTATCGGTGATTGGACGCCTCACGTTCTTTTCGGCGGACCGGCCCGTTTAGCCCTCGGTGGTAGGCTCGTTATATTGGCTAAGTAATCACTCGGCTCCTGCAGAGAGGCAGCGATGGCACGCACCGATGACGACACTTGGGACTTGGCATCGAGCGTCGGCGCAACCGCCACCATGGTCGCCGCTGCACGCGCGATGGCGAGCAAGGCGGACACCCCGCTGATCGACGACCCGTTCGCCGAGCCGCTGGTACGGGCGGTGGGTCTGGGCCTGTTCACCAAGCTGGCCACGGGCGAGTTGTCGCCCGCTGACCTCGAGGACGACAGCGACGGCTCCCCGGCGGGCGTCCAGCGGATGACCGACAACATGGCGGTCCGGACCAAATTCTTCGACGAGTTCTTCATCGACGCGACCAAGGCGGGCATTCGGCAGGCGGTCATCTTGGCATCCGGGCTGGATGCCCGCGGCTACCGGCTCCCGTGGCCTGACGGCACCACGGTGTATGAAATCGACCAGCCGCAAGTCATCGAATTCAAGTCGCGCACGCTGGCCGAGTTGGGTGCCCAGCCCACCGCCTACCGCCGCACGGTCGCCGTCGACCTGCGTGACGACTGGCCGGCTGCCCTGCAGGCAGCGGGCTTCGACCCCGACCAGCCCAGCGCGTGGAGCGCCGAGGGCCTGCTGGGTTATCTGCCGCCTGACGCGCAGGATCGCCTGCTGGACACCGTCACCGAACTCAGCGCACCGGGCAGCCGCGTCGCAACCGAAAGCGGGCCCACCCGCGAGCCCGGGCACGAGGAGCGGATCAAAGAACGGATGCGGACCGTCTCTCAGCGCTGGCGCAAACACGGGCTGGATCTCGACATGACCGAGCTGGTCTACTTCGGCGAACGCAACGAGGCGGCCGTGTATCTCACCGACCACGGCTGGCAGATAGGCGGCAGCACCATCCGAGAGCTGTTCGCGGCCAACGGACTTCCGCCGATCGTCGAGGACGACTTGCCATTCGCCGACCGTCTTTACATCAGCGGCACGCTGACCGACAAGAAGTAGGAGAGATTCGAATGCCACGCAGCCACGACGACAGCTGGGATCTGGCCTCCAGCGTAGGAGCCACCGCGACGATGGTCGCGACCTCGCGCGCCTTAGCCTCCCAGGGACCCGAGCCACTGCTCGACGACCCGTTCGCCGACCCGCTGGTGCGCGCTGTCGGCCTCGCGCCGTTCGTGCGCATTCTCGACGGTGACGTCGACCTCGAGGACGACCCGGCGTTGAACCGCAAAACTCGCACTGAGCAAATGACCGTGCGCACACGGTTTTTCGACGAATTTTTCATCAGCGCCGCCGAGGCGGGTGTGCGCCAGGCAGTGATCCTCGCGTCCGGTCTGGACACTCGCGCCTACCGCCTGCCCTGGCCCGATGGCACGACGGTGTACGAGATCGACCAGCCCCAGGTCATCGAATTCAAGACCGGCACGCTCGCCGGCCTCGGCGCCACCCCGACCGCGGAGCTTCGCACGATTGCCATCGATCTGCGCGAAGACTGGCCGGCCGCGTTGCGGGCCGGCGGTTTCGATGTCGACCAACCGACCGCGTGGAGCGCCGAGGGGTTGTTGCCCTACCTGCCGTCCGATGCCCAGGATCGCCTGTTCGACAACATCACCGCGCTCAGCGCGCCGGGCAGCCAACTGGCGACCGAGCACGTCGGCGACCCAAACGCCTTCTCCAATGAACGCGTGCAAAGCATCAGCGAGCGGTGGCAACGCGTCGGTTTCAACCTCGACGCAACCGAACTGTTCTACGTCGGCGCGCGCAGTATCGTCGCCGACTACCTCACCGAGCACGGCTGGCAGGTCAACGCTCATCCGGCCGCAGAACTTTACGCCCGCAACGGATTTCAATTTCCTAAAGACGAGGCGATGAGTCTCTTCAAAGAAATGAGCTACGTTGCCGCCACGCTGAGATAAGGCAGGCATGACGCGCTCTGACGACGACAGCTGGGATCTGGCATCCAGTGTGGGGGTGACCGCGACGATGGTCGCCGCGGGTCGCGCGATGGCGAGCAAGGCCGAAACCCCGCTCATCAACGACCCGTTCGCTGAGCCGCTGGTCCGTGCCGTCGGGGTGGATTTCTTCGTCAAGATGATGGACGGCGACGTCGACCTCTCACTGCTCCCGAACGCGTCGCCGGAGCGAACCCAGGCCATCGCCGACGGAATGGGTGTGCGCACCAAGTACTTCGACGACTACCTGCTCGCGGCCGTCGGTACCGGCGTGCGCCAAGTGGTGATCCTGGCGTCGGGGTTGGACTCCCGCGCCTACCGGCTGGACTGGCCGTCGGAGACGGCGGTCTACGAGATCGACCAGCCTCAGGTGATCGAGTTCAAGACCACGACGCTGGCCGATCTCGGTGCCGAGCCCACCGCGACGCGGCGCACGGTCCCGATCGATTTGCGCGCCGACTGGCCGGCAGCGTTGCGGGCCGCCGGACTGGATGTAAACGCACCGACTGCTTGGTTGGCCGAGGGTCTGCTGATCTACCTGCCGTCCGACGCCCAGGATCGGTTGTTCGACAACATCACCGCCTTGAGCGCCCCGGGCAGCGCGATCGCCACCGAATACGTGCCGGGCTTGAAGGATCTGGATGCCGAGCGGGTTCGCGAGCAGACTGCGCAGCTTCGCCAGCACGGTCTCGATATCGACATGCCGTCGCTGGTCTACGCCGGCGAGCGCAGCCACGTCATCGACTACCTGCGCGGCAAATCATGGGATGTCACCGGGACGTCGCGCACGGACCTGTTCGCGAGCAACGGGCTCCAGCTTCCCTCCCCCGACAATGACGACCCGCTGGGCGAAATCATCTACGTCAGTGGCACGCTCGGAAGCTAGAAGCGGGACTCACCCATCCACAACACGCTGGCACCGGTCAGTGATCGCTCGGCCTGCTCGATGATTCCCACCACCGACTGGGTGATCAACGCGCCCAACGCATCCGGCAATGACGCTGCGGCCGGTTGCGATGACGGCAGCGGTCGCAGGAGTTCCCACAGCGACGAACTCGGATAGCCGACGATGCGGACCTTGTCGTCTTGGTCCAAACCGGCCAGCACCTTGGCCCTGCGAATGGCGGTGCGCAGGCCGCCGAGCTCGTCGACCAAACCGTGCTCGAGAGCGTCGGCACCGGTCCACACCCGACCCCGGGCCACCGCGTCGACCGCCTCGACGCTGAGGTGGCGCCCATCGGCGACGCGCTGCACGAAGTCGTCGTAGAACAGGTCCGCCTCGGCTTCCACCTGGGCATGCTGTTCAGGCGTGAACGGCGCGTTGATCGACCAGGCGTCGGCATTGGCGTTGGTACGCACGGCATCTGACCCGACGCCCAACCGGTCTTTGAGGCCACGGGCAACGAGCTTGCCCGTGATCACGCCGATCGATCCGGTGATCGTGCCGGGGTTGGCCACGATCGCGTCGGCGCCCATCGACACGTAGTAACCGCCGGACGCCGCGACGGCACCCATCGAGGCCACCAGCGGCTTGCCGTGCTGGCGGGCCTTCTTCACTTCTCGCCAAATGGTTTCCGATGCAGTGACCGAGCCGCCGGGTGAGTCGACCCGCAACACGATCGCCGAGACGTCGTCGTTCGCGGCCGCCTCCCGCAGAGCCGCCGCGATGGTGTCACCGCCGGCGTTGGACGAGCCGAACGGCACCCGTGAACCGCCACGGCCGCTGACGATCGGGCCGGCGAGCGTGACGACGGCGATGGTGCCCTTCGGTCCACGCCCGGGCATCGACGGCCGGGACCCGCCTGGCCCGGTCGCCCGCGCGTAGCGGCTCAGAAACAACCGCGGCGGGGCGTCATCATCGTCGGCGTCACCGGTCTCAGGCGAAATACCTTTAACGCCAACCAGTTCCGCTATCCGTGCATACGCCTCGTCGCGGAAGCCGATCCGATCGATCAGCCCGGACTCGACGGCAACAGCGCGCAACAGCGGCGCCTGGTCGGCCAGCCCGTCGAGCGTCTCGAGGCCGACCTTGCGTGACTCGGCGATCGCCTGCCACACCTGGGCGCGCAGGCTCTCCAGCAACCGGGTGTCGGCTTCCCGATGCGCGTCGGTATAGCGGTCCTGCGTGAAAAGATTTGCCGCCGACTTGTATTCACCGCGCGCGACGAACTGCGCCTCGATACCGGCCTTGTCCAAGGCGTCGCGCAGGAACAGGGCGTTGGTGGCGAATCCGATCAGCCCGACGGTTCCCGACGGCTGCATCCACACTTCGCCGAAGGCCGACGCCAGATAGTAGGACAGTGTTCCCGGGTAACTCTCAGACCAGGCCAGCGACGGCTTGACCGCGGTGAACGCCGCGATGGCTTCCCGCAGCTCCTGAACCGGCCCGGCCGCGGCGGCAGGCAACTCGACCCGGGCGATCAGGCCCGCGACCCGGGGATCCTCAGCCGCCCGGTGCAGCGCCGCCACGGCTTCGCGCAGCAGCAATGGCCGGCCACCGCCGGTGATGATCGCCAGCGGATCGAACCCGCCGGCTTCGGGCGGCGCGATCCGCAGGTCGAGCTCGAGCACGCAGTCGTTGGGCACGCCATGGTGGCGGGCGGTGTCCACCCGCCGAGCCAGCGCTCGCACGTCGTCGATACTCGGCGGATCAGGCAGAAAAGCGAACATGTGTCGAGCCTACCGACGAGCGCGCCGCCGCAGCCCGGGCCGTAGGTTGGCGGGGTGAAGTTCTCCATCTCGATCCATCAATTCGATTCGAAGGGTTTCGACGGCGCGGGCCTTCGTGACTACGTGAAGCGGGCCGAGGAACTCGGCTTCGAGGGCGGCTGGGCGCTCGAACAGACCATCGGCCCGGCACCGCTCATCGCGCCGCTGGAGCTGCTGGCCTGGGCCGCGGCCTGCACCGAACGGCTACGGCTGGGCGTGGCCGTGCTGGTCTCGTCGTTGCACGAGCCGCTGCAACTGGCCTCCTCGATCACCGCCGTCGACCGGCTCAGCCACGGCAGGCTGGATGTCGGCGTGGCGCCCGGCGGCGGCCGCCGTCAATTCGCCGCCTTCGGGGTCGACGGTGACACCTTCGTCAGCAATTTCACCGAGGGGCTGCAGTTGATGAAGGCGGCCTGGTCCGACGAACCTCGGATTACCTTCGACGGCCGATTCCGTCAGGTCGACGACCTGCCGATCCAGCCCAAGCCCGTGCAGCGGCCGCACCCGCCGGTCTGGTTCGGCGGTCAGGCTCCCAAGGCGCTGGCCCGCGCGGTACGTCACGGCGACGCGTTCCTCGGAGCGGGTTCCTCGACCACCGCGAAGTTCGCCGAGGTGGTGCCGATCGTTCGACGCGAAATTGCCGAGCAGGGCAGGGATCCCGCGACATTCCGGATCGGCAAGCGGGTCTACTTGATGATCGACGACGACTCGGCCAGTGCTCGTGAACGCGCGCTCGACGGGCTGCACCGCATCTACGGCTCGATGCCCGGCGTCGACGAGGTACCGGTGTCCGGCACGGTCGACGACGTCGTCGCCGGACTGCGCGAGGTCATCGACGCGGGCGCCGAGACGATCCTGCTGAATCCGGTCGGCCGCGACGTGGCCGAGGACCGCGAGCAGATGGAACGCCTTGCCGCAGAAGTGATTCCGCAGCTAGCTTGAGCACGCGAACCACATCGGCCACAGGAGAACCAGGGTCGACTGATGCGCGATGTGCCCACCTCTGAGCGAATCGCTCGAAGGCGGGCACGTCACAACATCCGGCCGATAGAGCCTCCTGTGGCGGGTGGGACATGAGCGATCGAATTCGATCGAGGCGCCGGTCCTGACCACTTCGCCGCGGTATAACGACTCAATGGTTAGCAAAGTCATGGCGCCGCCGGACCTGATCGAAGGCAGTGCCGACGAGGGTTACGGCAAGGTCGCCGACGCGTTCCGGGCCAACTTCGCCGCACACCGCGAGGTTGGCGCCGCGGTCGCGGTGTATCGCAACGGTGTCAAAGTCGTCGACCTGTGGGGCGGCTACCGCAACGGCTTCACGAAGACACCGTGGCAGCAGGACACCGTAGTCAATATGTTCTCGACGACGAAAGGCATTGCCTCCCTGGCGGTCACGGTGGCTGCGTCACGCGGGCTGATCTCTTATGACGCCAAGGTCGCCGACTACTGGCCGGAATTCGCGCAAGCGGGCAAAGCGGATGTGACGGTGCGGCAGTTGCTCTCCCATCAAGCCGGCTTGTCGGCGCTGGACGCACCGCTGCTGCTAGCCGACCTGGCTGATGTCGACAAACTCTCGGCGGTGCTGGCGGCCCAGGCTCCGGCGTGGGTGCCGGGCACCCGCCACGGCTACCACGCGCTGACCCTGGGTTGGTATGAATCCGAGCTGCTCCGGCACGCGGACCCGGCAGGACGCACGCTGGGCCGGTTCTTTGCCGACGAGGTGGCCGCCCCGCTCGGGCTGGACCTGCACATCGGATTGCCCGCATCGGTCGACCGCGACCGGGTCGCATACCTGCACGGCTGGCCGCGCGCCGAGGCGCTGCTGCACCTCTACGCCATGCCGCCACGGCTCGCGCTGTCGCTGTTGAATCCGCGCAGCCTGACGGGCCGAAGCGTCAACGTGCCCAACGACGTCGACGCCATGCGAGATTTCAACCGCGAAGAAGTCCGCACCGTCGAGATACCGGCGGCCAATGGGATCGGGCCCGCCCGTGCGGTCGCTAAGGCTTACAGCTGCGCGGCAACCGGTGGCCGCGAATTGGGTTTGACACCAGACACTCTCGCCGCACTCACCCAGTCAGCGCGCACACCGACCGGCGGGATACGCGACAAGGTGTTGCATGTCGACTCGGTGTTCTCGCTGGGCTACTGCAAACCGATCGCGCACTTCAACTTCGGCTCGTCCGACAAGGCGTTCGGCACTCCGGGGCTCGGCGGATCGTTCGGGTTCGCCGACCCCGACACCGGAGTCGGCTTCGCCTACGTGATGAACCGGTTAGGTTTTCACCTGTGGAGCGATCCGCGCGAGCTGGCCTTGCGGCAAGCGTTGTTCCGCGACGTGCTGGGCGTGCGACCGCAGAAGTAGCGAGCGAGTCAGAGCTCGGTCGCCGAGCCGCCCGCCGCGGTGATCTTGTCCCGCGCGCTGCCGCTGAACTTGTGCGCGGTGACGTCGACCTTGACGGCCAGCTTTCCGTCACCGAGAACCTTGACGAGGGTGTTCTTGCGAACC
>Ga0302326_10014067_pt1 | contig 16959 bp, 14 predicted proteins | sample Palsa_T0_3_FD_202264 | JGI IMG/M metagenome (GOLD analysis project Ga0302326, IMG submission 202264) | Peat permafrost microbial communities from Stordalen Mire near Abisko, Sweden - Palsa_T0_3 | ecosystem: Environmental > Terrestrial > Soil > Palsa > Peat permafrost | place: Sweden: Abisko...
GAATTTCGCCGTTTCAGCCACCGCCATGACGGTCATCACTCCCGCCTGCACGGGATCGGAGACCACCAGATCCGCCGCGGCGGGGACGCTCCCGGCCATATTCAAACTCACCACCAGCATGCCTTGGGCCCGGACTTCGCGAACCGCGCGCTCGATATCGCCGCCCATCAAGGAGCCCGCCAATACCAGGGCTTTCATCCTCGGCAGGCGGCCGCAAGCACGCACCGCGTCCGCCAACGGCTGCTCGCCCACCAGCGGGATAGTGTCCACCGAGATATGTTCGCCGCGGATGTTGTGCCGATCCGCTTCCGAGATCGCGCCGATGGCAACCTGCCCCACTTGCGCGCCGCCGCCCATGACGATGATGCGTTTCCCGAAGACCGTCTGAAAGGTCTTCACCTGGGTAACATTCCGGACGATGCTAAGCTTCCGCAGGTCTTCGATTAACGGCTCCGGACCTTCGGTGACATCGATCTCGAAATAGGTTTGGCGCTCCTCGATGATGTCCACGGACGTGATGTTGCCGCCATGCTGCGCGATAACGCCGGTGAGCTGATGAAGAATGCCTGGTCCGGGGTCTGCCTCTACCAATACGCCGATGTTTTGCTTCATCCCCAAAGTCTACAGCTTCTCCTTTACACATCTGTTTCTTTTTGCAAGGCGACGCGGGTATCGTCAAAGTTCCAGCTTGCCCATGAACTCCATCTCACTCAGTTCGAAATCTTGGGCGAAGACAATCCGGCCGATCTGCGCCTCGAGTCGGACTCTCCCATCCTTCTTGGAGATTTCCGCGGACAAAGGGAAAAGATAGACGATCACCAAGCCGCTTTCCTGCTGGAACACCTCGACCCTGACCGGCCTCACATCCTTTTTGCCCTCGCGCTTCAAAGCGGCTAAATTCTTCAGAGGCTCGCCCAATTGCGTGGGATCACCCTTTATCTTGGCGGAGGGAACGCCGTAGACGGCAATGCTATAACCGTCGCCCTGCAACGTGGGAGGCTCAAACTCATGGGATTTCAATTCCGCGAGCCGCACCGGGAGAGCGCTCTCCCAGCGCAGTTTCAACGTAATGGGGCGCGAAAGAGACCGAGGGCTGCGGTCGTCGCCTCCGGGGCCCGAGAAGACGTTCGGTGAGACCGTGGGTCCGCTGCCCTTCGGATCCACCCCCTCATTGCCAATGCCGCGGGGTTGTCCCATTTGTCCGCCTTCCCTGAGCTGGTCCTCGGTTAGACGGCGCGTAATAACGGCTCTGATCTCTTTCGACCAAGGTGACGCGGCGAGGACCTGCCTGGCGTCCTCTTGAGTCCACTGGGCGGCTGGCGTGATCTTCCAGGCCGGATCCGCGGCCATCAGGTGAGCCGCAGCCGCCATTGTGACGAGCGATTGCATCAGGAAATTGCGCATCCGGTTACTCCGAAAAAGGCGCCGCGCTAGAACTTCACCATCACTCCAAGTGAGAGCTTAGCTTCGCTGCGGCGCAGGTCCGGGAACCAGACACTGTTGAGTCCGCCACCGCAGGCCGCCTCCGCCGCAGCCAAAGTTCCGGTTCCCGCTGTCGCGCCTGAAGCGCAGGTATAGTATTGCGGCAAGCCGTTATTTCCACCCGGAGGCGTGACCCCGCCGCGCCCCGCGAAATACGGGACGTCGGAGTGGCGATATCCAGTCTCGATCCACCAAGTGATGTACTGTCTGGGCATGTACTGGAGCGTAACCGTGCTATCCCACATGTGGGCCTTCTGGCCGGGATTTTCCGTAAAGTATGGCGTGCCGGATGCAGCCGTGGCCCCATCGATGGGCGGCAACAGCGTCAGGTAGCGGCCGTAATTGCTCATATCTCCGCCGCCGATCGTGAGGCCAAACAGGTCTTTATGGAACCACATCCGGTCATAGAGCATCCACCCTACAAATGATGACCTGTTCGGGCCGCCGGTGCAGGTAATTCCTCCACCGTACTGGCATCCGGCGTCTCCGGTGAGGGAGAAAGCCATCTTCGAGAGACCGGTGCTCTCTGGATTGCTGTAGTACCGGACCTCGATGCTATCATCCGTGTGAATCCGTTGTGTCTTGGGAAGGCCCAGGTTGTCTTCCCCATAACCATATTGGTTGGCGACGAGCTTGAACCATTCTTTCGGCAGCCAAAGAAGCTGTCCTCCCAGACCGGGATGGCCGTTGAACTTGGCGTAGGATTGCCACCCGTTGATGAACCAGGGTTCGATTTTCAGCTTGTTGGTTGGGAACCACTGCGCGCGCACGCCGTTGAAGAACCAAGGTGTGTTCGAAGATACATAGGACGGCTGGTAAGCCCAGTTATCGAAATTATAGTAACTGAAAAGGCCGATGTACGACACGAAGATTCCGGCGTCGATATTGAGTCCGTGTTGAACGTTGAAGTGATAGCCGCCGTAAGCTTCTGAAACATATTTGTAAGCACTCTGGAGGTCCCACTGGCCGACTCCGCCTGTATTCCCCGGCGCAGAGCCGGTTGCCGAGCTTGCGTCGTTGCGCGGCGTCGTGGTGGCAAACAAGCCGTCCATGAATAGGATCCGGCCGCGAACGTTTTGCCAATGGAAATCGCCGCCGACGCTGGCCTGCTCGATCTGAACTTCGCCCGAACGGAACGATTCGGTCGACCCGACGATGGTGTGATCGATCGGCTGGTTGAAATCCTCCATGTAATGCGTATCGAACCGAATTTCCGGAGTGAAGAACTTCGTATCGAGCACGGTGTCTTTGGTGCGTGCGGATCCGTTTAGCCAACTGAAATCGCCGTAGGCGAACGGCGTGAATTCATCGTCGGCCGGAGCGGGTTCGGGGGTTTGCAGAGCGTCCGGCATCCGGTGTTCGGCCGGGGCGACAGGCGCGGGTGGCGTTGCTACCGGACCAGCCCTTCCTCCGGCGGATTGTGGGGTCTGAGTAGGCGCCTGCCCCAGAGCCGCCTGAGTCTGAGAGAGGGTTGCTACTGGAGGCAGATCGGCGAACGGGGTCAACGAAGCGACTAGAGGCCCAGCGATGCTCCTGGCCGTCACCTGTGGCGCGCTGGCATCCTTGGCTTCCGTTGCGGCCGCTTCTAGTGCCGCGAGGCGTTCCTCCAATCGATCAATGCGCTCGAGCAATTGTTTTTCCCTTTCGGTCAGGGGCTGGTTGGACGATATCTGTGCTGCCCGGGGCACGTCGGTCGAGATTTCGAGTGAAAGATCCACCCGCGCGATCAGGCCGGGGGCCACTTCGACATGCGCCGACGATTTCTGGAATCCATTCTTCGAGGCGGCAATTTCATAATGGCCGGGCTCCAGGTTCGTGAATGTGAATTTTCCGTCAGCGCCGGTTACCGTGGCATGATCCGTTCCCTTGTCCAAATTGCGTGCCATGACTTGCGCTTCCGCCATCGGCTTCCCACCGGCGGAATCGAGGACGACGCCGCCGACCAGGCCAACCGGCATTTGCCCGAAAATCGGCATTGCCGGCGTTATAGACCACAAAGCTACGCACGCTAGCGCGGAGCCTATAGTCGGTAAACTGGGAAGCTTCTTGGCGACCGCCGCGACTGCCCGCCAAAAGCGAATCGCCTGACTCATTTCCCGCACTGTTTTGTCGTTATTCATAATTTTCTCCTCCTCATTCGCGACGCTGTCGGTCAGGTTCCGCAGGTGTTTAACTCCAAGAACTCGTAGGGGTGGTGATGGCGAATCCGTAGTTGTAGATTGGCAACTAACGAAGGGGATTTGCCACGCTGCTCTGTGTTGTCGAGAGCCGACACAGGACAGACGACAGTCCGGAATGCGCGCCAGCATTTAACCTTCGACATGGAAGTTAAGCCCGTTCCTGAGACTGAACGCAGAACATCCTGCATTCAACCAGCCACTTCAGCGTAGCTACTGAGGCCTAAAGAAAGAATAGAAAGGGCGTGAGAAATGTATAAATAAAGCAGTGGTGACGGCAGCGAGGACTGCGCGTCTCGAGATACCCAACCGGCCGCGACGTATTCGCGCTTACTGAGAGTTTCGCAGGTCGACTTGAACCACTTGGCCGTTATCCAGGCGGACGGTTCCGAGCGGCCGGCCCTGCGCCCAATATTGGCAGGACTCGCGAAGATGGCCGTCGTCATCCGGAATGCTGACGCGAGACTCCGGAACGCCGAGCGCGGCCAGCATTTCCTTCTCGGTGGCGCCTACGTGCAAGCTGCTTAGCTCCTCGACGGATGGCTCCTTAACGGCTGGTACAGGCGTCCCTTGCTCGACCACGGGCGTCGGCGGTGGGATCGGGGCCAGCGGGGCGGAGGCGGCTGGGCGCGCTCTAGCCGAATGCGCGCGGCTGGTGTGCGTCCCAACGACATCGGACGCGGCCCCGGCGCCGATCGCTGGGCCAGCCGAGGTTTCCACCGGGGCGGCCCCAGTGCCCACGGGAGCGATTTTCTCGTTATCCGGCACGGGCTTGGTTACCGCTGCCTTCGACTTTGCGCCCGCTGACGATGCTGTGGATTTGTCGACATCGCCAAAGATCTTGCCCAATGCGTTGCTGAGCGGCTTGCCCCCTGCCGTGCCGACAGTTGCTCCGGCGGCGGCCGCGGCGTGTTCAGCCAGGCTCTGCGCATTGGCTATTCCGGCCAAAGCGAGTGTTCCCAGTATTGTCAGTGACACGAACCAGCGCATGAGTATTCCTCTGTTCCCATGCTAAGGAGGCGCCTCGCCTTGCGCCAGAGCTGAAAAACCTTAGTGCCTGCGGGGAAACGTACTGAGTTGGCCCTGCGATATCAGCGCTGGGGTTGCCGGCTCTGCGGTGTGATACTATGCCTAGCCATGCCGACAATCCTTGGTCTTCTCGCCTTAGCTGGGCTGGCGCTTCCTCTGTCCGCTGAGACATTGGAGGGCCGTTGGCGATTGCTGAACGCCGAAGATGTCCGCGCATCGGGAGAAGTGGCACGACAGCCTTTCGGAGCGCACCCGGCCGGGTCGATCGTCGTACAAGGTGGATACTGCTACCTCCAGATCTTGAACACGGACACGCCCATGTTCGCGGCAGAACCGGGCGTGGGCGACCAAATGAAGGCCAAGCTGCTGGCTTCCTACATCGCGTACGAGGGACCGTGCACCTTCGACGACGCGGCGGGAACCGTGACGCTCAAGGTGGAAGGCGCATGGCGGCCCGATTATGTCGGCACCGAGCAGAAGCGCATTTTCCATTTCGAAAACGGAAAGCTGATCTTCGGTACATTGCCAAATTCGATCCGCAGCGGCGCGGAGACATTTACGCGCAAGCTCACGCTGGAGCGCGTTCGGTAAAGGCCGGAAACAATATGAAAGCCTACTTTCTCGCGGCCTGGGCGATCGCGGGAGTGTTAGCAACTTCGGCAGAGTGTCAGACGACCACGCAGGTTACGCTCAATTTCAATGCAACGGTCAACGCGGTGGATGGCGGCGATGGTTCGTTTTCCGAAATAACGGCGATGGTCAGCGTCAGTCCCTTTGGGAATGCCAGCTTCGTTGGAGCGTTGTCGGTGGTCACTTCCTGTTGTGTCGTCCACCCCTTCACCTTCACATTTCCCAGCGGAGACTCGTTTCAGATTCCTTCGATCATTAGTGTGGGCGGCGGCGTCTATGTCGAGAGCGAAGAAGTCCCGATCCTCGGCGGCACGGGAATATTCAAGAACGCCACGGGATCATTGACAATAGTAGTAAGCCCTAACGGCCCCGATGGCCTTGGCTGTCAGGATGGCAGCTTGCCAATTCCCGGACCGTTGTGCCCCGTAAACGTTCAATTTACCGCTTCCGGCAGCATCACGACGCAGGGCAGTATTTCCGTCAGCCCTTCCGCGCTTCGATTTTCATTTCTCCAGGGAAGCTCGACGCCCAGTTCCCTGACGTTGACTCTAACCAATGGGACGCCGCAGCCTGCGGCATTCTCGGCCACATCCAGCGGTCAAAGCTGGCTCAGCGTTTCGCCAGCCAACTCCACCGCGGCCGCGTTCTCAAACACCACAGCCACCGTGACCGTGAATCCCTCGGGCCTTACTCCGGGCACTTACGCTGGGACCGTGACTTTGGCGACCTCGGGCCAGCAGTTCGTGGCGCCGGTTACTGTGACAGTAAGTTCGGCGCCACTCGCCCTCGCCATTTCGCAGACCGCGCTCCGATTTCAGGCCGCCGCTGGTGCGAACTCGCCCGCGAGCCAATCGATCACCGTGTTGAATGAAGGCAAGGGTTCGCTCAACTGGTCCGCCACGTCGTCCACGCCGGTTGGGAGTTGGCTCTCGGTCTCGCCATCCAACGGCGCCACCGGCCAAGCGGCCACGGTATCGGTGGATCCAACGGGTCTTGCTCCCGGCGACTACTATGGGCTAGTGCAGTTCGCGTCCGCCGGCGCAGCCAATTCACCCCAAGCGGCGGTCGTGGTTGTGAATGTCTTGCTCGCAACGACCGCGGTTCCCACGGTCGAACCCACCGGCCTCATCTTCGCCGGTCAGCGGGGCGGCTCGAATCCGGCGGCCCAGACAGTGACCATTTCGAATCCATCGAATGAATCCATCATGGTCGCGCCTAACCTTCTGGCCCAGCAGAATGGAGTGTTCTCCGTAACCCCGTCCGGCACTACGACCGTGACATCGTCCCCAGCGTCCCAGTTCACGATCTCAGCCGATCTTACCGGGCTGACAACAGGAGTCTACCCCGGCGTCGTTCAGTTTCTGTTCGGCGATGGGTCGGTACAGCAAGTGGCGCTGGTGCTGATTGTGACTCCGCCCGATGGCGCAGCCGCCGTGCCAGCAGCCATCCGCGCGAACACAACAGCAACCGGCTGCACGCCGACCGAACTGCTTCCCATATCCATTGCATTGGGGCAAGGCTTCAGCGAGGTCGCAGCCTGGCCCACCCCGCTAATCATCCAAGTGGTGGACGATTGCGGCAATCCGATGGGACCCGGCACGGTGGTGGCTTCGTTTTCCGACGGCGATCCGCCGTTGTCTTTGCTATCCCTGGGAGTGGGGATGTGGTCGGGAACCTGGGAGCCGCGCTATACGGCCAGCGCTGCAGTGGTTGTGATCACGGTGCAGGCCCAAAGCTTGCAGCCGGCGCTGACGGGGATGGTGCAAATTTCGGGGACCTTAAATCCCAACCAGAGCGCGCCGGCGATCAACGCGGGAGGCGCGGTGAGCGCAGCCAGTTTCGCCGCGAACGGTCCCTTGGCTCCGGGTGGTTTCACTTCGATCTTCGGGACCAACTTCGCATCGGCCCGGAGCTCGGCGGGTACGCTGCCGCTGGGGACTACGCTGGGTGGAACGCAGGCCATTCTGGGCGGCGAATCGATGCCGCTGCTTTTCACCAGCAGCGGCCAAATCAACGCCATCGTCCCCTACGGCATCGCGCCGAATGCGACGCAACAGTTGATCGTGCAGCAGGATACGGCGTACTCGATGCCGGAAGCGGTGACGGTGGCAGCGGCCCAGCCTGGCGTGTTCACACAAGATCAGAGTGGGATGGGGATTGGCGTGATCGTGGTGGTGCAGCCGGATGGCACGCTATTCGAGATTGACGCGTCGCATCCGGCCACGGCGGGTGACTCTTTGGTGATTTACTGTGCGGGTCTGGGAGCTGTGAACCCATTGGTGGCGGCGGGGGCAGCCGCGCCCACCTCGCCACTGGCAAAAGCTTCCAATACGGTGACGGTAACGATTGGCAACCAGCCTGCACAGGTGTCGTTCGCCGGATTGACGCCCACCTTCGCGGGGCTTTACCAGGTGAATGTGCTGGTACCGCCGGGCATCACGCCAGGTCCCGACGTACCGGTGGTGCTCACCCAGGGTCAGCTGTCTGGCCCGCCTGTCACCATCCCGATCCAGTAGTCGTATTCACGCGCGATCACACATCGCTAACGTAAAATGAGGCAAGCTTCGCATTATTAGCGCGGCATTAGTAGTCACTTCCGCGATGCCATCCCTTGAGCAGGTAGAGACGATTTTTCACGAAGGGCTTGCCCTGCCCGAAAGCGTGGAGCGGGAAGCGTGGCTTGTCCGCCGGTGCGGGAACCGGGCCGAACTCATCGCCGAGGTCTCGTCCCTGCTCGCGGCTCACGATGCCATGGCCGCTTCCGAACTGGCCCAAATAGATTCGACGCCGCAAATTCCGCGCGAGCAGTTCGGCGCTTACCGGCTGGTTCGCCTGCTGGGACGCGGCGGTATGAGCACAGTGTATCTGGCGGAGCGCGTGGACGGGCGATTCGACAAGCAGGTGGCCGTGAAGGTTATGGCCGCGCATCTTGCCGGAGACGAATTCCTGAGGCGCTGGCGCACGGAAGCGCAGTTTCTCGCTACCCTGGAACACCCCAACATCCCTGCCTTGCTGGACAGCGGCGTTTCGCCATCCGGACAGCCTTACTTGGTGGTCGAATATGTGGAAGGCGAAACGCTGGATCGTTATTGCGACCATCGCAAACTGGGGATCGACGCCCGCCTCCGGCTGTTCCTCCAGGTTTGCCAAGCCGTTGACCACGCGCACCGCGCTCTGATCCTGCACCGGGATCTGAAACCCTCCAATGTTTTAGTCACTACCGAGGGCGTCGTCAACCTGCTGGACTTCGGAACAGCGGCTTTGATGGCGGAAGGCCCCGGCGTGACGGTCACGCGCTCGCGGATGCTGACACCGCAATACGCCAGCCCGGAGCAGTTGCGTGGTGAACGGCCGGGCGTGACGGGCGACGTTTTTTCGCTCGGCGTTATTCTTTACGAACTGCTCACGGGCGCCTGGCCATTCGGCGATCCCGCTTCGGTGATGAGCGAGTTGCGGCGAGCCACGGGGCACGCGTCGCCGTCTGTGCCGGCGTCGGCAATTACACGCGAGGCGTCCGGGCTGCGCTCTATGCCGCTGGACCGAATGAGGCGAATGCTGACTGGCGACCTGTCCGCCATCCTGTTCAAGGCGCTGGAGAATGAGCCAGCCCTGCGCTATTCGACGGTCGGGGGACTCGCAAGCGACATCGTGCGGTTCTTCGAAGGCCGTCCGGTCGAAGCCCACCCACCGACGTTCTTGTATCGAACGGGTAAATTCTTGAGAAAACGCTGGCTGGTTGTTACAGCCGCGACGGTATTCGTACTGGGCCTCTCCGCCGCTACCGCTCTCGCGCTTCGACAGGCGCAAGTGGCCAAAGCAGAGGCGCGCAAAGCGCGGGACGAAGCCGAGAAATCGGATCGTATTACCAGGTTTCTCCGAAGCATGCTTAATTCCAGTTACAAGACTGGAGGCGCGGATGTCACCGTTACCCAGATGCTCAACGCCGCCGAGCCGAGTATAGAAGCGAGCTGGAAGAATGATCCTCTGGCCGAAGCTACGCTGCGAGCGAGCCTGGGCACGAGCTATGTCACCCTGGTGCAGCCGGAACGCGCCAGGCTTCAATTGGAGCGGGCGCTCACGCTGTTCCAGTCGCTAGGCCGCCATGCTGACGCAGCGGACACGCTATTGGTGCTCGGTATCAACGCCCAACGCGATGCCGCCCAGGCGGCGGTCGACTATTATCGACGCGCCCTCGAGGAACTGCGGCGTGCCGGCAAAGACGCGCCGCCAGCGCTCGTGTTTCGAGTGAAGGTCTACCTGGCCGGCGTTTTGAGTGACGGATTTTACAGGCTTCCCGAGGCCCGCACTCTTCTGGACCAGGCCCTCACGCTGGCTGCCAATGAGTCAGCAATTCCGCGCGATCAGCTGCCTGCGGCTTGGACGCATCAGGGTGAGATCCTGTTGGAGGAAGCGCGCTTTGACGAAGCGGAAACGCTGTTTCATCAGGCCTTAGCCGCCAACAACCAGACGTTCGACGCCTGGACGGGGTTGGCTCGATCGAGCTTCCTTAAACGGAACTCCCCGGCGGCCGCCGAATTCGCGCGCCACAACTACGAGCTGGCGGCCAGCTACAACCAGAACAATCTCGCCGATACCGCGGAAGCAGCTGTCGAATGGGCGCGATACCGCGCCGAGGCCGGCGAAGCGACAGAGGCCGTGGAGCAAATCCGCGCCGTGATGCCCGAGATCCGCAAAAACCAACCGCCTGGGGGGATGCTCGCCCGCTACTTGCAAGCGGCGGCCCGCGTGTTCAACAAAGCCGGTCTCTTCGAGCCTGCGGCACAGTACGCCCGCGAAGCACTCGAGGCGTTTCACCAGGGCCAGCTTCCGGAGATTCATCCGTTGGCTGCCGCATGCTTGGAAGACGAGGGGGTGGCGCTCGTGGGCCTGAAGCGTTACCGCGAGGCCATCCCCCCGCTTGAAAAAGCTGCGACCGTCTATCGCCAGCTAGGTCCCGCCTATGCCCCAACCGCCGACCGCATCCAAGCGATCTTGCGCGGTCTCTAGCGGCAGATCGCCCGCCTTCGGATGCCGAATATACCCAGCAGCATGACGCCGGAGAGCAAAAACGTCGAAGGCTCCGGTACGGCGGAGGTGGGGTTGGCCGTTGCGTAGGAGAAGTCGACAAGGTTGATGGATTCGTCGACTTGGCTGTAGGGAATTGTGATGTTGACCGAAGTGAGGCCTCCCGGATCGGTTACACCAAAGAACAATTCCTGCGGAGTGCCGCTGGGTCCGGTGATCACCTGCGTTGGCGTCGCGCCGTCGGACAGCGTAATCGTATAGGTGCCGGGATAATCAAAGTCGTGGAACGCCAGAGCAGTCACTGAGCTTGGCAGAGAGACTTCGAGATCGAGGGTGCCCGAGGCGCTCTCCTCCGACATTGTATTGACGCCGAGTGAGGAATAAGGGCTACTGCCCCCGAGTACGAACAGGTCCGCGCCGCCAGGAGCGGACGGCCCGATCTCGAAGGTGACGCCGCCCACCAAGTCGCTGGGCGTGACGTTCGCGTAGCTATCGGAAGGAGCAAGACTCGCGAAATTGATGGTGGTGATGCCTGAGACGCTCGAGTCCCAGGCGCCTGAGCTAGTGAAAAAAGTGTCCGCTCGTGCGGCACAACTCGCCGCAATCAGCGTGATCAAAACGCAAAATGTGTTCCGCATATCCAATTTTCCTTTACAAACCATGCCTTTGATGAGTTACTACTAGTACTTCTTCGCCTTTGCGCCGCCTAATCTTCCGGGTTCTCGCGCGAAGATCACACGATGCTTTCACAGTTACACCGCGTGAACTGCTGGAGAATTGCGTCAGGAAATTAATTGCGTCAAACGCAGGCTTCTGCTACGACGCGGAATGCAAGCGCCGGTAGAGCCAGGCTCGGGCGAACTGGAGATCGCGATCCACCGTGGAGCGGGTAACGCCCAGAAGCTCCGCGGTCTCTTCGTTGGTACAACCCAGGAAGTAGCGCAACTCGATGATGCGGACCTTGCGCGGGTCTTGAAACTCCAACTCGGCGAGCGCCTGGTCGAGTGACAACATCTCTTCGCCCGAGGCGTCGATCCAGGCCAGATCCGGGTGGAGCGGAATCTGAGCGTCCGCGGAGGGACGCTTTTGGGCGCGGGCGCGGCGGCCATGATCGCTGAGGATTCGGCGCATCAACATGGCTGCGAACGTATAGAAGTGGGCGCGGTCGGAGAGCTGTGAAGTGCGCTGGCGCGCGAGCCGCAGATAAAGCTCGCTCACCAGTTCGGTGGCCTGCAGCGTTTGAGAACGACTACCTTGCCGAAGATATCCCTCGGCGATCGCGTGCAGCTCACGGTAGGCTACCTCGACCAGATCGTCGAGCGCGCCGGCATCACCGCCGCTCCAACGTTGCAGAAGGCTGGTGATTTCGCCGGGAATCTGGCTATCTGGGAGCATTCCGAACGCTTTGGACCATTTTATCGTGAGCGCACACCCCCTCTACCGACGCTTGGCGTTCACTTCGCCCCCACCTTTACTTTCCCCGAATTTTCAAGCGCTTGAATCTAGCCGCGGTCGAGAACCCGGCGAGCGCGTTCTAGGATCATTCCAGATCTGGATCTTAATGGAACGCCTTATTCTGGCCTATAAGAACTTCGCCGCGAATCAGAACATCAGCCACATCGGATTGGGCGTTTCGGCATTGAACACATGCAAGGTTCTGCGGCGCAACGGCGTCGCCGTCGAAGTGTGGCCCATCGTCACCTGCGCCGAACTGTCCGAGCGCTTGCGAGCGCGGCCCGCGAGCCACGTCGTCATATCCGCGCCCTGGATTCCTTCGGTCGAAATTCAGGGCTTGGTTGCAACCTATCCGTCCACTCGTTTTGCGATGAATTGCCACTCCAACGTGGGGTTCCTGCAAGCCGATTCGAACGGCGTGCGGCTGGTTCGCGAGGCCATGGACGTGGAAGCCGGCACACCCAATTTCCAGTTGGCCGCCAATAGCGTCAAATTCGGCAAATGGATTCAGGCGGCGTACTCCCGGCCGTGCGCCTATCTTCCGAACCTCTACTACCTGGAGCCTGAATTCAAACCGTGCCGTCCGCTTTATGTGGGCGGGACGCTTCGAATCGGCGCTTTCGGCGCAACGCGCCCGCTCAAAAATTTCATGAGCGCGGCGGGCGCGGCTTTGGAGATTTCGCGCCGCTACAAAGCCAATCTGGAGCTCTGGGTGTCGGCAGGGCGCACCGAGGGCGGCGGCGATACCATTCTCCGATCCGCCCGCGCCATGTTGTCCGGGCTTCCGCACGTGAAGCTGGTCGAAAATGGATGGCAAAGCTGGCCCCGATTTCGAGAGAGCGTGGGCCATATGCACCTGTTGATGCAGCCGAGCTATACGGAGTCCTTTAACATGGTGACGGCGGATGGCGTCGCCGAAGGCGTTCCGTCGGTGGTGTCGCACGCCATCGATTGGGTTCCCGAGCATTGGAAGGCTTTAATGGACGACGTTCTCGACATCGCCCGCGTCGGCCGTCATTTGCTCACCGATCCCCATGCTCCGCAGGACGGCATCGAAGCTCTGAAAACACATAACACGGACGGCCTAAGAGCCTGGAAGGATTTCCTGGCTATTAACTATACGACCAACATGCAATCGCCGTACGAATAGAATCGGTAGCCCGATTCCACCGCGTGCCGGTAGGCCGAGAGCGCGAAATCGCGGCCCGCGAACGCGCACACCAGCATCAACAAGCTGGATTGCGGCAGATGAAAATTGGTCAGCATCGCGTTCGTTCGGCGAAATTCAAACCCAGGGCGGATGAACAGATCGGTATCGCCGGTTCGTCCCAAATACAGGCTCTCCACCGAACGAACGCTGGTGGTGCCGGCGCAAATCACGCGCTGGGCCGTTCGAATCCTCGGGGCATTCTCGTCCGATATCTGAAAGCGTTCCGAGTGGAGCGTTTCCCCACGAACCGGTTGAAAAGTTCCGAGGCCGACGTGCAGCGTCACGTATGCGATTTCCGCCCCGGCCGCCCGGCAAGCATCCAAAATCGCGGGAGTGAAGTGCAACCCGGCAGTCGGCGCCGCCACCGAGCCAAGCTGTCGCGCGTACACCGTCTGATACCGCTCGCGATCTTCGGGATTGTCTGGACGCCGCAGGTAAGGCGGCAGCGGGACGTGTCCGATGCGTTCGAGCAACACATAAATATCGTTCACGCCATGGAATCGAACGGTCCGCTCGCCGAAAGCTCCCCGCGCTACGATTTCGGCCTCGACATCACCGAATCGCATGCGCTCGCCGACGCGTAATTTCTGCCCCGGATGCACTAGGGCCGTCCAGGTTGTCGCTTCTGGGTCCACTGGTTCGATCAGCAAGGCTTCCACGCGGCCCGAGTGTGCGCCGGCGCGACGGCCGAGCAGCCGAGCGGGGAACACCTTCGAGTCGTTCAGAACCAGGCAATCGCCGGTTTTCAGGAATCCCGGGAATTCGCGGAACATACGGTCTTCCCAACGTCCTTCCGCGCGATACAGCACCAGCATCCGCGATCCGGCCCGGTCTTGGAGGGGTTCACGCGCGATGGCGGAGTCGGGCAAGTGATAATTGAACTGGGAGAGATCCAACCCTCACGATAGCAATGCGCATTCTGGGAATCGAAACATCGTGCGATGAGACCGCGGCCGCGGTGGTGGAGGACGGCCGCACGCTGCTCTCGTCGGTGGTGGCGTCGCAGCTGTCGACGCACGGGAAATACGGCGGCGTAGTGCCTGAACTTGCATCGCGCGAGCACTTGCGGGCCATCGTGCCCGTGGTCCGGCTGGCGCTGGAGCAAGCCCAAACAAGTCTCGATTCTCTGGCCGCGGTCGCGGTCACCGAAGGTCCCGGACTGGTCGGATCGCTACTGGTCGGCATCACCTACGCCAAGGCGCTTTGCTTTGCCCGGCGCCTTCCGCTCATCGGCGTCAACCATATTGAAGGGCATATTCACGCGGTCCTGCTCGAAGCCGGTGACGAGGTCGAATTCCCGGCGCTGGCGCTGGTGGTGAGCGGCGGCCATACCCATTTGTTCGAAGTGCGCGCCGGCTTCTCCTATCGGCTGCTTGGAAAAACACGCGACGATGCCGCCGGAGAAGCCTACGATAAGGTGGCGAAGCTTCTCGGCTTCGGCTATCCGGGCGGCCCGATCCTTGACCGCCTCGCTCCCCACGGCGATCCCAGCGCCGTGAAATTCACGCTCGCGCGCATGAAGGGTAACGCGCTCGACTTCAGCTTCAGCGGATTGAAAACCGCGGTCCTCCGCTGGGTGGAGCAGCACAATCTCTCCGACGAAATCGAGGCGCGTCGGAAATTGCAGCAGCCCGGTTTGGAGGAATGGCTTCGAGCGACCCCGCGCGCGACCCTCGATCTGGTGGCTTCGTTTCAGCGCACGGTAATCGAAGAACTGTTGCGCCGCGCCATCGTATCCATCGAAGAAATCGGAGCGCGCTCGCTGATCATTTGCGGCGGCGTCGCTTCGAATTCCGGCTTGCGGGCCGCGGCGAGGAACGCGAACCTGCCCTGCCCGGTGTTTTTTCCGAGCCCCGCGCTATCCACCGATAACGCAGCTATGATCGCCGCGGCCGCGTTTCCTAAACTTGTCGGCGGAGCATCAGCCGACCTGTCGCTGCGCGCGCAAGCGAATCTGACGCTGGCTTGAAATGGCCGACTTGCCCCCCGGCGACGACCAAGTGGGACTGTGCGCCCGCTGCGCTTATGCCAAAGTGATCCGGTCCGATCGCGACAGCCTCTTCTACCAATGCAAACGATCTTTCTCTGATCCCGCGTTTCCGAAGTATCCGCGATTGCCCGTGTTGGCCTGCGCCGGGTTTGAAGGAAAGTCAGGGAAGCCTGAACACTAAGTAAATCGCCACCAGCGAGCCGACGATCGCGCCGCCGTAGCAAAACGTGTTCACGAATTCGTTGAGGTGCTTGATCTGCAGGCCGTCGTACAGCGTGTAGCGGAATCGGTGGGCCCAGTGAAAGAGCGGAAGAATGCAGAGCACCAGCAGGAATGCGCGCCCGATCAAGCTGTGCGCCAAGCCGAGCACCGTGTCGTAACTCGGCGGGTTCACCCATCCGAACGGAGCCGCCAGAAAGAGCAGGAAGAGCAGGACGGGAATGAAGAGCGCCGCCACCACGCCGCCCGCGCTGAACAGGAGCCAGACGAAAGGTTCGTTCGATCGCTTATGCATTCTTATCCTCGCAACAGCAACCAGGCCAGCGCCGCCGACACGACCGCCCACGCTACATACTGCGGCCCGGAGATCAGCAACGCGGGAACGCGTTTTCCGCCCATCCGGACGGCCATCGCTTTCGGCGCCAGATTGAACCATGTGATGGCGTGAAAAACGATGAAGAAAAGGCTGATCACGTTCAGCGCGATCATAACCGGATTGCGCAAGAACTCCTGAAAGCGCGCGTACTCAGCCGGTCCGTCGATCAGAGCGCCTAGCAGAATCAGCGTCTCGATGACGAACCATGCCACGAACACGCTGCTGATCTCGCGCAGCGTGAACTTCAGATAAGGCCAGCGATCCAGCCACCAGTAAGTGGACATGCGCACGCGATAACCTTTGGGCGGATATTCGGTGTAAGTCGCCATCACTTACCCCCCCAAGGCATGAGCATGGATTTGATCCACTCTTGCGTCGCAGTGAGTTTGTACTGCTGAATGGCGCCCGCGGGGTCCACGTGTTTGGGACATACTTGCGTGCATTCGCCCACGAACGTGCAGCCCCAAATTCCATCGTGTTGCGACAGGATGTCCAGCCGCTCGCTTTGGCCTTCGTCGCGGCTATCCATGTTGTAGCGTTGCGCCAACGCCAGCGCCGCCGGACCGGAGAACAGCGGATCAAGGCCGTAGACCGGGCAGGCCGCGTAGCAAAGCAGGCAGTTGATGCACATGCTGAATTGCTTGTACGAATCCAATTGCTCGGGCGTCTGAAGGTATTCGCCTTCCGACAGCGGTTTTTCTTTCTTGCGGATGAGCCACGGTTTCACTTTCGAGAGCTTGGTCAAGAAATCCGTGATCTCGACGATCAAATCGCGCATCACCGGAAAATTCTTGAGCGGCTCAACACGCACCGGGCCGGGCGCGTAGTCGGTCAGGAATGTGGCGCAGGTGAGTTTCGGTTCGCCGTTCACCATCATGCCGCAACTGCCGCAAACTCCCATGCGGCAAGACCAGCGGAACGACAGCGATCCATCCACCTTATCCTTGACGTAGTTCAACGCGTCCAGAACCACCCACTCCTTGCGGAGCGGAACGTCGAAACTCTGCACCGTGGGCACTTTGTCCCGTTCCGGCGAAAAGCGCGTAACTTCGAGCGCGATCTGTTCAGCCATGTTCCATCACTTTCCGTAAACTCGTTCCGCGGGCGGCCAGCGAGTAATGGTCACCGGCAAATAGCTCACCGTGGGAATTCCGTCGCCTTGCGCGTACACCAGCGAATGGGCGAGGAATTTCTGATCGTCGCGCGCGGGGAAATCCGTGCGCTGATGCGCGCCCCTCGATTCTGTCCGATAGAGCGCGCACTGGATCATGGATTCGGCGACATCCAGCATCGACCCCAACTCCAGCGCGGCGACCAGTTCGGTGTTGAACGCCCGGCTGTGATCGTCGAGGCCGATGTCCTGGAA
>Ga0302326_10014068_pt1 | contig 16958 bp, 12 predicted proteins | sample Palsa_T0_3_FD_202264 | JGI IMG/M metagenome (GOLD analysis project Ga0302326, IMG submission 202264) | Peat permafrost microbial communities from Stordalen Mire near Abisko, Sweden - Palsa_T0_3 | ecosystem: Environmental > Terrestrial > Soil > Palsa > Peat permafrost | place: Sweden: Abisko...
CGGACCTGGACAGGGCGCGGTTGAACGATTCCGACCTGAGCAGTGCCGACCTCAGCGGCGCCAATTTGACCGGCGTCGATTTGAGCCGCGTCATCCTTGACCAGGCGGACCTGCGAAACGCCGATCTTTCGGGAATTGCCAACTGGAAAGACATTAAATCGATCAAGCTCGCCGATATTGTAAATTGTAGAAATGCCCCCAATGGATTCAGGGATTGGGCTCTAGCCAACGGCGCTGTCGAATACGCTTCGGATGCCGAGTGGAATATGCGCATCGCCGCGACACAGTCATCGAGATAGAATGTCAATGATGAGGCGTGTTCCCAGAACAGTCTGCCATCTTTGCCTGATCGGATTGACAGCGGCCGTGACCGCTTGCGATTCGGACAAGGTGCAGCCGGTAATGCCGCAGGATTTCTATGCCCGGCACACTTCGGCGGTGACGCCGATTTCGCCGCTGGACCGGCCAGGGGTTATTCCGCTTCCCGATTCTCACTCCCAGGCTCCGCCCACCCCGCCCGGATCGAGCGATGCGGCCGCCGAACCGACCGAAAATGATCTTCGCCCCCTGCCTTCGGCATCACCGCCGGCAACCATGCCGGGGATTTCCTTTGCTGTTCCGTCGACGCAGCCGACCACTCAGCCTTCGATGGCATCTGACCAGTACATGACTCTGGGCAACGTTGTGATCGTCGTCAACGGCACGCCGATTTTCGCCAACAAAGTCCTCCGCCTCGACGTCGATATCCTTCGCGGCTACGCCAAGCAGATGGACATCATTCGTTTTGAAGATGCCGCCCGGAGCCAGATTGAGCGGACGGTCGAGCAGCAGACGGATGATGAACTGGAGGTCGCCGCCGCCGAGCGAACGCTCGATCCCAAGGACATCCAGCTCGCGCGGGCGCTGACGACATTGTGGAGCCAGAACCAGATCGCCCAGGCCGGAGGCTCGGAGCAGGTTGTCCGTCTGCGGGCCCACGCCTCCGGCGAGGATTTTGAGGACCAGGAGCGGGATATGTACCGCCGTTATCTTCAGGAGTTGTACTACTGGAAAAAAATCTCTCCCGAGATCAACATAACGGCGGAAGATGAGCGGCGATATTATCGCGCGCATCTGGACCAATTCACAACGCCCACGCAGGCTTCGATCATCCTCATTGAGGCCAGCCCTGACAGGCTCGATGGCGATGCCGCGGCCGCCAAATCCAGACTTTGGAAAATCCGCCAGCGGGCCGCTGCCGGCGAGGATTTTGCCGATTATGGCCGCAGGCAAAACGATCTTCCCGGCGCGACCGGCGACCAGGGCACCGGCGGTCAGATGACGATCAAGCCCAATACGCTTGTTTTGTCGAAGGTTGAAGCGGAGATCTGGAAAACGCCGCCGGGACAGATCAGCGATGTGATCGAGGACAATGGCGACTTTTACATTTTCAAGGTGCTGACCCGCGACCAGGGTGGGACCAAATCCTTCGCCGACCGGGCCGTTCAGGAGGCGATCACGAAGCGATTGAGCGACATTCAGCGCATCCAGCGCCGCGACGCGGAACTGCTTAAATTGAGGACCGAGGCGATCTGCTCTCCGGAAAATCTTGAATCCGTCGTGGAAATGGCCAAGCAGAATTATCCGCAGTGGTCAAAGCAATGAGATCGGGTGCTTACCCTCACGCCAGGACGGGCGGCCCGATCGTCCGCACGATCCGGGTGGCGACTTCAACCGCGTGCAGGCCGTCCTCAGCCGTCACCACCGGGTCAGACCCGCTCGTCACCGCGAACACAAACGCATCCAGCTCGGCGCGCAGCGGCTCGACATCGTCGATCGCCAACTCCTCGATGTGAACCAGGTCTTTGTAGTTCAATTGCGACAGATCCTGGATTTCCCCGGCTCGAATCCTAGCCGCGGCGGCGCGGATCGCGTCGATATTGCGGGTTCGCCGGATGACGGTGCCGTGCCGTTTCTGATAGTCAATCGAGACATACGCGTCCGGGCTGAACACGCGCAGGCGGCGGTCGGTGCGCATCGCCAGCCGGCTGGCGGTCAGGTTTGCGACACATCCGTTGGCGAACGTCAGCCGGGCGTTGCAGATGTCCTCGACCTCTCCCAGCACACTGACGCCGACCGCGTCGATTTTGGAAACGGTTGAATTCGCCAGCCGCAGGACAATGTCGATATCGTGGATCATCATGTCCAGCACCACCCCGACGTCGATGCTGCGGAACGTCATCGGGCTGATGCGGGTGACTTCCATGAACCTCGGCTGTATCTCCAGCCGCGAGATCGCGCGAATGGCCGGGTTAAACCGCTCGATATGCCCCACCTGCACGGTGGTTTTGTTCTCCCGCGAAAGTTCCACGATCCGGCGGGCCTCGACCACGTCCTTGGCCAGCGGCTTTTCGATCAGACAGGCGATTTTTCTTCGCAGGCATTCCTGGGCGATGCTGAGATGAAATTTCGTCGGGACCGCGATGGTGACCGCATCCACTTCCGGGAGCAACTCATCCAGCGTCTTTCGCAGCGGCGCGGCAAATTCGTCCGCAACCGCCGCCCCGGCGTCCTGCTGGGCGTCGAAAACACCCACCAGCTTGACGCTCTGCATCTGGGAGTAGACGCGCGCATGCAATCGCCCCATTCTTCCGCATCCGATGACGCCGACGCGCAATGGTTTGCCCGATTGATTTGGGGAAATGGTTGACACCTCGGCATCCTACCAGAGGACGCGCAGATCGGCACGCGTTAGCAAGAGCCGGTGGATGGATTTTACTGCGGAGCAGCGGCGGTCGTCTGCCAGCGTTTTGCGGCCAGTTCGCAGAGGTTTTCGGTCGCGGTTGCGATGTTGTCGAGCGTGTCGTTCGCGTCGAGGGTGATTTTAATCGCCTTTCGGTTCCAGCCGATCATGTGCTTCATGTGTGGAGCGGGATCGCGCGTGCTGGATGAGTCGAGGGTCTCAATGGCAAGCGGCTCTTTCCTCGCGCCCGCCGTGCCATAAACGCCGCCGATTTTTTTCACGACTTTGGCGGCGACGGCATCGGCCAGGATGTCCGGGAGATAGACGGAAAGGTTGCCATCACGAAGGTCTTCCAGGGAGAAAACCTGCTCGCGATATTTGCCGTCGGCGACGAAAAATTGGATCGCCTGGGGACCGGCAATTTGCACCGGCATCGGGGCCAGCTCTCCGAGTTTGGCCGCCAATCGCCGCCAGAGCCGGCCATGACCGGGGTTTGGCTCGGCATCGCAGACGGCAAGGTGCTTTTCAATGTTCACGCGGCATTTGGCGCCGACGCGCTGCAGCAAAGCCTCGAACCGCGATTCCACCGTGCCGCCAATTGTCGCCGAGCCGGCGGCTTTCGACACCGCAAAGCCAGGCTCACGGGGCGCAACGACGGCGTTCTTTGCTTGGCTCGTTGACATCACTACTCCTGCAGACAAACGAGAATCGCGGCACGCTATTTTAGAGTGTCGAGCGGGCGCACAGTTCCCCATGCGCCCGCCGACAAATTAACATTCAATAACGGCTGCGGCCAAAACCGCTGCCACCGCCTCTTCCGCCGCGGCCACCACCACCGCCGCCGCCGCCACCACCGTAACCGCCTCGGCCACCACCACCGCCGCCGCCACCACCGGTGCGGGGGCGATCTTCGCGGGGCTTGGCTTCATTGACCGTGAGGGCCCGGCCATCGTGTTCCTTGCCGTTGAGCGCCGCGACGGCCGTCTGGGCCTCCGCGTCGCTGCCCATCTGAACGAATCCGAAGCCCTTGCTTCGGCCCGTCTCGCGGTCGCTGATGACTTCGGCCGATTGCACCGTTCCGTGCTGGCCGAACAATTGTTCAAGATCCGAGCTGTTCACGTTGTAGCTCAGATTTCCGACATATAACTTACTGCCCATGGAATTCTCCAGTATTTGGCATCTGCACCCTGCTTATCTTTCCGGGTGCATCCGAAAGGGGCCGACTTCGGCCCGTGTGGTAGGCAAGGCGAGGGCGTTAAGGACGGGAACTGAAAATTCCAGGACACGTGCTAACAGACTCGGTCGTCTGACTTACCGGCATCAATAGTATCCGACCTTCCGCACAAAGTCCATTGAAGGACTTTGAGGCATCCAACGCTCCACCGGCGGGAGACCGGCGAATTCACGTCGCCGCTTGACAACTCCGGCAGGCGGTTTATCCTTCCCCCCTTCGTAAAAACCGCCTAAGCCCTGGACGACATTCCGGGGCGCGGGGAACCCATCGCGGGGCGAGTGCCCGGCGTAGCTTGATGGGATGGTTTTCGGCGTCAAACCAGCGGTTCCGAGCGGTTCGGATTCCCGTTATGGAGTGGCTCCGGGACAAGCCGGTCAAGCAGGGGCGAATCGGCCATTGGTCGAGGGCGACTTTCAACGCCCAGCCCGTCAGCTAACCCCGTTGGCACCTGAAAGGGAATTTACGCTTGGGTAAGAATGGCCATCGCGGCCCGCCCGCTTGAAGCGTTCCCCCCTTTGCCCGCTAACCAGCTCGCTCGATACTCGCGGCTCCGGCTTTGGCCGGATTGCCTTGGCGCGCATTGGCCCTTCGATCGCCCGCGCGCCGGATGGAGTGCGTAAAGGTATGGCCCAGATTCCCACCACCGGAGGTATTGACGTTGCGCAGCTTCCGGAGACGGAAACCAGACGCGCCGTCAATGTGCTCGTTGTCAGCAGCGTCGCGCTCGCTTTCATCAGCTTTTGGCGCGCGGCCGCCATCGTCCTGTGCGACCTTGCCAGCACCGCCTACTACATCGGCGGTATTTCCGAACAGGCCATCGGGAAAGCGGCGCCATGGTTCATCCTCGGCGTCATGCTCTTCAGTTATGCCGTCCGATCCGTCTATGTCGAAAGCTGCACGATGTTCACCCGCGGCGGCGTCTACCGCGTGGTCAAGGACGCCATCGGCGGAGGACTCGCCAAACTCTCCGTCAGCGCCCTCATGTTCGATTACATCCTCACCGGGCCGATCAGCGCCGTGGCCGCCGGGCAATACATGGTGGGGCTCTTTTTTGACATGCTCAACCTGGCTCTTCGCCATTTCGGGCATCCGCAGATCGATACCACAACCAACTCCATTCAGCACCTCACCAACGCCGTCACCGTGGTGCTGGCCATCTTCACCACTCTTTACTTCTGGCGATTGAACATCGTCGGCATTCATGAATCCAGCGACAAAGCCCTCCGCATCATGCAGCTCACGACCGTCATGGGGGTGTTCATCATCGGCTGGAGCCTTCTCACGATTTATCTTCGGCACCTGCCGATCCACGCGCCGCCGCTCCATCCCGTCTTCACCGATACCGGCATCGGCGGCAACGAATCTTCCAAGGGCTGGCTGGAAAATTTCCCCCGAATCATCGGCGCGCTCGGCATTCTCATCGCGTTCGGCCACACGCTGCTGGCCATGAGCGGTGAGGAATCGCTCGCGCAGGTCAACCGCGAAATCGAAGCCCCCAAGCTCAAAAACCTGCTCCGCGCCGGGTTCGTGATCTTCCTCTATTCCATGCTCTTGACGAGCCTGATCAGCTTCTTCGCCATCGTCATCATCCCCGATGGCAGACGGGTCAAGACGATGGTGGTGCTCAACAATCATCCCGCCGACGTGCAGGGAACGGATTATGTGGAAGTCGATTACCTCCGCAAACATGATGCCGACCACTCCCGCGATTGGGGCATGCTCGTCAACCGATGGGTCGACAAAGCCGGAGAAGAGCACATCGATCCCACCGGCAAGACCATTCAGCTTGATGCCGATCATCATGTCCAGCGCGACAACGGCGGATACCGCGATAACCTCATCAACGGCCTGGTCCAATACCTCTCCGGTCCGCCGATTCTCAAAATCGTCATGGAATGTTTTGTGGTAATCGTCGGCTTCCTGATCCTGGCCGGCGCGGTGAACACCAGCATGGTCGGCTCCAACGGCGTCCTGAATCGCCTCGCCGAAGACGGCGTACTCACCCCCTGGTTTCAGCATCCCCATAAACGCTTCGGCACCACGCATCGCCTGATCAATCTCATCATGATTCTCCAACTGATCGTGATCGTCGCCAGCTTCGGCGACGTCGACACGCTCGGCGAGGCCTACGCCTTTGGCGTCATCTGGTCGTTCGTCTTCATGACAATGTCCATGGCATTCCTTCGCCTCAAGGACCGCTCCCCACGCCAATACCGCGTTCCGCTGAACATGCACGTCCGCGACAAGAGCGGCGAGATCGATATCCCCATCGGAATTTTCACCGTCTTTCTCATCCTGGCCAGCACCGCGCTGATCAATCTGCTGACCAAGAAAACCGCCACGATCTGGGGCGTCGGATTCACCGTGACATTCCTGCTCGTTTTCATCATCGTCGAGCGCATTTCCAATCGCCGTCACGGCGGCAAGCACGCCCATCTGGAACAGTTCAACGAACGCTCCAGCGACGGCCTGTCAATCGAAGCCCTTGGCCTCAAACATCCCAAACCCGTCCTGATCGCCGCCCGCGGCCCCAAAAGTCTGCCGGTTTTAGAACGTATCCTCCAGGAAATCGACACGGATGTGCGCGACGTGGTGGTCGTCACCTGCAAAGTCCTCCCCGCCCGAACGCTCGGCGTCACCCCGCAGGAAACCAGCGTCGACGACCACGACCGCGATCTGCTGACCAAAATCGTCACCATCGCCGAGCGCGTCGGCAAGGAAGTTCATCCGGTTGTATTACCGACCAACAATCCCCTCTTCGCCATCGCCACCGCCGCGCGAGATTTGAAAGCCAACGAAGTCGTCCTCGGCGTCAGCGAAAAAATGCACGCCGAAACCCAACTCGAACAATTCGCCCTCGCCTGGGGCAGCGCCACGGCTGATCCGATGTACTCGGATATCGCTCACGATATGACCGTCAGAATCGTCGGCCCGCAGGTGGAGATGAGGTATCAGATGGATTGAGCAGAGAATGCCGATTTCCAATTGCCAATTGAAAGACGACATTCTGTTTAGCGGCCGCACTTGCCTGGACTGAGCTTGCCGAAGTGTGCGGCGCGTCCGGCTGGCAGTCGCCCTAAGACTGACACGACAACCAAGAATGTCCGATGATCGCTTTTTGAGGATGCGCTTTAAGTCGTATTCGTTATGCGTCATCACCCTCAGCAGGTCGTGTTACACATTCTCCCGCAAATGAACTCGATTACGCCGCGAAATTCACCTAACCGCCCACTGTCAAACGAGTAGCAAATCACAGATAAATTAGCGTGCACTAATCAAGCCTTAAAATGTGTAACAAATCGTAACAACGTGTAACAACGACGGTCTCTTCACAATCTATGCCCCATCTTCCCCTTCTTCGTTTCCAGATACCCTCGATTGTGCTCGCCCGGCTCGATGCGGATCGGCACCTCCTCAACGACTGTCAGGCCATATCCCTCGATGCCATAAATCTTCTTCGGGTTGTTGGTCATAATGCGAATTTTTCGCAGGCCGAGATCGCGCAGGATTTGGCTGCCGATGCCGTAATCGCGCTTGTCGATGGGCAATCCCAGTCGCTGATTGGCCTCTACCGTATCTAATCCTTTTTCCTGCAGGGCGTAGGCGTGGAGCTTGTTGGCAAGGCCGATGCCGCGGCCTTCCTGGCGGAGATAGACCAAGGCGCCTTTGCCCTCTTTTTCGATCATTTGCATGGCGACCGAAAGCCGCGGCCCGCAGTCGCAGCGGGCGCTGCCGAAAACGTCGCCGGTGAGGCATTCGCTGTGGACGCGGACCAGGACGGGTTCCTCGTGCACGATCGGTTTGCCGTCTTTGTCGAGATCGCCGATGCCTCCCTTGCAGAGGGCCAGATGCGGCTGAGGATCGAGCACGCTCTGGTAGGCGTAAAGTTTGAACTCGCCCCATTCGGTGGGCAGATTAATGCTTTCGATTCGCCGGACGAATTGCTCGCGTTTCAGGCGATAGCTGATCAGGTCGGCGATGGTGCACATTTTCAGGCCGTGTTTTTGGCAGAAATTTTCCAGCTCCGGGCGGCGGGCCATTTCGCCGTCCTCGCGCATGACTTCGCAAATAACGGCGGCTGGTTTCATTCCGGCCAGGCGGGCGAGGTCGACGGATCCCTCCGTCTGTCCCGCGCGGACCAGAACGCCGCCGTCGCGCGAGCGGAGCGGGTTGACGTGTCCGGGCCGCAGCAGGTCCTGCGGCTGGGCGTCCTCGGCGATGGCCACTTGGATCGTGGTTGCCCGGTCCTTGGCCGAAACGCCGGTGCTGACTCCAAATTTTGGGTGGGCATCAATCGTGACGGTAAAGGCCGTGCCGAGCCGGGCCGTGTTGCGGTCGGATTGGGGATGGAGTTGCAATCGGTCGCATCGCTCCGCGGTCAGGGACAGGCAGATCAGGCCGCGGGCGTGGGTGACCATGAAATTGATCGCGGCGGGCGTGACCTTCTCCGCCGCCATGACCAGATCGCCCTCATTTTCGCGGTCTTCATCATCCACCAGAACGATCATTCGTCCGGCCTTCAGTTCGTCGAGGATTTCTGAAATTGGGCTGAACGGCATCGTCTTATTCTATCCCGGAGATTGTGGGTCAATGCGATATCGGCACTTTTCGATTTCCCCGCGCGTAAACAGAGGGTTTTCAGGCGGCACGGGCACAATCTCCACCAGCTTGCCGCCCAGTCGTTCGCAGGTGCGGCGCGACGCGAAGTTATCGGGATTGCAGGTGATCCAGATGGGATGAAGCGCGTGGCGATGTGCCAGCGGGAACAGCAGCCGGCAGGCGCGCTCGGCGTAGTGCCGGCCACGCAGCGGTGGATAAACGTGATATCCGATGTGGCCGTGATACATCACCAGGTCGAACTGATTTCCAATCCGCAGGTTGATTCCGCCAGCGATGGGGAGCTGGGAATTGTCCTTCAGGCGCATCCAGAAGTGATATGCGGGCGCGAGATCGATGGCGGCTTTTGCATCCTGATGGCCGTCCGGGCAGGCTTTGAGAAAGTCCAGGATTTGCTGCCGGGTCGTATCCGCCAGCGCGGGAGAATGCTCGATTGACATCGGATGCTTGCACGCCGCCAGGAGCGGCTCGACCCACCGGGGCGACGGCGTCACGAGTTCCAGCTCGCCATCGACCAATGGACCGGTGTCCAGGAACTTAAACCTCTGGGCGCCAAGCCCCGCGAATGGAAGGCAGTCACGCAGCCGAAACGGCATTGGTTTGGAGGCGTCGCTGACCCGCACCTGGCTTGCCGAGGCGCGACGCGCGTATTTTTTGTCGGCCGATCAATGATCGACGACCAATGATCAATGCGGCGAAAACAGATTGGCGCCGCTCCCGAACACCGCGGTATAACGGAGCAATATCAGCAGAAAACAGATGACGTTCACCAGCGTCGCGATCGCCACCAGCACTGTATAGACGTTGTTGGTCGGCTTGACGATTACCGGCCGATCACCTGTTGCGATGCGACTCATGGATGGCTCCAATACGAAAAGCGAAGGTCTTTCACGACCGTATCTGCGTCTTGACCTCGTTGCCCGCTTGCACCTGATCGATCTTGTCCGGGTCTCCCTCAAGCTTGCCGATGGAATTATCGGAATCGACGGTATCGATGGTCACGATTCCCAGAAACCCGGCATTGCTGAGGACGTAGAATTTCATTCCCTTGGCGACGCCATCGGCGCTGCCGACGGAGATCGTGACAAAAATGTTGCCGTTGATCACGCTTTTCTCGCGGACGACGCCTTCAATCGCGGGCGGGGCAAGTTGGTTGGTCGGGGCGTTGATCACGGCCGCAGGGTCAAATCCGCGCTGGGTGATGAATCCAGCCAGCTTTTCCTGGTCTTCCTTGCTTTGCGCGAGCTTTTCCTGGGTATCTTCCTGGCGAGCCTGCAGGCTGTCCAATGTGCTGGTGAGTTCGGCGTTGCGCCGGCCGAATTCCTCGCTGTCCTTGGCCAATTTATCGTTGGAGGCCCGAAGCTGCGTCACCTGTTCCTGCAGCTTGTTGGCGGTGGAAGTGGAAAGTTGAACGTTGCTGTTGGCGGTGCTGACGGCGGCCTGAAGGTCGGTGTTGTCCGCCTGAATTCGGGCGACGGTGACGCGGGCCTCGTTCAACTGCGCCTGCACCGCCCCGATCGCGGCCTGGTTATTGCTGTTGTCCTTCTGATGTTGCTGCACCTCGGCGTTGTACTGGTCTTCCGCCTGTTGCCGGGCCGACAGGTTCGCCGCCGCCTGCAATTGCGTGGATCGCAACTGGTCACCGAGGGCGGTCAGTTGCGGCTTCAACGGCTGTGTATTGTTGACGAACACCACGATCGCCGCGGCGTTCAACATCGACACGACGACCAATAACACCACGAATAATTTGGTAAGGGGACTCAAATGCTGCTCCTCGAACTACTCCCCGACAACCCTTCGGCCTTCAATAATCGACCAAAGTCCGGGCGGCGGGCCAAAATTGGCGAGGCGCCGCGCCCGCTGACGTTGAAATCATACTAATGTTAACCCATTCCCTGTCAAGTTTTCTAATAAATCACATAGCGTCACCCATGGAGGAGCGCGGGGTCGGTGCTCCCCAGGGACAAGTTCCCGACAACTGATATTGCTCGGGTAAATTTTGGTCCGGGCGGGTACGCGATCCAAGAGACCACGTCAGTTACGTCCATTGGTCAAACGTTGGATAACACGGCAGACCTTCCGGGCGTCTATTGTCTACCGCATTTGCGCTCGATCCCGAGAAATCAATCGTCGTCGCCGGAATCGGGATCGATTGCCAGCCCGAGTTTCCGCAGACCCTTGCCGTGCGCGCCCGCCAATTCGGAGGGATAGCGCTGGTCGCCGCGCGCGGAATACCAGATGACGCGATTCAGCGTGTCCTCGTCGGCGAGATCGGGAAGATCGAAGCGCTGGGCGACACTTTGCATTGCCCAATGTCGGGCGCTGTTATTGAGAGCCGACATAGGCAAATTCATATGATCGAGCGGAATGACGTTGGGAACGGCGACATACGCACTTAAATCCGCATGCTGTGAAAAACAGTCGGACATGATGGGCGCCATGGCATCCATTTGATTCATGGGGGGTAGGCCAAGCATCAGTTCCATCGTGTGCAGCACGGAGGTCTGGTTGTAGAACTTACTGACGACGCGATGTCGTCTAGTGTACGGGCTGGCGACGAGGCAAAGCGACCGATGGCCATCGACGTGATCGACGCCGTCCTGCGAATCGTCTTCGACGACGAAAATGCAAGTCGTGGGCCAGAATTTGCTGTGGCTGATGGCGTCGACTACGCGGCCAAGGGCCAAATCATTGTCTGCGACCATCGCGGCGGGTGTTGGTTCGCCGGGGATGACGCCGGAGGTGTGATCGCTGGGAAGATAGAGGATGGTCAGGTTCGGCATCTCGCCGGATGCTTCATCTGAGTTCAGTTCCTTAATGAAAACGTCGGCGCGAATCTGGTCGGGAATGGCAAGATTCCAGCCCGGAGAATCAGGATTGGAATATCGTCGCAATTCGTCGATGGACATTTTTTGTTTGAATGCAATATGGCGGGTCTTGGCCAGATAATCTCTATAAACCGTAGTAAAAGAGGGATCCGGCGCAACAACGGCGGTGGTGCTCATTTCTCCGAAATTGCGGAAGGAAAGACCGTGGAGGAGCACGTCGTCCCACAAAAAGCCGCTCGAAACAAAGGCCATGGGATCGTCGCCGACGAAGGGATTTCCGCGAGCCAATCCACCGAAAGTTTTTTCGATGCTGTCGGCGGTTTCGCCTTCCACCGCCCATTGGTGACCGTCCATGGAGACGACACCGTTGCAGTAGAAGTTGTCCAGCAGAACAAATTGCCGGGCGATCGCATGGTGGTTGGGTGTGACCCTGGCATCGAAAATGCAGAGGTCGGGATCACCATTTGCGGTCGTGATATCACCGAACATCTGGTCGTAGGTGCGATTTTCCTTGATGATATAGACCAGGTGCTGAAAGAGGCTGGGTTCGCCGACATGTTGCGGAACCGGCACTGCGGCGATGCCGGTATCCGCGTTACGCAAGGCGGCGAGCGACTCGGGGACGCGGGCATCGCGCGTGACTTGGCGCGTGTATTGGGAGAGGGTTGCAACGTCGGGAATATCGACACTACTGACGGTGCCGCAGTAAAACTGCGTGCTCCAGCCGGCCTTTACCATCGATGCATCGCGCGAGCCGATTCCTTTCAGGTTGGCGACGAAAAGACGCCCATCTTTGACGGTCACGGCGGCGGGAAACCATCCGGCGGGGATGAAACCGACGACTTGACTGGAATGCGTCGGGTCAGCAAGTTTAACGACGGCGAGCGCGTTGTTCCCGCCATTGGCGACGAATAGAGTCGATTCATCCGGGGATAATGCAAGCGCATTAGGCAGGCTGCCGAACAGGAGAGACGGATCGGGTTTGACGGAAATGGATTCGACAACCCGATGGACCACGGTGTCGATGACGCTGACGGTGTCAGAGTTGGCGTTGGCAACATAGAGTCTTTTGCCATCGTGGGTAAGGGCGACGCCGGCAGGATGCAGCCCAACAGAGATTTCCGCGGTGACCTTATGTTTTTTGAGATCGACGATGCTGACACTGCCGGTCGAGGCGATGCCGCGATCGTCAACAACTGTCGGCGTACCGGCAGACATGGCGGTGTGATCCTTGGCATTAGCGCGTCTTCCGGCCCAGTTGGTCACATATGCCTTGTCGCCACCGGGCGAAAGTACAACGTCGTACGGAGCTACGCCGACATTGATGTCGCCGATCTCCTTGCCGGTTTTGAGATTGACGATGTCGAGGGTATTTCGGATGGACAGGCAAACGTAAGCGGTTTGCTCATTGGGCGAAAGCGCCACGCCGCAGGGGTAGGGTGGACGGATTTCATCGAATCCGTCCATGCGGCTGCGATCACTTGGTTTTGACGTGGGTAATTTGGACAGAATGATCTGACGTCTCCAGGCGGCCTTACCCGTTGAGTCAATGGCCGCTTCCCAAAGAGCGTTGTCGGCGCCGGTGACATACAGACGCGTGCCGTCGCGTGTAAGACAAAGGCCGTGCATTGACACGCCGCCATCGGGAATACTCAACTGTTGGCGGATGGTGAACGAGGCGGTGTCGATGAGGACTATGCCGCGATTATCTTTGACAAATAAGTTCTTGCCATTGGACGAAATCGCGATATCGACGGGGCGGCCGAAGAATTTTACCGATTTTCCGGCGGGATGAATGATTTGCTCGGTGGATACGACTATTCCCTTCGAAGATTGAGCACCTACCCGAGGCTCGGACGCGCAGGAGACAACAATGGCTCCCGCCATGCAGATTAGCGCCAGGGAAAACAGACTCAGAGTTGGCTTGATTCCGGTTTCCAAAATGCTTTCACCGGGATTTCCCATTTGAACCGGGGTTTCCTCAGCCCACGACCGCCGCGGCGAGACCGCATTCAATCAAGACTCCGGAGTGGAGCGTGTCTCTGCGCGCAGTTGGAGAATCGCGGTCGCGGCGGAGATACGCACGTTCGCCTCCGGATCGCCGAGCAGTTGTTTGAGATATTCCTGCAGGTCGCTGCGTCCGATCGCTCCCATCGCCAGGGCCGCCAACGAACGTTGGCGCGGGTCTTTGCTGCGCGCGGCGGGGACGGCGATGTTCCATCCTTCATCCGATCCGAGCATTCCCAGCGCCCGCGCCGCCGCCAGCGAAACCTCGACATAGTCGCTGTCCAGTTGTCCTCGAATGTGCTGGATGACGCGTTGATCGCCGGTCTCGGCGATCGCCTGCAGGGCGATGATCTGATCGTCGGGATATCCGCTGATGGAAAACGCGACCAGGTCCTCCAGGCCGCGTTCGTTGCCGAGGCGCCACAGGGCTTCAGCCGCCTGGATTCGCACCCCCGGAGACGGGTCGCCCAGAAGGGTGATGAGCATTTTGGTTGCGCTGGGATCGCGCAGGAGTCCGACGACAAACGCGACGGTTCCACGAACGTGCGGGTCGGCGCTGGCGGCCAAATGCTCCAGGTCATGGCTCAGCCGCGTGTCCCCGAGGCGATGAAGCGCGAATCTGACGCCGGCCTGCACGCGCGGATCGGGATCATCGACCATCGCCAGAAGAGGTTTATACGCATCCACCAGCTTCATCTGACCGGCCGCCACCGCGGCGGCGAACCGGACGCTTGCCTGGTCGTCGGTCAATCCGTTCAGGACAATCGTCGCGGCGTCGGCGGGATCAACATCGCTCATGGCTTCGATCGCGTTGCATCGCAAAAACGGATCGGGCGAGCCGGTTTCGGCGAGAAGCTCCGCCCGCGCTCGGGCGCGCAATCCGGAATTCAAAGACTCCGGCGAATATTTCGGCGCCGGCTCGACCGGCGGCGGCAAGATCGGCATTTTCGGGTCATGACTCGTCGCCGATGCGCAGCCGGCCAGGGCCAGCGCGAGCAGCCATCCGATCGTTCTCCTGGTCATGACTCTTCCTTTCTCGGATTAACGATCCGCTTTTCCCACCAGGCCCGGACGGCAATCCCCACGGCAAGGGCATCGCATCCATAGGCGAAAATATCCCCGAATCTCGTGTAAAAACTCAGCCGCGGATCGATCATGATCTGCCGGACGCTTGTCCCGGTCACCCGGACGGGTAGAAGATCGCTGCAGCGGCCCACCGAGTCAATGAACCCGCTGATGCCCGTATTGACGCTGCGGGCGGCCCAGACCCGGTTTTCGATGTCGCGAAAGCTGGCGGCCTGAAGATGGTCCGCATTCTCGTTCCCTTTGAACCATCCATCGTTGGTCAGATTCACGATGAAATCCGCGCGCTTCCCTCCGCCGTCAACGGGCCGGAACATCGCCGAACAGATTCGCGCGTCGATGTCCTCGAAGCAGATCGGGGTGACGAAACGCCAATCGGTTCCGTCTCGATGAAGATGGAAAACCGTCAGCGTATCCCCCGGCTGCATGATGTAATCGGAGTAATATCTGGGTCCGAGCGTCACCGACAGCTTGTACAGAAACGGCATCGAATCCTTCCCCGGAATGAATTCACCCCACGGCACGAGATGAATTTTGTCATACCGATGCCCGGGCGAATCGTCTTCGCGGCCATCCTGATCGAAAAAATAAGCGGTGTTCCGCCGATCTTCGGGAATGCGGTAGGTTCCATCCTCGCGCACCTCATCCTGCCAATTGGCGTAATATTCCCCACCCGTAAGCAACGCGACGTGATTATCCATCGTCAGGCTGCTCAGAACGTCGTAAACGTCCTGGAAGGCCGGATTCTCCAGCCGGGCCGTGGTGTTCAGCGCTTCCATCATCGTTTCGGACCAGACGACCATATCGATTTTTTCCGGCGATTTGTTCAGGGCTGACAAGGTGTGACGGATATGGAAATCGAGTCTCTCCGCGATCTTCGCCCCCTTTTCGCCGTTGTTGCTCTGCGGGTAATTCGACTGAACCACCGCGATGGTCGGTCCGGGCGACAGAACGTGATCGGTCTGTCCGATGCGAAAGAGTCCGTACGCCAGCGATGCGAGGGTCAGTGCCCCCACGACGACCGCGGCGGGAATGACGACCCGCAGGCGATCGCGATTGAGCCATGCCGTTGCCGCCAGGGCGTTCAAAATCATCACCCAGAACGTCACCCCGTACGCCCCGGTGATGTCGGCGATCTGGCACATCGGCAGGATCGGCGTTTGTGAATATCCCAGAAACAACCAGGGCAGCCCGGTGAAAATGATTCCGCGCACCCATTCCGTCGCGGTCCAGACGACGGCGATTCCGATGATGCCGCGTAAAATCCCGCCGTGGAGCAATCCCGCTCCGCGAATGACCAGACCGGCCAGCGCCCAAAACAGTCCGCAGAAGATGAGCAGCGCCAGCATCCCTGGCCAACTGATGGCCGCCATCCACCACATGTTGGCGATGAAGAACAGGGTTCCCGCGATCCAGCTCCAGAAAAAAGTGGATTTGCGCGACCGCGCTTCCGCCAGGAAAATCAGCCACGGCGCCAGTCCCACCCAGGCCAGATAAAATTGTCCGAAGGGTGCAAACGACAGCGTAAGCAGGACAATGGATCCGGCCAACATCACCGCCGGTCTGACGAATCTCGATCGCCCCTTGGCAATGTCGGCCATTGCCGCCCATGCTGCAAGCTCACGTCCGGCACGTCAAGCCGCACAAACAACAAATGCCGTCCTGCATTTCTTCGCGTCCTGTCCGATTCAGGGCTGAACACGCAATCCAGGCGAACTGAATTCCTGGAGATATAGAAGCCCCATGAGTCCATCATCCTGATCGAAGTCGATCGGTCCCGCCCAGCTTGCGGATTCGCCGGAATTCTGAAAATGCTGGATGAAGTTGAAACGCAGCAGCCGCGGCTTGCCGGGGCTGTCGTTCAGGAGCAGCCGCCAGGGAATCGCCACTTCACCGGCCCATGTTCCCAGCCGGGGATCGGCGGCATATCGCACCGCCGTTCCATCGGTCTCCCGCCAGGGGTCGGAATTCGTCCGCGGGTCCAGTCGCCGTTTCACCATGCAGGCGCCGCTGGGCTTGCAGGCGATATACGTTACCGGCCCCACTGAATTGTCATCATAGATGGGCTGGATCAGCAGCTCGCATAAATCCTCGCCCCAGGCCCGGCGGGATTGATAGTCGACGAAATTCCGCTGGAAATTTTGCCGCGCGGCGATTCCGTTGACCCGGAACGCGACGTAGAAATTGTCATCGCTCCAGCCGGTGTAAATCCGCGATGTCTCCGAGGAAGGTTCGATGCGCCAGTGCTGGATCGACGGCTGATCCACCATTTTCGTGAGCCGGCCATCGTGGATCAGATCTTCCTCCGCCCAGTCATCCAGCTTGCCGTCGATGCTAAGATTTCCCTCGCGCCGGACGCTGGTGGCGACCGGCAGCATCACCTGCGCGGGATAGGTATTTTTCGTATATCCATCGACAAAGGTGATCTCCACCGGGTTTCGCGTGCCCGGGGTAATATTTGCAAGGT
>Ga0302326_10014070_pt1 | contig 16958 bp, 10 predicted proteins | sample Palsa_T0_3_FD_202264 | JGI IMG/M metagenome (GOLD analysis project Ga0302326, IMG submission 202264) | Peat permafrost microbial communities from Stordalen Mire near Abisko, Sweden - Palsa_T0_3 | ecosystem: Environmental > Terrestrial > Soil > Palsa > Peat permafrost | place: Sweden: Abisko...
CTCGAAGCTGGGTCCTTATGATCAGTGCATGGCTATCTCAGACGCCGCAGGCCGCGACCTCGCAGGCGAGGAGCACGAGCGCCTGACCGTGGCCCCCATCGTGGGGCCGGAGGATCCGCGGCGTTTCACCGACTCGGGCATCGAGATCTCCGAGCTCTACACCGAGGCCGATCTGCCCGAGGAGCTGGATCTGGGAGAGCCCGGCGCCTTCCCCTACACCCGCGGGGTCCACCGTGAGATGTATCGCAAGCAACCCTGGACGATGCGCCAGTACGCGGGCTACGCATCGGCGAAGGAGTCGAACGAGCGCTACCGCTATCTGCTGTCGAAGGGCTCGACCGGGCTGTCGATGGCGTTCGACCTGCCCACGCAGCTCGGCCTCGACTCCGACGACGAACGCTGCCTCGGCGAGGTGGGGCGCACCGGCGTGGCCATCGACACGATCGACGACATGCGCACCGCCTTCGACTCGATTCCGCTCGATCAGGTGTCCACATCGATGACGATCAATGCGCCGGCCGCGTGCCTGCTGCTGCTGTATGAGCTGGTCGGGCTCGAGCAGGGCGTCCCCTCGGAGAAGCTGCGCGGAACCACCCAGAACGACGTGCTGAAGGAGTACATAGCGCGCGGCAACTACATCTACCCGCCGATCCCGACGATGCGTCTGACGACCGACATCTTTCAGTACTGCCAGGAGCGGATCCCCCGCTGGAACACGATCTCCATCTCCGGCTACCACTTCCGCGAGAAGGGCTGCTCGGCCGTGCAGGAGGTCGCCTTCACGCTGTGCTCGGGCATCGCCTACGTGCAGGCCGCGATCGACAAGGGCCTGTCGGTGGACGAGTTCGCGCCGCGCCTGGCGTTCTTCTTCAACGGCCACAACAACGTCTTCCAGGAGGTGGCCAAGTTCCGCGCCGCGCGGCGCATGTGGTCGAACATCATGAGCGATCGCTTCGGGGCGACGAACCCAAAGGCGAGAATGCTCCGCTTCCACACGCAGACGGGCGGCGTGACGCTGACCGCCCAGCAGCCGGAGAACAACATCGTGCGCGTGGCGCTGCAGGGCTTCGCTGCGGTGTGTGGAGGCACTCAGTCGCTTCACACCAACGGCTTCGACGAGGCTCTGGCCCTGCCCACCGAGCGAGCGGCGAAAATCGCCCTTCGCACCCAGCAGATCCTCGCGCATGAGTCCGGGGTCACCGACACCGTCGACCCGTTCGCGGGCTCCTACTTCGTCGAGTCGCTGACCGATGAGATCGAACTGCGCGCGCAGGAGCTGATCGAGAAGGTGGACGCGCTGGGAGGCTCGGTGAACGCGATCGAGTTCATCACCGGCGAGATCGACGAGTCGGCCTGGGGCTACCAGGAGCGCTACCGCATCGGCCAGGACATCGTCGTCGGCGTGAACGCCTACAAGGAGGAGGACATCGAGGTTCCGGACCTGCTGCGCGTCGACCCCGACTCAGAGCGGCTGCAGCTGGAGCGCCTGAAGGAGTTCAAGGCCAACCGGGACCAGGCGCTCGTCGCCAAGCGCCTGGATGAGCTGCGCGCGGTGGCCGCCGGCACCGAGAACCTGCTGCCGCCCATTCGCGAAGCGCTCAAGGACCGCTGCTCGCTGGGCGAGGTCTGCGGCGCGATGCAGGACGTGTTCGGAAAGTACGCGCCGACCTTCTGAGCGGGCGGGCTCGGCAATCGCGAGACCGCGAGACCGCCCGGGCGTCGCTTTCGCCCGCCCCACTGGCTAGGGTGCGCCGATGGTCCCCGCCGTCGCCTTCTTCGAAGTGGTCCTCGCCGTTCACATCATGGCGGTGATCGTCGCGTTCGGCGTCACCTTCGCCTACCCGATCATGTTCTCCGTCGGGGCGCGAGCAGATCCGCGAAGCCTCCCGCTGCTTCACCGCATCGAGTACTCCATCGAGCGACGGCTGGTCAACCCCGGTCTGCTGATCGTGCTTCTCGCCGGGATCTACCTCGCGAGCAAGCTTCATGTGTGGAGCGCCTTCTACGTCCAGTGGGGACTCGGCGCGATCGTCGTCATCGGGGCCACGGTGGGAGCGGTCATGATCCCGACGGCCAAACGCGCCGAGTCGCTGGCCGCGCGCGATCTGGCCGCCGGCGACGCGGATGCCGTCAGCCTGAGCGAGGAGTACAGCGCCGTGGCACGTCGCCTGGCGGCCGTTGGCTCGCTGCTCAGCCTGCTCGTGCTGGTGACGGTCTACTTCATGGCGACACACACCTGAGATCGGACGTCCGCCGCCCTCCCCGCTCGCCGGCCAACTCGCACGGGCCGGTACCCTGACAACATGAGCAACGACTACCGAGTCGCCGTGGTGGGCGCCACCGGGCAGGTGGGCACGCTCATGCTCGAGCTGCTGCGCGAGCGCGGGTTCCCCGCGCGAGAGATCGTCCCGTTTGCGTCAGCGCGCTCCGCCGGACGCGAGCTCGAGGGCGGGCTGATCGTGCAAGAGCTCAGCGACGAGGCCATCCAGGGCTTCGATCTGGCGCTCTTCTCGGCGGGCGGCTCGACCTCGGGCGAGTGGGCGCCGCGCTTTGCCGAGGCCGGAGCGACGGTGATCGACAACTCATCGCGCTGGCGGACGCAGGATGACGTCCCTCTGGTCGTCGCCGAGGTCAACCCCGACGCGCTGCGGAGCCATCACGGGATCATCGCCAACCCGAACTGCTCGACCATGCAGATGGTGGTGGCGCTGAAGCCGCTCCACGACGAGGCTCGCATCGAGCGGCTCGTCATCTCCACCTACCAGGCTGTCTCCGGCACCGGAAAGCGGGCTGTCGAGGAGCTGCTCGACCAGTCTCATGCACTGCTGCATGAGCGCGAGATCGCATCGCCACAGGAGTACGCGCACCAGATCGCTTTCAATGCCCTGCCCCATGCCGGCAGCTTCGCCGCGGGCGAGGACCACACCGACGAGGAGCGCAAGCTGATGAATGAGACGCGCAAGATCCTCGGCGATCCATCGATCCGGATCAGCGCGACCTGTGTGCGCGTGCCGGTCATCACAGGACACTCGGAGGCGGTCAACGTGCAGACGCAGGACGCCATCTCGCCCGAGCGCGCGCGCGAGCTGCTCGCGGCCGCGCCCGGAGTCACTGTCGTCGACCAACCCGACGCCGCCCTGTACCCGCTTGCGATCGAGGCCGCAGGCAAGGACGACGTGTTCGTCGGGCGCATTCGCCGCGACCCCGGCCACGAGCGCGCGCTGGACCTGTGGATCGTGGCCGACAACCTGCGCAAGGGCGCGGCGACCAACGCGGTGCAGCTGGCAGAGCTGTTGCACGAGCATGGCCTGATCGCCGCGCAGGGCGCGCGTTCGGCCGCCTGACTGTCCCCGCCCGCGGAAGGACTAGCGCGAGATCGCTCGAAGTGTTGGGCGATGATCTCCGCAGAGGTGCAGCGCACCCTCGTCAAGTCCCCGCCCGAGCTGTGGGCGGAGCTGGGTGACCCGGCCTCGCTCGCCCGCCACCTGGGCGAGCTGGGGGAGATTCGCGTCACCCGCATCGACCCGGAGCAGGTGGTCGAATGGGAGGCCGAGGACACCACCGGCACGGTGCTTATCAAGCCCTCCGCATGGGGAACCAAGGTGACCCTGACCGTTGAGCGTCAGACGCCAATGGCCGAGCCGCCCACCGCTGCGCACCCGCCCGCCCACGCCGACCGCAACCCGGAGCCCCAGCCCGCCGTGGAAACAGGCTCCGAGCCCGCCGCCGAGGCGCAGGCGCCGGCGCCCGCTACGGAGCCGCTCCCGCTCGAGCCGGCCGCCGAGGCGCTCGCGCCGGGGCCCGCCGCGGTGCTCCCGCTCGCGCCGGCCGCCGAGGCGCTCGCGCCGGGGCCCGCCGCGGTGCTCCCGCTCGCGCCGGCCGCCGAGGCGCTCGCGCCGGGGCCCGCCGCGGTGCTCCCGCTCGCGCCGGCACTGCCCCTGCCCGAGACCTCCCAGCTCGAGCCCGAGCCCAGCGGGCAGGCCGAGGTCACGGCCGCGGTCCTCGACGCGTCCGATCCGGACCCTGAGGTCGTGCAACGTCGCGGCTTCTTCTCGCGGCTGTTCGGTCGTCGTCCCAGGCAGGCAAGCGTCCAACCTCAGCCCACCGAGACCGGCGCCCGCGCGAGCTCGTCGCCCAACCCGCCCGGCGCCGGCGCCGGGCAGCCCGAGACCGCCGAGCCGGTCGCCGCCGGCGAGCTCGAGCATGGCGAGCCGATCGAGCCGGCTACGAGCCCTGAGCCGACGTCTGCCGAGCCGATCGAGGCGGCGGCCAGCCCCGCACCCCAGCCGGCGCAGACGCCCGGGCCGCTCGCGAGCCCTCCGCCCGAGCCTGCCCAGCCACCCGAGCAGGTTGCGAGCGTGGCGTCGGCGCTCGCCGAGCCGCCCGAGCCGGCCGCAGGGCAGATCGAGCAGCTGCCGGAGAGCGCCGGCGTGCCTGCACAGGAGATCTCCGGGCGGCTCGAGCAGGGCGAGGAGGCGGCCGCCGGAGACGTGACGGCGGTGCTGACGGCGGTGCTTGACCGGCTGGGCGCCGCCCACCACCGGCCATTCTCGCGAGGCTAGGAACACTCGGCGGGATAGGATCTCCCGTCCGATGGCCTCAAGTCCACACGATCGACAGTCCGACGCTGCGCTTCTCGCGGCCTCCCGCAGCGGGCATCGGCGCCCGCCGCGCCAGAAGGCGCCCGAGACCTACGAGGAGAAGCTCGCACAGCTGCATGAGCTGCGCGAGGCGGCGCTGCACTCGGCGCCGGAGGCTGAGGAGAAGCAGCACGCGCGCGGCAAGTACACGGCGCGGGAGCGGGTGGAGAAGCTGCTCGACCCCGGGTCCTTCCAGGAGCTCGACACGTTCGTGCGCCATCGCACCTACGACTTCGACATGCAGAAAAACAGGCCCTGGGGCGACGCGGTGGTGACCGGTCACGGCACGATCGACGGTCGTACGGTGTGCGTGTTCAGCCAGGACTTCACCGTTTTCGGCGGCTCCCTGGGCGAGGTGATGGGCGAAAAGATGTGCAAGATCATGGATCTCGCGGCGAAGATCGGCTGCCCCGTGATCGGCATCAACGACTCGGGCGGTGCGCGTATCCAGGAGGGGGTCGTCTCGCTGGGCGCCTACGGCGACGTGTTCGTGCGAAACGTCAAGTGCTCCGGCGTGATCCCCCAGATCAGCCTGATCATGGGGCCGTGCGCGGGCGGTGCCGTCTATTCCCCCGCGATCACCGACTTCATCTTCATGGTCAAGGAGACCTCGCACATGTTCATCACCGGCCCCGACGTGATCAAGACGGTCACCGGTGAGGAGGTCGGCTTCGAGGAGCTGGGCGGAGCGATGTCGCACAACACGAAGTCCGGCGTGGCGCATTTCGCCTCCGAGGACGAGGACGCCTGCCTTGAGGACTGCCGCTATCTGATGAGCTTTCTGCCGCAGAACAACCTGCAGACCGCGCCCCGGGTGCAGCCCACCGACGACCCGCAGCGGATGGACCCCGAGCTCGACCACGTGGTGCCCGACACCGCGAACAAACCGTATGACATGCGCGACGTCGTTCGGCTGATCGTGGACGACCAGGAGTTCTTCGAGGTACACGAGCACTACGCGAAGAACATCATCTGCGGCTTCGCGCGCCTTGACGGCTTCTCGATCGGCGTCGTCGGCAACCAGCCGGCCCAGCTTGCGGGAGTGCTCGACATCAACGCCTCGGCCAAGGGCGCGCGCTTCGTGCGCACCTGTGACGCGTTCAACATTCCGCTGCTGACGTTCGTCGACGTGCCCGGCTTTCTCCCGGGCACCAGCCAGGAGTGGGGCGGGATCATCCGCCACGGCGCCAAGCTGCTGTATGCCTTCACCGAGGCTACGGTCCCGAAGCTGACCGTGATCACGCGCAAGGCCTATGGCGGCGCCTACGACGTGATGTCCTCCAAGCACATGCTCGCCGACTTCAACTTCGCATGGCCGACCTCGGAGGTCGCGGTGATGGGGCCCGAGGGCGCGGTCAACATCATCTACCGGCGCGACCTCGCAAACAGCCCCACCCCCGAGGAGCGGCGCAAGAAGCTGATGGATGACTACAAGGCCCGCTTCGCAAACCCCTACACAGCGGCCGAGCGGGGCTACATCGACGATGTCATCGTGCCCCACGAGACGCGCCCGAAGCTGATCGTGGCGCTGCACACGCTGCAGAGCAAGCGCGAACCCGGCCCGAAGCGAAAGCACGGCAACATCCCGCTGTAGCCGTCGGGAGGCCTGACTCGTGCAGAACCACGGCAACCCGCAGCTGATCGCTCCGTCGGCCTCTCCCGAGGAGGCTGGCGCGATCGTGGCGGCGCTGGAGCGGTTCCGCCGTGCGACGGCCCCGCCGCCGGCGTCTGGAGCGATCGCCACGAACGAGTGGGCGCGAATAGCTATGCTCGAAGGGGTCTCGAGGGATTCCCAGGGGGATGTGCGCGATCCCTGGATAAATACCTGAAAGCCGCTAGGCTTTACCAATTAACGTCCTCGCGGCGGCATACTGTCGAAAGCAGCCCCAGGCCGAGTGCCCGGGAGCAGGAGGTTTCGTAATGGAGCCAGTTTCCATCCCCGCCCAGCGCGGAACGCTTGAGGACCCCGAGGTCCTGCAGAACGTGCCGGGGCACGTGATCCCGATCCTGCAGCGGGAGTACGACGACTTCAAGACCGAGTCCACGAGGTTTCTGGCGGGCGACACGCCCGAGGACGAGTTCATCAAGTTCCGCCTCAGGCAGGGCGTGTACGGCCAGCGCCAAGCCGACGTGCAGATGGTCCGCGTGAAGCTGCCGTTCGGCGGGGTCACGCCCGAGCAGATGGAGAGCTTCGCCGACGTGATCGAGAAGTACGTGCCGCTGAACAAGGGGCACATCACGACGCGGCAGAACATCCAGATGCACCACATGCCGCTGATGGACGCCGAGAAGCTGATCCGCGAGATCGGCGAGACCGGGCTGTCCAGCCGCGAGGGCTGCGGCAACACGATGCGCAACGTGACGGGCGACCCGTGGGCGGGCGTGGCCAAGGACGAGCTGTTCGACCTGACGCCGTACGTGGGCGCCTACGTGCGCTACTTCGTGCGCCACCCGACCACGCAGGCGATGCCGCGCAAGGTCAAGACGTCGTTCGACGGCGGCCCGCGCGACCGCGCGATCAGCGGCATCCACGACGTTGCCTTCCGCGCTCGCGTGCGCGACATCGACGGACGCGGCGAGGTGCGCGGCGTGGAGATGCTGGTCGGCGGCGGCACCTCGATCATGCCGCGCAAGGCGCAGGTGCTGTACGAGTTCCTGGAGCTCGACAATGGCGAATACCTGAAGGTCACCGAGGCGGTCATGCGGATCTTCGACCGCCAGGAGTGGCTGCGCGTCAACCGCGCCCGCGCACGGATCAAGGTGTTCGTCGACAAGTACGGCATCGAGGAGCTGCGCAGGCAGGCCGAGGAGGAGATGCAGGGCGAGTGGGTCGCAGAACGCGACTTCTCGATCGAGCATCGCCTGTTCGCCGACGACGAGCGCGAGCGCGCGCCGGCTGCGCCGCAGAGCTACGGCAGCTCGAACGGAGATGTCTCCGAGTTCGAGCGCTTTCGCGCCGCCAACGTGCGCGAGCAGAAGCAGGAGGGCTTCGTGACCGTCGAGGTGAAGGTCACCCGCGGCGACCTCACTCCCGAGCAGTTCAGGGGCCTGGCGGCGATCATGCGCTCCTACGCGGGTGGCTACGCGCGCACCACCGTGCAGCAGAACTTCGTCCTGCGCTGGGTGCGCGAGGAGTGCGTGTACGACCTGTGGAGGGCGCTGTCGGAGCTCGGTCTCGGCGATGCGGGCTCACGCGAAATCAACGACGTCGTGTCGTGCCCCGGCACGGACTCGTGCAAGCTCGGGATCACCAGCTCGATGGGGCTGAACGAGGCCGTGCAGGAGCGCATCGAGGCGATGGACATCACAGACGAGCTGACGCGCAGGCTGAACATCAAGATCAGCGGCTGCCCGAACGGCTGCGGCCAGCACCACGTCGCCAGCATCGGCTTCACCGGCGCGTCGATCAAAGTCGGCGAGCACACGATCCCCGCCTACATCCCGATCATCGGCGGGGTGTTCGAAGGCGGCGACGTGAAGTTCGGCACGCGGCTGAAGCTGCGCCTGCCCTCCAAGCGCGTCCCGGAGGCGATCGAACGCTGGATCAACCAGTACCAGGCCAACCGCGAGGACGGCGAGGAGTGGAACGACTATCTGGCCCGCGTCGGCACCGGCGAGCTCGAGGAGCTCGTCAAGGACCTTTCGATGCCCGTCGACTTCGGCCTTGAGACGATGAACCAGTTCATCGACTGGAACCGGGACGTTCCCTTCCAGGTCGTTCGCGGGGAGGGCGAGTGCGCGGTCTAGCCGACACCCTCCGTCAGGCGGTCGAGCGCCATGGCCGGCGCGCGGTGCTTCTGTGCTCCTTCCAGAAGGAGGAGTCCGTGCTGATCGACGAGCTCCTGCGCGTGAGCGACGGGCGCACCGACGCGGTGCGGATCGTGACGATCGACACCGGCGTGCTGTTCGAGGAGACGCTGCAGACCTGGAGGGACTTCGAGGAGCGGTTCGGGGTCAAGGTCGAGGTTCAGGACGCCTCGAGCCCTGACGCCCCGTGGACCGGGCCGGAGCACTGCTGCTCGGTCGCCAAGGTCGCCGCGCTCGAGCGCGCTCTCACCGACGCCGACGGCTGGATCACGGGGATCCGTCGCGAGCAGGGCCCCACCCGGGCCGCGACTGAGCTGATCGAGCGTGACGAGGCGCGCGGGCTGTGGAAGTTCAACCCCCTCGCCCACTGGACCGACAGGGACCTGTGGCGGCGGATCCAGGAGCGCGACCTTCCCTACAACCCCCTGCACGACCGGGGGTATGAGTCGATCGGCTGCGCACCCTGCACGCAGCCGGGCAGTGGTCGAGAGGGGCGCTGGGCGGGAACCGACAAGACCGAGTGCGGCCTGCACGTCGAGCCCGCGCTATGACCGTGGTGGCCCACCCCCAGCTCAGCCATCTGCGCGCACTCGAGTCGGAGGCGATCCACGTGATGCGCGAGGTCGCGGCCGAATTCGAGCGGCCGGTTCTGCTGTTCAGCGGCGGCAAGGACTCGATCGTGCTGCTGAGGCTCGCCGAGAAGGCGTTCCGGCCGGCGAGGTTCCCGTTTCCGCTGATGCACGTCGACACCGGGCACAACTTCCCCGAGGTGATCGAGTTCCGCGACCGGCGTGTGGCCGAGCTCGGCGAGCGGCTGATAGTGGCCAGCGTGCAGGACTCGATCGACGCGGGCCGCGTGGTCGAGGAGCAGGGGCCGCGCGCGTCGCGCAACCAGCTGCAGACCGTCACGCTGCTGGACGCCATCGCCGAGCATGGCTTCGACGCAGCGTTCGGCGGCGCACGGCGCGACGAGGAGCGCGCGAGGGCGAAGGAGCGCATGTTCTCGTTTCGCGACGACTTCGGCCAGTGGGACCCCAAGAGCCAGCGGCCGGAGCTGTGGAACCTGTACAACGGTCGCATCAAGAAGGGTGAGAACGTCAGGGTGTTCCCGATCTCGAACTGGACCGAGCTCGACGTGTGGGAGTACATCGACCAGGAGGAGCTCGAGGTGCCCTCGATCTACTTCGCCCACGTTCGCGAGGTGTTCCGTCGCGACGGCATGCTGTATGCCTGGCGCGAGGGCACCGAGCTGATCGACGGCGAGGAGGTGCTGTCAGAGACCGTGCGCTACCGCACGGTGGGAGATATGAGCTGTACCGGCGGCGTGGTCTCGCAGGCGGCGACGCTGGCGGAGGTCGTCACCGAGATCGCTGCCACGCGGATCACCGAGCGCGGCGAGACGCGCGCTGATGACCGTGTGACCGAGGCCGCCATGGAGGACCGCAAGAAGGCCGGGTACTTCTGATGCCCCCCAGCTGTGGCGCTGCCGATGTGAACAGCGGCGCGCCGGCGTGCGTGATCGACAGCGCCCGGCGATGACACTCGACCTGCTGCGCCTCAGCACCGCCGGCTCGGTGGACGATGGCAAGAGCACGCTCATCGGGCGGCTGCTGTACGACTCCAAGCAGATCTTCGAGGACCAGCTCGAGAGCGTCACTCAGGCCTCAGAGCGCCGCGGCGGCGAGGGGTCGCTCGACCTCGCGCTGCTCACCGACGGACTGCGCGCCGAGCGCGAGCAGGGGATCACGATCGACGTCGCCTACCGCTACTTCGCCACCCCGCGACGCAGGTTCATCATCGCCGACTGCCCGGGACACCGCCAGTACACGCGCAACATGGTCACGGGCGCCTCGACGGCGGATCTCGCGGTCGTGCTGCTCGACGCGCGCCGCGGCGTGCTCGAGCAGTCAAAGCGACACGCCTTCATCAGCGCCCTGCTGGGCATCCCAAAGCTCGTAGTGGCCGTCAACAAGATGGACCTCGTCGAGCACTCCCAGGCGCGCTTCGAGGAGGTCGTGGCGGAATTCGAGGGGTTCGCAAACATCCTGCGCCGCGACGGGCGCAGAGCGGGCCATCAGTACGAGATCATCTACATCCCGATCTCCGCGCTCAACGGCGACAACGTCGTCGAGCCCTCCGAGCGGATGGGCTGGTACGACGACCCGGCGCACCCCACGCTGCTCGACATTCTCGAGCAGGTCGATGTCGCCTACGACCATCCACACGACAGGCCGGCGCGCTTTCCCGTGCAGTGGGTGATCCGGCCCGCCTCGGATGACCCCGCCAGTCGCGACTACCGAAGCTACGCCGGCCAGCTCGCCAGCGGCGCGCTGCGGCGGGGCGATGAGGTCGCCGTGCTGCCCGGCGGCGAGCGCACGCGGATCGCCGCAATCGACAGCTATGAGGGCGAGCTCGAGGAAGCGGTCGCTCCGATGTCCGTCGCGATCCGCCTCGAGGACGAGCTCGACGTCTCGCGCGGGGAGCTGATCTGCCATCCCGCGCGCGCCCCGCTGATCGCTCGCGAGCTGGCGGCAGACGTGTGCTGGATGGCCGACCGGCCGATGCGCGCCGGCGGGCGATACCTGCTCAAGCAGACGACCCGCACCGTGACGGCGATCGTCGATCAGATCGAGGACCTGCTGGACGTGCGCACGCTCGAACGCGACCCGCCGCCGGCCGAGCTGGCGCTCAACGACATCGGCCGCGTGCGCCTGCGCACCAGCGCCCCGCTCGTGTTCGACCCATACAAGAGCAACCGCCGCACCGGCAGCTTCATCCTGATCGACGAGGCCAGCAACGGCACCGTCGGCGCGGGGATGATCTCCGACGTGCCCTAAGCTACTCGCCCGATGTTCGAGAAGGTACTGGTAGCCAACCGCGGGGAGATCGCGGTCCGCATCGAGCGGGCTCTCGACGAGCTCGGCGTGAGAAGCGTCGCCGTCTACTCCGAGCTCGATCGCGAGGCGCCGCACGTGGGACGGGCCGGCGAGGCCTACAACCTCGGCGAGGGCCCGGCCTCGGAGAACTACCTGAGCATCGAGAAGATCCTCGATGTCGTCGCGCGTTCGGGCGCCGAGGCGATCCATCCCGGATACGGCTTCCTGGCCGAGAACGCCCCCTTTGCGCAGGCCTGCGAACAGGCCGGAGTCGTGTTCATCGGCCCCCCGGCGAGCGCGATTGAAGCGATGGGATCAAAGACGCGGGCCCGCGATCTGATGAAGAAGGCGGGCGTGCCGATCGTGCCGGGTACGACCGAGCCCGTCGACACGGTCGCCGACGCACTGCGAATCGCCAGGGATGAGATCGGCTTCCCGGTGGCGGTCAAGGCCGCCGGAGGAGGAGGAGGCAAGGGCTTCCGCGTGGCGCTCACCGAGGATGAGCTCGAGAGCGCATTCGAGGGCTCGAGCCGCGAAGGCGAGAAGTTCTTCTCAGACCCGACCGTCTACCTCGAGCGCTACCTGCCCGACCCACGCCACGTCGAGGTCCAGGTGCTGGCCGACCGCCACGGCAACGTGATCCACCTGGGCGAGCGCGACTGCTCGATCCAGCGCCGCCATCAGAAGCTGATCGAGGAGTCCCCGGCGCCCGAATGGGTGGTCGATCAGCAGACGCGCGAGCGCATCGGCCAGATCGGCGTGAACGCGGCGCGCGCGGTCGATTACGTCGGCGCAGGCACGATCGAGGGGTTGTTCTCCGCGGGCGAGGGGGACGAGCCCGAATATTTCTTCCTGGAGATGAACACACGCGTGCAGGTCGAGCACTGCGTCACCGAGATGACCACCGGAATCGACATCGTCAAGGAGGGCATCCGCGCGGCCGCCGGCGAGGAACTGTCATACGCCCAGGCGGACGTTGAGCTGCGCGGTCACGCGATCGAGTGCCGTATCAACGCCGAGGACGCATCGAAGAACTTCGCGCCCGCCCCCGGCAGGATCGGCGCCTACTCAGAGCCGACGGGGCCGGGCGTGCGGGTGGACTCGGGCGTTACGGCGGGCGGAGAGGTCTCGCCGATGTATGACCCGATGGTGGCGAAGCTGATCGTGTGGGATGCCGACCGAGCCCAGGCCACGAGGCGCATGCTGCGCGCGCTGGGCGAATTCGAGATCGAGGGGCTGAAGACGCTGATCCCCTTCCACAAGGCGCTGCTGGCGACCGACCAGTGGGCAAAAGGCGAGACCTGCCGCGACCTGGTCGAGGATCGCAAGTGGCTGAAGACGCTCGCCTTCCCGCCCCCGGGCGACTCTGCCGCGGCCGCGGCGGCGGACGAGGACGCTCGCGAGGAGACGGTCGAGCAGACCTACACCGTGGAGGTCTCCGGCAAGCGCTTCGATGTGCGCGTCCTCGGCCCCCCCTTCGCCGGCGCCGGCGCCGGTGCGAGCAACGGCGCGAGCGCCGGGCCGGCCTCGGCGCCGAGGCCCCCGAAGCGCGCTGAGCGCAAGTCCGCAAGCGGCGGCGGTCCCGACACGCTGCCCTCGCCGCTGCAGGGCAACATGTGGAAGGTGCTCGTCAAGCAGGGCGACACCGTCGAGGAGGGCCAGCTCCTGTGCATCATCGAGGCGATGAAGATGGAGAACGAGATCACCGCCCACAAGTCGGGCACGATCGTCGAGCTGCCGATCACCGAGGGCGCCGCGATCCAGGCGGGCGCTCCGATCGCAACGATCAGAAGCACGGGCCAGCCGAGCACCTAGGTAGGACGCCGCATGTGAGCCGGACCGCCACGAGGGTCGCGGGCATCCCTCTCGGGTTGTCCTCGTGACCGACTCGTGAACTTGTGACGCACGCCACACACAGCCGGACGCCCGAGGCGTAGTCTCCAGTTGTAAAGAAACGTTGCGGGCGACTCTCGGTTCCCCCGCATCCACCGCGGGGGGCCTGGGCTACGGATGAACGGCTGACGCCGGGAACGCGAACTGGGGTCCACAGCGCAGCGGATGCTGGGATCAAACCACATCTCGGGGCGGGAGATGGACATGCGACTCAAGCAACACCGACCAACAGCAGGCTTTGCGCTGACCGAATACGGGCGCGCGGTGCCAGTGCGACGACTTTGCGGAGGCGTCCGCTTCAGCCGGCTGCGATCGGCGGCGCTGGTCGTGCTCCTGAGCGCTGCGTCCTTGATGGGTCTGGCGGGAACCTTCGCGCCAACCGCGGGTGCCTCCCCAGGTTTCGCGTACGTGGCCAACGCCTCCAGCGACTCGGTGACGCCAATCGAACTGGCGACGCGCAAAGCCGGTCCGGAAATCCATGTGGGCACGGGACAACCGAGGGGAGTCGCGATCACCCCGGATGGCAAGACCGCGTACGTCGCCCTCGGGGGGGGCCAATCGGTGACCCCGATTGAAGTTGCGACGAACACACCCGGCGCGGAAATCCCAATTCCCAGCTCGAAAGTCACGGCCGTCGCGATCACCCCGGATGGCAAGACCGCGTACGTCGCAAACGAACCGGGCAACTCCGTGGTCCCGATCGAAGTGGCGACGAACAAAGCAGGCGCGCCAATCAAAGTGGGTAAAGGTCCGGATGCGATCGCGATCACCCCGGACGGCAAGACCGCCTACGTAACGAACCAGGCCAGCAAATCGGTCACGCCGATCGAAATCGCGACGAACACACCCGGCGCGGAAATCAAAGTGGGCAACTTCCCAGACGGGATCGCGATCACCCCGGACGGCGAGACCGCCTACGTCGCCAACAACGGCAGCGAATCGGTGACACCGATCGAAATCGCGACGAACACACCCGAAGCAGAAATCACAGTGGGCAGCAAGCCGGACGCGATCGCGATCACCCCGGACGGCAACACCGCCTACGTCACCAACTCAGACAGCGAATCGGTAACGCCGATCGAAATCGCGACGAACACACCCGGGGCGGAAATCAAAGTGGGCAAATTCCCGGACGGGATCGCGATCACGCCGGCCCCGACCGAAGGCTTCGAACAGGTCCCGGGGTCGCCCTTCTCCAGCCCGCCCTCCGCCGGGGTCGCCTTCGCCCCGAAAGGTAGCCTGCTGGCGAGCGCCAACCAGGGGACAAATAGCGTCTCGATGTTCTCGGTCGACGAGAGCTCTGGGGCCCTCACGGCGGTGAGCGGCTCGCCGTCCTCGACCGGAGCCGGGTCTGAACCGCGCGCGCTGGCGTTTGGGTCCGGCGGCCTGGTCGCCGCCGACGCGGGCACCAACCGCGTGTCGTACTTCACGGTCAACGAAGCGACCGGGGAACTGACGCCGGTGGAAGAAAAAGGGGTCTGGTTCAAAACGGACAAAGACCCGGTATCGATCGCCTGCGAACCAACGGGGTCCTACTGTGCGACGGCCAACCATGGATCCGGCGACATCTCGGTGTTCTCGCCGAGCAAAGCCATCGCGGCGCCGGGATCGCCCTTTGCGGCCGGCGAAGGCACGAGCTCGGTGGCCTACCAACCCGAGCTCTCGGGACCCGGCAAACTGCTCGCGGCCGGGAACGCCATCGGCGACTCGATCTCGATGTATGAGGTCAACGAAAGCACCAACGCACTGACGCCGGCGGCCGACTCGCCCGTTTCGGTCGGCAAACCCGTGTACGCGGTCGCCTTCAACCAGACCGGCTCGCTCTTGGTGGCCGGCACCTCCGAAGGCGTAGAGATGTACTCGGTCAACTCCGCGACCGGGGAACTCACGCCGGTGATGGGTTCGCCCTTCGGCGGCGTCGCGTCCTTCGACTCGGTCGCGTTCAACCCGAACGGCGAATCGGTCGTCGCCGTCAATACAAAATCCAACAACGCCTCGGCCTTCGCGGTAAACCAGATCACGGGGGCGTTGACCGAGATCCCGGGCTCGCCCGTCGCCGCGCAGAGCGAACCGTTCTCGGTCGCTTTCAACCCCCAGGGCGACCTGTTCGCGCTCGGCAGCCTCAAAGAAGACGTGGGGGTGTTCAACGCGCTCCCGGTCGTCAGTATCAAACCGGCGGCGTCCGTCACGCAGAGCTCCGTGACGCTCAAGGCCACGGTCAACGTAAACGGCCTGGACGCGACCGAATTCAGCGATTGTGAATTCGAATACGGCGAAACGACCGCCTACGGTTCGAGCGTTCCCTGCACGCCCGCCTCAGGCAGCGGATCCCCGACGAGCGTGTCCGCGACGGTGGAAGGTCTGAGCCCCAGCACGAAATATCACTACCGGGTCTCGCTGAGCTACGTAGCCGGCGGGGACCCCAAAGCGAGAACCCCCGGTGAAGTATTCGAAACGCTGCCGAGCTGCGGCGCCGAAGGCTTCTGCGCAGCCATCGGCGCCCCCGATGACATCGAAGGGAGCCTCAAGGATCCCGAAGCGGTGGCAACCGACGCAAGCGGGAACATATGGGTTGCCGACTCGGGCCATGACCGCGTGCTCGAGTTCAACGCAAAGCACGAATACCTCAGGCAGGTCGGCTCAGAAGGCACGGGCAAATACCAGTTCCGTGGGATCCGCGGCATCGCGGTCAATGAACAAGGCGATGTGTACGTCTCTGACTACGGAAACGACCGCGTACAGGAGTTCTCCCCGACCGGGCTGTTCATGATGCAGTTCGGCACCGCTGGCACCGGAGCGGGCCAGCTCATCGAGCCGACCGGCATCGCAGTCGATTCAAGCGGCGATGTCTGGGTGCTTAACACCTACGGCGTGCAGGTGCAGGAGTTCTCAGCGGAAGGGGAATACATGTACGGGTTCGGCTCTTTGGGAACCGGCAACGGGCAGTTCCTCGGCGCCGTCGGGATCGCCATCTCCGGCGGGAACCTGTATGTCTCTGAATGGATAAACCAGAGGGTGCAGGAGCTCTCGACCACGGGCGACTTCCTTGCGAGCTTCGATGAAAAGGGCCAAGGCAGCGGCAAATCGTTCTTGCCGTGGGGCATCGCCGCAGACCCGGTCAACGGCAACCTCGATGTCACAGAAGTCGGCAACGACCGCGTGCAGGAATTCAGCTCCGCCGGCAACTACATTGCCGCCGTCGGCTCTTCCGGCTCAGGCGCCGGGCAGCTCTCGGACCCGAGGGGGGTAACCGTGAACTCCAAGCGCGGCGTGTTGATCGCCGACTCGGGCAACAAGCGGATCGAGGAATGGACGGCGGCGAAAACCGTCGGTGAACCACCCACCTACGCCACGAGCTTCAGCGCCCCCGACGACATCGAAGGGGGCCTTGCGGAACCCGACGCCGTCGCGATCGACCCAAGCGGGGACATATGGGTTGCCGACTCGAGCCACGACCGCGTGCTCGAGTACAACGCAAAACACGAATACCTCAGGGAGCTCGGCTCCGAAGGCACGGGCCAAGGCCAGTTCCGGGGGATCCGCGGCATCGCGGTCAACAGAAAGGGCGACGTGTATGTCTCCGACTACGGAAACAACCGCGTGCAGGAGTTCTCATCGGAAGGGCAGTTCATCATGAAGTTCGGCACCGCGGGCGCCGGAAAAGGCCAGTTCATCGAGCCGACCGGCATCGCGATCGACTCCGCGGAAGACGTGTGGGTGCTGAACACCTACGGCGTGCCGG
>Ga0302326_10014072_pt1 | contig 16957 bp, 14 predicted proteins | sample Palsa_T0_3_FD_202264 | JGI IMG/M metagenome (GOLD analysis project Ga0302326, IMG submission 202264) | Peat permafrost microbial communities from Stordalen Mire near Abisko, Sweden - Palsa_T0_3 | ecosystem: Environmental > Terrestrial > Soil > Palsa > Peat permafrost | place: Sweden: Abisko...
GGACTTGTCACAATGAGATGTGATGGCATGGACAGGAATCGTGATGAAAGCGTGATAATCAGAGCGTAGATTCGTTGATCGATTGGCCAGCCCTTTTCAGGCAGAGAGGCTTTAGAAGAAGATCTTAAGGTCGGGTCTGCCGGATGCACCAGACATGTTTGCTAACAGACAGTTCATCGGGCTCCTCCGCGACAGAGCCAATGCGCCGTCCAAAGCGAAATACGATATTTGTCGGCGAGCGCCCTGAAACAGCCGCCTCCTAAAAGCAAACTCCCTGTGGCCAACGAAATCGCGTCTGTTGGGGAAAATTCCGCGCGATATCAAGTCCGATCAAGTCGCCAAGCTACTGCTCTTGGCCATCCAGATCATTCTTTTACTGTGAAACTCTTAGTGCTCGTGGCAGTCCCTGCCGGAGTCGTGATGGTGATTTGCCCTGTTTCAGCGCCCGCTGGCACCGTTGCTATCACCTTTTTGTCGGAGTCCACGGTGTAATCAGTGGCCGACACGCCACCAAAGGCGACCTCCTCAGTCTGCGAAAGGCCGACGCCTGTGATGGTCACTGCGGTTCCCACCGGGCCGCTTGTGGGGGTGAAGCTCTTGATCTGCGGCGCCACGATCACGTAGAAGATCAAATTGCTTTTCAGCGTGCCGTTGGGTGTAACGACCGTCACGGTGCCGGTGGTTGCACCAGTCGGCACGGTGGCCGTGATCTCGGTGCTGGAGATAATGGTGAACGCTGCCGCTATGCCGTTAAAGAGGACCTGGGTCGCGCCCGTCAGATCGTTTCCCATGACAATGATGGTCGATCCCACTTTGGCCGAAGTGGGGAGCGTCTGCACAAACGGGCCCAGTCCTGAGGACAAACTGAATATTGTTCCCAGGCCGTTTGTCCCACCGTAGTAGGTCATCCCGTAAAAGTTGCCGTTGGTGTGTTGAACCAGTCCCTCTTGGGGCTGACTGCCGTCAGTGCATCCCGACTGCGTGCAGAAGTTGTAGAGAGTATCGAGCTTTCCTGCAGTGGTGATTTTGAAGATCGTCCCGCAACCACCGTTACAGGAGGTTTCGTTGGTTCCGCCCGAAAAAGTTGTCCCGTAAAGGTCCCCGTCGGTGCCTTGGATCAGCCCCCCGATCGGGGTTGCGCCATCGGTGCAATCTGGTTTAGCACAGAAGCTATAGAGCGTGGTGAGCTTGCCCGCAGGCGTGATTTCAAAGACCGTACCTTGAGAGTTGTCTCCTTTGCCGCCGCCCTGTGTCGTCCCGTAGAAGTTCCCATTGGTGGCCTGAATCAGCGCGCCGGTTGGCCCAGCCCCGTGCGCAGGTTGGAAGGTGTAGACCGTGACGATATTGCCAAAGTAATCGGCTTCATAGACCGATCCGGTGCCGCTATTTATTTCGTAAGTCACCCCGAAAAGGTCTGCGATCGGGCCCGGGCCCTCTACCAGTCGGGCGTTGGGATAGTCGCCGTTCGCACCATCGAAGCTACCCAGCGGTCTGAACGCGCCCCCGGTTTCAATCTCAAAAGTCGTACCTACGCCGCTCGTCCCGCCATAGGAGGTGGTACCGTAGAGCGCCCCGTTGCTGGCTTGAATCAGCCCAACCTCCGGCTCGGCGCCGTCGGTGGAGTCGAAGGTATGCAGCGTGGTGAGACTGCCTCCGGGAGTGATTTGATAGACCGTGCCGCAACCAATGGCACAGGCGGCTGGGTAGGCGCCGCCGTTCATAGTGGTCCCGTAAAAATTTCCGTCGGTGGCCAGCACCAGCCCCGCATTAGGCTGCGCTCCGTCTGTGCACGGCAAACCGTGAATACAAAAATTGTAAAGCGGGGTGAAAGCACCCCCGGTGGTAATCTTGAAAACCGTCCCCCCGTTGCCGGTACCCGAGTATGCCGTCCCGTACAGCTGCCCGTCAGTGCCCTGAACAAGATAGACGTAATGGGGGTGCGCGCCGTTGGTTCCGTTAAAACTCAACAAAGGGTTGTAGGTCTGTGCGGGCGAGATCGTTGCCGTGGCGGCACAGAACACAGAGACGATGCAGGCCATTTTCGAGAGGCGGAACAGCCCGTCAGGTGAGGTCATCGCGACCAGGGTTCCCCGTAATCTTCTGAGAATAGAACTTTTCATTTTCGTCTCCATGAATCTCTACATTTCACTGACCGATGTATTCCGGGGAGTATTGCGCCTGAATCTCCCTAAACTGGGCCGGAACGCGCGACACTCGGGTATGGTTAGTTAACCGAGTTTCCGCCGGAAGACAAATCAAAAAAAGTAAATTCTTGTAAAAAGCAGCTTTATCTTCAATATGGCGCGGGACTTCTACGAGTTCGGGCCCCTTCGTTCCTACGCGAAAAAACCGGAATTCGAATCTACGCCATGCCGGTCGCGTCCTGCAACCGAACCAACTTCTAAATCTTGGGGTCGCGAAGGAAAGAGAAAGCACGCTGAGAAAAAGGACAGCCAATAGGGCTTAGCGAACGAGATGAGCGGGGCTTTTTATCGAGGCCCCGATTCTTGCAAGTACTTGCGGTGATAAAAACCTGATAGTTCCATGCCCATAACGAGGCAAATTGGATCAGGACTTGTCAGAACGCAGGTCTGGGAAGTCATTGAAGATTAATTAGAATACCAAACCTTCAGAACGGGTGGGAACACGCTGTGTGATCTTCAAAACCGGCGGGCGGCATTTTCGGATGTTGCCGGTGTCACACACGCTTCCGCCAGTTTTCAACAACTTACGGACTACGAAATCACTCGAAAATCAGTTCGCCAGGCCATGCGAACAACCTTCGAGTGAGCTCGCTCCATTTCATCCGTCACCACGTCGCCCGTATACGTTGATGGCGGTGCGGAGGTCCCCATCACTCTGCCAGGTTGTGAAACGGCACTTGCTGCGCTCGGTTTTCGTCTCCGCCAGGCCAGTAGTAACCGTCATTGGGATTGTTACGTGATGAAAACGATCCCAGATGCAGCAAAAGAACACTGATCGCGACACAGGTTGCGACAAAAGGGACTGCATTTGCATCCCCTTCTTTTCCGGTTAGCGACCCGCGATTTGGTGGCGTCGTGGCCCTACGGCTGTACCAGGCGCCCCACGAACCCGAACAGACCGTCGCTTGAAGATCCGTCCAGTTTGGGAGGGCAATTGGGATTCCCCTTCACGGGCAAACCATTGGGGCACTCCTGGAAGAAACCGACCCAAGGCGTACCGTCAGACGCGATCGTCATTCCATAGTAATCGACATGGCCGCCGCCTCCGGGACCGGCGAACTCCGCCTCGGCATCGGAACCAATTGGGAAGGGTTTTCCAGGGATGGGCACCGCCGTCGGTGTCATGCCGTACCAAGTTGGCTGGCTCGGATCGTTCAGTGTAGCGCTCCAAAACAAAGGTTCTTCAGCTAATGCGTTGAAACTCTCAGTGACGTACGTGCTCCATGTCTCGTTGACGTAAGCCGGACAGCCTAACGACGGCTGTTCGAAGGTATAGACTGACGGCGGAGTTCCCGATGCGCCGGTTACGCAGGTGGCCGGAAATGGCTTGCCGGGCGAGTTCTTGCTGCCGTAGTAGGTTACAGCAACCTGGCCGGTTGCACCGACAACCAGACCCGGTTCAGCAGCCTCGTTTACGCCGGGCGCGCCGATCATCAGCGGGGTGCTCCAGCTCATTCCGCTGTCGCGGGAGATTGCCAAGTAGGGGAGCCGATCGGCATCATCGGTCCAAGCCGTATACAGATTTCCCTGCTTGTCCATGCCAAGGCCCAGTTCGCCCCAGCCAATGGTTTCCGTATTGCTTACCAAGGACAGCTCGAACGTTTCACCCTCGTCGTGACTGATCGCTACGTACGGATGCTCGCACGGAGTGAACGGCACATAAATTGTACCGTCTCTGCCAACCACTCCGTTCAGGCCGTAAGCGCCAACGGGCTGGTGCCCGGGGAACTTGCAATTAGGAGGATATGTGAGACGATTTGCCGGACCCCACGTTAAACCGCCATCCAGGGACCTGCTGATATGAGCCCCGCAGAAATGTTCCGAGCCACAAGTGCCTCCGCCTGCCACCACGAGATAAACGACGTTGGGGTAGCCTGCCATCAGTTTCTTCATGGCAGCCGGTGGCGGCCCGGTAAAAATCTGCGGGTGGTCGAAGTCCATTGGGATCGGAGAAGCTGTGCTCCAGGTCTGGCCGTCGTCATCACTCAGTGTCATGACATACGCGTTGAAGTTGCTCCAGAAAATCCGTCCAGTGTCTCTGTCAACCCACAGGTTACTGTCGATAGCCATGGTACGCGCGGGCGTGTTCGTTGGATTGATGAAATCCCAACTTGAACCTTGGTTGGTCGAGCGGAGGAGTCCGATTGGCAAGCCGGTCTTCTCGGTCGCCATAGCGGGCTGGAACAGGACGGTTCCTTGGTTGGTAATGGCAATGCTTATCTCTGCCGTGCGGTAGTGTGTCTTGGTAGCACACGGGATCGGAGGCGTTTCCCCTTTGGGGGCTTGTACGCTAACCCCACCGGCGTGATGAGCAATGGCTGGCCGATCAGTCGAACATCCGGGGCCCGAGTCAGCTGCGTCGTGTTTCTTGTCCTCAGCTACTGCGGCAGGAGAGGCTACCAGTGTGGCAATTGCGAGCACCATCGCCGCAGTGGCGGTTACGGTTTCCCAACATGGTCGGAATCTTTTCGATGTAGGCCTCTGGTCGCCATGCATTTTCATTCTCTCCACTCCGTTGCCTCGTCTCAGTTGCTTTCATGACCGGTGGGCTATACCCAGCCCATGACCGTTCACTCGGACGCTCATTTTTATCCGGACAACAATCGCGCCGTCTTGCGAGTTCTTGCAACGTTGCAATTTCCGCAATGCCGCTCAAAACGATTTTGCCGCGCGAACAGTTCTTGAGACCCTCGGCGCGGATGACATTATCATTCGGGTTGAGGCTGCCGACCCGCAGAGCAAAGTGTTCGGCAAATGTCACCCTCTCGCCAAGCAGGCTCACAAAAGCAGGACAATGCAGGGCTCACTTATTGACAGACTCTGCTGCCGCGCCTAAACTACCGGCGATAGTTGTCAATCGAGGCGGGAACCCGGATGGCTCCTCGTACGGCGATTGAGTGGGTCGGCATCGCGACGAGACGGCGCATGAAGCTGCGTCCAGCAGCAGTTCAACGATCGAGTGGTGATCTCTGGAGGGGCATCCGACTGGAGCACCGACTCGATGTACCGGGCGAAGTGTGTGAAGGGTATTTGCTCCGGCACGTCATCGCCCTACATCTGAGTTCTCAAATTTCACAGGAGCTGTACTGGTCCGGACGAGGCTGGAAACAGCAGCGTGTGCCAACCCGGAGCATACGGATCTTCCCAGCGCGGGTGCCGTACGCCGCCCGTTGGAAGGGCTCAGCGGAGGTCCTCCTGCTGGAGGTCGCGCCAGAATTCGTGGCGGCGGTCGCGAACAGAGGGACGCCGTCCGACCGCCTCGAACTTCGTCCCTTCGTTGTGGCGGAAGACCGCTTCCTGGCCCAAACGGTGCTCGCTCTCCAAGACGACCTCCGAGCCGGAAGTCCCGCTGGTCGGCTCTACGGAGAGAGCCTTGGGGTGGCGCTTGCCGCCCACCTGGTCCGTAAGTATACGGATGTCACGCCGAATTTACACAAAGGTGCGGAGCTTTCGAGTGCGAGTACATTGGGGATAATCTTGAGATCAACCTGTCTCTCCAGGATCTTGCAGATCTCGTGCAAACGAACGTATATCGCTTCGTCCATTCATTCAAGAAGCACATGGGACTCCCGCCGCATCAATACATCCTTCGCGAGCGCATCGAGCGAGCGAAGTCGCTCCTCGCTGATCCCGCGTTACCGCTGACGGAGGTTGCGCTGAAGTGCGGCTTCGCGGACCAGAGCCATCTCACAAACGCGTTCCACCGCATCACGAACCTTTCGCCGCTCGCGTATAGGAGGGCAGTAGCCTGAACCCGCGGCGCCTCAAGTCCTAAACCTAGATCGCGAGGCAGCCAAACATGGGCGGGTCCGGGCGACGGCGAAGCGACCGCGTCGAGCACGAATTCATGCGGGACAGGCTTGCGCTGCTTAACCGTGAAAAGGACTTCGTCCTGCGGGAGGAAGACCGTGTTGCGATGCGGTTTCATCGGACATGTTCCGGGAGTGCGAACTTGGGACCTGATTTCGCGCTTTCCGCCACTTTGCCAGCGCGCTTTCTGAGCCGCAACGATCCAACAAACTGGGATGATCCTTGAATCCCTCACGCGCCGTCGTTCAGGGGCCGGCAGCGAAGACTATACAGGTTTGTCTCGGTGCGCCGTGTCACTATTGACAATCTAGATTTTGGCTTCAAGCGCGTAATCGTGGGCTTCGGCGTTCTTGCGAACCACAGCCAAAACTGATTTCGAAAATGATTTCTTTGCTCATCAAAGACTTACCGCTTGAGATTGCCAACTGTTGCTCGGTTAAGCACTTTGTTTGCTGTTTCGGGCGGATTCGGCTCACACACGCTTCCGCCACTTTGTTCTCAATGATTTACGCAAAATGTGGAGCGCATCACAGTGAGAATTGCGCGCTGCATCCGCCTTGCAGTGATAGAAAAGTAATAAATGCGAAACCGACCTCCTGTTGGTGCAATTCCCGGATTCTGCTTGGGATAGAGCTTCCGACGCGCTGGCTGCAGGTTCAGGGCTACAAGCCCGCTCTTTTGTCGGCTGCTCCAGTGAAATCGGGATTATCAATGGCCATTCTCTCCGAGACCCGTTCAGACGTACAATTGCCCGCAATGAATACCCGGCTTCAAGCGGTGGTGGATATTCTGTGCTGGGTCTTGATCGCACTCCTTGTAGCTGCGACGATGCGCTGGATCGTCTGGGGGAGCCATCAGCCTAGACCCCACACGATCTGGGGCGAACCGTCAGAAAAGCCGTTGAACTAAAAGGGGTAGCGCTCGTTTTTTACGCGACGATGAGCGTTCTCGGGGGACGCGTTGAACCTGGCCTGCACCGTTCTACACTAGCTTACCCTTGTGCTCGTCGGGTCAGTACGGCATCGCGAGAATGGGCGAGCGCTTTTGCCCGCTCACCGGTCGCAAGGAAAATGGCTTCTTGTTGCTCAGCGGCCCACCAGCCTCTGCAGTTCTTCGGGGTAACGCGCACCTTGCACCGGGATCTTTGAGGCTGTGGTTTCCAACTGCCGGAGATCTTCGTGCGTAAGTACGGCGGCAACCGCTCCGATGTTTTCCTCGAGGCGGTGCAACTTGGTCGTGCCCGGGATCGGAACGATCCAAGGCTTCTGCACAAGTAGCCAAGCGAGTGCAATCTGCGCGGGCGTCGCCTTTTTCTGTTGTGCAAATTTCCCCAGGAGGTCCACCAAAGCCTGGTTCGCTTTTCGGTTCTCCGGCGTGAAGCGAGGCACGATGTTGCGGAAATCGTTCTTGTCGAACTTCGTGTCCTCGTTGATCTTGCCGGTAAGGAAGCCTTTGCCAAGAGGGCTGAATGGAACGAATCCGATCCCGAGCTCCTCGATCGCCGGCAAGACTTCCGCTTCAGGTTCTCTCCACCACAGTGAGTATTCGCTCTGGAGCGCAGTAACAGGCTGGATTTTGTGTGCGCGACGGATTGTTTGCACGCCAGCTTCAGAGAGGCCGAAGTGCTTTACCTTGCCTTGCTGAATCAATTCCTTCACCGCTCCCGCAACGTCTTCAATCGGCACGTTTGGGTCCACGCGGTGCTGATAGAACAAATCAATGACATCGGTCTTCAGGCGCTTGAGCGAGGACTCGACGACTTCCTTGATGTGCTCCGGCCGACTGTCCAGCCCGACCTGTTTGCCAGTGTTCGGATCAATTTTGAACCCGAACTTGGTGGCGATCACCACTTGTTCACGGAAGGGAGCGAGCGATTCCCCCACGAGTTCTTCGTTTGTGAACGGGCCGTAGACTTCGGCCGTATCGAAGAATGTGATGCCGCGTTCGACTGCCGCTCGAATGAGCGAGATCCCTTCCTTCTTGTCCACGGCGGGCCCCAAGCCGAAACTGAGTCCCATACAGCCGAGGCCGATGGCCGATACTTCCAAATTGCTTTTTCCAAGCTTGCGTTTTTTCATTCCTTCTCCTTACCAATCAAATTGGGGCCGAGGTTACGATGCTGCCTGCGCACGCTGCATTTCGCGCCAGCGAGCAGGTGGAATACCTTCCCAGGTACGGAAAGCCCGCACGAACGAGTTTCCGTCCTCATAGCCGAGAAGGTAAGCAGCTTCATTCAGTTCGAGAACGGAGTTGTTGAGATAGTGGCGAGCAAGCTGGTGACGAGCCTCGTCTAACACGCGCTGGAAGCCTGACCCTTCTTCTCGCAAACGCCGCTGAAGAGTGCGGGAACTAACGTGCAGCGCATCGGCGATGTTCTCGATGCTCGGACGCCGGCCGGTGAGCTTTTGCTGAATCGCAATCCGAACGCGCTCGATGAAGTTCTCGTCCGCATTTTCCTGCTTCAACTCTTCCTCGAGCTGCGGCGCAAGCATCGCTAAAAGCTCGGCATTGCGGGTGACGAATGGCCGCTCTGCGTCGGCGGCGCGAAACACGATCGCGTTGCGAGGGGCTCCGCAGAGGACGGAGCAGCCAAAATGGCGTTCCATGGCCTTTACGTGCGGCCGAGTTTGTACGAGTTTCACCCGCAGTGGAGACAGGCGCATGCCTGTGCCTAGGCGAGCGATCGAGAGCACCCAAGCAAAGCAGCAGTCGATGAGAACCCTTGGTTCAGATTCTTCAGCGAGAAGCCAGCGGAACTGGATGCTCCACTCTTCGTCGTTTTTTTCCTGCAGGATCTGTTCTGGGCAGGTGAGCTGTTTGTACCGAGACATCTGGTCGATGGCCGAGCCGAAATTCTCCGAAGAAAGAGCGGCGAGCCCGATTGGGTGGAATCGTTCGGTCCTACTCTCTGTACCGAGCAGCAGACCAATCGTGGGATTGGTGCTGACTTCGCTCACGGACCGCCAGAGGGCAAAGAGTTCCTTCGTGTTGAGGAGCGCGCACGGTTGATCACGGAATCCCTGGGGAAGCCCGGCGCGGAGGAGGACGGCAGAAGCCGGGACTCCCAGTTCTTCCAACTTGGTGAAAATGCTGCCCGAGACGCGGAAGTGCTTATTCATAAGCTTTACTCAGATTTGAGAGAAGCCATATCGATCGAGAAGCGGTACTTCACATCCGACTTGAGCAGTCTCTCGTACGCTTCGTTGACCTTCTGGATCGGGATGACTTCGACGTCGGCGGTGATGTTGTGCCGCCCGCAGAAATCAAGCATCTCCTGGGTTTCGGCAATACCTCCAATGGGTGAACCGGAGAGGCTGCGGCGACCCATAATCAGGCCGAACGCGGAAACCGCGAGCGGCTTCTCGGGCGCACCGACCAGGGTGATGTTGCCGTCGCGGCGTAACAGATGGATGTAAGCGTTAATGTCGTGGCCGGCGGAGACAGCGTCGAGAATGAAGTCCAAGCTGCCGGCATGCTTCTGCATCTCATCCGCATTCTTTGAAATGACGACCTCGTCCGCACCGAGGCGGAGAGCGTCATCCTTCTTATTTGGAGACGTCGTGAAAACTACAACGTGGGCTCCGAGGGCATGGGCAATCTTAACCCCCATGTGACCGAGTCCGCCGAGTCCGACCACGCCAACCTTTTTGCCCTCAGTGACGCCCCAATGGCGCATCGGCGAGTATGTCGTGATTCCGGCGCAGAGCAAAGGAGCCGCTCCGGCGAGATTGAGGTTCGAGGGTACGCGCAGAACAAACCTCTGGTCGACGACGATGCTGTCGGAATAGCCGCCATAAGTGACGCCCCCCAGATGCTTGTCGGGGAAGTTGTAAGTTAAGGTGAAATTTGGACAGAACTGCTCAAGGCCGGCCTGACACTCGGGGCAGGTTCGGTCGGAATCGACCATGCAGCCCACCGCGGCAAGATCGCCGGGCTTCAACTTGGAGACTGCGGAGCCGACCTTCAGGACGCGGCCGACGATCTCGTGACCCGGTACGCAAGGGTAGACGGTGGGCATCACATCCTTCCACTCATTCCTGACTTGGTGGAGATCCGAGTGACAGATGCCGCAGAAAAGGATTTCGATCTGTACGTCCCGTTCGGTTGGATCGCGCCGCGCGATCGTATTGGAAGAGAGCGGCGACGTCGCACTGGCAGCGGAATAGGCTTTCGCGTTGTACATGCAGTTGATTTTAGATGCTCGGGGTACGCTCCGATATGCAAAACACGCCAATGTGCATGCAAATTACGCCAGCGTGCACCGAACCAGGCGGATGATCGGTGTGGAATCGGCTTATGCTCAGGCGAGCAAGTCTACGAAGTACGATCTCGACGTCCCGGCGCCGAATTGCTCCCGGCAATTCAGAGCAGCACGATGTGCCCTGCGCGTACTTGATGGATTGCTAGCTCTGCGCCGAAAAAAATACCACTCCTGACAATCTCGCAAGGAAAGACTTGGTGGTACCAGATGTGAATCAGTCCTTCGAATCAGTCCTTCGAAGATACCCGCGAACCAGAGCGAGCAACCTCAGCGTCAAGCGTTCACGGTTGCGGGCGTCAACTCGATCGTTGCGCCGATTCCGGCGACCCTATGATAGGAACGCAGTCGGTCTTCATGCTCAAAAGTGTCAGTCACCACGATGACCTCGTCGGCCCCCGTATCACCCACCAACTTCCGTAGCCCCGCGGTCACAGTCGTATCCGATCCCACAATCGCCGCGCGCGTCTTGTTCTCCACGGCCGCCCGCTCATAATCCTGCCATAGCGGCTCCATAGAATCGACTGGGGGCAAAAGCTCGACTGGCTGGTTTCGAATGAGTCGCAGAAAGCGCTGCTGTGAGGTCGTAAATAATCGCCGGGCCGCCGCGTCGGTCTCTGCCGCAATCACTTGCACCGCCACCATCAGGTACGGCTTCCGCAACGCCTTGCTTGGCCGGAAGTGTTCGCGATAGAGCTTCACCGCTGCATACAAATAATCGGGAGCAAAGTGCGCCGCGAACGCAAACGGGAGCCCCCGCATTCCTGCCAGTTGCGCGCTGAAGCCGCTCGACCCGAGCAATGTAATCGGCACGTTGCTGCCCTGTCCGGGAATCGCGCGTACCACTTGACCCGGCTGCTCCGGCCCCAGGTAGGTTTGCAACTCATCAAGAAGCGCCGGGAAATCCTCGCCGCTCTGCTGCAAATCTCTTCGCAGGGCTCGCATGGTTTGAAAATCGCCGCCCGGAGCACGTCCTAGCCCCAGATCGATTCGTCCCGGATACAGAGCCTCCAGCGTCCCAAACTGTTCCGCCACCACAAGCGGCGCATGGTTTGGAAGCATCACTCCGCCGCTGCCCACCCGGATCGTCTTCGTCGCCCCGGCCACATGTCCAATCAGCACCGGCGTGGCTGAGCAGGCCAGCCCCAAAATGGAATGATGTTCTGCAAGCCAGTAGCGCTGGTATCCCCACTGCTCGACGTGGCGCGCCAAGTCTACTGATCGGGCAATGGCGCTGCCCGCGGGTTCCCCGGTTCGCATGCCGACAAGATCCAATACTGAAACGGCTAGTTCATACCCCATGGAAAATTAGATGATCCCGCCTGGAAAGCGATGCCAACCTGACGCGATAAAGAGGCAGGTCAGATAGGCGACGACGATGCCCGGAATTCAGAAGTGATTCCAGAAATTAGTTCATTGCTTTCCGTGCACTTAGAAGGACCAAGGCTTGCCAGCCGTGCCTCCCCGGACGAGGCGATCGCGCGGCTCAGCCAAAATTGCATTGACTTCATCGAGCTTGCCGCACTCAGTAGGTTGTGGAAGAAACAGCCGTCAATTGCGCTCTTCAGTGCAGCAGGTCGAACAAAAAGTCTTGAACTCGCTTTCCCAACGCCTTTATGGTAGCCTTCCAAGCGATTTCATCAGAGCGCGAAATCTGACAACGGAGTGGAGGATCGAGATGGCAGCACGCGTCGAAGCAATCACCAGGGGTCCGGTGGTCAAACACCAGGCATGGAAGAATCTCACGACTCACCATAAGAAGGTCCGGGAGTTACATCTGCGACAGCTCTTTGCCAAGGATCCCAAGCGCGGCACAAATATGACTGCCGAGGCTCTCGGCCTTTTTCTCGACTACTCGAAGAATCGCATCACGAATGAAACACTCCAGTTGCTGATTCGATTGGCCGAGGAATGTCGCCTGAAAGAACGAATCTCGGCCATGTTTCGCGGGGAGAAAATCAACCTCACGGAGAATCGGGCAGTTTTACATGTAGCGCTGCGAGCGCCAAAAGGCGCCTCGATCGTGGTCGATGGCGAGAATGTGGTGCCCAAAGTCCACGCGGTGCTCGACCAGATGGCGGGTTTCGCCAATCGGGTGCGAAGCGGCGAGTGGAAGGGACACACCGGCAAGCGCATTCGTAACGTGATCAACGTCGGCATCGGTGGTTCCGACCTGGGGCCGGTTATGGCTTACGAGGCTCTCAAGTATTACAGCGATCGCAACCTGACGTTTCGTTTTGTCTCGAACGTCGACAGCACCGATTTTGCGGAGGCTGTCCAGGATCTTGATCCGACGGAAACGCTCTTTATCATTTCTTCGAAAACATTTACGACGTTGGAGACGATGACGAACGCCCAAACGGCTCGGCAATGGTCCCTGGCGGGGTTGGGTGGCGACGAGAAGTCGATTGCGAAACACTTTGTTGCCGTTTCGACGAACGCGGCGGCGGTTTCTAAGTTTGGCATCGACACCGCCAACATGTTCGAGTTCTGGGACTGGGTCGGCGGGCGCTATTCGATGTGCTCGGCGATTGGCCTTTCGACCATGGTCGCAATTGGCCCGGAGAATTATCACGCGATGCTTGGTGGTTTCCACAAGATGGACGAGCACTTCCGCACCACTCCCTTCAAACAAAACTTGCCGGTGCTCCTGGGTCTTCTGGCGGTCTGGTACAACGATTTCTTTGGGGCGCAGACCGTCGCGGTCCTGCCCTACGAGCAATACCTCAAACGGTTTCCCGCCTATCTCCAGCAGTTGACGATGGAGAGCAACGGTAAGCATGTGACGATCGATGGGAAGAAGGTGGCTCACGATACCGGTCCAATCTACTGGGGCGAACCGGGAACCAACGGTCAGCATTCTTTCTATCAATTGATCCATCAGGGGACCAGGCTCATCCCCTGCGACTTCATCGCTTTTTCGAAGACGCTCAACCCGCTGGGCCGACACCACGACATCCTGATTGCAAACGTCTTCGCGCAGGCCGAGGCGCTGGCATTCGGCAAAACTCCAGAGCAAGTCAAGGCCGAAGGCACCCCAGACTGGCTCGTTCCTCACAAGGTATTCGAGGGCAACCGTCCATCGAATACGATTCTGGCGGACAAGTTAACCCCGGAAACGCTCGGCAAACTGGTGGCCCTATATGAGCACTCCACGTTCACCCAGGGCGCAGTCTGGAACATCGATTCCTTTGACCAATGGGGCGTCGAGTTGGGTAAGGCTTTGGCACAGGCCATCATTCCTGAGCTCGAGAGCAAAGCGAAACCGAAGCTTGCGCACGACAGTTCCACTAACAACGTGATCGGTTACTACCGGAAATCCAAGGAGACCGCGTGACCACTCTCGGTTGCCTCGGGCCGAAATCTCCACCCGGACGGAGGTTCGGCCAGGACCGAACTGGCCTTTCGCGAGACGGCGCGCGGTTCGCCGCCATCGGCTTTTGCGGCGCACCCTAGACCCAAATCTGTCTCTGATCTTTCTGAAACGGCCGACGTCCCGTGCGGCGTGATCTTTTGTCTGCTGTTTCGGGGCGGATTCGACTCACACACGCTTCCGCCAGTTTTCACTAGGTTAAGTCGCCGCGGGTTCCGTTCTTGTTTGCCCCCCATCTCGCCGGAACCCGACTCGGTCATCGCGAACCGCGACACTTTCCCGGCAGCTTGGCTCGTCATCGCTGGAACGAAACCACTCCATATCACGTACATCAATGCAGGACGCGGTCCGCGCTTTCATTTTTGACTAGGCCGCGTCGAACCCTCAGATGTCATTTCGCGATCTGATCCAGGACGTGTTCCGAACCCTATGGGCGCACCGAGTGCGGACATTGCTAACCATGTTCGGAATCGCCTGGGGAGTGGTCTCGATCGTCTTGATGGTGGCCGCCGGCGAAGGCCTTCGCGTCGGACAGGCGAAACAAGCGGAGACTCTGGGCCGCGACTTGATGATCGTCTTCCACGGCCGGACCAGCTTGCAGGCGGGTGGTGCGCGGGCAGGCCGTTTGGTCCATTGGGTCGATTCCGATATTCCGCGTCTTCAGGAAGAGGCGCCCGATTGTCAGTACGCGATTCCGGAACTTGAACAGGGCACTGTGCGTTCGCACACCGCTTACAACGCGGCCGCGTTCACTGTCACCGGCTCGACACCGGAGTTTGCCGAGATTCGCAGTCTCGGCGTCGGCGAGGGTCGTTTCTACGATCAGAACGACATCGCCGAAAGCCGTCGGGTCGCCTTCCTTGGCTCCGACGCGAAAAAGCAGTTGTTCGGCGGCCGTCCGGCCCTCGGGCAGCTCGTCTACCTCAACGAAATTCCTTTTACCGTGATTGGCGTGATGTCGTCCAAGAAACAGGACTCCAGTTACGACGGGTGGGACGTCAACAAGATCTTCATCCCTTTCCCATCGATGCGGCAGGACTTTCCTGACAAGCCGCCGGCTACGTCCGAAACTTTCGACCAGTTGCTGGTCGTTCCTCGTTCTGTTGAACATCACGAAGCCTGCAAAGCAGAGATCCGACGAGTATTGGGAAGGCTGCACGACTTCGATCCCAGTGACAAGGAAGCATGCCCCATCTGGGACACGATCCAGGAAGCAAAAGCCTTTCGCACCATGACGGATGGCATGAAGTATTTTCTGGGCGCGGTCGGTCTCGTCACCTTGTTCCTCGGTGGTCTTGGGGTCATGAATGTGATGCTGGTGGCGGTGCAAGAGCGCACGCGCGAGATTGGAGTCCGCAAGGCGATGGGAGCTAATGCGAATAGCATCCTGCGACAGTTCTTTGTGGAGGCACTGATCGTTGCTCTGATCAGCGGGGGGATCGGTCTGTTAATCGCGTTCGGCCTGTGCGCGTTGGTGGATTTGCTGCCGATGCCGGACTTTTTTGCCGGCCTGTTGCCGACCTGGCAGACCGGAACGTTGGCTTTGACTGTTCTTGGAGCGATCGCCATCTTGTCGGCTTTGTATCCGGCTCGCCGCGCCGCCGCCATTGATCCCATCGAGGCCCTGCGCCACGAGGCAGGCGGCTAGGGTGGGAATGATCTATCAGATCCTGAACGAGGCCTGGACGGCACTGCGGCGCAATCGCACTCGCAGCGCTCTTACCATGCTCGGCATCGTTTGGGGAATCGCAACCGTCACGCTGTTGATCGCATATGGCGCCAGCTTCCGCGAAATCCTGGTAAGCGGCTTCGATGCTTTCGGCAAAGGAGCAGTCATCTGCTGGCCGCAACAGACTAGCGAACAACCCGGCGGCCAACGGGCGGGGAAGAAAATCGTCCTCGAGCAAGCCGATCTGGACATGATCAATGAGACCGCGAACTATGTGCGCTATGCCTGCCTGGAGACGGTGCGCCGTCCGGGCATCGCGTACGGGGATCGCATGGTTGGCACCGCGCCCGTCCGCGGCGTTTGCCCGGAATACGGCGAGATGCGCAACGAACAGCCGTCGGAGGGGCGCTGGATCAACTCGCTCGACGAACTCGAGCGGCGGCGCGTTGTGTTCCTGGGAGCGCGTGTGCGCGAGCAATTGTTCGGCGGGCGCTCGGCCGTGGGCGAAACGGTGGTGATTGGCGGAGTACGGTTCACCGTGATTGGCACGATGGATCGGAAGATCCAGTTGAGCAACTACTTCTCGAGCGACGACGAGTCGACGTGGATTCCCTATTCCGCGGCGAATGATCTTTGGAACGCGAAATACGCCAGCGTGCTGGTCTTCGAACCCATCGCTCCGCAGTACGAAGCGCGCGCCGAGGCCCAGGTTCTGGCAGCCATCGCCTCCCGCCAGCAATTCTCGCCCACCGACAAGAAAGCGATCCAGATGTTCGGCCGCGAAGAGTTCCGGCCGGTGATCAACGGCATCACCATCGGTCTGCAGGTGCTGCTCATCTTTATCGGCGTTCTGACGCTCGGAATCGGCGGCGTCGGGGTCATGAACATCATGCTTGTCTCGGTCGATGAGCGGATTCGGGAAATCGGCTTGCGGCGCGCTCTCGGCGCTCGTAAGTGGCATATCAAGGCGCAGTTTCTGGCGGAGACGCTGCTCATCATGTTGCTTGGCGGCGCCATCGGAATTGTGGTGTCATACGTGGTCGCGATTCTAGTCGGAACCCTTCCTTTGATGGGCCCGCTGTTCGAAGACGACTCCGGCAAAGCCGACATTCACCTCAGAATCTCTTTGTTCACAGTCATGATTTCAACCCTGGTGTTGCTGTTCGTCGGTGTACTGAGCGCAGTCATTCCCGCCTCGCGTGCCGCGAACCTTGATCCCGTGGAGGCCCTGCGATACGAATGACCGCGGTGAGTTTGGGGAGCGACCGCGTGAACGGAACTGGCAGTTACTTGGAGAACTCCTGCAGCAGCCACATGAGCATGCAAACTCGCTCATGTGCACGCCGTCTGTGGTGGAATCTTTACCCGACAATTCGTAATTCGTGAAATCGCTGATTTCAACAGTTACCGCTTCGGATACCGCTATCATCAAAATGCAAAACTACTGGGCGGTTCGGCGGACAATGTCCTGGAGAATGTAGTTGTGTTCGGATTCGACGCCAACTCGTTCAAAATGGTACCAGGCCGGGTGCAAGTGCGAGAAGATAGTAGTTGTGCGAGTCAGCATAGTCACTTGCCCGTTCTGCTGAAGCCGATATTCAGCGCTCTCGAAGCCGAGCCAATGGCGACCAGGCATGTGCGTC
>Ga0302326_10014073_pt1 | contig 16956 bp, 9 predicted proteins | sample Palsa_T0_3_FD_202264 | JGI IMG/M metagenome (GOLD analysis project Ga0302326, IMG submission 202264) | Peat permafrost microbial communities from Stordalen Mire near Abisko, Sweden - Palsa_T0_3 | ecosystem: Environmental > Terrestrial > Soil > Palsa > Peat permafrost | place: Sweden: Abisko...
GCGCTTGCCGGTGCGCGGGTCGCGCGTGTGCACGCAAGGCAGCGTGATAAACGCGCCTCCATCTTGCGGCCAGCACTTCAAAATCGGAAAAGCATTCAGATCGAACTTGTCGCGGAGCACAACCTCTTTGCAGCGCGCGTCCTTCGCGCTCACCGTCTTGGGAAACGCGCTGGCCAGCGCGCCCAGTTGCGGCAGCATCTTGAGCTTGTCGATCAAGCCATCCGGCGCCTTCACATTCATCAGGCCCGTGATGCGGCCTGCGATCTCGTCCAGATTGTCGACGCCCAGCGCCATCGCCAAGCGCCGCTCGCTGCCAAACTGGTTGATGATGACCTTGTGGCCGGGATGGCCCTTGATGTTCTCAAACAGCAGCGCAGGGCCGCCGGGCGCATACGCCTGAGGTGCCCCACTCTTTCCGCGAGCGCCGATCTTGCTCACACGGTCGGTAATCTCCGTGATCTCAAGCTGCGGCGAAACCTCTTCGCGGATGCGTTTCAGCTCGCCGGCTTTTTCGAGAGTCTTGATCCAGTCGCGCAGATCGTCGTAGGCCAAAGGAGTGTGCTCCCACAGGGCGAATCGGATCGAATCGTGTCTCGCCCAACCCTCAAGCTTACAGGACCAGCAGCACCGGCTTGACGAGCTTGTGTTCGGGAACCGGGTCCACCGGATAGCCGAGGCGCTTCCACTCGTCGTAGCCGCCGCGCAGCGGGCGCACGCGGTCAATGCCCAGCTTGTGCAGGGTCATGGCGGTATGCGCGGCTGTCGCCTCGCTTGGGCAGGTGCAATAGAGCACGATGTCGCGGTCGCGGGGGATTTCCTTATTGCGCGCGGCCAGCTCGTCGGGCGAGAGGTGGAGCGCGCCCGGCAGCATGAATGGATCAGGCAGCAGCTCCAGCGGATGCCGCAGGTCGACAATGTAGACCGACTCGCCGGAATCCAGCTGGGCCTTCAGCTCCGCTGGCTCCAGGCGTGAGGAGACCAGCTTGCGAAGCACGATGCGCCGCCGCATCAGCCGGCCCGCAAAAAAGACCAGCACGGCCACCAGCAGCACCGCCGCGGAGAAGCGGCCAAACCAGTCGAGCATTGCCGGGTTGCGCTTGAGCAGGTCGCCGAAGAAGCGGCCCACGGTGAGCAGCGCACCCAGCCATGCGACCACGCCGATCAGGTCAAAAAGCAGAAACTGGACGAACGACATGCCGCTCTGGCCGGCAACCGGCGCAGCCAGCGTAGCCAGCCCGGGGATGAACTTGGCGGTCATCAGCGTGACGGCGCGGCGGCGGGAAAACGAGTCCTTGGTCTTGCGGACGCAGATGGTGGGCTCGAGTGAAAGCTTGCACAGGAGGCGCAGGACGTGGTGCCCATGCTTGCGGCCGACGAAGAACCACGTGCTGTCTGCCACCAGTGACCCGCCCATGGCGGCCACCAGCGCAATTGGGAAGCTGAGCTGGTGGGCCGCAGAGAGCGCGCCGGCGGTGAGCAGCACCGGCGCCGACGGGATCGGCAGTCCGAGCTGCTCCACCAGAACCCATGCGAAGAGGACAAGGTAGCCGTAGGTGAGAAGAATGTGTTCCGGAAGAGCCATCATGAGGGACCGTTTCGCGCGCTGAAGTGGGCCCCGGCTTGCGGCCGCGACGGCAGCAAGGACGGGGTGTCCCATTGTATCTGAAATATCGGATGAAGCAGGAGGGGATTCGATGCGACGGAGCGGGAATGCGGGAAGCGCAGTTCCGCTCTGTAACTGCGGGCTGCCAGAGCCAAACAAACTATTGTGGTGTTTTAAAGAGTGCGGTAGAGCTTGCCGTTTTGAAAGGGCACGGCTTCAGCCGTGCCGATAAGGCGGCCCACGCGGCCTCGGCTTTAGCCGCTGAGGGATTCATATTATTGAAAATAGTGCTCCCCAGGGCTGAAGCCCAATATCTTCTCTCTTAGCACATGCGGCACGGCTGAAGCCGTGCCCTTTCAAAAACCAGGCCTGTGCCGTCTGGCTACGGCTGGGGCGCTGGCGCGGGCAGGGGCTGTGCGGGCGCAGGGGCTCCCGGTACCGGCGCGGGAACTGTCGGCTCCGGCGTGGGCTTCGGCTCCGCTGGCTTCTTGTTCTCGTCGCTCAGGCGCGTCTTTTCGCCGGTGGTGGTGCCTTTCTTTTTCTTCTTGCTGGTGTCGCCGGCCAGACCGAGCGGTCCGGCCTGCGTCTGGCGGTCTGCCACCTCGGCCGCGTCGGGAGCGGGAACCGGCTCCTTGCCCGGCGCCTCCGCCTCACCCTTCGTCTTGGCCTGCCTGGGCAGCTTGGCGCGATCGCTGAAGCGCGTCTTCTTCTCCGGAGCCGCGTTCGTGTCGAGCGGATTGGCTGGTTCCTGGCCGCTCTGCGCCACCACCGCGCCGGCATCTTCAGTCCCAGTGGATGGAGCGGTGGGCAGCGTCTTGGTGGGCGCCTGGCCGTAGCGGATCTTCTCTTTCTTGCCCGGCTTCATGCTGGCGGCTGGCGCGGCGGTGCTGGCCGTCTCCACTTTGGCCGGCGCCGTTGCGGTGGTCTGCGGGCCCTTTTGCCGGAACGAGCGCGTGGTCTCGCGGAAGCGCGTCCGCTCCACCTTCTTTTTCTTCTTGGGCGTGGGTGGCGTGTACGAGCTGTAGATGGGCTTGGTCTGCTTGGCGCTGGCCCCGGTGTCGGTGTAGCCGGGTTTGATGTCGATATAGGCGTCGATGCGCATCTGGGTGAGATATTCGCGCACCGCCGGCTCCATGCGGGTCATGTAGTAGGCGTCGGCCACCTGGTCCTGCACGTCCTTGTAAGGGGGAATGCCGCCCGGAGTGTGCTGGATCATCTTGAAAATGACGTATCCCTGCCGGGTGCGGATGGGCTCGGTATAGTCACCCGTCTTGAGCTCAAACGTCTGATCCTCAAGCACCTTGGCCATCTTGCCGCGCTCGAATTGGCCCAGGTCTCCGCCCTCCGCGGCGGTGGTGCCGTCACTGAAACTGCGCGCCAGCTGGTTGAAGTCGCCTCCGGCCTTCAGCTTGGCGTAGATGTCGTCGGCCTTGGCCTTGGCGGCGGCCAGCTTGGCCGGATCGTCGGCCGCTACCCCGCTCGCGGCTGTGGGGTCCGGCGCGGGCGTGCCGGTCGAAACCATAATCTCCCCCAGGTGCACGCTTTCGGTCTGCGAGTACTCCTGCTTGTGCGTCTCGTAATAGCGCTCGAGTTCGCCCGGCGTGACCTGGATCTTGCGTCCCACCTGGTCGCGCATCACCTCCTGGGTAATGACGCCGTCGCGGATGTGCGCCTTGAAATCCTCAAAGCTGACGCCCTGCTCCTTGGCGGCCTTTTCCAGGTCTTCGAGCGTCTCCATGTGGTACTGCTTGCGGATCTCGTCCAGCTGCTTGATCAGGCCGGTTTCGCCGGTGACGCCCAGCTCCTTGCCCTTGGAGAGCCACAGTTGCTGGTCGATCAGGTTGCGCAGCAGGTCCTTGTGGGCGTCGGAGATCTCCTGCATGGAGCGGCCCTGTTGGCGCGCCTCTGTGTCCAGCTCCTTCTGCGCGCGGTCGTAGTCGGAGCGCGTGATGATCTGGTCGTTGACGCGGGCAATGATGTCCTCGACCGTGCTGCCGCCATAGGGGCTTGCGGGCGCCACAGGACGGGTCTGCGCCAGCGTGGAGCCTGCAAGCAGTGCCGTCACCATCACGAAAGTCGCGGGCACGAAAGCCGCGGGAATGCGAAGAAGTCTCAGAGTCATAGGTCAGGACGCGTCAGAAGAGCAAAATGGATAGTTCCCCTGAGGCATAGACGTGATTGTAAATGGCAGGAGAGCAGGAGCGCGAATCGCCGGCCTCAACGGGGCGGAATTTCCGCCGGGAGGCCAGTATTCCAAAATCATACCGAGTAGTAACTGACGAATGGCCGGTCAACCGCCCGGGACTCCACGATTGATGGCTAGGGTGTTCTCGCGGTGCCGCGAGAGCGAGACTTCGGTCGCCCCGGCGGTTGCTTCAGTCCCGATATGCCAAATCACCTAGAAATCACTCCGAAATCACATGCGGACAATTGCTTGTGCGGGCAGCCTCGGCCAAAGTGGCTTCAGTCGCCCGGTAATCCTCCCCCCGCAGGCGGATTCCGGGCGGCAGATCAGGTACAAAGTACCGAAAAAAGTGAGGCTGCCATGAAATCCACATCCGCTGTTCAAACCGTTTTGAGCCATTCCCGCACCGCCCTGCTTGCATCCCTGGCCGTGTTCACGGTGCCCGCCGGGCTGCCGGCGCAGTCCGCCACGCTAACCAGCACCCAGGAAGTCGTCTATTCGAGCCAGACGCTTTCGCCCTTCGGGTTGGCTCTGGACGCCGCCGGCGACGTGTACATCGCCGATGCCGTGAACAACCAGGTGCTCAAAGTGCCGGCCGGGGGCGGCGCGCCCTCCACCGTGGGCGCCAGTCTGAAAAGCCCCGCCGGCGTCGCGGTGGACGCCGCCGGGGATGTCTACATCGCGCAGGGCAACCAGGTGGTCAAGGTGCCGGCCGGCGGTGGGACGCAGAGTGCCGTGGGCAGCGGACTGTTGGGCCCGCATGGCGTTGCGGTGGACGCATCCGGCGATGTGTTCGTTGCCGATTCGGGCAACAACCGCGTTGTGGAAATCCCCGCGGGTGGAAAGCAGACCACGTTGGCGGCAGGGTTCGACGAACCGTTCGACGTTGCGCTGGACGGCTTTGGAAATCTGTATGTGTCGGATACGGGCAACCGGCGTATCGCGGTTCTGCCCTGGAACAAATTCAGCTTCGGCCCTGCGAAAACCGTGGTGTCCACCCAGGTTAATCCTTCGCAGATCGCATTCGACGCGCAAAACGACCTTTATATAGCCACGGCCAACGGCAACCAGTTGCTGGAGTCGATCCTCTCGGAATCCGTTTACGGTGAACCGATAGCGGTTGGCAGCGGCTTCACTAACCCTTATTCCGTCGCGGTGGACTTGCATGGGGCGGTGTATGTCGGGGACGCCGCCACCCACGAGGTGGAGGAACTTGGCACACCGGGCAGCTCCGTCAACTTCGGCAACGTGAATATCTGCGCCGCCGGCCAGACGCAGCCCGCCCCGTGTAGCAAAACGGTCGCGCTGAGTTTTACGATCACTGGAAGCGGAATCGGTACGCCGGGATACACGGCGCTGACTCTGGGTGCGCAAAATCTGGACTTCAAGGTGGACGCGGCTGGTTCCTCCTGCGCAAGCACCGGAAGCTCCAAAAGCCCCACCACCACCTGTGCCGCCAGCGTCGTGTTTGCGCCCCTGTATGCCGGATCGCGCCCTGGCGCGCTGCAGGTCTACGACAGAGCGAATAACACGTTGCTGACTACGGTCAAGATCTACGGCACCGGAGCGGGGCCGCAGATCGCCTACCCGCTCGGCATGCCGATCGTATTGGCCAGTGGAGGTGTAGAGGGTAAGCCGACTGGCGTTGCCGTGGACGGCGCGGGGGATGTCTACATCGCTGACCCCTATGCCTGCGGCATTGCGGACGGAAGCACCGGGCCGTGCTTCTACGAAATACTCGCAGGCGGGGTCGGGCAAGAGAACCTGATCGGCCAGTCGCTGTATAACAATTTCGTGAGCCCCAACGGAATTGCCGTCGATGGAGCCGGCGATGTCTTCTTAGCGGACAAATCCTCCCTCGCCGTGTGGGTCTTGCCCGCCGGGGGTGCTCAGCCTTTCAACTTCACGCTCGGGCTGGAGGACCAACTTCCCACCGCAGTTGCCGTCGACGGTGCGGGGGACGTGTTCATCGCAGGTGCGTGCGGGTATGGCCCTCTCTTGTTTGAGCTGGCCGCAGGGGATGTGGGCAACCTGACCACAGCGCAAGCGACACTGAGTCCCGTGATCGACGGCCTGGGCTTGAATTGCCCCAACGGGCTCGCCGCAGACTTCGCGGGAAATCTCTACATCGCGGATTCCGGCAACAACCGTGTGGTCGAAGTGCCCGCTCCCGGCAATGGCGCCCCGTTCGCAATCGGAAATGGATTCTCAAACCCGCTCGGAGTTGCAGTGGACGGCGCAGGCAACGTGTATGTCGCCGACACCGGCAATAGCCGGCTGGCGGAAGTCCCCGCCGGCAGCGCCGAGGCCGTCACGCTGGCAGCGGCATCGACCCTGGGGGTGCCCCCATACGGAGTTGCCATAGACGGGCAGGGCGACATCTTTGTCGCAGGCTATAACGCATCCAGCTCGAGCGTAGTGGAACTCCCGCGGACACAGCCCCCAGCCCTCAAAGCGCCCACGATTTACACGGATTTGCCCCATTTCGGATGGATCAGGATTCCCTTTTCAGGGACCGCCGCCCTCCAGAATATCGGAAACGAGCCGCTGATCTTTCCGGCGCCATCGACGGGGAGCAACCCGAGTTATCCGGACCACTTTTTTGAAGACACCACCGATACCAATCTTTGCGGATCGGGCAAGCCGGTTGACCCTGGCGCAAGCTGCGACATCTCGGTGTTTCCCTCGGAAGCCCTCGCGGGTAAATTCACCGGAAGCGTGCTGCTGACCGACAATGCCTACGGCCAGGCCAGTGGAAAGCAGACCATCGCCGTAAGCGGAAACGCGATCGAAATGGTGCCGATCACCTGGGCTACGCCTGCGGCCATCACCACCGGAACGGCTCTGAGCGCTACCCAGCTCAACGCCAGTGTGCCCGCCGGAATTGCCGGCACGTTCAGCTATACGCCCGCCGCCGGAACGGTTCTGGGTGTCGGGTCTCACACCCTCCAGGTTACTTTCACGCCAACCAACACTGGGCTATACATCCCGAACACCGCATCGGTGACCCTGGTTGTTAACCCGGTTTCAGCAGCGGCGACGCCCACCTTCACGCCCGCGGCGGGAACCTACACCTCGACGCAACACGTGATCGTTGCGGACCCGACATCCTTGCCCATGCCCATGGCCATGATTTACTACACCACCAACGGGACCACGCCGACGACGAGTTCGACGATGTACATGGGCCCCATCTTCGTAAGCGCCAGCGAGACCATCAAAGCGATTGCCGTGGCGCCTGGGTACGCGACATCGGCAGTGGCCTCGGCGACGTACACGATCAAATGAGGCACGTCGCATGAAACCACAACGCGGGCCGGGAATCTCTCCCGGCCCGCGTTCGTGCGTGCCCGTCCTGCCAGTGGCCGCCTATCCCTTGCGCCGATAAAGGATCTGGAACTCGTAGCCAGTGTTGGCAGGGAAGAGTGCGGCCACGTGGCGCAGCCGCTCGGCCAGCGCGGGCGCGGCCAGCAGCGGGTACTCACGCTCGCGCAGATCGTGGAAGTCGAAGTCGACCGCAAGCGAGAGCATGTAGACGGCCAGCGAATCGGAGAAGGCCGACTCATAGAAATTGCCGCGGGAGCGCTCGTCGATGCCCTTCGGACTGGGCTAGCGAGGTTCCGAATATCGCAACATTAAGAATGCGACATCTCAAGACGGTAATGCCGATGGGATTCGACATCGAGTTCTTTAGAACCTATCCATTGGAATTGTGCACATCATTGGCAGAATGTTTTTTGAGGTGTAGGCGAAAGCCAATATCCATGAGCCTTCGAGGGCAATTTGATGAAGGCTTCAACTTTTTGTTTTCGGACGCCTTTTTGGTTCCGGCCATGCCGGGTCAGGGGGTGATTGTCAACGGGCGAAAACTGGCCAATGTGCTGATCGAGCAGGGTGGAGAAGAGGTTTCTCTGCGTTCTGGTTGGTTGCTCGCTAACTCGTCAGTTACTCTGTGGTTGATAGTTCCAAAACGCCTCACAAGGCGACGGCGCCGGGCTACATCGCGCGCAGCGCCTGGATCGGATCGGCAGCCGCGGCGCGGCGCGCCGGAAGCGCCGACGCCAGCAGCGCAATCAGCATCATGACAGCCGCGGCCGCCGCGTAGATCAGCGGGTCAGTGGGGCTGACGTCGAAGAGGAACGACGCGATGAGCCGCGAGATGGCCAGCGATGCGGCCACGCCGAGCACGATTCCGATCAGGGCCAGGCGCGCGCCGGAGACCAGCACCAGCCGCGCGATGCGCCCGCGCTCTGCGCCGAGCGCCATGCGGATGGCGATCTCCTGCGTGCGCAGCGAGACCGAGAATGCAACTACAGCGTAGATACCGGTAATCGCCAGCAGCAGCGCGCCCATGGCAAACGCAGTGATCAGGTCCGTATTGAAGCTGCGCGGCGCTTCGGTGGTTGAAATGACGTCGTTCATCGGCTGCACATCGTGGAGTGCGAGCATCGGATCGACTCCGGCGACCGTCGAGCGCACGGTTTGAATCATCTGCTCCGGCGGCAGCGTGGAGCGCAGCGCGATGTATCCGCCGGCCGCGCGATCCAGGCTTCCGGCGGGATCCTGGCCGAAAAGAACGGCGGATTGCAGCGCGGGCAGATACCACTGATCGCTGTCAGGCTCATCGCGGGCGCCGAGCTTGGTGTCTCCGGCGATGCCGACGACCGTTGCCCACGGGTAGCCCTTCTTGGGGCCGCCGGCGTGGATGCGCTTGCCGATAGCGGACTGCCCAGGCCAGCAATGCCGCGCCATGGATTGGTTGACGATGACCACCAGGGGCGCGCCAGCGCGGTCGTTCAGGGTGAAATCGCGGCCCTCCACGAGCGGAATGCCGAGGGTGTGGAAGAAGTCGCCGTAGGTGAAGGAGAACATGGCGAATTGCAGCTTCCAGGCATCGTCGCGCACGCCTTCCACGGTGTAGCCAGAACCGCCCCAGAGGCCGGTTCCGGGCAGGAAACTGGTGATGGCGGCCGACACCACTCCCGGCCTGGCGGCGAGGCGATCGAGGACGGTGCGATTGAAGGTCTCTACCGCGGCGTGGCTGGGATATTGCCGGAGCGGCAGCTGGAAGCTCGCGGCAAGCAGATGGTCGGGACGGAATCCGGGATCGACGGCGCGCATCTTCTGAAAGCTGCGCAGGAACGCGCCGGATGCAGTCAGCAGCACCAGCGCAATGGCGATCTCAGACACCACCAGCGAGGAGCGCAGCCATGCGTGGCTCGATGCGCCAGTGCCGGTGCGGAAGCTGTCTTTGAGGCTCTCGGTCAGGTTGGTGCGCAGGGCGGCGAAGGCCGGCGCGATGCTGCACAGAATCCCGGTCACGAGCGACACCGCGAGCGCGAACGCCACTACGCCCGCGTCGATGGAGATCGAGTCGATGCGCGGCATGGACTCCGGCAGCAGATGCAGCGACGCGCGGATGGCAATGACGGCGAGCCCAAGCCCCGCCAGGCCGCCGGCCAACGAGAGGACCAAGCCTTCGCAGATCGATTCGCGGATGAGGATGGCGGAGCGCGCACCCAGGGCCAGGCGTACAGCGTAGTCCCGCCGGCGGCGGATGGCGCGCACCAGCAGCAGGCTCGCGGCATTGACGCAGGCAATCAGCAGGACCACGAAGACGGCCATGAACAGGATGCGCAGGATCGGCCGCGCATCGCCGATGGCGCGCTCGCTGAGCAGCTTCGCGTCGCCCTGGATATGAATGCCCGACATGCCGGCAGGAAAGCCGCGCATCACCTGCCGGGAGACGCGGCCGGCATCCTGCGCGGCCTGTGGCACGGTGACGCCGTCCTTGAGGCGGGCCACGAGATGATAGCCCCAGAAGCCGGCGCTTGCGTCGGAGAGCTGCTCTGCCGTCAGGCTCATGGGCACCCAGAGCTGCGCCTGGTAAAGGCGGCCGGGCTGGAGGGGAAACTCGAATTTGCGCGGCATGACGCCGACGATGGTGTACGCATTGCGATCGAGGCCGATGGGTTTGCCCAGGACATTGGGATCGAGGTGATAGCGGTTGAGCCAGAGAGCGTAGCTGATGACTGCCAGGGATTGGTGCGCATTCTCCTCCTGCACGGTGAAGACGCGGCCCAGGACGGGCTGGACGCCAAGCGTGGGAAAGACCTGAGCCGTGAGTCGGGCAGCCTCGACTTTTTCCGGCGTTGCGCCGCCTGACAGCTCAAAGCTGGCGTCGGCGTAGCCGCCCAGCGAAGAAAACGAGCTGGCCTGGCTTCCGTAGGCGCCGATCTCCCTCGCAGTGATGGGCAGCGTTGTGCCTCCGCCGATGTGATCGCCCACCGCCACCAGGCGGTCCGGGGTAACGAACGGCAGCGGCCGCAGCAGGATGCCCTCGACCAGCGAGAAGATCGCCGTGGCAGCGCCGATGCCCACGGCCAGCGTGAGAATGACAGTGAGCGCAAAGCCAGGCAACTGGCGCAGCTGGCGAAGAGCAAAGGCGACATTCCTGACGAGCGCGTTCATGAGCCCTCCTGGCCGAAAGGCGCGTGCTGCGGCGAATCCATCATCAGAGTACATTGAGAGTTGTCGGTCGTTCCGATGCGCACAGGTCGATGGCAGACAATTCGCCGCCGACGCTCGTCTTTTTCGTGCTGGATTTTTCCCGCAGCTCTAATTCCACGCGTGCTAAAATTCCGCTCATGAAGGCGAAGCGGCTCTTCTCTCAGCTTGTATTTACATCCGCGCTCGCGGTGATGGCGGCAGCCGGCGCCGGCTCGCAGATTGCGGTCGAAGCTCCGAGGCCTCCGGCGCGCGACCCCTACTCACCTTACCTCGACATCCACGTCGACGAGCATTGCCGCATTCTCCCTAAAATATCGTCGCCCGTCAGCGGCACCAAGAAGCCACGGCCGTTCACCGACCCGGCGATCTGCCACCTTGAGAGCATCGAAAAATCGCAGCACCTCGAAGAGACTGTCGCAGGCGGCCAGGTGCTGCGCAGCAAGGTCAGCATCACCGAGCAGGAGTACCTGCTGCAGGACATTGTGTCGGAGCCGGAGATTTTCGTGGTGGAGCAGTTCGTTCCCGAGGGATGGGTGGTGGATTCCGACCCTCAGCCGGTGAAGGTCGTCGGCGCGACTGCCTTTTTTCGCGTGAACGCGCAGCCGGGCGAGATCGTGCGCCTGCACGTGGGCCTACGACACGCCAAGCCGCTGCCGCCGCGCATCATCAAGGCGTCCAGTCAAAGCGGATCGAGCGGCAACTGACGGTCCTCCTCGAGGCTACCGCAGTTTCGTGCTAATCTCGCATCACCGCATGAGCCAGCCCGTCGCACCGCAGGCGCAATCCACTCAACCCGACCTGCCGCGCGTGCTGGGCGCGAGCCAGGCCACCGCCATCGTGGTGGGCACCATTATTGGCAGCGGCATCTTCCTGGTGCCGCGCGAAATGATGCAGGACGTGGGCTCCTCGGCGCTGGTCTATCTGGCTTGGATCGTAGGCGGCCTGCTGTCTCTCTTCGGCGCCATGACCTATGCCGAGCTGGGCGCCATGATGCCCTACGCCGGCGGCGAATACGTCTACCTGCGCGGCGCATACGGCGACATGCCGGCCTTCCTTTATATGTGGACGTGGTTTGCGGTGGCCAAGCCCGCGTCGATCGCCGCCGTCACCGCTGGACTGGCGCGCACGCTCGGCGTCTTCGCCTGCTTCCATTGGCTCTCAGCACGCGTGCCCGGAACCGGCGGTGCGATGCCGCTGCTGTGGTCGCAGGTATTTGCGATTGGGGTCACGTGGTTCATGACCGGCCTCAACTATCTCGGCATCAAAAAGGCCGGCGATTTCCAGCTTGTCTTCACCGTGCTGAAAGGCATTCTGATTCTCATTGTCGCCGGGCTGTGTTTCGGCTCGGCCACGGGCTCGTGGAGCAACTTCTCGACTTCCCTGCCCCACTCGGTGGGCGGCATGGGCGGATTCATGGCAGCGCTCATCGCCACGCTGTGGGCCTACGACGGATGGAACGACCTCACCATGGTGGCCGGCGAAGTGAAGAGGCCGGAGCGCAGCCTGCCCATCGCGCTGATCGGCGGCCTGTTCATCGTCGGTATCCTGTTCATGGCCACCAACGCGGCCATCCAGTATATTTTGCCGGCGGCGAGCATCGCGGCCAGCGACCAGCCGGCGGTGGCCGCGCTGACCGTGGTTGCGGGACACAGCGGCGCGGCCTTTGTAGCGGCGGCCATGGCGCTCAGCATCTTTGTCACGCTCAACGGCACCGTGATGTCGGGCGCACGCATCCCGTTTGCCGCGGCGCGCGACGGCCTCTTCTTCCGCCAGTTCGCGCACATCAACCCGCGCTTCCAGTCGCCCTCCACATCGCTCATCGTGCAGGCGCTGCTGTCGACGGTGCTGCTGATTTTTCTCAGCAAATTTCAGCAGTTCTTTGAGCTGGCCGTCTTTGCCGAGTGGCTCTTTTACATGCTGACAGCCACGACGGTCTTTGTTTATCGCCGCCGTCAACCCGATGCGGTGCGGCCCTATCGAGTATGGGGCTATCCGGTGCTGCCGGGCATCTTTGTGGTGTGCGCTGGCGCAGTGCTGGTGTCAAGTTATGCCAGCAACCTGAAAGGCTCACTGCTTGGCACCGGACTGATCCTGCTGGGGCTGCCGGTGATGGCTCTGGTGCGCAAACGCCCGGCGGCCAACGTATAGCGCGCCTGCCGCCTGAACGCACCGACAGCGGGAAGTGGCGTAAGATGGCGGTACCATTTCCAGCCAGCTGATGCCGGAAGGCAAATTTGCCCGCGCCCGCCGCTAATCCGCAAACTGCTCCCCGCAGAGACGCCGCAGCCACGGGAGAGCAATCTCCGCCTCGCATGGGAGAGCGGCAGTACCGGCCCGACATCGACGGCCTGCGCGCGATCGCCATTCTCAGCGTGGTGCTCTGTCACGCCGGCATTCCGCGGCTCACCGGCGGCTTCACCGGCGTGGACATTTTCTTTGTGATCTCCGGCTACCTGATCGGCGGCCACATCTTCGCCGAGGCGCGCGCGGGAAGATTCAGCTTCTTGCGGTTCTATCAGCGCCGCGCCCGCCGCATCCTGCCCGCATTTTTCGTGGTGACGGCGTTTACGCTGGCGGCCGGCATGTTGCTGCTCTCGCCCCAGGAAGCCGCCAGAACGGGGCGCGAAGGCTGCGCGGCCGTGCTGTCGGCTTCGAATATCCTGTTCTGGCACGGCGCGAACTACTTCGATGTGCGCAGCGAGCTGCATCCGTTCCTGATGACCTGGTCGCTCGGCGTCGAGGAGCAGTTCTACGCCGTGATTCCGTGGCTGATGGTGCTGCTGGCACGCGCACGGCGCGGAGCGGCACTGCCGGCGATTCTCGCTGCCTGCGCTGTGTCCTTCATCGCGTCATGGAGCTTGCTGGCCACTCACCCTGCATTTGCCTTTTACATGTTGCCGACACGCGCGTGGGAACTGGGCGCAGGTGTTGCGCTGGCTGTTGCTGAGATCGCTCCGGCCGCATGGATGAAGGCGATGCCCGCCCGCGTCGCGCAGTTAATCGTTCAAACAAGCGCGTGGGCTGGCCTTGCCCTCATTTTGGCGCCCATGATGCTGCTCACAGCGCAGTCGCCGTTTCCCGGGCCATTTGCGCTGCCCTCGGTGCTGGGCACAGCGCTGCTCATTGGTCTGCCCTCAAGCTGGCTCAATCGCCGCCTGCTCTCGTGGCCGCCGCTGGCGTTTGTAGGCCGCATCTCCTATTCCTGGTACCTGGTTCACTGGCCGCTGCAGGCCTTTGCGCATATCGAATTCGGCGCCACTCCGCCGCGCGCGGTCTCGCTCGTGCTTATCGCCGCGTCTTTCGCGCTCGCCGTACTGTCGTATTACTTCGTCGAGACGCCATTCCGCCGTTCGCGGACGGCTGCCGCGCCGCTGCTGCTTCGCTACGGAGCGGTGTGCAGCGCGTTGATTGCGGTCTGCGCTCTGGTCTGGTTGAGCCATGGCATTCCGCAGCGGTTTGCCCAGCTGGCACAAATGGAAGCAGGGGACGCGCCGCTTGCCTCCGACGAATGCCTTGCCGATGAAGAGAGCGCAAAGCCGGATCGCTCGCCGCGCTGCTTCGACGCTGCCGACGCGCGGCCAGCCGTGGCGCTGTGGGGTGACAGTCACGCTGCAGCCCTGGCGCCCGGCCTGCGCGCGCTGGCCAGCGCGCAGGGATACAGCTTCATCGAGCTCACCAAGGCCTCCTGCGCGCCGCTTATTGGAGCCACTCATTTTGTTCCAAGCCATCCGTTGCTGGCCGAGACCTGCGTCCGCTACAACCATCGCGTTCTTGACGTGCTCGCTGCCACCAGCAGCGCCCGCATCGTGGTGCTCAACGCTTCCTGGGCCGGCTACCTGCACCGCGACTGGCAGGATGGATGGCTGGTCTCCGCCACGGCGAATGCGCGCCAGGCGCCGAATGCCGATCGCACGCGTCCGCTCTTCGCCGCATCGCTTGCTGCCTCGGTGCACGCACTGAAGGCCGCGGGCAAGCAGGTCATCGTGATGAACGACATTCCCGCCTTCGACTTCGAGCCGCTGTGGAGGGTGCGCACCGCGCGCATTCCGCTGCGGCATGTGCTGGCCAAGGGGCTACGGGTGCCGGACGCGAGCGATCCGGGATTCGGCCTCGCCAACGATGCGCCCAATGTTGCCGCGGCCAGCGCGTTGCTTGAGACGACGCTGGCCTCGCTTCCTGGCGTCTCGCTCATCGACCTGAAGGCGGCGTTCTGCAATCCAGGCGGCAACTGCGCTTATCGCGACGGCGACCGTATGCTCTACATCGACAACAACCATCTGTCGGAGGCCGGCGCGCGCTTTGCATTGCAGAGCTTCCGCCTGCCCGAACTATATGACACGAGCAGCAGTGGCCGAAAGAGCGCGCTTTGACGCCGCTCGCCACACCCGAACGCACTTACCGCGCAGACATCGACGGCATGCGCGCGCTGGCCATTCTCAGCGTTGTGCTCTATCACGGCGGGTTCCCACGCCTCACCGGCGGCTTCACCGGCGTCGACATCTTCTTCGTCATCTCGGGCTACCTGATCGGCGGGCATATCTACGCCGAGCTGCGCGCCGGTACGTTCAGCTACGCAAGCTTCTACAGACGGCGCGCGAAGCGCATCCTGCCCGCATTCTTCGCGGTGCTTGTGTTCGTTCTGCTTGCGGCAATTACGCTGCTGTCTCCAATTCAGGCTGCCCAAGTAGGCCGTGAAGCCTGCGCGGCTGTGCTCTCAGACTCAAACATTTTGTACTGGGCCACCACCAATTACTTCACCGGCAGGAGCGACCATGACCTGCTGCTCATGACCTGGTCGCTCGGCGTGGAGGAGCAGTTCTATGCGGTGATTCCGGTGCTGATGCTGTTGCTGGCCCGCGCGCGGCACAGCTTGATGCTGCCTGCCATCGGCGCGGCGTGTGTGCTCTCGTTTGCGCTCGCGTGGATTGCGCTGGGCAGCCATCCCATGATGGTCTTCTACATGCTCCCTGCGCGCGCGTGGGAGCTCGGCATTGGCGTTGCGCTCGCAGTCTTCGAGCTCAATCGCAAACGGCTCGCGCTGCCGGCTGGGCTCACGCACGCAGCAGGCGCGGCCGGCCTGCTGCTGATGCTCGCGCCGATGCTGGCGCTCACCGCAGAGACATCATTCCCCGGTCCCGCCGCGCTGCCCTCCGTGCTCGGCGCGGCGATGGTCATCGCGGTTCCCGGCAGCTTTGTCAATACGCGCCTGCTGTCGCTCGCGCCGCTCACTTTCATTGGCAGGATTTCTTATTCCTGGTATCTGTGGCACTGGCCGCTGCTCGCGCTTGTGCACATTATCTATGGAGGTTCGCCGCCGGCAGCCGCGCTGCTCTGTGCTGTTGCGGCATCCTTTGCGGCTGCAGCGATCTCGTGTTTTGCCGTCGAACAGCCCTTGCGGAAATCAGACTCCGCGCCGGCCCCACTGCTTATGCGCTACGCCGTGCTGGCTGCCGCCATGCTGCTCGCAGGCGCGGCGCTGTGGCTCAGCCACGGCATCCCTCAGCGGCTGCCAGAGTTGGCTGCGATAGAGTCACCGGCCCAGGCCCTCGAAGCCGACCCGTGCCTGGCAGGCATGTCGCGCGAACAACCCGATCTCACTTCCCGTTGCTATGACGCCGCAGCACCCACGATCGTGGCGTTGTGGGGAGACAGCCACGCTGCCGCGTTGGCGCCTGCTCTGCGCACGGCCGCCGCCGCGCAAGGCTATGGATTTTCTGAAATGGCCAAGGCCTCGTGCCCGCCGCTGCGGGGCGCGACGCACGCCATTCCGCGCCTGCCTTTGCTGGCCGCCGGTTGCCAGGGTTTCAACGGGGTGGTCGCGCGACAGATCGAGAGCGATAGCCGCATCCGCGTAGTGATTCTGTCCGCCGGCTGGGCCACTCCGCTCTATCGCACCTGGCAGGACGGCTGGCTGACTGCCGACCCTTCGCGGGCGCTTGCAATGCCCGCGGTCGAGGCCAATCGGCAGCTTTTCGTCGCGTCGTTGAATGCCACCATTGAGTTCCTTCAGGCCGCCGGCAAGCAGGTCGTCGTGATCGCAGACGTGCCATCCTTCACTGTCGATCCGCTTTGGCGCATCGACACGCAGCAGATCCCGGCGCGCCGCTTCTTGGCCGCGTGGCTGCGCATTCCCGATGGCGCCGATCCAGGAGTTGCCGCGCCGGACGCCGCGCCGGAGATCGTGCTCTCGAACTCGCTGCTTCACCAGGCGGTCGCAGGATTCACGGGAGTCGCGCTCATCGACCCGGCGGCCGCGCTCTGCGAGAGCCCAACGCAATGCGCTTATCGCGAAGGAGACTACCTGTTCTATATCGATTCCAACCATCTTTCCGCCGATGGCGCGCGCCAAGCCCTGCGCGAGTTTAGCCTTCCGTCGACGAACGCCGCACCTGCCCGCTGAGGCCGCTCATCTACCATCAGAGCAGCGTGCCTGCGAAGCCCAAGCTCGGTCAGAACTTTCTCAACGACACCGAAGCCGTGGAGCGCATCGCGGCTGCGCTGGGCGATCTCTCCGGCCGCACTGTGGTCGAGATCGGCCCCGGCGCGGGTGCCATCACCGGAGCGCTGGCCGCGCGCGCAGGCCACGTGCTGGCCGTGGAGTTGGACCGCGCACTTGCGGCCGGACTGCGCACGCAGTTCCCACCGGAGCGCGTCACGG
>Ga0302326_10014074_pt1 | contig 16955 bp, 16 predicted proteins | sample Palsa_T0_3_FD_202264 | JGI IMG/M metagenome (GOLD analysis project Ga0302326, IMG submission 202264) | Peat permafrost microbial communities from Stordalen Mire near Abisko, Sweden - Palsa_T0_3 | ecosystem: Environmental > Terrestrial > Soil > Palsa > Peat permafrost | place: Sweden: Abisko...
TCTTGGGCCACCGGTCGGCCACCAGCGCCCAGCTGGCCGAGCTGTGCATCACCGAGGCCAAGGTGGCGGTCGTCCCGGGCGAGGCGTTCGGGGCCCCGGGGTACTTCCGGATGTCCTATGCGCTGGGGGACGAGGATCTCGCCGAGGGGGTCAGGCGGTTGGCCGAATTGTTCGGCCAGGCCAAGTCGTAACAACCGAGACGAGGAGGGCAACCCCTCGCTTGGTTTCAGGTAGCTGTGGGCGGCCGTTACGCTTCGACACTGGCCGAGCCGGGAGGAACCGTGAAGCTGCCCACGAGTTGCGACGTCACGGGCGGTGTGGCGACGATCACCCTGGACCTGCCCGAGAAGCGCAACGCGCTGACGACCGAACTCCTCGATTCCCTCGGAGACCAGCTGCTCGCCGCGGGTGCCGACGAGTCCGTGCGGGCCGTCGTGCTCACCCACACCGGCACCACCTTTTGCGCGGGAGCCGACCTGTCGGTCGCCGGTGCCACCAAGTCTCGTTATGACATCGCCGCCATCCTGCGGGCCATCGCGGAGATGGAGAAGCCCGTCGTCGGGCGCATTGCCGGACTGTGCCTCGGCGGGGGGGTCGGGCTGGCCGCCGTGTGCGATATCTCGATCGCCAGCACCGAGTCGCGTTTCGGATTCAGCGAGGTGCGGCTCGGGGTGGCTCCCGCCGTCATCTCGGTCGTCTGCCTGCCCAAGATGCGCCAAGCCGACGCGAGCGAGCTGTTTTTGAGCGGCGAGCGCATCGACGCCGGTCGGGCCGTCGCAGCCGGTCTTATCAACCGAGCCGTCGATCCCGACGAACTCGACGAGGTGGTGCGCGACGTTCTCGACCGACTGCTCCTCGGCGGGCCGAGCGCCCTGGCGGCGGTCAAGCTGCTCATCTCCCGAGTCCCGGCCATGGACAGGGACGAGGCGTTCGCGTGGGCGAGCGAGCTATCGGCGTCACTGTTTGCTTCGCCCGAGGCGACCGAGGGGATCGCCGCCCTGAGGGAGCGGCGGGCGCCCAGTTGGGCGCCGGGCGGCGGGGACGGTTAGCCGGGCCATGGCTGAGCGCGCGGTGTCGATACGAGAAGTTGGGCCCCGGGACGGCCTCCAGCGCGAGGCCCCACTCGAGCTGGCCCGTCGACTGGCGTTGATCGAGGGGCTGGCCGGCTGCGGCTTTCCCGACATGGAGGTAGCCGCGTTCGTCTCTGAGCGCGCCGTTCCCTCGATGGCCGGTGCCGCCGCGGTGGTCGCCGGCTTGCCGAGCGACGCCGACTGCACCTGGTGGGCGCTCGTCCCCAACCTGATCGGTGCCGAACGGGCCATCGCAGCGGGCGTCAACCACCTGAGCGTGACGGTCTCGGCCTCGGTCGAGTACAGCCTTCGCAATGTCAAGATGACCATCGAGGAGTCGGTCGCCCAGGCAATGGCCATCATCGATGCGGCACCGGTGGTCGACGTCGTGATCTCGTGCGCCTTCGGCTCGCCCTACGAGTCAGCGATCGATCGTCAGGCGGTCGCCTCGCTGGTCGGGCGTTTCACCGAGGCCGGGGCGTCGGTCACATTGGCCGACACGACCGGCGTCGCCTCGCCCCGGACGGTGGCCGAGTTGATCTCCATCACCGGCAGCGACGTCGGGCTGCACCTGCACGACACTCGCGGTACTGCGTTGGTGAACGCGTACGCGGCCCTCGATCTCGGGGTCGCGCGCTTCGACACGTCGGTCGGCGGTCTCGGCGGGTCTCCGTTCGCCGATGACGCCGGTGGCAATCTCGCCACCGAGGACTTCGTGTACCTGCTGGGTGAGATGGGAACACCCTCCGGCGTCGACCTACCCAGGCTGCTCGAGGTGAGCGGGGAGCTTCGGGAGTGGTTGGGCCGGCCGCTCGCGAGCCGAGTGGCCGAGACCGAGCTGCGCCGCCATGGCTCGAACTGAGCCTCCCGGTCGCAAAGCGGCGTGCCGCCGTTGGCTACGAGGAGAAGCGGTTAAGCGATCGGCATGACCTGCACCTCGCGCCGAGCGATCAGCCATCGGTCACCGATGTGGTGGAGCTCGTCGAGGTAGCGTCCCGCGATTGCGATCACCGGGGTGGTCGTTCCCTCGGGGAGTCGAAGGAACACGAAGTCGGAAGTGGAGAGAGCCCGATCTTGGTCGATGTCGATAACCGTGTTCGTGGTCAGGTGCTTTCCCCGTCGCTCCGGTGGCTGCTTGCTTTCGAACCAGGCGCGTAACTGCTCGTGACCGGTCACCACTTCGCCCTGGTAGGAGAAGGACCCGTCGGGTGTGAACAGATCGACGAGCTCGGCAAAGTTCGCGTCGTCAGTGTGGTGGCAATAGGACGCCACGACCCGCCGAATGGCGAGCTCGTCATGGAGAGCGGTCCGCTCGGGCACGGTTCGGGATCCTCCGTTGTCAAAAGTCTTTGGGGGTTTCAGCGCGGGAGAATTGGGCGCTTGAACAGGTCTAATTCAGTCGACCGACCTCACGAAGGAACGGCTGAGTCTCGACGATGCGTCCGGTGAGGACGGCCGGATCGCCGGTGCAGAGGAGGTACGCCGTCTCGGTGATGTAGCTGATGTCCTCGGTGTCCTCTTTGGCCAAGTCGAGCGTGCCCGCGCCCGGGGTCGCGACGGGTTTCGTCGTCCCGGCGGCGTTCACGGCGATTCCGTCGTCGTAGAGCTCGGCGGCGAAGCTCTGGGCGAGACGACCCAACGCCGCTTTGCAGGCGCCGTAGATCCCGAAGCCGGCCGCACGGTCGAACTCGGAGAAGGGCGGTCCTTCGATTCGATCGCCGGCCAGCGACGTAAGCATGAGCACCCAGCCCCGTTTGCGCTCACGCATTGCCGGGATGGCCAGCTGGGTGATGTGTAATGGCGCAAGAACATGCATCTCGACCATGAGCCGTGCCCGCTTGTCGGGGAACTCGTCGAGCGGTCTCAGAAACGTCACTGCGGCATTGTTGACGACGATGTCCGGCGAGCCGAGCCGGTCTGCCACCTCGGCCATCAGCCTCTCTCGGTCCTCCGGCTTGGACAGGTCCGCTTGGACGGCCACCGCCTGGCCACCGGCGGACGTGATCTCCTCGCAGGTCTCGCGGAGTGAACCGAGGTATTTCGGGTCGGGATCGAGCGTGCGCGCAGTGATTGCCACCGCGGCGCCCTCGGCGGCCAATCGCACCGCGATTGCCTTCCCCAGCCCCCTGCTGCCCCCGGTCACGAGCGCAACCTTCCCCTCGCACGCTGAAGCCATGAGCGGCAACACTATCCATATGGCCGCCGCGGATCTTCCGTCACCAGAGCTGGAAAAGCGGCTCAAGCCCCTCGAGGTGAACGACATCCAACGCCTGCCGGGCGGTGCGTCCAGCTTGACGTACACGGGACGCATTCCCGGTGGTGGCCACGTCGTTGTGAAGGTGGCGCCCGCCGGCATTCCACCGTTGCTGAATCGCGACGTACTCCGCCAGGCGCGGTTGCTGCGAGCCCTGGCCCCGACGACGGTGCCGGTGCCCGAGGTGCTCTGGACCGATCCAGGGGAACCGCCCGAGGTCCCGCCGCTCTTTGTCATGTCCTTCGTCGAGGGGTCATCACTCGAGCCGCTCTACGACTTCGATGGTGATGTCGATCCGACCATCGTTGGGCGACGCCTTCGCCACGCCACCTCGGTCATGGCCGAGCTGCACGCGCTCGAGCCGGGGGCCATCGGCCTCGGCGAAGAGCCCGTGGTTGGTCCAGGCGAGGAGGTCGAGCGCTGGTGTCGGCTGTTGGAGACGATCGATCCTTCGATGGTGCCGGGCTGGGACGACGTTGCCGTCGGCCTCCGAGCGACCCTGCCGCCGGCACTGCCCGGCGCCGTGGTCCATGGCGACTTCAGGCTCGGGAACACGCTTGCTTCGGGGGACACCATCACGGCGGTGATCGACTGGGAGATCTGGACCGTGGGTGATCCGCGTGTCGACCTGGGCTGGTTCCTGGTGAACGCCGATCCGGACACGTACCGCCGGCCGACTCGGTACGCCGGCGCCCTCCCCTCACCGTCCGAGTTGGCCGCCCTCTACGGAGATGTCCCGGACCTTGCGTGGTTCAAGGCCCTGGCCTGCTTCAAGTCCACCGCGACCTGGGCGCTCATCGTGAAACACAACCGCCGGCGCCCGGATCCCGACCCCGGCATCGAGTTGGTCGCGGCCGACCTTCCCCGACTGCTCGACCGGGCCCGGGCCGGGCTCGCCGGCTGAGCCCGGCCTGTCGGCCGGCGTCGGTTCAGCCCCTCGGGATCCCCTTGAGTCTGTCGGCCACCTTCGCCTCCGCCGCTTCCCTCAGCCGCAAGAGGTGCTCGGAGGGAAAGAGATCGGGAGCGGGCTTGTAGTCCTTGAGCAACTGGCGGGCCAGGGTCACCTTGTGCACCTCGGTGGGCCCGTCGGCCAGTCCGAGCACGAAGGACTCGACCAGGTATTGCACGAAGGGCATCTCGTGGGTCGTGCCCAACGAGCCGTGGACCTGCAGGGCTCGGGCCGACACGTCGTGAAGCACCTTTTGCATCATGGCCTTCACCGCCGAGATGTCGGCCCGGACCAGCCGATAGTCGTTGTACTGATCGATCTTCCAGGCCGTCTGCATTGTGAGGAGGCGAAACGCCTCGATCTCCATCCACGAGTCGGCGATCATCTCCTGCACCAGTTGCTTGTTGGCCAGCACCTCACCCTGGGTGTACCGCGAGACGGCGCGCTCGCAGAGCATGTCGAAGATGCGCCGCACCAATCCGACCGTTCGCATCGCGTGGTGGATGCGTCCACCTCCAAGTCGGGTCTGGGCGACGACAAAGGCACCGCCGCGGGGCCCGAGCATGTGGTCCGCTGGCACTCGCACGTTCTCGTACCGCACATAGCCCTCGCGGCCCCCGCCGAGCGGTTGATATCCGAGACCGACGTTGCGCAGGACGTTGATCCCGGGCGTCTCTCCCGGCAGCACGAACATCGAATAGCGCTCGTAGGGCGGCGCTTCGGGATCGGTCATCGCCATGACGATGATGAACGCGGCGATGTCGGCGAAGGATGAGAACCACTTCTCTCCGTTGATCACCCACTCGTCACCGTCTTGGACCGCCGTGGTGGTGAAGACCTTCGGGTCGGCGCCTCCTTGGGGCTCGGTCATCGAGAAGCACGACACGATGCGGTTGTCGAGGAGCGGCTCGAGGTAACGCTCCTTCAGCTCGGGGCTCCCGTAGTGAGCGAGGATCTCGCTGTTCCCAGAGTCCGGTGCCTGTGAACCAAAGACGATTGGCGCGCACTCGGATCGTCCGAGGATCTCGTTCAGCAGGGCCAGCTTGACCTGGCCGTGGCCGGGTCCGCCCAGGTGGGGACCTAGATGGGTGGCCCACAGGCCGCGTTCTTTCACGATCTTCTGCAGCGGCGGAATCAGCGCCTGACGCACCGGATCATTCAGGTCATGCGATTCCTTGATGATCAGGTCGAGTGGCTCACACTCCTCGCGCACGAACCTGTCGACCCATTCCAACTGGGCTGAATATTCGGGGTCGGTGGAGAAGTCCCAAGGCATCGTGATATGGATAGCACCCATGAGTGAGAACCGCATGTGCGAGGGTCGGGTCTGCATTGTGACGGGAGCCGGCCGTGGACTCGGCCGCGAATACGCCCTTTCGCTAGCCCGGTACGGGGCCAAGGTCGTGGTGAACGACCTAGGTGGGAACCGAGACGGGACAGGCGCCGACGCCAGCCCCGCCCAAGAGGTCGTCGACGAGATCAAGGCCGCCGGTGGCGAGGCCGTCGCCAACACCGACGACATCAGCTCCTGGGACGGCGCCGCCGGACTGATCGGCCAGGCCATCGACACGTTCGGGAAGCTTGACGTGCTGATCAACAACGCCGGCATCCTCCGGGACCGGATGCTGTTCACGATGTCCGAGGAGGAGTGGGACGCGGTGATCCGGGTCCACCTCAAGGGCACGTTTGCGCCGAGCCACCACGCGGCGGCGTACTGGCGCGAGCGCTCGAAGGCGGGGGAGACCAACGACGCCCGGTTGATCAACACCACCTCGGTGTCGGGCCTCTACGCCAACGCAGGCCAGACCAACTATGGGGCGGCGAAGGCCGGCATCGCCGCGTTCACCCAGATCGCTGCGGTGGAGCTGGGGCGCTACGGCGTCACCGCCAACTGCATCGCTCCGGGCGCGCTCACCCGCATGACCGGTGACCTCGACAACATCCCCGACGAGGTCAGGGCGAACTTCGCCCCGACCTGGGTCGCGCCGGTGGTCACATGGCTGGCTTCGCCCGATTCCGCCGAGGTCTCCGGCCAGGTCATCGAGGCCTCCGGGTTGGTGCTGGCGGTGGCCGAGGGTTGGCATCGCGGGCCGTCGACCAAGCCGGTGGAGTCGGCCGAGGAGGTCGGGCCCATCGTCCGCAAGCTCCTCGCCGATGCCCGGCCGCGCACGCTCTTCAATGAGGTCAGCTAGGCGGTGAGCGACGCCTGGATCGTCGACGTCGTCCGCACCCCCCGGGGGAAGGGGCGCCCCGACGGCGGGCTCCACGAGGTGCACCCCCAGGAGCTGTTCGCCCAGTGCCTGCAGGCCTTGGCGTCCCGGGTCGGCTTCGACCCGTTCGATGTCGACGATGTCATCGCCGGCAACGGGATCCTGACCGGTGACCACGACGCGGTGGGCCGGCTGGCCACCCTGCTGGCCGGATGGCCCGAGACCGTTCCCGGCATGACGCTCAACCGGTTCTGTGGCTCGGCCCAGCAGGCGATCACGGTGGGGGCGATGGGTGTGGGCAGCGGCCATCAGGACCTGGTCGTCGCCGGCGGCGTCGAATCGATGTCCCGGTGGAACCTCACCGCCGGCTCGGTCACCATCGACGGCGGAAACCCCGCGTTCAGGGAGCGGTTCCCGACGGTGCCCCAGGGCATCTCGGCCGACCTCATCGCCACCATCGAAGGCTTCTCCCGGACCGATGTGGACACGTTCGCAGCCGAGAGCCAGCGGCGGGCCGCCGCGGCGATGGAGGAAGGTCGATTCGACGGCGGGATCATCCCGGTGGTGGGGGCCGACGGCGAGGTCGCGCTCGACCACGACGAGCACCCTCGGCCGGGAACGACCCTCGAGGGGCTCGGAAAGCTGCGACCGGCATTTGCCGAGCAGGGCGAGACCTATGACGAAATGGCGCTGTCGCGCTATCCGAAGGTGGAGCGGATCGACCACGTCCACCATGCCGGCAACTCCTCGGGTGTGGTCGACGGGGCCGCGGCGGCGCTCGTGGCGTCGGACCCGTGGGTGCGCGCCCACGGCGTGACGCCGCGTGCCCGCATCCGGGCCACCGCCGCGGTCGGATCGGAGCCGGTGATCATGCTCACCGCGCCCGGTCCGGCATCCGAGCGCTGCCTGGCCAAGGCCGGAATGTCGGTATCCGACATCGACCTGTGGGAGGTCAACGAGGCGTTCGCGGCGGTGCCCCTCAAGACCATCCGGGACCTCGGGCTCGACGCCGAGCGGGTGAACGTCAACGGCGGCGCCATCGCCCTCGGCCATCCGATCGGGGCGACCGGTGCCATGCTCATCGGCACCGTTCTCGACGAGCTCGAGCGACGGGACCTCAGCGTCGGGCTCGTCACCATGTGCACCGGGGGGGGCATGGGCACGGCGACCATCGTGGAGCGCGTTTGACCACCCTCGTCCGAGAGTCACCGAGCGACGGTGTGGTGCTTCTCCGACTGAACCGGCCCGAGCGCCTCAACGCTCTCAACGAGGAGCTCGTGGGCGAGTTGCGACGGACCTTCGCCTCGCTCGCCACCGAACACGACGTCCGGGTCGTGATCCTCACCGGCACCGGCCGGGGCTTCTGCTCGGGCATCGATGTGCGCAACTTCGGCGCCGGCATGCTCGACGCCGGTGATCCGGCCATCGAGCGGATGCGATTCCAAGAGATGATGGCGGGGCTGCCCCAAGCGGTCCGGGCCCTCCCGCAGCCGGTCATCGCGGCGGTGAACGGGCCCGCCGTCGGCGGCGGCCTGGCACTGTGCCTCTCCTCAGACATCCGCATCTGCTCGGCATCGGCATCCTTCGCCAACGCCGCCATCCTCCTCGGCCTCTCGGGTGCCGAGATGGGCATGAGCTACTACCTGCCCCGCATCGTCGGGCTCAGCGTCGCCGCCGACTGGATGCTGACCGGTCGTGCCGTCCCGGCCGAGGAGGCCTTTCAACGAGGCCTGGTCAGTGAGCTCGTCGACGATGGCCACCTGATCGACCACGCCATCGAGCGGGCGTCCCAGATCGCCGCCCTCTCTCCGCTGGGTGTCCAGATGACCAAGAGAGCGCTCCAGGTGAACACCGACGCGTCCGATCTGGCCGCCGCGGTCGAGCTCGAGAACCGGAACCAGGTGATCACCCACGCCACCCAGGAGGCCGCAGACGCCCGAGAGCGCTGGGCGAGGTAATGGCGGGCCCGCTCTCCGGCCTCCGCATCGTCATGATGGCCGGACTGGGGCCGGGCCCGTTTTGCGGGATGCTCCTGGGCGACCTGGGTGCCGACGTCATCCGGATCGACCGCATCGAGGAGGTCGAACAGACCGAGTTCGTCGACCGAGTGGTGCGGCGCAGCCAGCGGTCGATCGCCGTCGACCTGAAGGACCCCCGGGGGGTCGAGCTGGTGCTCACGCTCGTCGCCGGGGCCGATGCCTTCGTCGACGTGTTCCGCCCGGGGGCCCTCGAACGCCTCGGCCTCGGGCCCGACGAGCTGCTGGCCCGGAATCCCCGTCTGATCTACGCGCGGATGACCGGTTACGGACAGGACGGCCCGATGGCTCCGATGGCCGGGCACGACATCAACTACCTCGCCATGTCCGGCGCGCTCCACGCGATCGGGACGGCCGAGTCGCCGGTGCCGCCGCTCAACCTGGTGGGCGACTACGGCGGGGGCGCGATGTTGCTCGCCGTCGGTCTCCTGAGCGGCGTTCTCGAGGCCCGTCAGTCCGGGAATGGTCAGGTCGTCGACGTGGCCATGGTCGATGGCGCCGTCACCCTGATGGCCCCGTTCTACGGCCTCTTGGCCGAGGGCCGATGGGAGGACCGGCGCTGCGCCAATGTCCTCGACGGAGCGGCCCACTACTACCGCGCGTATGAGACCGCCGATGGCGGCCACATCGCGGTCGGAGCGATGGAGCGGCCATTCTACGACCAGCTGACCCGAAGGCTGGCCGTTGACGTGCCCCAGGGCGACTCGCCCGAAGCCTGGGCGGCCCACGCCGAGGTGATGGCCGAGCGGTTCCGCCAAAAGACGCGCTCGGAGTGGGAGGACGAGCTCGTCGATCCACAGACCTGCGCAACGCCCGTTCTCAGCCTGAGCGAGGCGCCACTGCACCCGCACCACCGGGCTCGGGGAACGTTCGTCGAGATCGACGGCGTCGTGCAGCCCTCGCCATCGCCTCGTTTCTCGCGCACGAGGGCGGTGCCCGGTGTCCCGGCGCTGCCGGGGGCACACACCGACGCCATCCTGGCCGAGCTCGGCGTCGATCCGGCCGGGTTGGCGAGCGTGGTCGCTCAGCGCGAATCGGCTGGGTAGGAGCGTCCGGTCCTACCGGTGGCCTCGTGCTGCTGCGGGCAGAGGCCGCGCTGACTAAGTTCCGGCACTGTGTTCGGCCATCCGCGCCTGTCGGTCAACTCCGTCTCTTCCTGGGGCCAACCACTCACGGACGACATCGCGATGTGGCGAGACCTGGGGATCGACCACGTCGCGCTCATCCTGCCCAAGATCGACGAGATCGGGTGGGACACCGCCCGGGACTTGATCAACGGCGCCGGGCTGCGGGTATCCACCATCTTCGGCCCCACCTACCGGCCACTTGCCGCCGACCGCGCCATCGGGTCGTGGCCCGACGACCAGGCGCGAACGGTCGAGACCATCGAGTTCGCCTCGTCGGTGGGCGCGGCGTCCGTCTACGTGTGCAGCGGCGGGGGGTCCAACCTCACCTGGGATGGGGCGGTCGACAGCTTCTGCGAGCTGGTGGCGCCTGCGGTGGCCCGGGCCGGCGAGCTGGGCGTGCCACTGCTGCTCGAGCCGACGAACCCCCTACGTTCGGACATCAGCTTCGTCTTCTGGCAGCGCGACGCCATGGACGTGGCCCGCGCCGCTGGCACCAAGGTGATGCTCGACCTCCAGTCGTGCTGGTACGAACGGGGCCTGGAGCAGGTCGTCCGAAAGAACATCGACCTGGTGGGGCTCACCCAGATCTCCGATTACGTGATCGGGACAACCAAGACCGGCGATCGTGCGGTGCCCGGTGATGGGGACATCCCTCTGGAGCGGCTCCTCGCGATGGTGCTCGACGCCGGGTTCGAGGGCTCGTTTGACCTCGAGGTCATGGGGCCGCGGGTCGAGGAAGAGGGTTACCGCTCCTCGGTCCGCCGATCGGTGGAGCGGGCCAGCGAGCTCCTCGACCGAGTCGGGGCATAGACGGGAACGTCGCCCAAAACAGCACCGACAATAGGTAGAGCACCAGAGAAGAAGGGAAACCTCGATCCGGTGTTGTACCGGTCAGAACAATAGGATCGGTGGGTGGACTTCTCCCTCACCGAATCCGAACAGGCGCTGGTCGATCTGTGCCGCGAATTCGCGCAGAAGGAGATCGTGACCCGTGCCCCGCTGGCCTGGGAGGAGGCGCGCTGCCCGACCGACCTACTCCGGGAGATGGGGAGCCTGGGCCTGCTGGGCATGCTGATTCCCGAAGAGTGGGGCGGCATCGGCATGTCGACGGTCGGCTTCGTCGCCGCGATGGAGCAGATCGGACTGGCCGACCAGTCGGTGGCTTCGGCGTGGCAGGCGCACGTGACGATCGGTTCGCTGCCGCTCTACCTGTTCGGGACCGACGAACAGCGGGACCGGTGGCTGAGGCCGCTGGCCGAGGGACGCGTCCTGGGCGCGTTCGGCCTGACCGAGCCCGATGCCGGTTCCGATGCCCGAGGCATTCGCACGCGGGCGCAACGGAAGGACGGTGGGTGGCTCATCAACGGCACCAAGACGTTCATCTCCAATGCCGGCACCGACATGTCCTTCGGGGTGACGCTGCTGGCCCGCACGGAGTCGTCCGAGGGGCAGGCGCCGAAGTACGCGAGCTTCGTGGTCGAGAAGGACACCCAGGGCTTCACCATGGGACCAAAGATGCGCGGCATCGGCTGGCGCGGCCTCGACACCCGTGAGCTCTATTTCGACGACGTCTGGGTCCCCGACGATCAACTGGTCGGAGATCCGGAAATGGGGCTCCGACAGTTTCTTCGGACCCTCGAGGTCGGTCGCATTTCGATCGCAGCCCTGTCGCTCAGCCTGACCAAGGCCGTGCTGGACTTGGCCACCGACTATGCCAAGCAACGTGTGCAGTTCGGCCAGCCCATCGCCAGCTTCCAGGCAGTCCAGTTCAAGCTGGCCGACATCGCGACCGAGCTGGAGGCGGCTCGATGGCTGACCTACCGCGCTGCATCCCTCCGTGACAACGGACAGCCCTTCCTCAAAGAGGCGGCGATGGCCAAGCTGAAGGCGAGCCGGCTGGCCACCTGGGCGGCGTCGGAGGCCGTCCAGATCCACGGAGGTCTGGGGTACATGCTCGACACGCCGGTCGCCCGCTTCTACTGCGACGCCAAGGTCCTCGAGATCGGCGAAGGCACGAACGAGATCCAGCACCTGGTGATCGCCCGCGAACTCGGCTGCTGACCCGGAGGGGTCACCAACAGCGGCGGTCGAGCCGGTGTCAGTTCAGATCGCGGCGAGATGGCGGATGGCCCCGGCGATGTCGTCTTCGTCGGGCAGCCAGGCGCTTTCGAGCGGAGGTGCGTACGGCGGCGGCGTCGCCTGAGCTCCGATCCGATGGATCGGGGCGTCGAGGTCCCAGAATCCTTCACGGGCCACGGTGGCGGCGATCTCGGCACCGATGCCGAACGGCACGACGGCCTCGTGCGCGATCAGAAGCCGGCTCGTCTTGTGGACCGAGTCGAGAATCGGGGCCATGTCCAGCGGAGCGACGGTTCGCAGGTCGATCACCTCGACCGAGATGCCCTCGCCGGCCAGCTGCTCGGCGGCGGCGGTCGCCGAGTGGACCATCCGGGAGACCGAGACCACCGTCACGTCGGTCCCCGGTCGCACGACCGCAGCCTTGCCGATCGGGACGATGTGTTCGGCCGGCGGCTGGGGACCCTTCATGCCGTAGAGAAGCCGGTTCTCGATGAACACGACCGGGTTGGGGTCCTGGATCGCCGCCCGCAGCAGCCCGTAGGTGTCGGCGGGCGTCGACGGCATGACCACGGTCAGCCCGGGAATGTGGGCGAGGAGCGCTTCCAGGCTCTGTGAGTGCTGGCTGCCCGAGGACCGCCCGGCACCGAACTGGGTTCGCACGGTCAGCGCCATCTCCGCGGCGCCGCCGGTCATGAACGGCAGCTTCGCGGCCTGGTTGAGCAGCTGGTCGAGGCAGACCCCAAGGAAGTCGAGGTACATCAGCTCGACCACCGGGCGCATCCCGGCCATCGCGGCACCGACGCCGAGGCCGATGATCGCGGTCTCCGAGATGGGGGTGTCACGCACCCGATCACCGAATCGATCTTGCAGGCCACGGGTCACCCCGAAGACGTTGCCGCCGGCACCGACGTCGACCCCGGCGACGAAGACGCGCTCGTCGTTGGCGAGCTCGGTTTCGAGGGCGGTGCGGATCGCGTCCATGGTGCGGAAGACCGGGGCGTCCGAGCCCGGTGCCGGAGGTTCGGGGTAAGCCGGCCGCGGGCGTAGGACGAAATCGAACAAGGTCGCGGCGGCCGGGGCCTCCAACCGCCGAGCCGCCTCGACCGCTTGGTCCAGCTGGGCACCGACCGACGATTCCAGGGCCTTGATCTCGTCGTCACCGATGCCCGTCGCCCGAAGCCGGCTGGCGTGGACGACGATTGGGTCCCGGGTCTCCCACTCACGGAGCTCCTCGGGCGACCGGTACCGCTGGGGGTCGCCCTCGTAGTGGCCGTGCCAACGGTACGTGGTCGCCTCCACGATGGCCGGACCTGCACCGGCCCGGATCCCCTCGACGACGTCGTGCATCGCCGTCGCTGTCGCGACGACGTCGTTGCCGTCGACGGCAACGAAGGCAACGCCGTAACCGGCGGCCCGTCGTTGGAGGGGTGCCGCATGCTGGGTCGCCGCCGGGGAGAACTCGGCATAGCCGTTGTTCTCGCAGAAGAAGACCACCGGCAGTCGCTCGACGGCGGCGAGGTTGACCGCCTCGTGGAAGGCGCCCTGGGCCACCGCGCCGTCCCCGAAGAAGGCCACCGCCACGGTCCCGTCGTGCCGCAGCTGCGCCGCAGTGGCCGCTCCGGCGGCGATGGGAAGTCCGGCGGCCACGATGCCGTTGGCGCCGAAGATGCCGATGGTCGGATCGGCGATGTGCATCGATCCGCCGCGGCCGCGGTTGGTGCCCTGGGCCTTGGCCATCAGCTCGGCGAACATGCCGAGCGGGTCCAGGCCCTTGGCCAGGCAGTGGCCGTGGCCACGATGGGTGGACGTGATCACGTCTGCCGGCCGTAGTGGCCAACACGCGCCGACGGCCGACGCCTCCTGCCCGGTCGAAAGGTGCACGAATCCTGGGATCTCGCCGTCCCGGTACAGCGCCGCCACCCGTTCCTCGAACCCACGGATGACAAGCATCCGCCGCTGCATATCGAGGAGTTCCGTGGTACCGAACACGAGCCGCGTAGTGTACTGGTCTACACAAGGTCGAGAAGGACGATGGCCGAAGAGATCGAGATACCCGAACGCTTCCCTGATGGGGGGGACGTCACGGGCAAGCGGGTGGTGATCACCGGTGCCAGTCGGGGGCTCGGGCGGGTGCTCGCTCACGCGTTCTCCCGGGCCGGTGCCTGGGTGGTGCTGGTCGCCCGCGCCGAGAAGGGCCTGAAGGAGGTCGCAGACGAGTTGCCCGGTCCCGCCCTCGTCTGCAGTGGGGACGTGACCGATGCCGGATTCAACGAGTCGGTTGCCACCTCCACGGTCGCCGAGTGGGGCGGTGTCGACGTCTGGATCTGCAACGCAGGAATTTCGCCCGTCGTCGCCAGCCCGCTCGACATCGACCCGGCGCTCTGGCGCCAGGTGATCGAGGTGAACCTCACCGGGGCGTTCCTCGGCGCACGCGCCGCGGCGGGCGTGATGGGTGAGGGCGGGCGGCTGATCTTCACCGGATCGGTGCTCGGTGATCGGCCACGGGCGGGCTTTAGCGCCTACGGCACGTCGAAGGCGGGGCTGGTGGGCCTGGCCAAGGCCCTGGCCCTGGATCTGGCCAGGTCGGGGATCACCGTCAATGTCGTCGCCCCCGGGTGGTTCGACTCGCCGTTGGCCGAGGGGTGGAAGAGCAACCCCAAGTTGGCCGAGCGGATCCTCGACCACACCGCTCAACGCCGCTGGGGCAGTGCCAGCGATCTGGCCGGCGCCTACCAGTTCCTGGCGTCCGATGCTTCGGCGTTCGTGACCGGAACGGTGCTCTACGTCGACGGCGGGTACCTGCTTCTATGACCGACTCACGGCGCGTCATCGCGATTCTGGGGGCCGGGGGAGTGCTCGGATCCGCGCTGTCGGGTCAGTTCGCGGGCGAGCCCGACACCGATCTCGTGCTGAGCGACCTCAGCCAGTCCTCGCTTGACGCGACCGTGGGCGGCCTTCACGAGCCGAGCGGCGCCGTGGAGACTCTTTTGGCTGATGTGAGCGACTTCGCCCAGGTCGAAGCGGTGGTTGGCCGGGCGGTCGAGCGCTTCGGCCGGCTCGACGTGCTGATCAGCAATGCGGGGGTGCTCGCGCCGAACGGTCGGATCCACAATCTGGCCACCGAGGACTGGGAGAAGGCGTTCCGGGTCAACGTCCTCGGTGCCGTGAACGGCATTCGGGCGGCCGTCGCAGTCATGCGAGAGCAGCGGTCGGGATCGATTGTCCTCACGGCGTCGGTCGCGGGCCTGACCGCCTGGTCGCATTCCGGCCCGTACTGCGCCACGAAGGCTGCGGTCATCCATCTCGCGAAGGTCGCGGCGATCGAGTATGCCCGCGACGGCATCCGGGTCAACTGCGTGTGCCCCGGGACATTCCTCTCGGGCATCCACGCCGAACTGCCGGTGGCCGCAATCGAGGCGATCGCGGCGAAGCACCCGCTCGGACTGGGCTCGGCCTCAGACCTGGTCGGCGCCTACTCGTACCTGGCCAGTGATGCTTCTCGCTGGACGACCGGCTCGGCGATGGTCGTCGACGGGGGCTACGCCGCGCCCTAGGCCTTCTGGCTCGTAATTCCCCGGATGAAGATCTCGGCAAAGGGCTTCGCAACGTCCTGAGCCGAGAATTGGCCACCGGCCTTCAGCCACAGGTACGTGTAGTTGTGCATCCCGAGCCACGCGCGAGCGGTGAGCCTTGCGTCAACGTCTCGAAACTCCCCCGAGTCGATCCCGGCCTGGAGGATCGTCTCCACCTTCTGCTCGTACTCGTGTCGACGAAGCCGGAACCGCTCGGCCCGCTCGCCGGTGAGCCCATGGAACTCGTGGAGGACCACCCAGGAGTGATCGGGGTAGCAATAGATCACCTCGAGCAGTTCGTCACCGAGCATGGCCAGCTGAGCTGAGGGCGAGCCTCCAAATTCGATGGCGCGCTCGGCACCGCGCATCACTTCGTCCATCACCCGATCGTGGATCGCGGCGAGCAGCTCCTCCTTCGAACCGATGTAGTGGTACAAGGCGCCCTTGCCGAGACCGTTGGCTGCGCAGAGTTCCGAGATGCCGGTGGCGTGGTACCCGCCCTGAGCGAAGACCCGCGCCGAGGTGTCGACGATCGCCTCGTATCGGGCTCGCCAGTTCTGGCTTCGACCACGTTCGTCGCGCACTTCGGCGAGCGGCATGGGCAACGACGCTACACGGGTGCGCGTGTGAAACCGATTCCATGCGTGGGACAGCCGTGGTTGCACGGCGCCGACCGGTCGTGTCGGGCGCGGCAACTCGATCGTGAACCGACCCCGTACCGGCGCCCGCTGGATCGTGCTGCGACGCCGGCGGCGGTTCGAGCGCCGCTCATGGCCGCGCCCGATGGGTGCCGTTGCCGACACCGGCTCGGGGGTCGGTGGTCGGGCGGCATCGGCCCTCGCCCGGCGATTCGGAGCCTCCGGGGTGGTCCGTGACGCGTCGGTACATGCCCGCTCGCGGGCCAGGAGCTAGACCAGAGGCTGGGCGGGATGAGCTACCTTGGGGCCCGATCAATAGACTGACTGGTCGGTACAAAACCGCCTGATGAGGTTCCAGAGGGGGACGGTTTGGTAAAGCGAACCCGTTTTGCCGAGTACAAGGACAGCTACGCGAACTACAAGTTCGAGCTGAGTGACGAGGGCATCCTCTTCATGCAGTGTCACACCGAGGGCGGCCCGCTCCATTGGGAGTGGTCCTCGCACGATGCCATGGCCGACGCGTTTGCCGACGTCGCGGGGGACCGCGAGATCAGGGCGGTGATCCACACCGGCACCGGCGAGACCTACAACCACAGCTGGGGCCGGCCCGTCACCGACAGCGGCAAGCCGCTGTACAACGCCTATGCCGACGCCGAGGGTGTGGCGATCATGGACGAGAAGTCGTGGTACGGCCGGATGCTCCTCGAGAACCTGCTGGCGGTCGATGTTCCCATGGTCGCCGCGATCAACGGCCCCTGCAGCATGCACTCCGAGGTGCCGCTGCTCATGGACATCGTGCTCGCGTCGGACGATACGTGGTTCCAGGATCTCTCCCACTTCCCGCGTGGGATGGTGCCCGGCGACGGGCAGCACGTCATGTGGGAGGCGCTGGTCGGTCCGAGCCGAGCTCGTTACCTGCTGCTGACGGGGTACAAGCTGACCGCCCAAGAGGCCCGCGAGTGGGGCGTGGTCCATGAGGTGCTGTCAAAGGACAAGCTCCTCGACCGGGCGTGGGAGATC
>Ga0302326_10014076_pt1 | contig 16953 bp, 17 predicted proteins | sample Palsa_T0_3_FD_202264 | JGI IMG/M metagenome (GOLD analysis project Ga0302326, IMG submission 202264) | Peat permafrost microbial communities from Stordalen Mire near Abisko, Sweden - Palsa_T0_3 | ecosystem: Environmental > Terrestrial > Soil > Palsa > Peat permafrost | place: Sweden: Abisko...
AGTGTTACGAAGGAATTCGAAGGCATTCCCGTGAAATGTGTCGCTGCCGGACTTGGTGACGACCGTTACCATCCCGCCGTTGTAATTCCCATACTCAGGATCGAAGTTGTTCGTCAGGACGCGGAATTCGTCGATGGAATCGAGGTTGGGGATGATGGAGGTGCCGCCGTTCATGTGCTCCTGGACGTCGACGCCATTCACGATGAAACCATTCGCCGATTCGCGCTGCCCGTCGATGGACTGGTTGCCGGGATTCAAATCGCCGGAGGGAGAAATCGTTCCGGTGACGCCCGCCATGATCACGGAGTTCGGCTGCAGGGTAGTGACCGGGATGACGCCAGGCTGGATGGAGAGCAGATCGGTGTAGCTGCGGCCGTTCAAGGGAAGCGAAGTCATCTGGCTGCCGGTAACAAGCTCGCCCAGGTGAGTGGCCACGGTGTCGACTTGCGCTTCGGTGGTGGCGGCGGTGGCGGCCACGGTGACGGTCTCGGACTGCTGGCCAATTTCAAGCGTGGCATCCACCTTGAGGGCCGCGTCGGTATCGATCACGAGTCCCGTTTTACGGACGGTCTTGAATCCCGCGGCTTCGATGGTCAACTCGTAGCGCCCTACCGGCAGGCTGGGGAACGAATAAAGCCCCTGCTCGTCCGTGGAGGCTTTGTATTGCGTCGTGAGATCGAGATTGGCCAGAACCAGGCTGGCGCCGGGAATCACCGAACCGCTGGGGTCCTTGATCGTGCCGGACATGCTGCCGCTGGCGGCGGCCCAGGAAATCGTGGCGAGACAGGCAAGAAGCACAAGTAGGAGAACAGGGCGTCCGGCGTTCGCCATCGCTGATGGCGGAGGGAGCGGCAGGTTTTCGCAGAGTCGCAGCGGCGAGAGTGCGCAGAGTGTCCCCGGCTTTCGGTCGGCCTTCATCTGGTCCCTTTTATGATTTGTTTTATTGAACGGGGAGAGCTTTGCCGTTCACCACAGCTCTTAAGACGTAAGAATTGCCGGAACTGATGCCAATGGGGATCCCATTTCGCGCGGGGTGAGTGTCGATGGTGACGTCGTCTCCCGGCCTGAAGGAATCTTTGGTCCAGCCCTTACGGGACAGCATGGAGGGAGGGGACATTTCGAGAGTCCAGCGCTGGACGCTGCCGGCGTCCTTCACGTCCATATGCAGAAGGCAATGCGGATTCACCCAGTCGAAGCTGGTGGCCGTGCCATGCAACGTGATGGTTTTCGTGAAATCGTAGCCGACCGTCCCGTGATGCGGGAATGCCGCGCTGGGGAACACAACGATAGCGGCAAAAATCAGCGGAAGTACCCATGCCGCGATACCCGATTCTCTTGCTCTTAATGGCATACGTTCTCTATCGGCTTCCGGCGGCCTAGGGTTCGGCCGCGAAGTACGGAATCAAGACGGCGGCGCTCACCACCGATAGCCACAGCAGCAATTCCACTAAGCCCGCCAGCTTGGCGATGCCGGGTGTCTCAGGCGTTTGGCCCCAGGTGCGCACCTTTTGCTGGTTGAAGATGTGCACAATCAGGGCCGTGGGAATGAGCATGCTGAGCTTCACGTCGAAAGAGGGGTTGGCCACGTAGGTGAGCGCCGCGGTGGAGAAGAGCATGAAGCCGCCGGTTATTGCGATGACGAAACCCACCCAGTTCCAGGCAAACACGGAATCCGAGAGTTGCGCGGCGGTTTGATTCTTGTTGCCGATGCCCATCATCCGAAGATCGAGTGCCAGATTCGTGCCTATAAACAGGGACAGGCCCGTGAAATGCGTAAGCTGCACGTAGGGGAATGCCCAGGTGGACTCAAGAATTCCAACGCCCAGGTGCGTACCCTGAACCCAACGGGCAAAACTAATGATGAATTGGTGCATTCGCAAACACCTCGAAGTGATTACGCTGCGCTGCTAATTCTGTTTCTAGCCCACACCCGTGAGCGCGGGAACGTCGACGCCCCACAAAATCGTGGCTACCCACAGCACCAGAGAAACAAGAGCGATAAATTTTGCGCCACCGGGAATGGCGGGCAGCTTGTCCCATTTCGGCACGTTTCGCCGAACGATCACGGCGAAGATGATCCCCAGCGCGCACAGGTAGAGCTTCTGATGAAAGATGGAATTGTGGAGATATTCCGTGGCGTCGGAGGCGTACATCAGGAAGCCGGAAATCGTCGCGAGGACCAGCCCCGTCCACATCCAGGGAAAAACCTGCTCGGCCAGCTGGGTGGCGGACTGGCGTTTCGCGGCGACACCCATCACGCGCAAGTCCATGATCGCGGTGGCGCCGACCACCATGAAGAAACCCACGTAATGGATGATTTCAAGCGACGACGCGGTTACCACCGAGCCGTTTACCCAAACGACGAACGCGTTACGCTGCAGCCATAGAGAAAAGCCCATGCGCACCTTTCATCCAGCTGTTCTTCTTAGTTGGCCGATACTCAATCCACTGCAACCCCGAAAGAACCTTCGCGTTTCGGCGAAACTCTACCGCTACTGAGGCGGTTTGGGTAGATATTTCGCGTGGCACGTTTCACAGGTGTCGTCGATTTTGTCGCCGATGGTTTCGAGCGCCTTGGCGTCTTTATCATTGGCGGCCTTGAAGGCTTCCGAACCGGCGTCCCGCAGGGCCTTGGCGAACTTCATCCAGTCCCCCGAGTCTTTCGCGCGGCCCGGGATCATCAGCAGGTTCCCGACCTCGGCCAGAATCAGCGCGCTGTTCTGCACGGATGTCCATTCCTTATCGTCTTTGGGCGCGTGATTGGGAACCGCGAAAATCACATCCGACGCGGGCGCCACCATCCCGACCATAACCTGGTGAACGGTGCCAACAGGCTGAAAGCCAGGGGCCTGTGCCGATCCGGCTTTCGCGACCATCAGTATGGCAATTCCCAGCAAGAAAAACGCGCGGATCTTCATCAGTCTCTCCTGTTTTGCTTCGAAGGAGATCACAGGCAACCGTGCCATCGTCCACCGAACGACGAGCCGGAGCTGTGATATGTGTCACCCCTTAATGTGACGGGAAGTATACCTATATCGTTTCGACGCACGCTGTAAAATCGGCGTTAAATCCATTGGAGCACCCGCGCTGGCTAGGAGCCCGCATGGAGCTGGCGGGAGACGGTGATGCTGTAGTGCAGGCCGGATACGATGACGAAGGTCGCGACAAAATAGGGGCAAATGGTTCGCAGAAACCACAGGAAATTGTTGCTCCAGACGGCTAGCACCAGAACCAGAAAGATCAGCGATAGCTCAAAGAAGGTGGTGGCCTTTCCCCAGATGCTCGGCGGGAATGGGCGGTAGCCGATGGTGAGAAGAATCGTGGCGCAGGCGACCAGAAGCAGAACGTCGCGCCCCAGGACTAGGATCGCGAGCCACCAGGCAATCTTGCCCTTTAGCGCTAGCACGAAGTACGAGGAAGAGAGCAGCAACTTGTCCGCGATGGGATCGAGGTAGGCGCCTAGCGGCGTTCTCTGATTCAATTCGCGGGCGAGCAGGCCATCGAGGCCGTCGGTCAATCCCGCCACCAGAAAAATCGCGAGCGCCACGCGGTAGTCGTCGTACTTGATCGCGATGATAAAAAACGGAAGGAACGCGAGCCGCAGGAACGTGAGCTGGTTGGGGACAGTGAGAATGCGGCTTTTCATTTTGTTTTCAGCCGCTTCTCCAGCGGCTTTCCCAGTGGCGTTTCCATGCCGTGGGCCGAATAGGCGCTCAGGCGAACTGCCCCAGATAGTCCTCGAGCGAGCGGCCTACTTTCTTCGCGAACATTTCCGCCATCGAGGGAATGGAGCCGCGCGGCTCGTCGAGGGCGATGCGCTCGATGCGCAGCATGGGAAAAAAAAGCGTCGGCAGGCCGATGCGGTCGCCTTCCGGGTGCAGTACCTGGCTCACGAAGTCGTCAAAAGACCCAAGATCGATGCCCCGCACGGTGACGCCGGCATTCGAAATGTCCACCAACTCGCCCCAAACGCGCTCCTTGGGGCTGTGCAGGCTCACGACGACAATCGAGTGCGGCTCCATCACGTCTCCTTAGACGATTCCCCAGCGATTTTCCGGTGATGATTGATGGTACCGCAGGCGCAGCAACCGCGCCATGCGTGCGGAGCCGAAAGGTAACACGCATCGCTACGGATCAATTCATATCGTAGCGCGAGTCATAGCGCCGAGTTTCGCTTAGACCGCGATCGTTTGCAGGTCCGGCGCAAGCTGCAGCGTCGGCTCGGTGGCCTTCTGAACGTCCTCGGGCGTAACGCCGGGAGCCACTTCGCGCAGGAGCAGGCCCTGCGGAGTGACCTCGATCACGGCCAGCTCGGTGACGATCAGGTTCACCACGCCCAGTCCGGTAAACGGCAGGTTGCACAGCTTCACGATCTTGTGCTCGCCTTCCTTGGTGGAGTGCTCCATGGCTATGATGACGCGTTTGGCGCCCGCGACGAGGTCCATCGCGCCGCCCATGCCCTTGAGCATTTTGCCCGGGATGGCCCAGTTGGCGAGGTTGCCCTTTTCATCCACCTGCAGCGCGCCGAGCACGGTGACGTCCACGCGGCCGCCGCGGATCATCGCGAACGACTCGGCGCTCGAAAAGTAGCAGCAGCCCGGGATTTCCGAGATGGTCTCCTTGCCCGCATTCACCAGATCGGGGTCTTCCTCGCCTTCGTAAGGATAGGGCCCGATGCCCAGCATGCCGTTCTCCGATTGCAGGACAACTTCGACGCCCGGCGGCAAAAAATTCGGGATGAGCGTCGGCAAGCCGATGCCGAGGTTCACGTAGTCGCCGTCGCGCATTTCCTGCGCGACGCGGCGAGCGATCATTTCGCGTTTATCCGTTTGTGGCGGCATGATTCCCCTTTACGCGCGCTTTCGCGTGGTGCGGATCTCGATGGGCTTGTCGTAGCGCTCGCCCTGCAGGATGGCGTCGATATAGATGCTGGGCGTGTGGACGCCGTCCGGATCGAGATCGCCGAGTTCCACCAGGTGCTCCACTTCCGCGATCACATGGTCGGCGGCGGTGGCCATCACCGCATTGTAATTTCGCGCGGTCTTGCGATACACAAGATTGCCCCAGCGATCGCCTTTCCAGGCCTTCACCAGGGCGAAGTCCCCCCGCAGCGAGGGCACCAGAATGTGCGGCCGCCCGTTGAACTCGCGGACTTCCTTGCCATCCGCCGCGAGCGTACCGTAGCCGGTGGGCGTGAAAAAGGCCGGGATTCCGGCGCCGCCGCAGCGGACGCGCTCCGCCAGCGTGCCTTGGGGATTCAGCTCCAGCTCGATTTCCTTCTTCAGAGCGAGCTGCTCGAAGGTCTTGTTCCCGCCGACGAAGCTGGCGATCATTTTCTTCACCTGCTTGTTCTTGAGCAGCAGATCGATCCCGTAGCCATTGATGCCGGCGTTATTCGAGACGATGGTGAGGTCCCGGGTTCCCTGGCGGCACAGCGCGCGAACCAGATTTTCCGCCACGCCGGAGGCGCCGAATCCGCCCATCAGAATCGTTGCGCCATCGTGTATGCGGGCAACCGCCGCTTCCGCACTAGCTACCCGCTTATCCATTCGATGCAGTTCTCCTTAGGGAGTGGCGAATCGCCGACAGACGAAACGCCCCAAGCAATTTCGGGCAAAATTGGATCAATGGCCTGGAGCGCATTCCAGACGCCGCCCGCGACAGCTGGAAGAAGTCAGACTACCGCGTATCCCTCGGTGGGAACCATCGATTACCGCAGCCCCGATTCGCCCAGCAATTTTAGGCATAAACACAGTCCCGTGCAAGGCGTGGCGCTGTATGGCCGTGGGCCAGTTTCCGATAAGCCGACCACACGTCCGAGTGGAATTTGGAATGGGAAACGCGGTTGCGTCTTCTCCAATCAAATGCCGCCCCTGACTATCGACCCGATGTGCGGAAATGAATTGGGGCGAAAATTCGGTACTGCTAGTACCTGTTTCAATACTTGACTGTGAATCGCGGCGCGTGAAAAAATGTCGGCCTTGTCGGGAAGATTTCAGGAGGCGTTTATGCGTCTTTCTTGTACTCGGCCCCTGTTATTCGTTCTTGCCGCCGCAACGACCCTAATACTGACGACGTTTCCGGCAAATGCCAATACCATTCTTCCGGGGCAAACAGTAGCGCCCGACCTGTTTAACCTTGCCTCTGTACCGCCTCTTCTTGGTGAAACTACGGGAAGTTTCAGCCTATCCGTGGGCGGCGGAACGATAACGGGCACATACGTCGATGCGGTGTTGGTCGATCCGCTGGGCATTACCTGTGCGGGGTGCCTGGACTTCGCCCTCCAAATAAGGGTGAATTCGGGCTCACCCGGCGCGATTGAAACGGTTTTTAACGGGGGCCTCAAGCCAGGGGGCATAATACCGTTAGCAACTGACGTAGGTTATATAACAGATTCTGGGGATGTCGCCCCAGCCTCGGTAGGCTACGGACCGGCAGGGGAGGACATGAATTTTAATCTGGCTTCGCCTCTAACTGCGGGAGAGTCGACTGACTTTCTTGTTATAGCTACGGACGCCACAAGCTACAACACAGTCAACGTAACGTTGGCACAGGCGGCGTCGACTGGCGGAATATTACAATTGAGTGGCACCAATGGAACGAGCACAGCAGGGGATGTGGGCATGGCGGGAACTTTCTATGCGCCCGCAGCGCTTCCGACACCGGAGCCGTCGACTTTGTGGCTGACTGCCGCCGGATTACTAGGCCTGATGGGAACAGTTTTGCTCCGCAATCGGCTCGCGTAACACCCGCGCCGTGATTAATTAACGAGGCAAACAACCGCAGATCGCCCGCGTTCTTTAAGTCGGCTGGGGCGCCGACAAGCTCTGGAATCTTTTTCTTTGCCCGCCCAAGTGGGCGCTTCGGTTCACACCAGACGCGTCCATCTTACATTTCCAGAACATAGATGTTTGTAAGTCTGGTTAACGCTCCTTATCGGAAACTGGCCCAAAACCCGCTGTATTTGAGGCGACGGGGCGTTGCCGTTGGAATTTTCCGAGTGCTATTCGCGCTTTGAATCGCGGGTGCTGATTCCGCGGCGGGCGGCGCTTTTCAGGAGGCGGATTCGGTCGGCTACCGCTTTCGCCGCGGCTTCCGCGCCGAGCTTCGATTTGGAGGCTTGCTCGACCTCGGCCACCAGGGCCGAGCCTACTACCGCCGCGTCCGCGATGCCGCCGAGAACCGATACGTGCTCCGGCAAAGATATCCCGAAGCCCACCGCGATCGGAAGCTTGGTGAAGCGGCGCGCGCGGCGCACCAGCGCCGGCAATTCTTCCGGGAGCGACTCTCGCGTGCCGGTGACGCCGGTGCGCGAAATCAGATAGAGGAAGCCGCTGGAGCATTCGGCGATGGCGGCCAGGCGCGCGTCGGTGGAGGTGGGGGCGCCGAGAAAAATTGTGTCCAGCCCCTGCGCCCGGATGATCTCGCGGTACTCTGACGATTCCTCCGGAGTCAAATCCGTCACCAGGACGCCGTCGATCCCGGCGGCGCTCGCCGCTTTGGCGAATTTCTCGAGGCCCATTTGCAGGAGCGGATTGAAATAACTGAACAGAACCAGCGGCACTTCGGTGCGGGCGCGAAGGCGCGTGGCCAGGTCGAGAACCCCGGCGAGGGTTGCACCGCTTTGCAGCGCTCGTTCGCTGGCGCGCTGGATTACCGGGCCGTCGGCGACCGGATCGCTGAAGGGTACGCCGAGTTCGATCACGTCGGCGCCGGCTTCGGCGGCGGCGAGGATGATTTTTTCGCTCGCTTCGAGCGTCGGGTCGCCCGCAGTCATATAGGCGACCAAGCCGAGTTCTCCCGCGGCGGAGAGTTCCTGGAAACGCCGGGTGATCCGGCTAGCGGGCTGCGAAACTGCCCCCCCGCCAGACTGGTTTGCTTGCGGCTTCGCGATAGATGCGCCCGGGATCGTGGTGTCAGACATAGCGCGAGAGGAAGTCCATATCTTTGTCGCCGCGGCCGGACAAGTTGAGTATGACGATTTCATTCTTCTTCATTTTGGGAGCGCGGCGGATGAGCTCGCCCAGAGCGTGCGCGGATTCGAGCGCCGGGATGATTCCTTCTTTGCGGGCGAGGGTGCGCGCGGCTTCGATAGCGTCTTCGTCACTGATGGCGGTGTATTCGGCGCGGCCCAGTTCGGCGAGCCACGCGTGCTCGGGACCAACGGCGGGGTAGTCGAGTCCGGCGGAAACCGAATGCGTGGTGGAAATCTGGCCGTCCGGCGTTTGCAACACGTAGGTGTACGTTCCCTGGAGCACCCCGGGTTTTGCGCCCGAGAAACCCTCCGACGCGGCCAGCCGGGACGCGTGCTCTCCGAGCGTCTTTCCGCGCCCGCCCGCTTCCACGCCGACCATTTTCACCGCGGCGTCGCCGAGAAAAGCGTGGAACAGGCCGATGGCGTTGGAGCCGCCGCCCACGCAGGCGAAAAGATAATCCGGCAGGCGCCCTTCCGCCTGGAGGATCTGCGCGCGCGCCTCTTCGCCAATGATCTTGTGAAAATCGCGCACGATCTGCGGATAAGGGTGCGCGCCCAGGACGGAGCCGAGCAGATAGTGCGTGCTCTGGACGTTGGTGACCCAGTCGCGCATGGCTTCGTTGATCGCGTCCTTGAGCGTGCGGCTGCCTGAATCGACGCCCACCACTTCCGCGCCGAGCAGCCGCATGCGGAAGACGTTGAGCCGCTGGCGCTCCATGTCGTCGGTGCCCATGTAGACCTTGCAGGAAAGGCCTAGCAACGCGGCAACGGTGGCGGTGGCGACGCCGTGTTGTCCCGCGCCCGTTTCGGCGATCACGCGCTTCTTGCCCATGCGCACGGCCAGCAAACCCTGTCCGAGGCAATTGTTGATCTTGTGCGAGCCGGTGTGCAGCAGATCTTCGCGCTTGATGTAAATGCGCGGGCCGCCGAATTGCTCCGTCAGGCGCGAGGCGAACTGGAGCGGCGTGGGCCTGCCGGCGAAATCGTGCAGCAGCTTGCTGAGCCGCGCCTGAAAGCTGGGATCGGCGGAGGCTTCCGCGTAGGCGCGTTCGAGTTCTTCGAGGGGCGCCATGAGCGTCTCGGGGACGTAGCGGCCGCCGTATGGGCCGTAGCGGCCGCGCGCATCCGGCACAACCTGCGAGATCGAACCTACTGAACTTGTCGCCATCATCGTGTACCTTTCGCTGCTTTGCCCTTCTTCGACCCGCTCTTGCTTTTCTGTGCCTCACGAACCGCTTGCATGAAATCTTTCATGCGCTGCGGGTCTTTCTTGCCGGGCTTGGACTCGACTCCGCTGCAAACGTCGATTGCGTACGGCCTGGCGGTGCGAATCGCGTCGCCCACGTTCTCCGGGGTTATGCCGCCGGCCAGGAAAATCCTGGCGTCCCCGTTTTTCTTGGGGACGAGGCGCCAGTCGAATGTTTTGCCTGTTCCGCCCCAGTGATGCGCGTCAAAGCCGTCCAGAAGGAACGCTTGCGCGTGCCTGAATCGCGCCAACTGCGCGGGCCGGAAGGATTTTCGCACGCGAATGGCCTTCATCACCGGAAATATGCGGCTGAGCCGGGCAACCGCTGCGGGGGACTCGTCACCGTGAAGCTGGAGGTGGACGAAGCCTACCGTGGTTGCGATGTCCAAAATCCTGTCTTCGCTCTCGTTCACGAACACGCCGACCGCGGAGATTTTTTTCGGCAGGCGCTGCACGATGCGGCGCGCTTTTGCCGGAGTGATGTAGCGCGGGCTGGGCCGGTAAAAATTGAAGCCCAGAAAATCGGCGCCCGCTTCCACGGCGCGGCGCGCGTCCGGCCAGTTGGTGATGCCGCAAATCTTTACCTTTACCTTCGGACTGGGCTTTTGGGGCATGGCGCGATCAGGAGGCCGCTGCTCCATCGCCCGCGATGAGGCTTCGCAACGAAGCGCCCGGATCGGCGGATTTCATCACATTTTCGCCGATGAGGAACGCATCGAAGCCGGCCGAACGCAGGCGGGCGAGGTCGGCGTGCGAGTGCAATCCCGATTCGCTGACGGCGATGCAATCGTCCGGAATCGATTCCACGAGTTCGAGCGAGGTTTCCAGGCGGACGCTAAAGTCGCGCAGGTCGCGGTTGTTGACGCCGATGATTTTCGCGCCAGCCGCAATCGTGCGATCCAGTTCCGCGCGAGAATGCACCTCCACGAGCGGCTCCATCTGGAGCGAGCGGCCGAGATCGAGAAGCTCGCGGAGCGTTGCGTCGGGAAGCACGGCGGCGATCAGAAGAAACGTATCCGCGCCGGCGGCGCGCGCTTCCCAGACCTGCCACGGATCGAAAATAAAATCCTTGCGCAGGATGGGAATCTGCGTGGCCTTCTTTGCTTCCTTCAGGTGGCCGAGAGAGCCCTGGAAGAATTCCTCCTCGGTGAGGACGGAGAGCGCCGCGGCTCCCGCTTTTTCGAGCAACGCAGCCAATTCCGCCGGCACGTAGGTCTCGCGAATGATTCCCAGGGACGGCGACGCTTTCTTCAGTTCCGCGATGATATTGAAGCTGTCGCGCGTGAGCGCGGCGGCAAAATCCTGGGGAGGCTCGGCCTTCTGGACGGCCATCTTCAGGGCCACGTCCGGCAGCACGCGCTTGCGATGCGCCACCGAGGCGCGGCGCGCGTCCACAATGCGGTCGAGTATCGTCCTGTCGCCTGACATGGTTTCCATAGTGGAATCCACTATTGTACCGAAGATGGAGACGAAAGAGGCTACGTAGAATAGAGGCTGGTAGTGAGGATACTCCGAGGATACTCAAAGGAACGCAGAGCGGAAAATCGGGAGGGGTAAGGCCAAATAAAATCCCCACCCTTCGCGAGCAGTCACGAAGGGTGGGGAATATGTACCGAACGAAAGGTCAAAGACAACCTGGCGAATACGACCCGGTTATTTTTATTGCCTGATTGTTACCACCCCCACTGGTGCCCACCGTGGCAGATGCCGAAGCCCTTGTCGCTATAACCACCAGTCGTAGCCGGTACAGGAAGTGTAGGACCATTGAATGTAGTTGTAGGACTTGCCAGCCCCGGTGCCGACTCGAAATCCCATTGGTAGCCGTTCGGATCGAGCGTCAGTTTCATCACGCCCCAGTAGTCCCCGGTATACGCCTCGAGATTCGTTGCGTTGAAGCTGGTGTTGCCGGTAGGATCCTCCAGGTTTGTTTCACCGGTCAACTTTGGATAACCGGGCTGTGCGCCTGTGCTGCTCGTCTCAGTGGTTGCGTAGATCGGATCGAGTGTCTCGCCGCCGGAGCCCACGATGAATTCCGTAATACCTCTACGTGGATCGTAATTCCCGTAGGGGTCCAGGGGGCGGTAGTGGGCATAGAGGTGGTCGTGTCCGTTCAGCACCAGGTCGGCTCGGTACTTGTAGAGCTTTTGCCAGAAGAGCTGAGCGGCGATGCCCTCTACAGTGATGCTGTTAGTAGCGCTGAACGTGGGCTGATGCCAGTACGCGGCTGTGCAAGGGGCCTGGTTCTCCTGGAGGTCCTTTTCCAGCCAGGCGAGTTCATTGGCCAACCAGGTGCCCGTTGACGGTTCCGCGCCTAAGGCCGGACAGCCACCCGGCTGCTGCGTCGAGCACTCGATGTTAAGGGAGATAATGTGCCACGAGCCCAGATTATAGGAGTACCAACCTTCTCCGACTCCGGTTCCGTTCAGGCCTCCGTTCGCCCCCAAATCGAAGTGCCCTGCCTGTCCATCCGCCAGCGGCACGGGTTGGGCAATGGGAGTGCTGAGGCCCGGGTAGTTGCAACCCGCCGACAAAGCTGATGGGCAAGGGTCCGGGACCACGGTTGTAATAGGACTACCAAGAGTCCCACCAACACCGGTGGTATTGACCTGGAAGCCGTTGTAGTAGGAGAAGTAGCCGTAGCCGGCAACGCCTGTCTCGCTGTGCTCGTCGTAAAACTCGTGGTTGCCGGGCGCGGGCCGGTGGAGAAATTTGAAAGCGCCATACGTCAGATCGAAGGATCCCTTAAAGTCCGAATATAGGTCTACCTGGTATTGGAGATCTCCGAGGAGCGCGACGGCGTCAGGTTTCATAGCCTCAATCTGACTCGCAGTAGCCTCCTGGGATTGCCATAGAGAGGTACTGGTGTAGTTGCCCTTTTTTGTGGAGGGGTCGGTGCAAACTTCATTCGAAGCCTCACCTGACACCTCCTCGCCTGGCTGGCAGGCGATGTCGCCAACTACCGCCAGCACGGGCGATTTACCCGTTGCGTAAGGCCACGGGTTGTCGTTCGGCGGCGGATTGCCGAACAGCCACGAATCGCTGAAGTTGGGATTCTGCGCCTTTGCCCCCCCTGCCAATGCCAGCACCGAGGCGGCCGCTCCCATGAGCACTGCCGCTCGGATCCCTCCTCGGACTGCTTTCATGCGGTTCCTCCCGTTCGGTATGAGCTTGGATATTGCGAAACTGGTTATTTTTACTTCTTCGATATTTCGGGGGTGTGTCGAATATGTGAAAAGAATGTAACAGAGACAACTAAGACTAAAAAACGCCTGCCGCCAGCGAATCCGTCGTCGATTCGCAGCGACGGGATGCTGCGGTTATCGCGCTGGACGGTTCACAATGGTAGCCTCCGCAGACTCGCCACCTCGCCCGGTTTGCAGGCGATGCGACGCTCAGGCGTAGCGAAACAGCGCCTTGAAACCAAAGTCCATGTGCTGCTGGATATGGCAGTGAAACAGCGTGAGTCCCGGCTGGTCGGCGACCAGATCCACGGCGGCGCGTCCAAAGGCGGGAACGATCACCGTATCCTTCTTGATGCCGGCGGTCGGCTTGCCGTTGAGCTCGACAAGCTCGAACAGGTGCCGGTGGAAGTGCACCGGGTGGCTGTCGTCACTGCGATTGTGAAACACCAGCCGGTAGCGGCCTCCCTGCAGGAACACGAATTCCCGTTCATGCGGATATTCCTTGCCGTTGACGAGCCAGTGATTGATCCCGTGGGGCCCACCCGGCACTTTTTCGAAGACCATGTCGATGGTCTGGTCTGGCGGGGGATGCGGAGCGGGCTTGCCAAAGATGGTGTAGTCCCAACGCGCGTTCGGAGGCGGAAGCCACGTGGGGCGCTGCTGCTGCTGCTGATTGGCGTATTCCACCACGATGCCCATGCCGGATGTCCGCGCGGCATCGCGCGGCTCCCCTAAAATCCAGACGCCCGGCTGATTCATCTCCACGATCGCATCCACGCGCTCACCGGGGGCGATCTCAATGACGCTGACCAGCTGAGGCGCGGGCACGGGATTGCCGTCGAGAGCGATCACCTGAAACTTGTGGGCGGGCAAAGCGATGCGATGAATTTGCGAAGCGCTCGCGTTGAGCAGGTGCATCAGGATGCGCTGACCCGGACGCACGCGGAGGGGCTCTCCCGCGCCGAGCATCTTATCGTTCATCGAATAAAGAGGAGCGTTGACTTCGAGCCCGTTGGGACGCGTGTCCGGAGTGGCGGGCTTTTCGGGCATCGGATCGTTGGGATCCGCCGCCATCTCGTCCTGATCCATCGTGCTCAGATAAGGCTCCCATTCGCGCAGCGCCAGAAAGACCTCTTGGTCGTAGAGCCCCGGATTATTCCCCGAATCGATCATGAGAAAACCGAACTGGCCGGTGTAGGCGCCCCGATGCAGATCCAGCATGGCCATTGCGTGCGAGTGGTACCATCGCGAACCCGCCGGCTTGGCCACGAATTGATAGCGTCGGCGGCCGTGCGGAGGCACCGGGGGCGTGCCTTCTTCCTCGGCTCCGTCCACCTCCGAGGGAACGAACAAGCCATGCCAGTGCACGTATTCCGGAACATCCGTCTCGTTCACAACCTCCACGGCGACGGGCTGCCCCTCCCGCACCCGCAGCATGGGACCGGGGACCTGGTTGCTGTAGCCGATTGTGCTGAGTACAACCTGAGGCGCCAGTTCGAGTGTCATCGGTGCGATCCGCAAGGTGAAATCCGCCGCGCGCTCGTGTGACGTCGGTCCGGCGATCGCCACCATCGGATGCGGCAGCGGCTTCGAAACCCGGGGGAGTGCCAGCGACTGCGCAAACGCGGGCCGCAGCTTGCCTGCGCCTGTCGCGATCACCGTGGCCCATCCAAGCCGCATCAAATCCCTTCGGTTCATGTGGTCCTCATACCTGTTGTGAACGCCAGCGCCGATGCGACCGCCCCCTGCAAGCGCTGTCGCCACGAAAATCGCCCGGGGTATTTTGCCATTCTTGCTTCGGCTTTTGGGTGAATGGTTGGAAAAAAACAAACGATTCTAAGCGTTCTTAGAAACGACCGTGAGGAGTTTTTGGGCTCACCTCGGAGTGCTCTGCGCGCGATCTCCCCGGTGTGTGAGGACCGACCCACTAGCTAGAGGCTAGCTGCCGATCCGCATGAGGCGCATCAGGTTGGTGGTGCCGCGGGCGCCGATGGGCGTTCCGGCGATCATGCCGACGATGTCGCCTTTCTTTACGAGCTTTTCTTTGCGGAGGCGCTCTTCGACTACGGCGGGGAGCTGATCGATATACTCGATGCGGTCCATTCTTTTCGAGTCGACGCCCCAGAACAGATTCAAGCGGCGGCGCGTTTCCTGATTCGGAGAAAAAGTGAGGATCGGGGCGCGCGGGCGGTACTTGGAAACCAGCTGCGCGGAGTAGCCGGTTTCGGTGAAGACCACGATGGCTTTCATGTGCAGCTCTTCGGCGGCGTGGCAGATCGCTTCCGCGATGGCCTCGCTGATGCTTGGTTGCGCCGAGCGACGCGGACGGAGCTGCTGGGTGACGTTGGCTTCCGCTTCGCAGATAATCCGGTTCATCATTTCCACCGATTGCAGCGGGTAGCTTCCGGCGGCCGTCTCGCCGGAGAGCATTAGGGCGTCGCTGCCGTCAAAAATGGCGTTGGCCACGTCCGACGCTTCGGCGCGCGTCGGCCGCGGATTCTTCTGCATGGAATCGAGCATTTGGGTCGCCGTAATCACCGGCACCAGCGCGTTGCGCGCCTCCAGAATAATCCGCTTTTGCACGATGGGGACTTGCTCCGGCCTCATCTCGACGCCGAGATCGCCGCGAGCGACCATGACGCCGTCGGCGACCTTCAGGATTTCTTCGAGGTTGTCGATGGCCTCCGGCTTTTCGAGCTTGGCGATGACCGGTGTGTCTTTCCCTTCGCGCCGGATGGCTGCCTGGGCCATGCGGACGTCCGCGGCGGTGCGCACGAAGCTCAGCGCAATGTACTCAACGCCCACCTGGATGGCAAACGACAGGTCCTTGCGGTCTTTGGGGGTGAGCGAAGGAATCTTCAGTTTTGCGCCGGGAAGATTGATCCCCTGGTGCTCGCCGAGTTCTCCCGCGTTTTCCACCTGGCAGATGACGTCGCGTCCGTGGACCGATAGAACCCGCAGGGCAATCTCGCCGTCACGCAGCAGGATCTGGTCTCCCCGGTGAACCGATTCGGGCAGTTGCTTGAAAGTCGTGCTGACCCCCTCGGCGTTCCCGATGACGTTCCTGGTGGTGATGAAAAAGCGCTGCCCGAAGCGCAGACGTATAGGCAGGCCCCGGTCCAGCGAGCCGGTGCGGATTTTGGGTCCCTGCATGTCCGCGAGGACGGCGATGGGCTTTTCGTATTTCTTGGCGGCTGCGCGAACCGAGGCGACGCGCTTGGCGTGGTCGTCATGGGTGCCGTGGGAAAAATTAAGGCGAGCGACGTTCATGCCCGCAACTACCATCTTATCAATGATTCGGTCCGAGGAACTGGCGGGTCCTAGGGTACACACTATCTTCGCTCTGCGACGAGTCACGGGTCGGGGCTCAGCCCAGTATAGCGTGATCTTACCGATAGGAGATCATCACAATGATGGATGGGTAATGTCTCCGTTTCAAATGAGCCTTGTTCGCCGTTCCTTCAGTGGGACTGATTTCAGCGCGATTTCAGGAATGTGCCGCGATCGAGATCGTTGAAGGCCTCGCGGAGCTGCTCCTGCGTATTCATGACGATCGGGCCGTACCAGGCTACCGGTTCTTCGAGCGGCTTCCCGGAAACCAGCAGGAAGCGGATGCCATCGTCTCCTGCCTGCACGGTGACTTCGTCGCCGCGATCGAATAACACGAGGGAGCGATTGTCCGCCTGAGCCGGAGGCGCCGTATCGGCCCAGCCCACGGGTTCGGTCGGCACAGCGAGGGGTTCGGAGGCGTTGCCGAATTTGCCCGCGCCCGAAAAGACGTAGGCAAACGCGTGGCGAGTGGTTTCGACCGGCAGAGTCTTCCTGCGGCCGGAAGGCACGGACACATCGATGTAAATAGGATCGGCGGCGATGCCATCGACGGGGCCTCTGCGCCCCCAGAAGCTTCCGCAAACCAGGCGCACGTGCGTGCCATCGTCGTCCTTTATTTCGGGAATGTCGTTGGACTTCACTTCCTGGTAACGCGGCGGCGTCATTTTGAGCGACGAGGGAAGATTCGCCCAGAGCTGAAATCCATGCATGCGGCCGGCGTGGTCGCCCTTGGGCATCTCCTGATGGATGATGCCGCTCCCGGCGGTCATCCACTGCACGTCGCCCGAGGCGATGGCGCCGTGGTTGCCCATGCTGTCGCCATGCTCCACGGTTCCGGCCAGCACGTAAGTGATTGTCTCGATGCCGCGATGCGGGTGCCACGGGAAACCCGCCAGATAATCCTCGGGGACGTCGTTGCGGAAGTCGTCGAGCAGAAGGAATGGGTCGAAATCCGTAGTATTACCGAAGCCGAACGCGCGGCGCAGATGCACGCCCGCGCCTTCGAGGGTGGGCTTTGCCTGGATCAGCTTCTTTACCGGCCGGATGGACATAGCGAACCTCCGCACAACATCAGATGCGAATCTGCTGAAAGGGATACGAGAAGATTGAGCGGCCGAGCAATGCCCAGGTCGCCGCTAGCTTTTCCAGTGGGGTATTTCTACGTACGCGGAAGTAATGTCCGCAACCGTCCGCGTGCCGCAATTGCCCATGCACATCCA
>Ga0302326_10014077_pt1 | contig 16953 bp, 16 predicted proteins | sample Palsa_T0_3_FD_202264 | JGI IMG/M metagenome (GOLD analysis project Ga0302326, IMG submission 202264) | Peat permafrost microbial communities from Stordalen Mire near Abisko, Sweden - Palsa_T0_3 | ecosystem: Environmental > Terrestrial > Soil > Palsa > Peat permafrost | place: Sweden: Abisko...
GTCGAGGATGTGCTTGCGCGGAGACAGGATCGAGAACATCGCGGTCTTCATGCCCGGGATCTGCTCCATCAGCGCGGCCGTGCGGGGGCACATCTCGACGCCCAGCTTGGCCTTGAAGCCATAGCCGTACAGGAAGAACGTCTTCCAGCGGTCGTCGTCGGTGATCTCGATCTGGTCCTTCGAGATGTCCTGGAAATTGGCCAGGCCCGCGTGATCGTCGAGCACGCGCTCGAGCTCCTCGCGAATGACCGTCCAGTTCTCCTCCACGTGCTGGACCCAGGGGAAGAGCTCCACCGGGAAGAAGGTCGCGTCGCCGACGAGCGAGCGGCGCCCGATGAATCGCTCCACCGGGACCAGTATCCGCTCGCCTGCGGCGATCGTCCATTGCACGATGCGGTCCCACAACGACTTCTGCGACATACGCCTCCTCGTGCCGATCCTTGAACCGGCTTTGGAGGGCCAGCTTAGAGGTCTATGCGGCCTCGCGCAGTGCCGCCAGCTCCGGCGACTCGGCGAGCTTCTTCAGGGCGCGCTGCTCGAGCTGAGAGGCGCGCTCGGCTGAGAACCCGAGCCTTTTGCCGATCGCTGTCAGCGTCTGCGGCTCCTCGCGTCCGGTTCCGAAGCGCAGCGTCAGCACCGTACGCTCGGTTTCAGGCAGCTGGGATATGGCGTGATGGACAATCCGCTCACGCTCGTTGTCCCAGGCCGTCTCCTCGGGCGCCTCGGAGTCGGAGGGCAGCAGGTCACCGAGGGCGGTGTCGCCGTCTTCGCCGACCTGCTGGTCGAGGCTGACCAGGGCGGCGCGCTGGTGGCGCACCTCCTCGACCTGCTCGATCTCAAGGCCCGTCTCCTGCGCGAGCTCCTCGATGGTGGGCTCACGGCCCAAACGCACCGACAGCTCCCGCTCGACGCGCCCGACCTTGCGGGAGCGCTGGGCGACATGCACCGGCAGGCGGATCGTGCGGCCTGAGTTCTCAAGGCCGCGCTGGATCGCCTGGCGGATCCACAGCGTCGCGTAGGTGGAGAAGCGGAAGCCCTTGCGCCAGTCGAACTTCTCGCTGGCGCGGATCAGGCCGAGCATGCCCTCCTGCACGAGGTCGGCAAGCGGCAGGCCCTGATTCTGATAGCGCCTGGCGTTGGAGGCGACAAGGCGCAGGTTGGAGTTGACTAACAGTTCCTTGGCGTGCAGGTCACCGCGCTCGATTCGCTTGGCCAGCTCGATCTCCTGAACCGGAGTGAGCAGGGGGTAGCGCCGCGAGTGCGCGAGCAGCTGGTCGACGGACTCGGGAATGAAAGTGTCCGGCGTCGCGAGATCCGTCCGCTCGATGGGGTTGTCGAGCCGTCCGGGCGCCACGGCGGGCGCGCCGTCCAGCACGTTGTCCGCGTCCTGGCCCTTGCCGGGAGCCTGCGGATCGAGCGTTGCAGTTGAGTTTACGGTTGTGTCTGACATGAGAATCCTTCTAATCCGATGCTTGGAGTCGGGATTATACGCCTTGATAGTTGCGTTGTCAATCATCCTTGCCGGGCACTTTCAAGGGATCTCGTTCGACACGGCATACGGCCTCACCTGCCCTTGAGATCACACATGCTCGCGCCGCTGTCGGCCTAAACACGCGAGACGCCGGAAAGACTCGAACGTGACTGTGCTGCCCCCTATCGGCGGGCGGTGCGCTCTGGCTGAGCCTGGCGAGCTAAGCTCGGCGGATGGCCATCGACCTGTCCAACCGCGTGGTCGCTGTCACGGGCGCCTCATCGGGCATCGGCGAGGCCATCGCCTTGGCCTGCGCGCGCGCCGGGGCGACGGTGGCTCTCGCCGCGCGCCGGGCCGATCGCATCGAGTTGCTGCGAGAGCGCATCGAGGAGGGTGGCGCTCGTGCGATCGCCGTACCCGCCGACGTCGGCGAGGAGAGCCAGGCACGCGCGTTCGTCGAGCGCGCCCACGCTGAGCTGGGTCGCCTGGACGTGCTCGTGAACAACGCCGGCGTGATGCTGCTCGGTCCGATCGAGAATGCGCCCACCGAGGAATGGCGGCGGATGATCCACGCGAACGTGTTCGGCGTGCTCTACTGCACTCACGCCGCGCTGCCGCTCATGCGCGTACAGGGCTCGGGGCACATCATCAACGTGAGCTCGGTGGCCGGCCGCGTCGCTCGAGCGGGTTCAGGCGTCTACAACCTGACCAAGTTCGGGGTCGGAGCGTTCTCGGAGTCGCTGCGCCAGGAGGCGGTCGCGCTCGGCGTGCGCGTCACGCTGGTGGAGCCCGGCGCTGTGGCCACCGAGCTCGCCGGACACAACCGCCCCGAGGTGCTCGAGCAGATGGCCAAGCGCTTCCAGGGGGTCACGCCGCTCGAGGCCGACGACATCGCGAACGCGGTTCTGTATGCGATCAGCCAGCCGCCCAACGTGAGCGTCAACGAGGTGCTGATCCGCCCGAGCGGGCAGCTGGGTTGACGCCGGCGGGCTCGATCTTCAGGAGCTCTCCGGCGGCATGGTCGACCTGTAGCGTCGTGTGATCCAGCCCGAAGCGGCTGCGCAGGACCGCCTCCATGTCGCGTCTGGCCGCGTGACAGTCGCGGTCGGCGGCGACGAGCACATGCGCTGAGAGCGCCGGGAAGCCGCTCGTGATTTCCCAGACGTGAAGATCGTGGACCTCGACGACCCCGCTGCGGCCCGCGAGCGTCTCGCCGATCGTCTGGGGATCCAAGCCGCTCGGCGCCGCCTCGAGGAACACGCGGCTCGAGGCCCTCACCAGGGACGCGCCCGAGCGGACCATGAGCCCGGCGATGAGCAAAGACACGATCGGGTCCGCGCGCTCGAAGCCGCTCAGCAGGATGATCGCGGCGGCGATCGCGGTGCCGATGAACCCGTACAGGTCCGTGAGGACGTGCTGGAAGCTCCCCTCGAGGTTCAGGCTGCGGCGATTTGCCCCTGCGAGGGTCGATATCGCGGCGAGATTGACGACGACGCCCACCAGTGCCACGACGAGCATGAGCCCTCCGCGGACGTGCGCGGGATCAAACAGGCGGCGGATCGCCTCGTAGGTGATGAACGCGGCGAGGATCAGCAGTGTCACCCCGTTGGCCTGCGCCGAGAGGATCTCCATGCGCCTGAAGCCGAACGTCATCGCGCCCCTCGCGGGACGGGCGGCCAGCCGCAGCGCCAACAGGGAGAAGCCGATCGCCGCGGCGTCGGCGAGCATGTGCGCCGCGTCGGAGAGCAGGGCCAGCGAGTGCGCGAGGACACCGGTCGCGACCTCCACGCCCATGAAGGCGACGATCAGGGCGAGCGCGACCGTCAGCCTGCCGCGATCGGCGTCGCCGCCGGCTGAGTGGGGGTGCCCGGCGTGATGGTGGGCCATCAGTCCACGATACGCAGCATCCCCGCGGAAACGGGATGACGGCGGGGTGGCGGCTCGCGCGCTGCCGTCCGTGGGGCACCTAGTCTCTAGCGATGGTCGAGTCCAGCGAGGACGATCGCGCGTCCACCCCGCAGCGCACCACCCTTGCCTCGATCGGCGTGGCCAGCCTGTTGGTGGCCCTGAAGCTGGGGGTGGGCCTTGCGACCGGAAGCCTCGCGCTGGCCTCAGCGGGGATCGAGTCAAGCGGCGACGTGATCGCGGCGACGCTCACGTTCTTCGCCGTCCGCCTGGGCGGGCGCCCGGCCGACCCCGAGCACCCCTACGGTCACCGCCGCGCCGAGAATCTCGGCGCCCTGGGGGAGTCGGCAATCCTGCTCGCCGGCGGGCTGCTCGTGAGCGTCGAGGCGATCCGGCGCCTGTTCGGAGCGGGCAAGGCTCCGGCCACCCACTGGTATCAGTTCGCCGTGATCGTGATTGCGCTGCTTCTGGATCTCAGCCGCACGAGCGCCTCCCTCGCCGCCGCCCGGCGCTACGGAAGCCCGGCGCTGCGCTCCAACGCCTTCCACTTCGCCGGCGACATGGCGGGCTCGCTCGCCGTTCTCGCCGGCCTGCTGGCGGTCCGCGACGGCTTTGCCCAGGGCGACTCGATCGCCGCCCTGGCGGTGGCCGCGATCATCTTCGCGGCGGCGCTGCGGCTGATCGCAGAGAACGCGAACATCCTGATGGACCGCACCCCATCCGAGGCTCGCGAGGCCGCCGAGCGGGCGATCGCCGACCTGGGCGTGGACGTCGAGCTCGACCGGCTGCGGTTGCGGGAGTCCGCCGGACGCTACTTCGCCGACGCCGTGGTCACCGTTCCACCCGGGCAGGCCGTCGTCGAGGGACACCGCGCCGCCGACATGATCGAGGCGGCCGTCGAGGATGCGCTGCCGGGCAGCGACGTGGTCGTGCACGTCGAGCCTCGCCGGCGCGGGCTCGATCTGCGCGACCGGGTGCTCGCGATCGCGCTTGCCGAGCCACTGGTCAGGGAGGCGCACGACATCACGATCTTCGAGCGACCGGGCTCGGTGAGCGTCTCGCTGCACCTGAAGTTTCCCGCCGATCTCGATCTCGCGAGCGCACATGAGATCGCCGAGCGCGTCGAGCAGGCGATCCGGGCGCGGCCGGGGGTCGCCGACGTGCAGACCCACCTCGAGCCGCTCGAGCAGACGCTCACTGCCGGCCCGGGCGATGCGAGCGGGGACCTCGTCCTCAAGCATGAGGTGGAGCGGCTGGTGCGGGAGCGTACCGGGGAGGGACCGCGCAGGGTGACGGTGCTGTCCACCAGCGGCGGTCGTGTCCTGTTCATCACGCTCGGCGTGCCGGCCGAGGAGTCGCTGGCCGACGCCCACCTGCTCGCCGGCGAGCTCGAGGAGAAGCTGCGCGAGGAGATCGCGGACGTGGCCGATGTCGTGATCCACACCGAGCCCTGAGGGCGCGCCTTCGCGCGTCGCGCGGGCGTATTCTGTGATCGCTCAGTCAGCGCTCGCCGGTCGCTGAGATCGGGAAGGATCCGTGCCGGGCGGTGTCCCAACTACAGACCCCAACCGAGGAGGATCTGATCGTGAGCTTCATCACAGGACGTCGAGCAGGTGGCCATCCCATATCGAAGGTCTCGATGCTGGCGCTGGCAGCCGGGCTGCTCGCGCTGAGCGGCTGCGGCAGCTCGTCCAGCACGACAAGCTCCTCCGCCTCCACCCCGGTCACGACGGCGAGCCCGGCCACATCGAGCACGGCCTCCCCGAAGGCCCCGGCCGGGGCCGCCGCCGGACAGGCGCTCAGCCTCGCGGCCAACTCCGAAGGCGAGCTGAAGTACAACACGAAGACACTGTCCGCCAAAGCCGGCAACGTGTCGATCGACTTCACCAACATGGCCCCGCTCGCGCACAACGTCACGGTCGAATCGTCCTCGGGCAAGGTCCTCGGCGCCACCCCGACGTTCCAGGGAGGGTCAAAGACGCTGTCCTTGAATCTGAAGGCCGGGACCTACAAGTTCTTCTGCTCGGTGCCGGGCCACCGGATGGCCGGCATGGAAGGCACGCTCACCGTGAACTAGCGGCGCGAGCGTCAGCCGGTGACATCGACGATGTCGCCGACCTCGAGCATCCCGAAGACGACGTGCGCCGTTTCGATCGGCAGCTCGACGCAGCCGTTGGACTGAGGCGAGCCGTATGAGGCGCGGGGGTACCCGTGGACGGCGTCGCCACCGTTGAAGTAGTTGACCCACGGCACGTCCGGGACCACGTATTTGGTGCCGTCGACGTCGGTGCCGCTCATCGTGGTCGAGACGTAGCGGGCGAAGATCGGGAAGATCCCCTGCGGCGTTTCGGCACCGGCGACCCCGGTGTTGGCGGCGCTGCTCAGCGCGATGTGGCTGCCGCGGTGCACCTCGAGCGTCTCGGGTTCGGACTCGGACACCGATACCCAGGTGTAGGGCTTGGGGTCGCGACGGTAGGCGGTCTCCGCCGACAAGAGCGAGGCCCAGGTGCGGTAATCGGGTTCGCCGGTGGCTTCAAGCCCGTGAGCGGACTGGTAGACGGTCAGCGCCCCCCGGGTGGTCTCGTCGAGCTGACCCATCACCACCGGGGGCGCATGGGCGGGGCGGGGGGTGAGCCGCCCGCGCGGGGGGCGAAAGGCGCGGGCGGCCGCTTCGCGTCGCGTCTCGGGCCCGGGTGGGATCTGCACCGAATACATGGGGCGAAACACGGCGCCGAGGTAGCCGAGGCGCGCCAGGGCCTGCTGGGCTGCCGCGATCGGCGGGCACGCCACCTGCAGGCCGATCGTACGACGCCTGCCGAGGCGGGCGTGGCCCGTGGCGAGCGTGTTCGCCCACACGGTCAGGGTGTACGTGGCACAGGGCTCGAGCGTCGAGACCGCTGTGAACACCTCGGAGTCGCCGACCGCGGTCCAGGCGCCGGCGACCGCCGGCCTCAGGGTCGGCGGCGGCGAGCCGGGTGCGACCGGCGCGGACAGGAGCACCCGCAGCGGCTGGGTGCCGTCGGCGATCCTTCGCGAGGGCAGAGCCAAGAGGCGAGTGGGGGGCAGGGGCGGGGCCGGCGCCGAGGCGCTCGCCGGGCGAGACCCAAGCGGATTGCCGAGCTGGTGCGTGCCCATCAGCAGGACCGCCGCAACGGCCCCCACGGACAGCACCAGCAGCAGGACGCGCGCCGGAGCCGCCCGCGCTCTGTCGATAGGGCGTTTCATGTCGAGCCAGGCTAACGCCCCGAAGCCGCTCTTTCCGAAGTAAATCGCCCGCGGAAGAGCCATCAGCTCGCCCGGCCCCCGGCGGGCGGGCCTGCGGGCACGAATGCAAGATCAGACCCGCGCCCAGGCCGCGTCCGATCGAGAGCTGACATGCACGCCGAGTGCGACCCCGAGCGCGATGGCGGCGGCGGCCGCGAGACCCGCCGCCACGGACACTTCCAGTGCGAGCAGTCCGCCGGCCAGCGCTCCGAGGAGCATCGCCGCGACCGCGACGATCCTGCGGCCGAGATTGGAGTCCGCTGCGGCAGCGGTCATGCCGATGCCCGTCAGGGTGCGGGTGAGAACGGTGGTCGTGAGCTCGGGCACCGCCAGCGACTGTGCGGACGCGTTCTGCGCCCCCATCGCCAGCGCGAGCAGTGCCGTGACCCCGTATCGAATCCCGTGCGCCAGGGGCTCGGTCGCCGACAGCGCGAGCACGAAGGCAAGCCCGATGAGCAGCGCCTGGACCGAGCTTGCCGCGCGCAGGATGTGCCCTCGGTGCTCGGGGCTTCGCCGGATGAGCCGTGCACCGAGTCGCGCACCGAGGAGAAACGAGGCGAGTGCGATGAGCGATGAGGTCGCGGACAGGCCGCCGGCGCCGGCGAGGGCAAATCCGAGGAACACGACGTTGCCCGTCATGTTGGCGACGAACACATGTCCGAGCTTGAGGTAGCTCGCGGCGTCCACGACGCCCGTCAGGAAGGTGAGCGCGACCAACAGGGGTACCAGCGGGCCGTGACGATCATCGGCCGGTGGCCGCAGCGTCTCCAAGGCGTCACGCAGGACTGTCATCTTTGCTCCAGGCACCCGGGGCGCATCGGTGGCGGGTCGCTTCCCGGCGATTGTGCCGGCAGCCCCGGACGGCCCCGGGCGCGCCTACGCGGTCAGGACGGTCTTCACGCTGTCGCCGCCGAGGAAGTGCTCACGCAGCACGGCCGGCGCGTCCTCGAGCGGGGCGATGGTGGTCGTGACCGTCTCAGGGCGCAGCGCACCTCGAGTCATCAGGTCGAGCACCTCGGGCATCAGCGCACGCACGTGCGTGCGCCCGACGTGAAGGGTGACGTTGCGGATGTACATCTGCACGAAGGGGATGCGCGCGCGCCGGTGCAGGCCGCCGGAGCTCGAGCAGATGCCGTCCGGCGCCGTGCACGACAGCGCGAGGCCGAGGCTCGCGGCGCTCACATCCGCGACCAGCGGGAACGGAGCCCTGCGGCGCAGCTGGTTTGGATGAAGCGCATCCATCCCGAGGCGCTCTGCATGCGCGCGAACGCCCGCGCGGCTGTCGGCGAGATACACCTGCCGGGCGCCCAGGGCGCGGGCGATCAGGCCGGTATACAGCGTGCAGCTTGGTGTGAACAGCGAGCGCCGGCTGACCGCCCCGAGGATCAGTATCTCGGCGTCTGGATCATCCGCGAGCACGGCCGGCAGATGCGGGCCGATGTGCCGATAGGCGTCGCAGACGTTGTCGGCGACGCTGGCGGCGGCGGCGGGGTCGATTCCGTCGGGCAGCGGCACGAGCATCGCGTCGGCGTAGGGGACGGCCAGCTGTTCGGAGAAGGCGCCACCCCAATGTCCGGCGGCAACGCCGAATCCGTACATCGACAGGGGAGGAACGCTCATGCAGCTGCCGGTGTGCCCGGCGCGGCAGGGCGCACACTCACCGCAGTTGATCTGAAACGGCACGATCACGCGATCGGACGGACGCACTGTGGAGACCTGCTCGCCGACGCTCAGCACCTCGGCCACGCATTCGTGCCCGAGGTGCAGCGGCAGTGCGATCGGCGTCGCGCCCAGCATCACGGGACAGTCCATATCGCAGGTCGACGCCGCGATCGGGCGAACGATCGCCCCGAGCGGCCCCGGTGGCGGGGGCGCGGCCACCTCCCGCCAGCGCAGCCTCGCGCCGGGAGCGGCCGTGAGCGCACGCATTCGCGGACGGTTACGCGCGCCACCCCACGTGCGGTCGGCAACCGTCGCGCTCAGCCGCTGCAGGCGCTCGCCCGCGTCGCGCTCAAACGACGCACGCGTGGCTGAGGCCGCGTCGGGCATGAGCAGGCCGGCGTAGTGGCGAAGCCATCCTCGCGGATGGCGACGGGACGTCATGGACGCACCTCCTGGCTGGCTGACCAATAGATAGATCGCTCCAGTGGATCCCGAAGCCTAGTAGCTACCGCACGGAAATGCGGCGAGGGGTTCAAGAACCGTGGCCCGGCGGACGATAGAGAAACGTCGAGAAACCCCGACGGGAAGCTCGAGTTCCCCCCGTCAGGGCATCCCCGACGTGCGCCCTGGTAGCTCAGCCTGGTAGAGCGGAGGTCTTAAACACCTCGCGGCGCGGGTCCAAATCCCGCCCAGGGCATCCAGGACAGCGATATTACCCGTTTCTCGGGAGTTCTGCCCGCCGCCTCGGGCCCCGGGCGCGCGCCTGCTGCAGATAGCCTCTCGGCACTCGTACGGCAACGGTGGAGGATCGTGCAGAGCTTCAAGACCTGGGATGACGTGCAGATCGCCTACCAGCAGTGGGGAGGGGAGGGGACGCCGTCACCGCCGGTGGTGCTTCACCACGGCTTTGTGGCCGACGCCAACGCGAACTGGGTCGGTCCCGGCGTCGTCGATGCGCTCGTGGCGGCCGGACGTCGGGTGATCGCCCCGGACGCGAGGGGGCACGGGGCCTCTGAGAAGCCACACGACCCGGCTCGCTACGGCGAGGACCGCATGGCGCGCGACCTGGCCGTGCTGCTCGACACGGTCGGCGCAGCGGAGGTCGACCTTGTCGGCTACTCGATGGGCGCGATCGTGTCGCTGATCTATGCGAGCGGCGGCGAGCGGGTGCGGCGGCTCATCGTCGGGGGCGTCGGCTCCGGCGTGATCGAGTGCGGCGGGGTCGACCGGCGGGCCGTATCCAACGAGTCGATCATCGAGGCGCTCCGCGCCGAGGATCCCGCGGCGCTCGAGTCGCCCGAGGCGGCGGCCTTTCGCCAGCTCGCCGATGCGCTCGGTGCCGATCGTGAGGCTCTCATCGCCCAGGCCTCGTCGATCTACCGAGGCGACATCGAACTCGGGCAGATCTCGGCGCCGACGCTCGTGCTGGCGGGCGACGCCGACCCGCTGGCGGTGAGGCCGGAGCTGCTCGCGCAGGCCATCCCCGACGCCACGCTGCGCATCCTCGCGGGGAACCACATCGGAGCCATCGCCGACCCGAGCTTCACGAGATCGATCGTTGACTTTCTGGCCTGAGCGCTCCGGCGAGGCCGTGGTCCAGCCGAGATGAGCGTCGGCGAGATCATCTGCATCGCCATCGCCGGGTTGGCGGCCGGCATGATCAACACCGTCGTCGGGAGCGGCACCCTGATCACCTTCCCGGTGCTGCTGGCCTTCGGATACGCGCCGATTACGGCCAACGTATCGAACAACGTCGGCCTCGTCCCCGGATCTGCATCGGGGGCGTTCGGTTATCGACGCGAGCTTGCCGGCCAGCGCCCGCGCGCGCTGCGGCTGGGCGCGGCCTCGCTGTTGGGGGGCATCACCGGAGCGGTTCTGCTGCTCGTGCTGCCCGCGTCGGCCTTCAAGGCGATCGTGCCCGTGTTCATCGCGATCGCCCTCGTCCTGACGGTGCTGCAGCCGCGGCTCAACCGCTGGCTGATCGCGCGCGAGATCGACTTTCACCGAAGAGGCCGGATCATCACGCCGATCGCCGTCTTTGCGACCGGCGTATACGGCGGCTACTTCGGCGCCGCCCAGGGGATCCTGCTGCTTGCGATCCTGGGCCTGGCGCTGCGCCAGGATCTGCAGCGCACGAACGCCCTGAAGAATGTTCTCGCCGGCCTGGTCAACGGCGTGGCCGGCCTGTACTTCATCTTCGCCGCGCACGTCGCGTGGGCTCCGGCCGCGATCATCGCCGGCGGTTCGATACTGGGGGCACAGCTCGGTGCGCGCTACGGGCGCCGGCTGCCGCCGGCGGGGCTGCGGGCGCTCATCGTGGCGGTCGGAATCGCAGCGATCGTGCGCCTGCTGACCACCTGAGCCCCCGCCGGGCATCGTGCTCGGGCCGCGCCGCGGGCGCGCGGCGAGCCGCTCAGGATCTAGCGCAGTTGGTGGACGAACGTGTAGATGACCATCAGGCTGACGAGGACGACGAACACGCGCAGCGCCCACAGAGCGGACGTGGCACGCGCGCTCAGCGAGGCGCGGGCCACCGGTCGCGAGGTCTCGGCGACGAACTGGTCGCGCTCGAGATCCATCACCATCTCGTCGTCGAACCGCTCGTGCGGCGCTGGGGGGGTCTCGCCGACGAGCGGGTCGCGATGTGCCTTGATGGTGGGAGCGGGAGCCTTCATCAGCTGATCAGATGGACGCTCAGCAGGAAGGAGTCGATGCCGTAGGACGCTCCGCAAAGTCCGACGAACGCGATGACGGCGATCCCGATCGCGTTTGTTGAGCGCTTGTTCACCCACCGGCCCATGAGCCCCTCGTCGTTCGCCAGCATCACCATGAACACCAGGCTGACCGGGAGAAGCACGGTGGCGAGCACGTTGGCGTTGAGCGCGATCGACAGCAGCGGCGCACCGGGGATCAGGATGACGACCGCGGCCACCAGCGCCACGCCGGCGTTGGCGGCATAGAACACGTAGGCGTTGCCGGGTGAACTGTTGAAGCTGTGGGAGACGCCGACACATTCTCCCGCGGCGTAGGCGGTGCTGGCGGAGATGGTGAGGATCGCCACGGCGCCGGCCTCGATCAGCCCCAGCGCGAACACGGTGCCCGCAGCGCCGCCGGCCACGCGCTTGAGCGCCTCCGGAAACCCGGCTCCGGCGAATCCCTGGATGCCCGATCCGTTGTGGGTCAGCAGCGCGGCCCCGGCGACCAGTGCGCCGATACCGAAGATCGCCGCCAGGACCGCGCCCGCGGCCGTGTCATAGCGGCCGTGGGCGACGTCGCTCGGCGTCATGCCCTTGTCCGCCGAGGCGCTCTGCTGAAAGAAGATCATCCAGGGCGTCACGGTGGCACCGATCGTGGACGCCAGCAGCAGCAGCAGGGTGTTGAAGCTGCCCCCGGGGAAGGGGGTGAAGTCCAGAGCGCCGACGATTCCGCCGACGTCGGGCTTGACCAGGATCGCTGCCAGCAGGAACAGGCCGTTGAAGAGCGCAAGGCCCAGAACGATGCGCTCCCAGCGCCAGTAGCGCCCGCCGCTGAGCGTGAACGCGACCAGGGCCAGCCCGAGCACCACCGCCACCCCTGAGCCGAGGTGAAAGTAGGCAAGCCCAACGCGGATGGAGACGAACTCGGCCACCAGGGTGACGAGGTTCGTGAGCGTGAGATCGCCGGCTCCGAACCAGCCCCAGACCCGCCCGTAGCGCTGCAGCACGAGCTCGCCGTAGCCGCGATGGGTGACCGCGCCGACGCGCATGCACATCTCCTGGCAGATGTAGGCCATCGCGAACAGCACCGGGATGAACGGCACGAAGAAGCCGAGCCCGTACTGGGCGCCATCGGAGGCGTAGGCGATCATGCTCGGCCCGTCGTTCTCGCCGAGCATGGCGAGGATCCCGGGTCCTACGAGCAGCCACAGCAGATACCAGCGCTTGCGGTGGCGGCGTGCGTGATGAACGCGCGAGCGGTCGTGAGACCGGGCCAGGTCCTCCTCGGTCAGCGGTGGAAGCGCAAGGCCGGGCGCCGCGGCGGCCTCAGTGCTCGCCATGTACCGCCTCGTTCTCGATCGGGGCTGCAGACGCCGGTGGCGCCTTGTCGACTTCGACACGCATGGCACCGCCAAGCTGACCGCCGATGGCGTGTTCGCGCTCCCCGAACAGCACGAACAGCGGGCCGCCGAAGGGCTGGCGATCGCGCACCGTGAAGCGGTCTCCGGGCGAGATCCCGCAGCCGGCGAGGTATCGAAGCATCGCCGGGTCGGAGTCGGATACGCGCACGAAGACCCCCTGATCACCGGGTCGCAGGCTCTCCATGCTGCGCGTCGCCCGCTCCTCGAGCTCGAGCTCGGCACTGGGGATGGGGTCGCCGTGAGGGTCCACGGTGGGGTGCCCGAGCTTGGCGGCGATCAGCTGCTCGAGGTCCTCGGAGAGCACGTGCTCGAGCACCTCGGCCTCGGCGTGAACGCGGTCCCAGGGCATTCCCAGCGCCTCGGCCAGATAGCTCTCCAGCAGCCGGTGGTGGCGGATCACCTCGAGCGCGAGCCGGCGCCCGTCCGCGGTCAGGCGGACGCCGCGGTAGGGCACGTGGGTGATCAGGCCGAGCTCGTCGAGCTTCTTGAGCATCGCCGAGACAGAGCCGGGCGTGATGCCGAGCCGTTCGGCGAGCGCGCTCGTGGCGACCGGCTCCACGCTGCGCGACTCAAGCGAGAAGATGGCCTTGGAGTAGTCCTCGACAGCCTGCGAGCGCAGCAGATCCTGGGTGGCCATTGGAGAAGAGTATGGCATACCAAAACTTTGATCAAGGCTGGCCAGAAGAAAAACTTTAGACCGACATCGCCATGACGGTGCTGTATCGGCCAAAATCCGTGGCGGCACAAGGCCAGATCGGCACAGCTCGCCAGGGATGCTCGGTCCGAATGCTCGGTCGGCCGATGGCAGCGGCGGCGCCCGCGAGTCTCGGGGACGCGGCGCTCCCGGATTCCCGGTTCCTGGCCCCGGCGGGCGCAGTGGGTCAGCTCGGACGGCGGGCCGACCACGCAGCCCACGCAATACCGATGAGAATCCCGGTTCCTGCGACGAGTCCCACGCTCGCCAGTAGGCCGGCGTGCAGGAGAGCCGCGAGGGCGAGGCCCAGTATCGCCGCAAGGATCCACAGCACGACCTGCTGAGTGGGCGTGGGCCGAGCCATTCGTCCGGAGAGTAGCCACGATCGACCAGCCCCGGCCGCTGGGACTGTCTCGATTCAGGAGCCGCCTCAGCGGATGCTGAGCGTGGCGTGTTCGATCACGATCGGAATGCGCGGTTTGCTTGCTTCGCCACCTTCGGCAGCAGCTTCGGTGGGCACACGGGAGATCGATTCAACAGCATGTTCCCCGCTGACCACGCGCCCCACCAGGGCGTACACCGGCGGCAGGTTGGTGCTCGAGCCGGCGACGATGAAGAACTGGCTGCCCGAGGTGCCGGAGGGCGCCGTGCCCGACTTTGCCATGGCGACCACTCCTTTCGTGTAGCGAAGGTTGGCAGGGGGCGGTTCGATGACCTTCCAGCTTGGACCACCGGTGCCGTTGCCGTTGGGGTCTCCGCCTTGAATCACGAAGCCCGCCACCACGCGATGGAAGGTGAGTCCGTTGTAGTAGCCGACCCGCACAAGGTGCGCGAAGGACGCCGCGATCTTCGGGGCTTCCCTGACGGCGAGTTGAATGACTATGGGGCCGCAGTTGGTCGCCAGCCGCACCGTGTAGGCGCGGGCCGGATCGAGCTGTCCGGTGGGTTTGGAAGCTTCCTCGCCTGCCCGCGACGGGGGAGCCGGCACGCTGCGACATCCGGCGACCTTGATCGCGGGTGCGGCGGGCGGGGTCGCCTGGGTGGAGGTTTCCGGTAGGGACGCGGCCGCCGTCGAGCTCGCGGTGGTCGTGCTGGAGCCCGAGGAGCCGCATGCTGCGAGCACGAGCACCGCGGCCGCCGCCGCGATGACACACGCCGCCGGACTCCCAAACCCTCGTGCTCGTCGGCCTTGTGGCCAACAGGTGAGTTGATCGATCGAGCGTCGCACGTCGTCAGGATACGGGAGGAGCTCCCACAGGGACCCCAACCACCCACTATGTCCCAACGCTCGATAATGCATGTTATGTAAACCGGTGCAGGGAATGTCCCTTCAGGTCAGCCCGCGCCGGAGGTGTCGGCGTCCACCGAACCGTGGCCTGGACGGTTCGAGGCTAGACCCCCGGATGCGGATGGTCTGCCCGGAGCTGAAGCCGAGCTGACTGGCAACAGGCTCAACGTGCGCGCCTCGCTTCGTTTTCGGTGCTGGCCTCAGCGAGGGCGCGCTGCGCCTTCGTCACCCCTGGGCAGTCGGATCGTCGCGATGGCGAGCACGAGCTGACCCGGGGCCCTCCCGGGGGATCGCTGCGCATCGGCAGCCGATGAGTCGAAGAGTATTTCGACGGATCGCGCCGCGCCTGAGCAGCGTGCCGCGAAGGGGTACTCGAGGACGAGATGCACCAGCCCTCCGGTCACCACGTTGTGGTTGAAGACCGCTGCGTCGTCGCCTTCGCCTCGGCTCCCGCAGCCCTTGCTCCACGCGGCGTAGTTCTGGGCGGCGCCGCGGACCGGGAAAGGTGCGGCGAAGGAGATCTTTGCAGCCGTCACTCGATTCGCGCGGACCTCGAGGTGGATCGACGGACGCACCCGGGAGAGGCCCGCCTGGGTCGCCGGCACCGGCGGAACCGGCGCGCCGGCCGGCGGGCAAGAGTGCGCGACCGGCACCTTGGCACCGTCGCGGGCGTCGTAGCCGTTTTCGCAGGTCGTGCCGTTCTGGGCGTAGGTGATGCTCGTCACGGCGCCGACGGCCCCCGGCCCGGCGCCGGGTATCTGAGTCCCCGGCGCCTCCCCGGAGCCTTCGTGGCCGCTGTCAGGGGCAGCCGCCTGCACGATCAGATACGCCCCGACACCCGGCACCACCGCCTCGCTGTGCTGCGAGGAGCCTTCGGAATAGCTGACGCTCAGCGCATGCGGACCGAGCAGCCCGTAGCTGATGTCTCGCCCCTGCGGGCTCTTTGAGCTGAAATGCCGATCTGCAAATGCGGCGTTCCGGTCAACGCCCCAGAGTTCGGCGGCGACGGCGCTACCCCACGCGGCGCTTCCCGCGAGTGTGCAGGTGCCTCCTTCGATCTCGGTGCCGTCTTCTGTGGAGCCGCCCGGGAAAGACTGGACGACCCCGGCAGGGAACGGGTGGAAGAGGCCGTCGTCGTTGAAGGCCCCGTCTATTCCGAGCTCTCCCAGCTGTCCGTTGTCGATCCTCCCAACCTGGGCGCAGACCAGACCGCGCGAGGTTTCAACGACCCGCATTCCCCATGGAAGGCCCCCTTCGGGGTCCCGTGCGCGCACCGGGAGCAGGCGAGATGAGACCGGAGCGCCGATGCCTTCCGACGGGCCAACAGGCGCGACGGCGGGCACCGCAGACCCGGTGAGGATGACTCCCGTCGCCGCGAGGGCGAGCGTCCCACCGGCGAGCAGGACGCACGCGATCGGGATGAGCAGCCCCCACCCGGCGCGTAGAGGGGCCGGCAGCCACCTCATTCTCCGATGCGCGCGTTTCGACGGTTCGTCAACAACCCGTCGCAGCTCGTTCTCGAGCGTCTCCAACGAACGAAATCTATAGGTCATCGGGCGCCTCCCCAGGTCACGGCAAGTGAACGCTGCATGGCCCTCAGCGCACGCGAGACGCGCGCGCGGGCCGTCGGCTCTGAGATCCCCAGGCGCGCGGCGACCTCCTCGTAGGGCATCTCCTGGATCACGCGCAGCTGGAGCGCGTGCCGCTGATCCGCGGTGAGACGCTTCAGCTCCGCAGCGAGCTCTGGGCGGACGGCCTTTACCCCGGCTGCGGCCTCGATCGCCGCGAGGTCGTCCTCATGCGCGACGGGCGTACGCATACCTAGGCGCTGCAGCGCATCGCGCTGTGCATGGCCCCGGCGCAGATACCGCCCGAGCTGTCGGCGGGCGATCGTAAAGAGCCACGCCCGCATCTCCTCTTCACTGTTAGTGCGCACGCGAGGCCAGCCAAGCCATGCCTGAGCAAAAGTCTCGGCCGTCAGTTCCAGCGCAATCTCGCCATCCAGAGTCCGCCTCGTCAGAAACATCAAGACCGCCTCAGCCTCAGCTTGGTAGAAGGGCAGGAAGCCCTCGGGATCAGCCATCACATGTAGATTGTCAGCGGCCCAAACTTTGTGACGAGACGGATGCAGGCCCTCTCCAACCGGCGGCGCCTGAGATCTATCGCAGCGCGGGCGAGCATGCTGTCTCTTGAGTGCTGTCAAGGTCCCGCCGGATCAGGCCGGGCCGCTCCGGCTGCCGAGTATCACCCGGCCGGACGTCAGCGCTGCCTGTAAGTCGGCTACCTGCTCGGCTGTCTCAACGGTCTCTCACGCAGGCTCGATCCGCTGCCGATGTGTTGGGAGTGATGCGGCGAAATGGCGTAGCTCTGATCGCACTGCCGTTCGCGTGCGCAAGCGCCATTCTGGGTGCGGGGTGCGGAGGTAGCGCGAGCGAGGCGGACCCGATCGGCGCGAGCGCGCAGGCTGCCACCTTGGCGGGCGCGATCAACCTGCGCCAGGCCGACGTTCCGGGCCTCTCGGCTCGTTTTGCACGCGATCGCGAAGCACAGGC
>Ga0302326_10014078_pt1 | contig 16952 bp, 6 predicted proteins | sample Palsa_T0_3_FD_202264 | JGI IMG/M metagenome (GOLD analysis project Ga0302326, IMG submission 202264) | Peat permafrost microbial communities from Stordalen Mire near Abisko, Sweden - Palsa_T0_3 | ecosystem: Environmental > Terrestrial > Soil > Palsa > Peat permafrost | place: Sweden: Abisko...
GCTCCTGCGCCGTCGAGACCGATGCGCCGGTCGAAGCGGCGCCGCGCGCGTTGTTGGTCAGAGAATTGAGCTGCTGATTGCGCAATGCGTCGTTCGCGACGCCCGCCGCGGTGGGCGCGGTCGCGGTCGTGACGATGGTGGTGCCGGCCACGGCTCCGGTCGCCTGTGTGCCGCTCAGCGCGCCGCCCGAGGTGCTGACATAGATGTCCTTGAGCGTCTCCGGGCTCTGCCAGAAGGCGGGCGCGACCTCCATCACCACATGATATTGGTTCAGGTCCTTGTAGATGGTGGAGACCTGGCGCTGGCCGAAGGCGTCGTAGAGCGTGTTGTCGATCTGCGAGGCGCTGATGCCCAACCGCGAGGCGGTGGCGCGGTCGATCTTGAGATCGACTTCCAGGCCCTTGTCCTGCTGGTCGGAATTCAGATCCTCGAGCTCGGGGGCGTCCTGCAGCGCCGCGTTGATCTTCGGCACCCATTCGTTCAGCTCGTCCAGCGTGTCGGCCTGCAGCGTGTATTGATAGAGCGCCGCGCTCTGCCGGCCGCCGGAGCGCACGTCCTGGCGGCCCTGCAGGACCAGCCGCGCGCCGGAAATCGAAGCGAGCTTGGGCCTCAACTCCGCGATCACGCCGTCGGTGGTGAGCTTGCGCTGGGACTGGTCCTTCAGCTGGACGAAGACGAAACCCGAATTGGTCGAGCCGCCGCCGGGGCCGCCGCCGCCGCCGGTGAAGCCCGCCACGCTGTTGACGTTGGGATCGCTGGAGATGATCTGCACGAATTTGCGGAACTTCTGCTCCATGAGCTGGAACGAGATGCTCTGGTCGGCGCGGACGTTGCCGCTCAGACTGCCGGTATCCTGCTGCGGGAAGAATCCCTTGTTCACCGCTCCGTAGAGATAGAAATTCAAGCCGACCGTGAAGAGCAGGATCAGCATGATGGTGCCCGGATTGTCGAGCGCCCAGCGCAGGCTTCTCTCATAAGTGCGGTGGGCCGCGTCGAAAACGCGCTTGGAGCCGCGCAGGATGAAATTCTGCCGGCGTTCGTCGGGCACCGAGGCGAGATAGGCGCACATCATCGGCGTGGTGGTGAGCGAGATCACCAGCGACACCAGGATCGCCACCGACAAGGTGACCGCGAATTCGTGGAACAGCCGGCCGACCAGACCGCCCATCAGCAGGATCGGGATGAACACCGCGATCAGCGAGAGGCTCATGGAGAGCACGGTGAAGCTCACTTCGCGCGAGCCGAGCAACGCCGCCTGGAGCCGTGGCATCCCCGCCTCGATATGCCGCGTCACATTCTCGAGGACGACGATGGCGTCGTCGACCACGAAGCCGGTCGAGACGGTCAGCGCCATCAGCGAGAAATTGTCGAGATTGAAGCCCAGAAGATACATCACCCCGAAAGTGCCGACCAGCGACAGCGGCAGCGCGATGCCGGGCACCAGGGCGGCGCGCAGATTGCGCAGGAACAGGAAGACCACGACCAGCACCAGGACGGTCGCGATGACGAGCGTGCGCTCGACGTCGCGCACCGAGGCACGGATGGTGGTCGTGGTGTCGTTGACCACTTCCAGATGGACCGCCGGCGGGATCGCGGCCGAAAGCTCGGGCACCAGCGCCTTCACCCGGTCGACGGTGTCGATCACATTGGCGCCCGGCTGCTTGTTGAGCAGCACCAGCACTGCGGGCTGGTTGTTGGCCATGCCGAGGTTGCGCACGTTCTCGACGCCGTCGCTGACCTCGGCCACGTCGGACAGGCGCACCGCGGCATTGTCGCGATAGGCGACGATCAGGCCGCGATATTGATCGGCGCTGACCGCCGTGTCGTTGATGTAGAGCTGGTAGCGCTGGATTCCCTGCTGGACCGCGCCCTTGGGGCTATTGGCGTTGGCGGCGGAGAGCGCGGCGCGCACGTCCTCCAGCCCGATGCCGTATTTGAACAGCGCGTGCGGATTGAGCTCGACGCGCACCGCCGGCAGCGAGCCGCCGGAGAGCTGCACTTCGCCGATGCCCTGGACCTGGGAAAGCTTCTGCTCGATCACGGTGGAGGCGGCATCGTAGATCTGCCCGGGCGACAGCGTCTTCGAGGTCAGGGCCATGATCAGGATCGGCAGATCGGCGGGGTTGACCTTGCGGTAGGTGGGATTGGAGCGCAGCGAGGCCGGCAGATCGACGCGCGCCGCGTTGATCGCGGCCTGGACGTCGCGCGCGGCGCCGTCGATGTCGCGGTCGATGCCGAATTGCAGGGTGATGCGGGTGGTGCCGACCGAGCTGCTCGAGGTCATCTCGTCGACGTCGGCGATGGCGCCGAGATGGCGCTCCAGCGGCGTCGCCACGCTGTTGGACATGGTGGCCGGGCTGGCGCCGGGCATCGAGGCCGTCACCGAAATGACGGGGAAATCGATATTGGGCAGCGGCGAGACCGGCAGGAGGAAGAACGCGACGATGCCGGACAGCGCCAGGCCCATCGTCAACAGCGCAGTGGCGATGGGGCGGGCGATGAAGATGCCGGGGATGTTCATGGCACGGCGCGCCCGAAGCGCGCATGCCGCCAGTCGCGGAACTCGCGCGCCCAGCGGTCGAAATAGATGTAGATCACCGGCGTGGTGAACAAGGTCAGCGCCTGGCTGACCAACAGGCCGCCGACGATGGCGATGCCGAGCGGATGGCGCAGCTCCGATCCCGTGCCGCTGCCGAGCGCCAGCGGAAGCGCGCCGAACAGCGCCGCCACCGTCGTCATCATGATCGGGCGGAAGCGCAGCAGTGCCGCCTGGCGGATCGCCTCTTGCGGTGTCTTGCCCTCGCCCCGCTCGGCCTCCAGCGCGAAGTCGATCATCATGATGGCGTTCTTCTTGACGATGCCGATGAGCAGGATGATCCCGATGATCGAGACGATGTTGAGGTCGTGGCCGGTCAAGATGAGCGCGAGCAGCGCACCGACGCCGGCGGAGGGCAGCGTCGAGAGGATGGTCACCGGATGGACGAAGCTCTCATAGAGCACGCCCAGCACGATATAGACGGTGACGATCGCCGCCAGGATGAGCAGCAGCTCGTTGGACAGCGCCGACTGGAAGGCGAGCGCGGCGCCCTGGAAGCTGGTGGAGATGCTGGCGGGCAGCGCGACGTCCTTCTCCGCCTGCTGCACGGCGTCGACCGCCGAGCCGAGCGAGACGCCCGGCGCCACGTCGAAGGAGACCATCGCGGCGGGGAACTGACCCAGATGGTCGTTCTCCAGCGGCACCGGCTGCTGCTCGACATGGGCGACGGCGTCGAGCGGGACCTGGCCGCCGGCGGCGGACGGCAGATAGATGTCGGACAGCGATTTGACCGTGTCCTGCAGGCTGGGGTCGGATTCCAGGATCACCCGGTACTGGTTGGACTGGGTGAAGATGGTGGAGATGATGCGCTGGCCGAAGGAATCGTAGAGCGCGTTGTCGATGGTGGCCGCGGTGATGCCAAAGCGCGCCGCGGTGTCGCGGTCGACCGCGATATAGGCCGACAGGCCCTTGTCGAGATAATTGGTCGAGACGCTCTGGATTTCGGACAGCTGGTTCAACCGCGCCAGCAGTTTCGGCGTGTAGGTGTCGAGATCGGCGTTCTTCGCGCTTTCCAGCACGAATTGGTATTCCGAGCGGCTGACGGTGGAATCGATCGTGAGGTCCTGGACCGGCTGGTAATAGACCGCGATGCCGGCGACCTGGTTGGCGTCGCGCGATAGCCGAGCGATGATCTGGGTGACGTCGTCGGAGCGGTCGTCCTTCGGTTTCAGATTGATCAGGAAGCGGCCGCTGTTGAGCGTGTCGTTGGTGCCGTCGACGCCGATGAAGGACGAGAGGCTGACGACGTCCGGGTCCTTCAATATCTGCGCCGCCAGCGCCTCCTGGCGACCCGCCATGGCCGAGAACGACACCGTGGGACCTGCCTGGGTGATCGCTTGGATCAGGCCGGTGTCCTGCACCGGAAAGAAGCCCTTCGGGATCGCGATATAGAGCACGACCGTCAGGACGAAAGTGAGCACCGCGACCAGCATGGTCAGCGGCTGGTGATCCAGCACCCAACCAAGCAGCCGGTCATATTCGGCGATGGCGCGCGCGAAATATTCCTCCGCCCGGCGCGCGATCCTGCCCTGCGGCCGGCGCTCGGCGCGGGCGCGCAACAGCTTGGCGCACAGCATCGGCACCAGAGTCAGCGACACCACCGCCGAGATCAGGATGGTGATGGCGAGCGTGATGGCGAATTCGCGGAACAGCCGGCCCACCACCTCCTGCATGAAGAGCAGCGGGATGAGCACCGCGATCAGCGAGACGGTGAGCGAGACGATGGTGAAGCCGATCTCGCCCGAGCCCTTGAACGCGGCCTCGAGCGGCGCATCGCCCTCCTCGATATAGCGCGTGATGTTCTCGATCATCACGATGGCGTCGTCGACCACGAAGCCGGCCGAGATGGTGAGCGCCATCAGCGACAAATTGTTGAGCGAGAAGCCCAGCAGATACATCGCCGCGAAGGTGCCGACGATGGAGAGCGGCACCGAGAGGCTCGGGATGAAGGTCGCCGGCAGGTTGCGCAGGAACAGAAAGATCACCAGCACGACGAGGGCGACGGCGAGCGCGAGCTCGAACTCGACGTCGGCGACGCTGGCGCGGATGGTGTTGGTGCGGTCGGTGAGCACCGTGACCTGGACATTGGCGGGCAGACCGGCCTCAATCTGCGGCAGGATCTGCTTGATGGCATCGACCACGGCGATGACATTGGCGCCGGGCTGGCGCTGGATGTTGAGCAGGATCGCGGGCGTGGTGTTCATCCAGCTCGAAAGCTGGTTGTTCTCCGCGCTCTGCACCACGTTGGCGACGTCGGCGAGATGCACCGGCGCGCCGTTCTTGTAGGCGACGACGATGGCCTTGTAGTCGTCCGCGCTCTGGAGCTGGTCGTTGGCGTTGATGGTGTAGGCCTGCGCCGGGCCGTCGAAATTGCCCTTGGGCGCGTTGGAATTGGCGTTGGCGATGGTGGTGCGGATGTCGTCGATGTTGAGGCCATAGGCCGCCAAGGCCTGCAGATTGACCTGCACGCGCACCGCGGGGCGCTGGCCGCCATTGATGCTGACGAGGCCCACGCCGGAAAGCTGGGAGATCTTCTGCGCGATGCGCGTGTCGGCGAGATCCTCGACCGCGGTCAGCGGCATGGCCTTCGAAGTGATCGCCAGGGTGAGGATCGGCGCGTCGGCCGGGTTGACCTTGGCGTAGACCGGCGGCGCTGGCAGCGTGGTCGGCAACAGGCTGCCCGAGGCGTTGATCGCGGCCTGCACTTCCTGCTCGGCGATGTCGAGGTCGAGGCTCAGATCGAATTGCAGGGTGACGACCGAGGCGCCGGCCGAGCTGGTCGACGACATCTGCTTCAGCCCCGGCATCTCGCCGAACTGCCGCTCGAGCGGCGCCGTGACCGAAGTGGTCATCACATCCGGGCTGGCGCCGGGCAGGAAGGTCTGGACCTGGATGGTGGGATAATCGACCTCGGGCAGCGCCGAGAGCGGCAGATAGGAATAGCCCACGATGCCCACGAGCATGATCGCGATCATCAGAAGCGATGTCGCGACGGGGCGCTGGATAAAGGGTGCGGACGGATTCATCGCGGCTGGGATTATGGCCCGCCGCCGGAACCACCGCCGCCGCCATGATGGAACTGCCCGCGATGCTGCATGAACCAGGCGCGGCGCTCCTGCGGCGTCATCTTCTCGAGCGCGGCGCGCTGATCCGGCGGCAGGCTCTGCAACAAGCGCTGGAAGCGCGCGTGACGCGCCGCGCCCGCGGCATCGTCCGATCCCGCCGCGCTCGGCGCCGCGATCGCGGTCTTGGAATTGGGAATGGTGACCTCGCCGCCGTCATGCAGCCGGTCGGCGCCGTCGATGACGACGGTGTCGCCCGGCTTCAGGCCCTTGGTGATCGTCACATTCGTTCCATCGCCGGGCCCCAGCGTCACGCCGCGCATCGCCACCGTCTTGTCGGGCGCGACGACGAAGACGAAGGCGCCTTGCGCGCCGCGCTGGATGGCGGCGGCCGGCACCAGGGTCTGGTCGTGCAGCGTATCGACCAGCAGGCGGACGTTCACGAACTGGGCGGGGAACAACGCGTTGTCGGCGTTGTCGAACATCGCGCGCAGCTTCACCGTTCCGGTCGTCACGTCGATCTGGCTGTCGACGGCGGAGAGAGCGCCGCTGGCGAGCTTCACGGTCTGCGTGCGGTCGTAGGCCTCGGCGCTCAGCGTCGCGCCGGCGTTCACGCGCGCCATGATCTGGTCGATGTCGTCCTCCGGCAGCGAGAAGATCACCGACATCGGCTGGATCTGCGTCACCACGACGATGCCGTTGGTCTGCCCGGCCTGCACCAGATTGCCGACGTCCACCAGGCGAATGCCGACGCGCCCCGCCACCGGCGAGGCGATTCTGCAATAGTTGAGATTGAGCGCCGCGGCCTCGACATTGGCCTCATCGGAGATCACCGTGCCCTGGTCCTGCTTCACCAAGGCGGCCTGGGTGGCCAGGATCTGCTGGGAGATGGACTTGGTCGTATAGAGCGCCTGGTAGCGGTGCAGATCGACGAAGGCGTTGGCGAGCAGCGCCTTGTCGCGGACCAGCGTGCCCTTGGCCTGATCGAGGGCGGCGCGGAACGGGCGCGGATCGATCTCGGCCAGCACGTCGCCGGCCTTGACCATCTGCCCTTCCTGGAAATCGAACTTGACGATCGCCCCGCTCACCAGCGGCCGCACTGTGACAGTGGCGAGCGGTGTCACCGTACCCAGCGCATCGAAGGTGATCGGCATGTCGCCCGCGGCGGCTCTCGCCACTCCGACCGGCATCGGACCGCCTTGAGCGAAGCCGCTCCCCGCCTGGTCCGCGCTCTGGTTATGAACGAGGAACCAGACCAGCAGCAGAACCAGGATCAGGCCGCCGCCGATCCACAGCACGCGCGCTCCGCCGGGCAGATGGGCCTGGCCCCAATCGGTCGCGCGCCCCGCGAGACCGCGCTTCTGGTCGTCATAATAAGGTGGCTGGCCGGCCGCCGCGCCGAGCGTGCTCTTTCCCGTGCCTTCGCTCATTGCTCGATCCTACCGGTCCGTCGCCGATGCGGCGGCACGGACAATGGCTGGTTTCCCGAAAATATCCATTTCTGGACCCGGGCGCGCTACCCCGGCTTCATCGGCATAGCAGAGGGAATCCGCCAAAATTTGTCGAAATTGTCGCAAGCAGCATCCGGGACGGCAAAATATCCCCAGGCTCGGTCGGAGGCAAATCCGCGTTCGCCCCCGGGCTGGGGACGCGGCCGGACGGGCCTCAGCGCGGCGTCAGATCGACCGCGACCTCGGCGGACAGGCCCGGACGCAGCCGGTCGCTGTCCTTCTGTCCGGGCAGGATGCGCACACGCACCGGGACGCGCTGGACGATGCGGGTGAAATTGCCGGTCGCCGGTTCGAAGGGCAGCAGCGAGAATTCCGAGCCCGAGGCCGGCGCGAAGCTCTCGACCTCGCCTTCGAATTTGCGGCCCGGCAGCGCATCGACCTCCACGCTCGCGCGCTGGCCGATCAGCATGCGCGCGGTCTGGGTCTCCTTGAAATTCGCCGCCACATAGATCGTGTTCATCGGAACGATGGTCATCAATTGCGTACCGGGCTGAACATATTCGCCAAGCTGCGCCTGGCGGTCGCCGATCACGCCGTCGACGGGACTGCGCACGATGGTGTGCGTCAGATTCTGCCGCGCCAATGACAGTGCGGCTTGCGCCTTGGCCAGCGCCGCCTGCAATTGGCCACGGGTGCGCGCGGTCACCTGTTGCTGCTGGACGCTCGCCGCATAGGCCGCGCGGCTTTTCTCGGCATCGGCCGAGGCGCTGATCGCGGTCGTGCGCATCTGGTCGGCCTGGCTTTTCGAGACGTCGCCCGCGGCGCCCAATACACCGAAGCGCTTGCCGTCGGCCTGCGCGCGCGCGGCCTCCGCGTCGGCCGAGCGGATCGAGGCCTGCGCCGCCTGGACATTGGCCGCAGCGAGACTTTCCTGCGCGCCCTGCTCGTCGAGCGCTGCGTGCGCGGAAGCGACATCGGCTTCGGCGCTGCTGACCGCCTGCTGGTAGTCCTCCGGATCGATCTGGATCAGCGGCTGGCCCGCCTTCACCGATTGATTGTCGCGCACCAGGATGCGGGCGATGAGGCCCTGCACCTTCGGCGCGACGATCGTGCTGTCAGCCTTCACATAGGCGTCGTCGGTGGAGACCGAAGCGGCCGGCCAGGCGATCCAGACGGCGCCCAGAATCATCGCGGCGATAGCAAGTGCGGCCACGACAATCGCGCGGCGCGGCAAGGCGCGCAGGCGCGACAGGACGTGTGTGCGCGGAACGTCGGCAACGAAGGTCGCGGTCATTGGCTGTACACCAGGCAGGTTGTGGTTGAGGTGGCGCAGAGCGCGCCGTCCTTGTCGAACAATTTCCCTTCCGCGAACGCGGCGCGGCGGCCGAGCGAGATCACGCGGCCCTCGGCGCGCACCGGCCCGCTCGTGTCCTTGAGCGCACGGTGATAGGCGATCTTCAATTCGAGCGTCGTGTAGCCCTGCCCCGCTTTCATGCGCGTGTGCACGGCGCAGCCCATGGCGCTGTCGAGCAAGGTCGCGGCATAGCCGCCATGCACCGTGCCGATCGGGTTGTAGACGGCCTTGGTCGGACTGCCTTCAAACACCACGAAGCCTTCTTCTGCCGAAACGGGATGAAAGCCGAGCGTCTTGACGATTCCCTCATAGCCGGCGCGGCCGCTGAAAACGGCGCGGATCTGTTCGAGGCCCGACAGCGCAGGCATCTCGGCAAGCGCGTTCATGGCGCGGCGCGCCCGGACAGCGCCACGTCGCTCAGGCCGAGCCGCGCCTTGATGCTGGTGCGTGCCGCCTCCAACATTTCGTCGGAGAGGCTCTTGTCGGAGACGGCACGCGAGACCGCGACGGCACCCGCCATCGCGGAAAGAATGGAGGCCGCGAGCGTTTCGCCGCCATTGTCGTTGGCGCCTTCGATGCCGGCCGCCGCGATCCAATGCGCCAGCGCGCCGATCAGCGATTTCACGCCACCATCGAAGACGGCGCGAAACTTGCGGGACTGCCGCGGCAGGTCGGAATTGAGCGCCACGATCGGGCAGCCGCGCGAAAGATTGTCGCGATGGTCGGGCGAGACATAGAAGTCGATATAGGTGGCGAGCGCATGGCGCGGCGGCAGGCCTTCGGTCAGGCGGCGGTATTTCTCCTTGGAATAGGCGAAGACGCCTTCGAGCGCCTCGGCAAGAAGCGCGTCCTTGGATTTGAAATGGGCGTAGAAACCGCCATGGGTGAGCCCGGCGGCTTGCATCACCTCGGCCACGGCGAGCCTTTCGGGGCCTTTCTCGCGCAGCGCCTTGCCCGCGATCCGCAGCAGCTTGGCGTGGGTTTCGGTTTTATGGGTCTCGCTATAGCGCATCTTGCCATCCTCGCTGTCCTGATTATATGATGATCATAATATAAACTTCAAGGCCCCCCATGAGCGCCGCCGGAACCGCCCAGAATCCCCAGCAAACCGCCGCGGGCCTGAGCCACAACCGCAAGCTCATGATCTTCGGGATCATGGCGTTCGGCCAGTTCATGGCGCTGCTCGATATCCAGATCGTCGCCGCCTCGCTCAATTCTATCCAGTCGGGACTCTCCGCCGGGCCCGACGAGATCGCCTGGGTGCAGACCGCCTATCTGATGGCCGAGATCGTGATGATCCCGCTGGCCGCGTTCCTCTCCATCGCGCTTTCGACGCGCTGGCTGTTCACCGCCTCGGCCGTGCTGTTCACGCTCTCGAGCCTGGCCTGCGGCATGGCGTGGAGCATCAATTCCATGACCGTGTTCCGCGCCATCCAGGGCTTCGTCGGCGGCGCCATGGTGCCAACCGTGTTCGCCACGGGCTTTGCGATGTTCTCCGGCAAGAGCCGCGCGATGATCCCCGCGATCCTGGGCGTGGTCTCGACGCTGGCGCCGACCTTGGGACCCACCGTGGGCGGCTGGATCACGGAGGAGTCGAGCTGGCGCTGGCTGTTCTTCATCAACATCGTGCCGGGCGCCTTCATCGCCATCGCGCTGCCGATCCTGGGCAAGGTGGACGAGCCCAATCTCGCCATCCTCAAGCGCATCGACTGGCTGCACGTCGTCTCGCTCGCGCTGTTCCTGGGCTGCCTGCAATATGTGCTGGAGGAAGGACCGCGCAACCAATGGTTCGAGGATCCGACGATAGAAACGGTTGCCTGGATCTCCTTCGTCGCGATGCTGGTGTTCTTCGAGCGCTCGTTCTACTCGACCATGCCCATCGTCAAGCTGACGCCATTCCGCCGCACGACCTTCTCGCTCGCTTGCGTGCTCAGCTTCGTGATCGGCATCGGACTTTACGCCTCGACCTATCTGGTGCCGATATTCCTGGGCCGGGTGCGCGGCTATTCGAGCCTCGAGATCGGCACCACGGTTTTCATCACCGGCCTCTTCATGAGCTTGGGCGCGCCGCTCGCGGCACGGCTGACAACAGTCTTGGACCAGCGCATCGTCATCGCCGTCGGCTTCTCGCTTTTCGCTTTCGCGCTCTGGCTGATGTCGGGCATCACCGCCAATTGGGGCTTCTGGGAATTGTTCGTGCCGCAGGCCGTGCGCGGCTTCGCCATCCTGCTCTGCATCGTGCCCTCGGTCGGCATGGCGCTGAACGGCGTCGGGCCCGAAGACCTGCGTTATGCGTCCGGCCTGTTCAACCTGATGCGCAATCTGGGCGGCGCCATCGGCATCGCCACGGTGACGACATGGCTGCAGGATTACGGCCGTTATCATGGCGAGCGTTTCGGCGAGGCGCTCTCGGCGGCAAGCACCGGCGGTCTGGCACAGGCGACGGCCCGTCTTTCGCAATTCGGCAGCGATGCGGCCCATGCCCGCCTGGTGCTGGACGGCGAGCTCACCCAATATGTCACCCAGCAGGCGCTGACATTGGCCTTCAACGACGTGTTCTTCCTGATGGCCGCGATCTTCGTCGCGGCGCTTCTCATCGTGCCGTTCTGCAAGACGGCCGTGCTCAGCGACACGCCGCTGCCGCTCGAATAGGACCTTCTAACGAGCCCATGTCATGGAACTTGGGCGCGCGTGGCGCGTTTTCTTGACGGCTTATCCGGTTGTCTTTGCGCGCTCGTTAACTCCAACGGCTGTCCGGCCGTGGCGCGCGGCCGGGCGGCCGTCGACATTCACCGCATGCCGGGGCGCAGCAACTTGAACATCTCACGCCTCCGCGCCCTGTTGGGTTGGCAGACCCCGCGAAAAGCTCCCGAACCGCCCATCCGGGCCGAGCTTTTCAGCGTCGAGCGCCTGGAGCAGCACGCCGAGAGCCTGGCGGCGGCGCAACGCCTGGCGCCGACATTGCGGACCGGAAAGCGCCTGGCGCCGCGGCTCTACGACAACACCAAGGTCCTGACCGAGACCTATCGCGCCATCGTGCGGGCGACCTATGCGCGTCAGGCGATCACGCCGGCGGCGGAATGGCTGCTCGACAATTTCCATGTCGTCGACGAGCAGATCCGCGAGATCAAGGACGATCTGCCGCCGGGCTTCTACCGCAGGCTTCCCAAGCTGGCGGACGGACCCCTGCAGGGCTACCCGCGCGTCTTCGGCATCGCCTGGGCGCTGGTCGCCCATACCGACAGCGCCTTCGACGTGCAGAAGCTCACCCGCTTCGTCGAGGCCTATCAGCGCGTCCAGCCGCTCACCATCGGCGAATTGTGGGCGCTGGCGATCACCTTGCGCATCACGCTGGTGGAGAATCTGCGCCGGCTGGCGGAAGCGATCGTGGCGCGGCTGGAGGCCAGCCGGTTGGCCGACGCGCTGGCCGACCGGATATTGGGCACCGACAAAAGCGATCCGGAGCCGGCCGCCGCCATCCTCGCCAGCCTGGACCAGGTGCCGTGGTCCACCGCCTTCGCCGTGCAGCTCGCCCAGCGCCTGCGCGACCGCGATCCCAACACGACGCCGGCGCTGCGCTGGCTCAACGACCGGCTGGGCGCCGAAGGCACGACCACCGACGAGATCGTGCGCGAGGAGGTTCAGCGCCAGAGCGCGATGAACGTGACGGTGCGCAACGTCATCACCAGCATGCGCCTGGTCTCGATGGCCAATTGGGCGGAATTCTTCGAGAGCGTCAGCCATGTCGACGCCGTGCTGCGCGGCGCGAGCGATTTCGCGGCGATGGATTTTCCCACACGCGACCTTTACCGGCGCGCGATCGAGGAACTGGCGCGCGGCTCGCACCGCGACGAGATCGACGTCGCCGCCCGCGCGGTGGCCGCGGCCAAGCGCGCGAACAAGGGCCCGGACGCGCAGCGCCAAAGCGATCCGGGCTATTATCTCCTCGCCAAGGGCCGGCGCGCCTTCGAGAAGGAACTGGGCTCGCGGATTCCCTTCCGCACCTGGCTCTTCCGCCTCAATTCCAATTTCGGCGTGACGAGCTATGTGGGGATGATCGCGATCGTCACCGCGCTCGTCCTCGTCACCGCTTTGCTCTGCGTTGTGCATGTCGGGATCGGCGAATGGGCGCTGCTAGCGCTGGCGGTCGCGGGCTTCATCCCGGCCTCCGACGTGGCGGTCGCGGTGGTGAACCGCGCGATCACCCAGCAGGTGGGCGCCACGCTCCTGCCCGGACTGGAATTGCGCCAGGGCGTTCCGACCGAACTGCGCACCATCGTCGTCGTGCCCACGCTGCTCACCACGCTTGCCGCCGTCGCCGAGCAGATCGAGCGACTGGAGGTTCACCATCTCTCCAATCCGGATGAAAACTTCACCTTCGCTCTGCTGTCGGACTGGCGCGACAGCGCCAGCGAGCATGCGCAGGACGACGAGACGCTTCTGGCGGCGGCAACCGCCGGCATCGCCGACCTCAATGCGCGCTATGGGCGAACGGGCGACGACGCGCGATTCTTCCTGCTGCATCGCCGGCGCGTGTGGAACGAAGGCGAGGGCAAATGGATCGGCTGGGAGCGCAAGCGCGGCAAGTTGCACGAGCTCAACCGCCTGCTGCGCGGCGCCACCGACACCACTTTCGTGCCGATCGACGGACAAGCGCCCGCGCTGCCTTCCGCCATCCGCTACGTCATCACGCTGGACGCCGACACGCGATTGCCGATCGGCGCGGCGCGGCGGCTGGTGGGCAAGATCGCCCATCCGCTGGTTCGCCCGCGCTTCGATGCGAAGGCCGGCCTGGTGGTGCAGGGCCACGCGATCCTGCAGCCGCGGGTGACGCCGTCGCTTCCCATCGCCAGCGAGGGCTCGTTGTTCCAGCGCGTGTTCTCCGGACCCAACGGGCTCGATCCCTACGCGCTGGCGGTCTCCGACGTCTATCAGGACCTGTTCGAGCAGGGATCCTATGTCGGCAAGGGGATCTACGAAGTCGACATCTTCGAAGCGGCGCTCAAGGGGCAGATCCCCGACAACACCGTCCTCAGCCACGATCTGCTCGAAGGCATATTCGCGCGCGCGGGATTGGCGACCGACATCGAGGTGGTCGAGGAATTTCCCTCGCGCTACGACGTGGCGGCGGCGCGCCAGCATCGCTGGGTGCGCGGCGACTGGCAGCTGCTGCCTTGGATATTCGATTTCGGCGGCAGGACGGCGGACGGATCGCGCCGGACGCAGATCCCGCTGATGGGGCGCTGGAAGCTGCTCGACAATCTGCGCCGCTCGCTCTCCGCGCCGGCGGCGCTGCTGGCTTTGCTGGTCGGATGGCTGCAGCATTGGCGCGCGGCCGAGATCTGGACCGTGTACGTCCTGTTGACCATCGCGCTGCCGCCGCTGCTGCCGGCGGTCGCCGGAATCGTGCCGCATCGCGTGGGCGTTTCGCTGCGCAACCATTTCCGCGCTCTCTTCGGCGACCTCGCGCTGGGACTGGTGCAGAGTGCGTTCCTGATCACCTTCCTCGCGCATCAGGCGTGGATGATGGTGGACGCGGTGGGGCGCACGCTGCTGCGCGTCTTCGTCCATCGCCGCCGGCTGCTGGAATGGGTCACTGCCGCTCAGCTCAATGACGAGCTGGAATCCGACAACCGCAGCCTGATCGTGCAGATCGCGGCGAGCGCGGTCTTCGCCGCCCTTGTCGCCATCGCCATCGCCTTCGCCGACCACAGAAGCTGGATAATCGCAGCACCGTTCGGGCTTTTCTGGATATTGTCGCCGCTCATCGCCAGATGGGCGAGCGCGCCGCCGCCGGCTTCCGGGCATCTGGCAGTGGACGATGCCGACGCGATGGCGTTGCGGCTGATCGCGCGGCGCACCTGGCGCTTCTTCGAGACCTTCGTCACGCGCGAAGATAACATGCTTCCGCCCGACAATTTCCAGGAGGATCCCAAGCCCGTCGTGGCGCGGCGCACCTCGCCGACCAATATCGGGCTCTATCTGCTGTCGGCGGTCGCGGCGCGCGATTTCGGCTGGCTCGGCACGCTCGATCTCGCCGAACGGCTCGAGGCCACATTCGCGACGATGGAAAAGCTCGAGCGCTTGCGCGGGCATTTCTACAATTGGTACGGCACCGCCGATCTGCGCGCGCTGGAGCCAAAATATGTCTCCTCGGTGGACAGCGGCAATCTACTGGGCCATCTGATCGCGCTGGGCAACGCCTGCGAGGAGATCGTCGCGGGGCCCGTCGCCAATACCCGCTGGATGGAAGGGATCGGAGACAATCTGGCGCTGCTGCGCGAGTCGATGGGCCGGCCGGCACAGACGAAATTGCGCGACGCCATCGATACCTTCGCGGCCGCGCTGCGCCATCCGCCTTCGAGCCTATCGGGCATCGCCAGGCGTCTGGCCGAATTGGCGCAAAAGGCCGATGCGCTCGCCGATCTGGCGCATGCCTGCCCGGCCGGATCGGAAATCGCGCCATGGGCGGAAGGCTTGCGCGCGGCCGTGCTGGCCCATCGGCGCGATTTCGATTCGCTGATGCCATGGGCAAGCCTCGCCATGCCGCCCGGAGATTTCGCGGCCCAGCTCGACACCATGCCCACGCTCGCCGGATTGCCGGCGCATTGCGAAGCCGCGCTCCAGACGCTGACGAAACACAGAGCGCAAAGCGAAGCCTGCAAGGGCGCCGGCGCGCTGATGGAGGCGCTGGAGAAATCAGTGAGCGCGGCGCAGCTCTTGACGCACCGTCTCACGGCGCTTGCCGCGCTCGCCAAGACGACGGCGTTGTCCATGGAGTTCGGCTTCCTGTTCGATTCCGACCGGCAGATGCTGTCCATCGGCTATCGCAGCGACGGCAGCCTCGACCCCAATTTCTACGACCTGCTCGCCTCCGAGGCGCGGCTGGCGAGTTTCGTCGCGATCGCCAAGGGCGACATCCCGGCCAAGCACTGGTTCCGGCTCGGGCGCACGCTGACACCGATCGACGGCGGCTCGGGATTGATATCGTGGTCGGGATCGATGTTCGAATATCTGATGCCGTCGCTGGTCATGCGCGCGCCGGCCGGCAGCCTACTGGAACAGACCAACCGGCTGGTGGTCCGCCGCCAGGAGGAATATGGCGACAAGCTCGGCGTGCCGTGGGGCATGTCGGAATCCGAATACAACGCGCGCGACATCGAGCAGACCTATCAATATTCGAGCTTCGGCGTGCCCGATCTCGGTTACAAGCGGGGCTTGAGCGAAAGCACCGTCATCGCGCCCTATGCGAGCGGGCTCGCCGCGATGACCGATCCGGCGGCCGCTTCGCGCAACTTCAAGCGCATGGCCCAAATGGGCGCGCGCGGCGCCTATGGCTGGTACGAGGCGCTCGATTTCACGCGCGCGCGCCTGCCCGATGGCGCGAAATTCGCGATCGTGCGCGCCTATATGGCGCATCACCAGGCGATGACCATCGTCGCCATCGCCAACGCGTTGCAAGACGGGCGGATGCGCGAGCGCTTCCACGCCGAGCCGATCGTGCAGGCAGCGGAGCTGCTCTTGCAGGAGCGCATGCCGCGCGACGTCGCCGTGGCGCGGCCGCCGCCGGAGCAGGCGACCGCGGCGGAGACCGCGAGCCTGGTTCCCGAAATCCAGCGCCGCTACGATTCGGCGCATTCGCGCGTGCCGCGCACGCAATTGCTGTCGAACGGCCGCTATTCGGCGATGGTGACGGCGGCGGGCTCGGGCTACAGCCGCTGGCACGATGTCGCGATCACGCGCTGGCGCGAGGATCCGACCTGCGACGGCTGGGGCGCCTATATCTTCGTGCGCGACGTGCGCAGCGGCGAAACCTGGTCGGCCGGCTACCAGCCCAGCGTGGTCGAGCCCGACAGTTACGAGGTGAGTTTCTCGGAAGATCGCGCCGAGATCATCCGCAACGACGGCTCGCTCACCACCACTTTGGAGATCGCGGTTTCGCCCGAGGACGACGCGGAGGTCCGCCGCGTCTCGATCACCAATCACGGCAGCCGCACGCGCGAGATCGAGCTGACCTCCTATGCCGAGATCGCGTTGGCGCGCCAGGCGGACGACGTGGCGCACCCCGCCTTCGCCAAGCTGTTCGTCGAGACCGAGTTCGTGCCCGCGCTCGGCGCCATCCTGGCGACGCGGCGGCGGCGCTCGTCGGCCGATCCGCTGGTCTGGGCGGCGCATCTGGCCGTGGTCGAAGGCGAAACCTCCGGCGATGTGCAATTCGAGACCGACCGTGTGCGCTTCCTGGGGCGCGGTCAGACCATCCGCTCCGCCGTCGCCATCACCGACGGCTGGCCGCTCTCCAACACCGCCGGCGCCGTGCTCGATCCGATCTTCAGCCTGCGCCGACGCGTGCACATCGCGCGCGGCGCCACCGTGCGCATCGCGTTCTGGACCATGGCCGCGGCGTCGCGCGACGAGGTGCTCGATCTCGCCGACAAGCATCACGATTCGACCGCCTTCGACCGCGCGACGACGCTGGCCTGGACCCAGGC
>Ga0302326_10014079_pt1 | contig 16951 bp, 14 predicted proteins | sample Palsa_T0_3_FD_202264 | JGI IMG/M metagenome (GOLD analysis project Ga0302326, IMG submission 202264) | Peat permafrost microbial communities from Stordalen Mire near Abisko, Sweden - Palsa_T0_3 | ecosystem: Environmental > Terrestrial > Soil > Palsa > Peat permafrost | place: Sweden: Abisko...
CGGTGCAGGCATGCGGTCAGGTCAGCCGGAACCGTCACTAGTAATGGCGGCTGTGGCTGCCCTCATTTAGTCCCCGAGTGGTTGAGCCGACGGCTTTACCGACCGGCACATTCCGGCACCTGCGCGCGCTCCGGGGCCAGGGCGGGTAATGGAACCCCCCGCTTTAGCAGGGTGACTATCTGAGTAATTCGCGCAGGCCAGCGTGGCCCGTCGAATGACTGATGCTAACAGGCTGGCGCCGGGCACTCTCGATAGCAGCGGGACCGTAATCCTGCAACGAGCGCGAGGAGACAGAATATGACCGAGGAAATTTCGTACCGGCCGGGACTGGACCAAGTACGCGCGCTGTTCCGGGCTCCGGCGCTGGCGGCCATCACGGGTCCCGCACTGCGGCCCGCTCCTTCAGCGGACGACAGCGAACTCGACGCCTTCATCAGCCAGAGCCTGGTGTCCATCTGGCACCCGGTGGGAACCTGCCGAATGGGCAGCTCGGCAGATGCAGTCGTCAGCCCGCGCCTGGCCGTTCACGGCCGGGAGAACCTGTACGTGGCCGACGCGTCCGTGATGCCGACGATAACCCGCGGCAATACCCACGCCCCGACGATCATGATCGCGGAGAAAGCGGCACCCTGCTGGCCGACAGCTGACGGAGGCGAACAATGACCGGTGTGCCCTCCTCGGCCGGGATGCGGACGCGCTAACCAGCACCTTCGGCATCGACATCGACGGGCCGCCACCCCGCCCGTAATCGCGCGCCCCATGCATTAGCAATATGCGCGGCCGCTGACCCGGCTGCAGATCGGAGTTCCACCATGCCCAGAACGTCCCCAAGCGCGCCGACGCTGCTGTCGAGCACGCGGCACCATTTCACCGAGGTGCACGGCCGCCGTGTCTTCTACCGCGAAGCCGGCGAGGCGGCCGCGCCAGTCGTGCTCCTGCTGCACGGCGCGCCAGCCAGTTCTTTCATGTTCCGCGACCTCATCCCGCTGCTTGCCAGCACCTACCACGTGATCGCGCCGGACTACGCGCCCTGACGACGGCTCGAACGCAGTGAACCGGGTCGTGCGCGATGTCATCGAAATCCACCGCGCTCCCGGACGCCCGTTCACCGCGGCGGGCGTTTCAAGCATCACATACCCCAGGGGACACATCATTGGCCTCGGACCAACCTGGATGACACGGAGCTACGGTACCGCGGGCAGGATGGGGACAATAGGCGGCAACGGCCGATATCGGTGCCCTTTCCAGGAGCCGCGCGTGCGAAGATCCGTGGCGTGATCGTTGACACGTCGCGTCGTCTCCAGTCGGTGTACGTGCCAGTGGGTGACGGCGTACGGCTGGCCGTGGATGTCTGGTTGCCGGTGGCACGCACTGCCGTGGGAGGTACGGTCGGCACGGTCATGCGGGTGACCCGCTATCACCGTGCTGAGACGCCGCAACAGCCTGGGCCGCAGGCGGACACCAACGCGGCGGCCGGGGACCTGTTCAATCGCGCGGGATTCGCGCTGGTCGTGGCGGACGCCCGCGGCACCGGGGCGTCGTTCGGCACGCGCACCGGCGAACTCGGCGAGCGGGAGATCAAGGACTACGGCGAGCTGATCGGCTGGGTAGCCGCACAGCCATGGTCGAACGGCCGGGTCGGGGTCTACGGCACCTCCTATGAAGGCCAAGCGGCCGAGTTGATTGCCGGGCTCGGTAATGCTCACCTGGTCGCGGTGGCCGCGCTGTTCAGCCCGTATGACCCCTACCGCGAGCTGTTCTATCCGGGCGGGTGCGGCACCGGTGGCCGGTACGCGCGGTGGATGTATGAAAGCCAGCTCAAGGACGGCGTTGCCGGGGCGCTGGGTCGGCTGGCGGCGATCACCGGGCAGCCAGCGGAGACGATCGCGCTGCCGGTGAAGCCGGTGAAGCCGGTGGACGGGCCGGACGGGCCGGCCTTGCTCGACGCCGCTATCGGCGAGCATCAGTCGAACACCGGTGTGCACACGCTGATGGACCGGGTGCCGTTCCGTGATGACCGGGTCGCCGGCCTTGACTGGGAGGCCACCGCACCCGCCGCTTTCGGGTCGGCGATCGCATCCTCGGGCGTCCCGATGCTGGTACGCGCTGGCTGGCTCGACGGCGGCTTCGCGGCGGGGGCGCTTACACGGTTCGTGACCCGGGCCAGCCATCAGCAGGTCGAGATCGGGCCCTGGGCACACGGCGGCGGCAGCGCCGCCGACACCCTGCGACCGCCCGGCGCCGCGGAGCACGACCCGCTGAGCCCTGGAAGCCAGGACCGCCGCCTCGTTGAGTTCTTCGCCAGGCACCTGGGGCGAAGCGGCAAGCCCGGCGGACCAAGCACCCTGACATTCGGCACCCTGGGCACAAGCGCATGGCAGGCCGTCACCTCCTGGCCGCCCGCGGGTGCCGGAACGCAGCGGTGGTACCTCCGTTCGATGGCCGGCTTGACGCGGGAGGCCGGCCTGGCCGGGACCGTGACCCACCGCGTAGACGTCACGACCTCCACCGGGGCCACGAACAGGTGGCTGGCCATCGACTTGGGCAGGCCGCCCGCCTACCCCGTCCGCAAGCATGCTGATAACTCGCTCCTCACCTTCACCAGCGGGCCGTTGCGAGCCGATGTCCATGTCCTCGGGTTCCCGGCCGTGACGATGCGCCTGGCCACATCCGGCACCGACGGCGCCGTCTACGTCTACCTCGAAGAGGTCGATCCCGGCGGCGACGTCAGCTACCTGACCGAGGGCTGCCTGCGTTTCCTGCACCGCAGGACAACCGGCCCCGCTGAGCCGACGGGCCTGGGGATACCACGAACCTTCGCCCGGTCAGACGCCCTTCGCGTGGTTCCCGGGAACCCCATGGGCCTGACCGTCCAACTGCTGCCCGTCTCCGCTGTCGTCCCAGCGGGCCACCGGGTCAGGGTCGCTATTGCCGGCCACGATGCCTCCTGCTTCACCAGGTACGGCCCGGCGGAGGAGACCTTCACCCTCAGACTCGGCAGCGACTCCCACCTCGACCTCCCGGTTCGATGCGGCTAACGCAGTAAGCATTGCTCTGCGCGATCGGGGCGTGTCAAGGCGGCCGCCCGGTCCGGCTATTCCAGCAGCTCCGTGACCAGTTCCGGCGGGAGCCTGTGCGTCTGGTGCAGGTACCGCAGGTCCGCCTCGGTCAGTGACCGGCCAAGCCCGAGCTGGGCCAGCACGCTCGGTCCTCCAGGGCCGGAGGACGTCACAGTCGAACACTGAGGGCCGGCGCTGCTCGACCATCAACAGCCGTTCCAGGCCCATCCCGGTGTCCACGCTGCGCTGCGGCAACGGCTCCAGACTGCCGTCGTCGTGCCGCCGGTAGTGGTCATCGACGGCGAAACCGCCGCCGTGGTGCCCCGCACCGCCACCAGCGAAATCCACCGCTGCAAAGCCAGCAGCACCGATAAGCGCTTGCTGACCCGGCCTGCCGAGACTTAACTGAACGCCATGTCTGCCCCCTCACCGATCTTCGTAGCGGGTACGGGTCGTTCGGGAACATCGCAGCTCGCGAACATTCTCGGCGAACATCCGCAGATCCACAGGATTCCGATCGAGACCCATTTCATTGTCGATCCGGGTGGCTTGCGAGACCTGGCGGATGCGCTCACGATCCGTTACGACCCTATCGTGCTGCGGGATTCCCTCCTGATCTCCGACCCGGCCCAGCTACCCGGTTCTGAGGCCCCAACTCTGTCATTCGCCCGTCATCACTCGCTGAGCCAGGTGAGCCGGGTACCTCAAGCCGCCTGGCACGGGTTAGGCCAACGCCATCGGGCCATGACCAGGCATGATCCATTGCCTCCGCGCACGTGTTAACGGATTTTTGATGGCCCGGCAATGATGTTTATATCCCGTTAACAACGTTACCGCTATGTTAAGGTCCGAGTTATTTCCGGGAAATCCTAGAGAAAGTGACCGCGAAGGGCGGCCCCGTCGCTGCGTGGTTATGAACTGCGTGGGCGAGTCCTCCTATATGTCCAGTGATCGTCGTCCGTGCTGGCTTAATAGCGGCGTCCTGCGCCCTTTAATGCAGCCATAACCATCGCCCGGAAATGGCCAGCGGATTAGAGTACTCGGGGGAGGCGATATCGAAAGGTGAAGGGACAAAGGTAACGTAATGAGATTTCCGCAGCTAGCGGCCCTCCGGGGCGGCGCAATGACGAGAGTCACCAAGGGTTTCACCGCTCGCAGGCTGCCGCGGCCGGCCATGTGCCTGGCGGCGGCCCTGGTCGCCGGGGCCGGTTTCGCCGCCGTCCCGGCCAGCGCTGCCACCGCCACTACGGCCACCGCGGGCCTTGCGGCGCAGCCACCCTCATCGATGTGCCCGGGGGCCAACGTGGCGGCCTTCGGCCCTGACGTCTGCGTCTTCAACGACACCATGAGCCAGACGACCATCCAGGCCGACCTCAACAACATCGCCACCCAGCAGGTCCCCGTGGCCAGCCAGTTCGACGGCCAGCGCTACGCCATCTTCTTCCAGCCCGGGACCTACGGATCGGCGGCCGATCCCCTGGTGTTCCAGGTCGGTTACTACACCGAGGTGGCCGGCCTGGGCTCGATGCCCCAGGACACCGTCATCGACGGCGCGATCGACGTGTTCAACAACCTGTGCACCGCCGGGACCAGTGATTGCAACTCCGACGACAACTTCTGGCGATCACTGTCGAATCTGGACCTCAACGTGGACCTGCCGAGTTCGCCCCCGGCCTACGCGCCTCCGGCCCTCGATGCCTACGGCGCCGGCTGCGCCAACAGCGCCGAGATCTGGTCGGCATCCCAAGCCGATCCGATCAGGCGCGCCATCGTCAACGGCAACGTCGTCTTCCAGGACTACTGCGCGTCGAACAACTACGCCAGCGGTGGCTTTGTCGCTGACAGCAAGGTCAGCGGGGACCTGGATTTCTACGGTAACCAGCAGTACATGGTCCGCAACAGCGACATAGGCGGCGCGAACGGATGCCCGCAGGGGCTGTGGAACATGGTCTACTCCGGGGTCGAGGGCACACCCGCGCCGGTCTTCACCGGCCAGTGCGAGCAGAACACGGTCCTGTCATCAAGTCCGGTGACTGAAGAAGAACCGTTCCTCTACACCGACTCCAGCGGCAACTACAACGTCTTCGTCCCCGCGGTGCAGCACGATTCGTCCGGGCCGTCCTGGGCGAGCGGGCAGGAGGCCGGCACGTCGATCGCCCTGTCCAAGTTCTTCGTGGCCAGCCCGGCCACGCCTGCCCTAGCTATCACCGCAGCGCTGGCCCTAGGTAAGGACCTCATCCTCACTCCCGGCGTCTACGATCTCGACCAGCCAATTCTGGTCAGCCGTCCCGACACCGTGATCCTGGGCCTGGGCTTTGCCACTCTGGTCCCGCAGCATGGCAACGCCGCCATGATCGTCGTGCCCGATAGCGGGGTGAAACTGTCCGGCCTTATCGTCGACGCCGGACCGGTCAACTCGCCGGTCTTGCTTTCGGTCGGGGTCCCAGGAGCCAGCTCCGCCAGCGACCCGGACCTCATCCAGGATGTCTTCTTCCGCATCGGCGGCGCCGAGACCACTCCCGTTTCGGCGACCGTCAGCCTCCTGGACAACGCCGGGAACTCGATCATCGACGACGTGTGGGCCTGGCGCGCTGACCACGGCAACGCGGTGGGCTGGACCGTCAATAAGGCCGATACCGGCGTCGTGGTCACCGGAAACGACGTGACCGCCTACGGCCTGGCCGTGGAGCACTACCAGAAGTATGAGGTGGTCTGGAGCGGCCAGGGCGGCACGGAGATCTTCCTCCAGAACGAGATGCCCTACGATCCGCCGAGCCAGGCGGCCTGGATGGCCAGCCCCTCCGAGGACGGTTACCCTGCCTTTCTGGTCAGCCCCAATGTCAAGACGTTCCAGGGCTACGGAATGGGCAGCTATTCCTTCTTCAACCAGGGAGTAGCGATTTACGCCGCGACGGGCTTCCAGGCTCCCGATACACCCGATGTGAAATTCCAGGACGTGTTCACACGCTTCCTGAATGGCTCGGGCGGCATCAATTCAGTGATCAACGGTACCGGCGCGGCGGTCAACTCGACCTCACCAGGCCCGAGCGATGTAGTCACGTACCCTTAATCGCATCACCGTGGCTCGTTGCCTCCCCGGGTCGGGGAGGCAACGAGCCACGATCGTTTAAGCACGGCAATTGAGGCGGCCGGGCACGGCGGGCAAGGCGAACCTGCGCCTGCCACTTACCTCCGAGGCATGCGGGTGGCTGGTGCGGGATAACGCCGACCGCGGCATCAGCCTTGGTATCCACCTGGCCGACATGGGACATCTTCACGGTGATCAAGCCATGACCGTCGAAGACATCCTGACCAGGCCGCGCGTCCTGGACGCCGCCCCGTGGGCCGACCTCAAAGGCGCACCGCTCGATGCCCGTGGCCTATGGCTGATTTCTTCTTGGACTCCGGTGACTCAAGATGCGGGTGGTTACGCCGGTAGGCCCGGCGACTCTTCATGTTCTCGGCTGTCATGCACGGTGGCGCATGGCCCGACGTGCGCGCACACGTGGTCGTCTTTCGCGGCATCCACTTGCCGCACGGTTCTTCCGCCACTCGGACAAGGTCTATCTCTGACTTATCCGGGGTCCCCGATTTGCGTGTGGCACACCCGATCGACCGCACTCGCTTCTTAATGGCTCGAGGTAAGTATATTCCCTGAACCAGCGAAAATGCCGTACAGTTATTCGAAATTTCTGTGGGCGCAGGTAGGTTCGAACTACCGGCTTCTCGCTTGTAAGGCGAGCGCTCTTCCGCTGAGCTATGCGCCCTGACTGTGATCCGCGTACCGGACACGAGGAACGCAGACAGCTTACGGGTTCCGGGGCGCCTTCGTCGCGGCCGGGACTTGCCGATGCGGTAACTGGCAAGCATCTTGTACTCTCAGGCTGGCTTCCTCCGGGTGTGGAAGTAACCGGCGGGCGGTCCTTGGCTCAGGGGGAAATCGCCACGGCGACGGGGAAGTTCCCCACCGTTAGCGGCGCGAAGACGTGTCGTGTTCGGGTGTTGATCAGGCAGACCTGGCCGGCATAGGTGTCCAGGACCACGGCGGTGGAACCGGTGACAGCCAGGACGGTGGGATAGGAGTAGAGGCCGACCGAGATCGGCGAGGCCGGAGGCGGTGGCCAGCGGCGTCACCGTGCCTGAGATGGAGTTCACCACGTACGCGGTCGCCCCGGAGGCGGGCGTCGTCACCGCGACGGGCGAGTAGTCGTGACCTCGTCTCACTGCTGAAACTCTCGCCGACCGGACGGCGAACAATGAGCGCAGCGTCCTTCGCCGGCCGAACGAAAAAGGGACGCCCGCCAGTCGCCGGCCGTCGGTAGCAAGCGCGGGAACCCACGTTCGTTCCGGAAAAGGAGTACCTGACGGGCGGGACGACGGTCAATAGGCCGCCCGCGCCTCCGCATTGATGATCGCCACAGTGCCGACTATGTGGTCCTCCATCGCGCGGCGGGCGGCGGCCTGATCGCGATCGCGCAGAGCGCGGATGATGAGCTCGTGATCGTCGTATCGTTGGGAGACGGCTGATGCCAGGGGCTGCGGCACGCCGCTGGTGTTGATCAGCAGGTCGGACATGTCCCACATCCTGCGGCTGATTCCGGTCACGACCGCCGAGCGGGCCATCTCGTGGACAACGCCGTGGAAGCGGCGGTTGAGGACAAGGTAGCGATGGGCGCGCGCCGACGGATCGGCCTCCGTGACGAGCTGCCTGATCTCGGCGTTGACGGCGGCAAGCTCGTCGACCTGGGCCTCGGTGCATCGCTGCGCGGCGACGCCGGCGACCGCTCCTTCGGTACCGCCGAAAATGGCGAAGAAGTCGCCGACGTCCGCGCCGTCATAGACCGGGACCCGGCACCCGACCTGCGGGATGATCTCGACCAGGCCCTCGCTGGACAGCCGGCGGAGCGCCTCCATGACCGGCTGTTTGGACACCCCGAACTCAGCCTTGAGCGATTCGACGGACAGCCGTTCCCCGGCCTGGTATTCGCCCTCGAGCAGGCGGTCCTTGAGCAGGTCGTACACGACCGGGGCCAGGCGCCGGCCCGAGGAGACTGCGACCGGCCGTACACCGGACGAGGACGCGGTGCGGTCGTGCCAGGCTGCCGACGTCATTCGCGGAGCCTATAACCGCGGTACGTCCCGGCGTCCACCACTATGCCTAACTCTCTCTCAGTCGCAGGTTAACGCAAAGTTTCCGGTGAATTTCGACGCAGCTCTTGATGCGCGCCGCCACGCCGTTTATGCTCACCTAAAATACTAGCATGCTAGAACGTGAGTACCAGATTCCCGAGGAGATGCATTCGTGGCGTCCGCTGTCGTGACGATGTCGCACTCGCCGCTCATGGGTTTCACCGAGCCGGCGGGCGGGGTGCGCGAGCGGGTGGATGCCGCCTTCTCCGACGCCCGGGCCTTCATCGCGGACTTCTCGCCCGAGCTGGTCGTGATCTTCGGGCCGGACCACTACAACGGGTTCTTCTATGACATGATGCCGCCGTTCTGCATAGGCGCGGCAGCCGAGTCGATCGGCGACTACGACACTCCGGCCGGGCCTTTGTCGGTCGACCACGACGCTGCCCGGACCCTGGTCCGGGCGGTGCTGGACGCCGAGATCGACGTGACGCTGTCTGAGCGGATGTACGTCGACCACGGCTTCGCGCAGCCGCTGCAGATTCTCCTGGGCGGCATCGACGGCGTGCCGCTCGTCCCGGTGTTCATCAACTGCGTCGCCCAGCCGCTCGGCCCGCCGCGCCGCGCCAGGCTGCTCGGGCAGGCCGTTGGCCGGGCCGCCGCGGCGCTCGGCCGCCGGGTGCTGTTCATCGGCTCGGGCGGCCTGTCGCACGACCCGCCGGTGCCGACCCTGGAGGGTGCCGCCCCTGAGGTGGCCATGCAGCTCATCTCCGCAGGGCGTCACCTCACGCCCGAGCAGCGCGCGGCCCGTCAGATGCGGGTCATCCAGGCCGGACTTGATTACGCCGCTGGCGTCTCGACGATCCAGCCGCTCAACCCGGATTGGGACCGGAACCTGCTCGCCGTGCTGGCCTCCGGCGACCTGGAACGGATCGATACCTGGAGCACGGACTGGTTCACCGAGCAGGCCGGCCATTCCGCCCATGAGACACGGACCTCGATCGCGGCGTATGCCGCGCTCGCGGCCACCGGCCCGTACCGCGTCACTACCTCGTTCTACGAACCCATCCCGGCCTGGATCGCCGGGTTCGCCGTCACCACTGCCCGGCCGGCCTCCGCCTGACCGGCACCCTCAGCTCCCCGGCCGGCCCGCGGAGCGAGTTTAGGAGCTAGCACATGGAATTCTGCATCGGCACGTGCGCCAAGATCGACCAGGTCGACCTCATCAGGCAGGCCGAGGATCTGGGCGTGACCCACTTTGGCGTCGGCGAGGGTCCCCTGCTGTTTTCCGACCCGTACCAGCACATGGCGCTGGCCTCGCAGCAGACCTCCACGATCAATCTGGGCACGATGGTCACTAACCCGCTGACCCGGATCGCTCCGGTGACCGCGAACTCGATCGCCACCTTGAACGCGCTGGCTCCGGGACGCACCTTCCTGGGCATCGGCACCGCGAACAACGCGCTGCGGTCCATGGGGAACCGCCCCGCCACTGTCAGGGAACTCGTGCATTCCGTGGAGGTCGTGCGGGCTCTGCTGCGCGGGCAGCGGACAACGCACCGCTGGCACGGCCAGGAGACCGAGGTGGAATTTCTCGACCCGAACGGGCTCTGGTACGACATCCAGGACGTCCCGGTATGGATGGCCGCCGGCGGGCCTAAGGGCCTCAAGGCCGCCGGCGCGCTCGCCGATGCCGTCATTTATTGCCTGGGCCCGCAGCCGGACATGATCCAGCTCGTCCGGCGGGAGCTCGACAAGGCCGTCGCCGAGGCAGGCCGCCCTCCGGGCTCGGTCAAGCTCATCTCGCTGAGCTGGTTCTACCAGCTGCGCAGCGGCGAGACCTGGGAAGACGCCATCACCGAGGGCTTCGGCTCAGGCCCGATCTCCTCCTGCCTCACCAACGCCGGCTTCATGAACGAGCACGTCGACGAGCTTGGCGAGCCGATCGTCCAGGCCTCGACGCAGGCCGCGATGGCCTACCTCGGCGATCCGGACGCTGCCGACCAGCCCCACTACCTCGAGACCTGGGCCAAGTACCTGCGCGGGCTCGACCCGGCGCACAAGCCGCTCATCACCAAGCAGCTCGTGGACTACTGGTGCATGTACGGGGGGCCCGGGGACGTCCGTGAGCAGGCTCAGGTGATGCTCGACAACGGCGTCGACCTCGTCAGCGTGTTCTTGTCCAATCCGTTCACCGCCGAGCGCGACGTCAACGACATCGGTACCTCCATCCTCGCCCGCACCTGAGCCCGGCCGGCGTTCCAGCCACGAAACAGGAGACCAACATGAACCTCACCCCCTCGCGCACCGCGGTCATCGCCGTTCACATGCAGCACGACATTGTGACCCCCGAAGGTGCTTTCGGCGGCTTCTTCGCCGCCCAGGCCGCCGAGCGCGACGTCATCGGACAGACCGGCAAGCTGCTCGACGCCGCCCGCGGAGCTGGCGCCACCGTCGTCTACACCCGGGTGGCATGGCAGCCCGGCTATCCGGACCTCGTCGCCAACTCGCCCCTGCTCGCCATGGTCGCGCAGGCGCAATGCCTGGTCGAGGGTAGCGACAAGGCCGAGATCGTCCCGCAGCTCACCCCGCAGGACGGCGACGTCGTTCTCACCCACCAGCGGATCGGCGGCTTTTCGGCCAGCCCGCTGGACGTCATCCTCCGCTCGCGCGGCATCGACACCGTCCTGTTCACCGGTGTTGCCACCAACGCCTCGGTCGAGGGCACTGCCCGGCAGGCCAGCGACCTCGGTTACCGCACGATCATCGTTACCGATGCGTGCAGCGCCGCCGACCCCGGTGCCCATGACGCGGCCATCGCCTCCCTGGGCCTGCTGGGCGAGATCACCACGACCGCCGAGGCGGTCGAGGCGCTGGCCGGAGCGGCGTGAGCGGATGACCGCGACAACCGCCACCCGTGACGTCCCGGTCTGGGTCGCGCTGTCCTCCACCGCGCACGCCATCACCTACGTCCAGGTCGGCCCGTGGCGCACCCGTGTCCTGGAGGCCGGCCCGGCCGATGGCGAGCCGGTCATCTTGATGGCCGGGACCGGCGGCCACCTGGAGGCCTACGCGCACAACATTCCTGCCTTCGCCGGGCGGTACCGGGTCATCGCCTACGACTACCCCGGGCACGGGTACACCACCCACGCCGCCGCCGACCTCGAACTGCCGGAATACGTCGAGCACCTGACGGGCCTGATGGATGCGCTCGGCGTCGGCCGCGCGCACCTTAACGGGGAGTCGCTCGGCGGATGGGTGGCCGTGAAGTTCGCGGCCGCGCACCCCGACCGGGTGCGCAAGCTCGTGCTCAACACGCCGGGCGGCACGATGGCACGGCCGGAGGTGATGGAGCGGATCCGGTCGCTGTCGCAGGCCGCGGCCGACGACCCGAGCGACGAGCGGATCCGGGCCCGCCTGGAGTGGCTGATGGCGGACCCCGCGACCGTGACGGGCGAGCTCGTCGCGATCCGGAAGGCCATTTACGCCCAGCCCGGCTTCGCCGAGTCGATGCGCCACATCTTGTGCCTGCAGGACCCCGAGATCCGGCGCCGGAACCTCATCACCGACGAGGAGCTCGCGGCGGTCCCGCACGGCGCGCTCGTCGTGTGGACGTCCAACGACCCCTCCGGCCCCGCCGCGGCCGGGATGACGATGGCCGAAAAGATCCGCGACGGCCGGTTCCAGCACGTCACCGGGGCCGGGCACTGGCCGCAGTGGGAGCAGCGCGACGTCTTCAACGCACTGGTCCTGGGCTTTCTCGCTGAGCAGGCCACGCCGTGAGCGGCGAGTTCGACACCGATGTCCTGGTGGTCGGCTCCGGGCCGGCCGGGGCCACCTGCGCGCTGGCGCTGGTCACCTACGGCGTGCGCGTCCGGGTGGCGACGAAGTGGAACTGGCTCGCCAACAGCCCCCGCGCGCACATCACCAACCAGCGTGCCCTGGAGGTGCTCCGGGATCTCGGCGTCGAGGCGGAAGCCACGTCCGTCGCCACGCCCTGGCACCTGATGGGCGACACGATCTTCACCACCAGCCTGGCGGGCGAGGAGGTCGCCCGGCTGCGCACCTGGGGCACCGGGGAAAACCGCATCGGCGACTACCTGAGAGCCAGCCCGTGCCCGTTGCTGGACATCCCGCAGCCCCGGCTGGAGCCGGTCCTGATCAAGAACGCCGCGGCCCGCGGCGCCGAAGTCATGTTCAATACCGAGTACCTCGGCCACGTCCAGGACGACTCCGGCGTTACCTCCACCCTGCGAGACCGGCTGACCGGCCACCAGTACACCGTCAGAAGCCGCTACCTGGTCGGCGCGGACGGCGCTAAATCCAAGGTCGCGGAGGAACTCGGCCTGCCGCTCGAGGGCGTCATGGGCCGCGCGGGCACGATCTACACGCTGTTCAAGGCCGACCTGACCAGGTACGTGGCACACCGGCCGAGCATCCTGCACTGGATCATGACCCCGGGTGCCGGCTTCGGCGAGATCGGCATGGGCACGTTCCGCGTCATCCGGCCGTGGTACCAGTGGATAGCCGGCTGGGGCTACGACATCAACGGTCCCGAGCCCGACCTGCGTCCAGACGCGGTCCTGCCGCGTATCCGGGAGATGATCGGCGACCCGGACGTCGCGGTCGAGATAGAGAGCGTCACTACCTGGCAGATCAACCAGGCATGGGCCACCCGGTACGCCAAGGGCCGGGTCTTCTGCGGCGGCGACGCCGTCCACCGGCACCCGCCCTCCAGCGGGCTAGGCTCCAACACCTCCATCCAGGACGCGTTCAACCTCGCCTGGAAGCTCGCCTACGTCCTGAAAGGCTGGGCCGGACCCGGGCTGCTCGAGTCCTACTCCGATGAGCGCGCCCCGGTCGGAGCGCAGGTCGTGGCGCGTGCCAACCAGTCCCGCGTCGACTACGCCCCGATCAACGCCGCGTTCCGCACGGAAAACCAGGCCGATCCGGTCGCCGCGGGCCTGGCCAAGCTCAGGGATCCTGGCCGTGACGGAATCAGAGCCCGCGAAGCGCTCATCGCCGCTATCGAGTTCAAGAACACCGAATTCAACGCCGCGGGCACCGAACTCAACCAGCGCTATGAATCCGGCGCCGTGATCCCCGACCCGGACGCCGGCGAGGAAGTCTGGGCACGAGACCGTGGCCTGTACCTTCAGGCGACCACGCGCCCCGGTGCCAAGATCCCGCACGTCTGGCTCGTCGATGAGAGCGGGCATAAGGTCTCCACGCTGGACGTGACCCAGAAGGGCAGCTTCGCCCTCGTGACCGGCCTGTCCGGCCAGCCGTGGGCGGCGGCGGCCGCAAAGCTCGACATGCCTTTCCTGCGCGTGGTCGTGGTCGGTGCCAAGGGAACCGAAGACTCCTACCACGACTGGCGCCGGGCCAGGGAGACGGACGAGGCCGGGGCCATCCTCGTCCGCCCGGACGGGTACGTGGCCTGGCGTCACGTCGCAGCCGTGTCCGATGACGAGGAAGCCTTCTACCTCCTGCGTCAGGCCGTCACGACGGTGCTGCACCGAGGCTGATCAAGCCGAGGCCCGCTGGACCCGGGCCACCGCCCGGCGGGCGATGGCGGCGCGGTGCGCTTCGGACGGTCCGTCGTAAATCCGGAACGCCCGGATCTCGGCGTAGATCCGGCCGATGACCGACTCTTCGGTGACCCCGGCCCCGCCGGCGAGCTGCACGGCCCGGTCCACGATCCGGCAGGTGGCCTCGCTGATAAACACCTTGGCCCGGGAGGACTCCTCGGTGCCCTTCAGGCCGCCCATCACCTGCGCGGCGACCTGCCACAGCAGCGCCCGGCAGGCGACCAGCTCGATCTCGTTGTCCGCGATCAGCTGCTGGGCCATCCCCAGCGACCCCAGCGGCGCACCGAAAAGCTCCCGGCTGCCCGCCCGCCGCAGGGCGACGTCGTGGGCGCGCCGGGCCGCGCCGAGCCAGCGCATGCAGTGCGTCAGCCGGGCCGGCACCAGCCGGACCTGGGCGTGCGCGAAACCGCGGCCCGGCTCCCCCAGCACCGCGTCATCGCCGACGAACGCCTCGCGCAGCCGCACCTGGCAGTGCCCGCCGACAGTGCCCTCGTCGATGGTCCGCATCCGGTTCCCGACCTGCCAGCCCGGGTTGCCGGCGTCGAGCAGGAACATGCTCGCGCCTTCGGGAGCGTCAGGGCCCTGCGACTTGGCCATGACGATCGCGAACCCGGCGCCGTCCGCGCCGGTGATGAAGTGCTTGTCGCCGTCCAGCAGCCAGCCGCCCGCGACCTTACGGGCCGTCGACGCCAGCGCGGCCGGGTCGGACCCGGCACCCGGCGGAGGTTCGGTCATCGCGAAGCACGAGCGCATCTCGCCGCGCACCAGCGGCCGCAGGTACCGCTCTTTCTGCTCCGGGGTGCCGACCACCGCCAGCAGGTGCATGTTGCCCTCATCGGGCGCGGCGCAGTTCAGCGCCAGCGGGCCCAGCGGGCTGTAGCCCGCCTCTTCCAGCAGCACCGCGGTGGTCACGAAGTCGGCCCCGCCTCCCCCGTACTCGGCGGGAGCCTGCGGAGCCAGGAGGCCGGCGTCGTGAGCCAGCTGCTGCATCTGGATCCGCAGCTTGTCATCGACACCGGCCGCGAAGGCTTCTTGCTCCAGCGGGATGATGTGATCCGCGATGAAGCGCCGCACCGGCTGGCCGAGCGCTTCGGAGTCGGCGGCAGACAGGGTGGAGTGTGGCATGAAGCCTCCCGGGCAGATAAGTGAGGTTAGGTTTCACCTGACCGTGCGGACTGTCGCCAGCATACGTGCGAGCGCGCGGGAGGACTTATCGGACCTGCGGGAGGACCTCATGATCAGCGCGGCCAATCACGTGCCGCTGAGTCCGCTCAGCTTCCTGGCCCGGGCACGGCGCGCCTTTCCGGACAAGGTCGCGGTGGTAGATGCCGACGAGTCGGCCGTCAGCTATGCGGAGCTGGGCCGGGACTGCGACGCGCTGGCCGGCGCGCTGCGGGCCGGCGGGGTGCAGCCGGGTGACCGGGTGGCCGTGCTGGACCTGAACTCCCGCTGGCTGCTGGCCGCCCACTTTGCGGTGCCCGGAGCGGGCGCGGCGCTGGTCGCGCTGAACACCCGGCTGGCCGCCAGCGAGTACCGGGACATCCTGGCCCACTCCCGGGCCAGCATCCTGCTCGTGTCCGGCGACCTGCTGCCGCGGCTGGAGGTGCGCACGGCCGCCGAACTGCCCGCCGGACGGGTGGTGCTGCTGCCCGGCACACCCGCCGCGGCGCTGCCCGGCGCCGTGACCTACGGCGAATGGCTCGCGGACACCGACGGCCGCGGCCTTATGCTGCCCGCCGACGAGGACGCCATGATCGCGGTGAACTACACCAGCGGGACGACCGGGCGCCCCAAGGGCGTCATCTACACCCACCGCGGCGCCTACCTCAACGCCCTGTCCGCCGCGCTGGAGTTCGAGCTGTCCGCGGCCAGCTACCTGCTGTGGACCCTGCCGATGTTCCACTGCAACGGCTGGTCGATGACCTGGGGCGCGACCGCCGTCTGCGCCACCCACGTCTGCCTGGGCTCCTTCGACCCGCAGCGGGCGCTCGACCTGGCCGGGCGCTACCCGGTCTCGCACCTGTGCGGCGCGCCGGTCGTGCTCAGCGAACTCGCCCGGGCCGGGGCGCAGCGCGGCTTCACCGCCGGACGCCCGCTGCGCGCCGCGGTCGGCGGTGCCCCGCCGACCAAGGAGACGATCGCCGCGGTGCAGCAGATGGGCATCACGGTGACGCACCTGTACGGGCTGACCGAGACCTACGGACCCTCCCTGGTCTGCGAATACCAGCAGGGCTGGACCGACCTGCCCGCGGCCGACCTGGCCGAGCGGCTCAGCCGGCAAGGAGTACCCGCGATCTCGGTCGCCGACGTTCAGATCGCCGATGACAAGGGCCGGCCGCTCCCGGCCGACGGCACCAGCACCGGGGAGATCATGATCCGGTCCAACACGGTCACCGCCGGATACCTCGACGACGAGGCGGCCACCGCCGAGGCGTTCCGCGGCGGCTGGTTCCACACCGGCGACCTGGGGGTCATGCACCCGGACGGCTACATCGAGCTGACCGACCGCAGCAAGGACATCATCATCAGCGGCGGGGAGAACATCGCCTCGGTCGAGGTAGAAAAGGCGCTCGCCGCCCACCCCGACGTGATCGAGGCCGCGGTGGTAGCCCGGCCCGACCCGCGCTGGGGCGAACGGCCCGTCGCCTTCATCACCACCGAACGAGCCGACCTGTCCGAGGCCGAGCTCACCGACTTCGTCCGGCAGCGGATCGCCCACTTCAAGACGCCGGATCAGATGTACTTCGAAACCCTGCCCAAGACCTCAACAGGAAAGATCCAGAAGAACGTGCTGCGCGATCGCGCCCGGGACCGAGCCCGCGACCAGGCCAAGGAATAGACCCGCACGGAACGATCCTGGCTTGCGCGCACGCTCAGTTCATCCGGCGCGGCGGTTATGCCGCGCGGCGGTTATGCCGCGCGGCGCCAGGCCTCCGCCAGGGCAACGTAGCTGGCCCGGCGGCGTTCCCGGTCCAGGCTCGGGGTGACGACGGCGATCTCGTCGGCCTGGGCGAGCTCCTTCATCTCCAGCAGCCGCTCGGCGACGGCCTTGGGTTCCCCGGTCACCATCCGGGAGTCGTCCTGACGGCTGGCACGGAACTCCCGGGATCGCGCGAAATCATGTATCTGCTCGGGCCGCAGCGGCTCACGTATCCCGCGGCGGATGTTCTGGAT
>Ga0302326_10014080_pt1 | contig 16950 bp, 13 predicted proteins | sample Palsa_T0_3_FD_202264 | JGI IMG/M metagenome (GOLD analysis project Ga0302326, IMG submission 202264) | Peat permafrost microbial communities from Stordalen Mire near Abisko, Sweden - Palsa_T0_3 | ecosystem: Environmental > Terrestrial > Soil > Palsa > Peat permafrost | place: Sweden: Abisko...
CCACAATGCGATAAATCCAGGGCAAAAGGGAAAAACGTCAACAAAAACAAAGCGGATTAGTAACTTAACCGCCGTCCGAAAAAGTGACATTCACGCTGAACCGGTACATGGATAGTTGTGGCACAGTTCTTGACCATTAATTCCCGCAATAGTCCGCATTATAATCTGCAAAAGTACGCAACGATTCTTGAGAGGTCCCGAAAGGAACGTATCCTACAAGCATGAAGGACGAACCCACCAAGAGAAAGTTGGCCAACGGCAAGTGGCAGCTCGATTACGGATACGATGCCATCGGCAAGAACCCCGGGAGACAGTTCGACACCGAAGAAGCAGCCGCTAAAGTCCTTGACGCATATATAAAGGAAGCCAAAAAGAAGGGGGGAATACTGGGCTAGGCTCACCCCCGTGAAACGCGACACCATCGTGGCCACTCTCCAGGCCATCGAACAGGACGGCCTCACCTTGGACGGCGTATGGGCCGATCACCGGCGCTGGAGAAAGGACAACGCGCAGTCTGTTACCACGCCGAAGGCGTACGAGGATGTCGTCACATCGCACAAAAATGCGCAGTTGGGAGCCGGCACTGGCGAGCGTTACGCCAATGAGGTTGTGGGGCCAAGTTTTAATTTGGCTGCCAGTTCCTTGTTGTCTATAAGCTCGTCTTCGTTCACCCTAAAATTTTGGAGCAAATTATTTTGGGCGTTTGTTTTGGCTTTCTTAAAAGTAAAGACGCGGTTAATTTGCTGTGAGTGCCACGCGTAGACATCAACAAACTAGCCTAACTTCCCTACGATTTTACACAAGTGCTTGCAAATCAAGCCCGCGAATTCAAAATGTAGCAAGTAATATTCGATTAAATCACTTGACTTATCGCGTCTATCACTTCGGCAGCCCAGACAAAATGCTGCACGATTTCCAAGAGTCGCGTCAGTATAATGCCGCTCACGCCCGCGCCGATTCCGATGCACAAAACCGCCAGCCAAAAGCGCGGCGCCCCGGCTTGCAAAAAGGTCGAAGATATCCGGGCGTCATCGGGTTGATCTGCAAGATTGGAGTTCATGGCGAATAAAACGCGACAACAGCATTAACTCCATTCACGGCGTCTTACTAGACTAATTCGACCGGTCATTGAATTCTGAAGAATTTTTAATGTATTCTTCAGCGGGTTTTAATGTTGATCCTGTCTGATTGATTGGAAGGTATGAGAATCTTGGTGATCGAAGACGAGCGGAAGGTGGCCGAGTTTGTCGCGCGGGGCTTGCGCGACCAGCGATTCGCCGTGGACGCGGTCAACGACGGCCAGGCCGGCTGGGAGATGGCCAGCTCCTGCAATTACGATCTGATTGTTCTCGATCTTATGCTGCCCGGCCTGGGCGGCCTTGATGTGCTGAGGCGCATTCGGCAGCGGGGTTCGCAAGTGCCGGTCTTGATCCTGACGGCGCGCGCCGGCACCGCCGAGAAGGTTGAGAATTTCGAGGCGGGGGCCGATGACTATTTGACAAAACCCTTCGCGTTTGATGAATTGCTCGTACGCGTCAAGGCGCTTTTGCGCCGTGGATCGCCTGACCGCTCGAACATTCTGCGGATTGGCGACTTGGAAATCGACCGCCAAAAGCAGCAGGCCAAACGGGCCGGCAAACGAATTGAGTTGACTCCCAAGGAATACAGCCTTCTGGAATATCTCGCCGGCAACGCGGGCAGAGTCATGTCGCGCACGATGATTATCGAACACGTCTGGGATGAAAGTTTCCAGGGACTGACCAATATCGTGGATGTCTATGTGCGCCATTTGCGCAGCAAGGTGGATGATCCCAATCCAAAAAAACTGATCCGCACCGTGCGCGGAGTCGGCTATTCCATCAGCGACGAGGCCGAAATATGAATCATCGCTCCCTTCGCTTTCGCCTGATAATGTGGTACGCCGGTTTGCTGACGGGCGCCTTCATTCTGTTCGGCATGGCTTTGTATCAGGTGTTGCGGAATTATCTGGAGAACAGCTTGGCTCAGTTGCTCATTCGCCGTTCAGATCAGATTGCCGCATCGCTCCTGGTCCGCATTGACAAAACCGGCGAACCTTATGTGGCGGATCAGATCGCGACTCGCTATGCGCCGGAGAAATCCGATCGGTTTATTCGCATCACGCGCCCGGATGGAAGTGTGCTCTACGCCTCAGGCCGGACGGCGAGTTTTGATCCCGGCGGATTGCGTCCGTTGGCGGCTCATGAGGTCCATGGCGACTTCGTCCAGACCGATCTGCTGGGCGACGGAACGCGTTTGATGGTCACGGTCAAAGATTTTCAAACAAACGACGGCCACCGGTTTCTCCTGGAGAGCGGTGGGCCTATGTCGCCGATTCAAACGATCTTGTCGCATTTTCGTTTTTCACTGCTGCTGGGAGTGCCTCTGCTCGGACTGGTGGCGGTTGGAGGCGGATTTATTCTGTTGGGCCGCGCTCTGGCGCCGGTGGAGCAAATTGCGCGCAGCGCCGAACAAATCACGCTGCATAATCTGGACGAGCGGCTGCCGTTGTCAAACACGGGAGACGAACTGGAGCATTTGTCGCTGGCGCTCAATCGCATGATCGTCCGGCTGCGCGAGGCTCTCGAACAAAACCGCCGCTTTCTGGCCGACGCCTCTCATGAACTCCGCACGCCGCTAGCGGCGTTGCGCGGTGAAATGGAAAGCGTAGTCGCCCAAGCCCGCGCACTGCCGGAGTTGAGCGACCGGGCTGGGAGCGCGTTGGAGGAGGTGGACCGGCTGGCGAAAATTGTGGACGCCCTCTTTGCCATTTCCCGTCTTGACTCAGGCGAGGCGCAACAGGAGCGGACGCGCTTTGACCTCGCCCCGCTGGCCGCCAGTACGACCGAGCAAATGTCGTTGCTGGCGGAGGACAAGGGAGTTTCCGTCGCCTGCAACGTGGAGGGGAACGTCAGCGTGGAAGGCGACCGCGCGCGCATCAAACAAGTGGTGGTCAACCTGCTTGACAATGCCATCAAATACACGCCCTCGGGTGGGACCATCAATCTGCACGTGCGCGCCTGTGACGGCAATGCCATCATCGAAGTGGCGGACACAGGCATTGGCATTCCGGCCGCCGCGTTGCCGCATATTTTCGAGCGCTTTTTTCGCGTGGACAAGGCGCGCTCGCGCGACGCGGGCGGGGCCGGATTGGGACTGGCCATTGTCAAATCCATTTGCGCCGCCCACGGCGGGCGGGTCGAGGTGGAAAGCTCCGAAGGCAGGGGCAGCCGCTTCAAAGTGGAACTGCCCCTGGCGCAACCAGCGCGCGCCAAAACAAATATATGACAGACGAACCGCCTCAACCCAATCCCTTTCTTCCGCCCCTTCCGTCCCTCTGGCAGCGGCGCGAGGCCTGGATTGCCCTGATTTCGTTGATGGCCCTCCTTGTTGTTGGCTTCTTGCTCCTGAATCGCGGCAAGGTGAAAGAGAAGATCAGCACGACTTTGCCTGTCGTGGCCGTGGCCACGGTGGATCGCGAAGACCTCTACAACGAGGTGACTATTCCAGCGGAATTCCGACCGTATGTGGAGGCTGAATTGAACGCCAAGGTTTCGGGCTATTTGGAGAAAATAAACGTGGATTTTGGCGACAAGGTCAAGGCGGGGCAGCTTTTGGGCGTGCTGGAAGTGCCGGAATTGAAGGCCGAGCTGCATGCATCCATTGCCGCCCAACAGCGGGCGGAAGCCGATTATACCAATGCCCATTTGATCTATACTCGTTTGGTCGGTGTCAATCAGGAGCATCCCAATCTCGTGGCCGAGCAAGACATCGACACCGCGCAAGCAAAGGACAGCGTGGCCGTGGCCACTTTGGCTTCCGCCAAAGCGGAGGTGGAGAAGTATCAAACGCTTTTTGGCTACACGCAAATCATCGCGCCTTTCGATGGCGTCATCACCCATCGCTATGCGGACCCGGGAGCGCTCATCCAGGCGGGGACTTCATCTGATACCCAAGCCAAGCCGCTGGTGCGCCTCTCAGACAATTACCTACTGCGCCTGGATTTTCCCGTTTCCGTCATGTACGTCAAGGAAGTGCATATCGGAGCGACGGTGACGGTGCGGGTGGAGTCTCTGGGCGGCAAAACATTCACTGGCAACATCACGCGATTCACGGACAAGGTGAACGATGCGACGCGCACCATGATCACCGAAATGGAAGTGAAGAACCCGGACTTGGAAATAGTGCCGGGCATGTACGCCACGGTGGTGTTGAAGGTCGAACATCGTACACAAGTGCTGGCCATTCCCACCGAAGCGGTGGCCAGCGCAAAAAATAGCGCGGTGGATGTCATCAATGCAGACCATCAAATCGAAGAGCGCGAGGTTACTCTAGGCTTGGAAACACCCGACCGATACGAAGTCACTTCCGGTTTGAAAGAGGGTGAGAAAGTCATCATCGGCAACCCATCGCGCGTTCATGCGGGCGAAAAAGTGGAGCCGAAACTGTGGATAGAGCAGAAGACGAATTGGGCAAGACCCAAAGGAGAGTAACGCCGTTTTATGTCTCGATTTGCCATCCGTTATCCTTATTTGATCATCGTCCTATGCCTGATCACCTGTGTCGTGGGCGTGACGAGCCTGGTCAGGATGCCGGTGGATTTGTTCCCCCCGATCAAAATTCCGGTCATCGTCGTGGCCACGTTTTATTCCGGCATGCCGCCGGAGCAGATCGAGAACGACATTACCGGCCAGTTCGAGCGCATGTTCACCCTGGCTTCCGGCATTGACCACATGGAGTCGCGTTCGCTGACGGGTGTGAGTTTGATCAAAGTCTATTTTCAGCCCGGGACCAGTCCCGAGTCCGACGCGGCCAGCGTGGCCAATCTGGCCCTGGCCAGTCTGCGTTATCTGCCGCCGGGAACTCTGCCTCCCATCGTGATGCCATTCGACGCTTCCAGCTTGCCGGTCTGCCTGGTAACGCTCAAAGGCCAGGGCTTAAGCGAGTCGCAGTTGCGCGATCTGGGCCAGTTCACCATCCGCAATCAGATGGCGGGCGTGCCAGGCGCCTCGCTGCCGCCGGCTTTCGGCGGAAAGTATCGCCAAATTATGGTGTACGTGGACCCGTTCAAACTGGAAGCGCACGGCTTGAGCGTCATGGACGTGGTGCGCAACGTGAATGAAGCCAATCTTATCCTGCCTTCAGGCGATGTGAAAATCGGCCCCTACGATTACAATGTCTATGCCAACAGCCAGATCAACGCCATGCAGGACATCAATCTGTTGCCGCTCAAAACGGTGGGTGACGCCTCGGTGTTGGTGGCGGATGTGGGCCACGCTCAGGATTCCTCGCAAATACAAGTCAACAAGGTAAGGGTCAACAGCCAGGCTTCGGTGTATCTGCCCGTTTTGAAGTTGGGCGGCGACGCCAACACCATCGCCGTGGTCAACGGTGTCAAGCAACGTGTCGCTAAATTGGTGAACGTGCCCAAGCAACTGGTTCCCGAAGTGGTGTTCGATCAATCGGTATTTGTGAAGGCGGCCATCGAAAATCTGATTCACGAAGGGACCATCGGCCTAGTGCTCACGGGGATCATGATTTTGATTTTTCTAGGCAGCCCGCGCGCCACGCTGGCGGTGTTTTTATCCATTCCCCTTTCGGCGCTGGCCACGTTTATCGCGCTGGCGCTGGGTGGCAGCACTGTCAATTCGATGATTTTGGGAGGACTGGCGCTGGCTTTTTCACGTTTGATTGACAATTCGGTGGTGGTGCTGGAAAACATCTTCCGTCATCTGGAAATGGGCGAACCGCCTGCGGTGGCCGCCGAGCGCGGCGGGGAGGAAGTGGCGCTGCCCGTTCTGGCCGCCACGCTGACGTTGGTAGTGGTGCTGTTCCCGGTCATTTTGCTTTATGGCGTGAGCAAATACCTGTTCAGCGCATTGGGCCTGTCGTTGATGCTCTCGCTCTTCGCCTCCTACTTTGTGGCGATGACGGTGGTGCCGCTCTTTTGCGCGAACCTCATGAAAGCCCATCACGCGGGGGAGGAGGCCGGGACGACTCCGCACGACAACGCCAAACGCAAGAAGTGGGGGCCGCGTTTCAACGTCTGGTTCAACGGTCAATTCACCAAATTGCTTCATGGTTACGATGGCGCGCTGAATTTCGCCTTGTTGCGCCCGCTCATCACGGTGCTTGTGATCGTCGGGCTTTTCGTGGTGAGTTTGGCCCTCTATCCGATGATCGGCAAATCCTACTTTCCGCGCACGGATCCCGGCCAATTTGTCATCAACGTCAAAGCGCCCTCCGGCACGCGCCTTGAGTTGACAGACGAACTGGTGGGGCAGGTGGAACAAATCGTCCGCGAAGTGGTTCCCAAGCGCGATCTTAGAATCATTGTTTCCAATATTGGAATCCAACCCGGCTTTTCCGCCATCCTTACGCCCAATTCCGCCCCGCACACCGCGTTCGTGCAGGTGGGACTTAACGACGGCCACCAACTGAGCAGTTTCGATTACATGGACCGCGTGCGCGAGCGGCTTCAGAGTGATTTGCCGCAAGTCAGCGCTTATTTTCAGACTGGCGGCCTGGTGGATGCCATTGTCAACCAAGGCGTGCCCGCCCCGGTGGATATTCAGATCACCAGCATGGATATGAACGCCGCCCATGGCATCGCCACCCAAATCTCCCGGCAAGCGCGCGACCTGCCGGGAGTCGGCGATGTGCTGGTGCCCCAGGACGTGGATTATCCATCCTTGAAAATTGATCTGGACCGCGAGCGCGCCAGTGAATTGGGCCTGAGCGCGAAGGATTTGGTGGACAGCCTGATCACCGCGCTGACTTCCGACGCCATGGTGGCGCCCAGCTATTGGATTGATCCAAAATCCGGCAACCCCTATTTCCTGGCCGTGCAGTATCCGGAGAACCTGGTCAAGAACCTGGCCGACCTCGGTTCCATGCCGTTGCGCGCGCCGAATCTTAAACAGCCGACCCGGCTGGATTCCGTCGTCCATATCTCGCACATCCTCGCTCCGACCGAGGTAGATCATTATCAAATACAGAGGACGGTGGACGTCTATGTCGCGCCCAGGGGCGAGGACTTGAGCCGGATTTACGCCGGGGTGCAAAAGATCGTGGATGAGACGAAATTGCCGGACAATATGACCATCGCGGTGCGAGGCTCGGTGCAGGCCATGCGCGAATCGTTCAACAGCTTTGCCATCGGTCTGGCCTTGTCGGTCGTGCTGGTTTATTTGATTTTGGTGGCCCAGTTCCGCTCATTCCTGGATCCGTTTCTGATTTTGTTGGCGGTGCCGCCTGGCTTGACGGGAGTCCTGCTGATTCTATATTTGACTAGCACGCCGATCAGTGTGATGGCGTTGATGGGGATGCTGTTGGTGGTAGGCATCTCAGTGTCCGACAGCATCCTGATTGTGGATTTCATCAACCGGCTTCGTGCGGAAGGAAAATCTTTGCGCGAGGCGGTGGCTCTCGGACCGCGAGTGAGATTGCGCCCCGTGTTGATGACCACCCTGGCGACTTTGATCGGACTCATTCCCATGGCGATGAAAATGGGCGCGGGCGGCGAGGCCTATACGCCGCTGGCCCGCGCCGTCATTGGTGGTTTGGCCGTCTCCGCCGTACAGACTATTTTTCTGGTTCCGGCGGCCTACCTGCTCATTCATGGGAAATTAAGAAGAAAGTAAGAATTAAGAATTAAGAATTAAGAAACATGAAACTTGCGATCCAGTCGAATCGAGCGGCCCTTTGTTTTTTCTTAATTCTTAATTCTTCCTTCTTAATTTTCTGCGCCGATGCGCCGCGCCACTTGACACTCAAGGAAGCCCAACAAATCGCCCTTGCGCAACACCCCAGGATTTCCGTAGCTCATCTCACCGCGCTGGCTGCCAGACAGGCCACCAAGCAAGTGCAGTCCGCCTTTTACCCCAACATTTACGCCAGCGCAACCGCCGTCGGCACGGCGGACCCGAACAACACCCGCATCGGCGCGGGCGCCCTGAATAATCCGCTGATTTACGAGCGCGAGGCCGATGGCGTCACCATCAGCCAGCTCCTGACGGATTTTGGACGGACATCGGAACTGAGCAGGAGCGCCAAATTGCGCACGCAGGCCGACGAAATGAATTTGGAAGCGACGCGCGAACAGATTCTCTTGGAAGTCAACAGCGCCTACTTTTCCAGTCTGGCCGCGCAATCCGTTCTGGAAGTGGCCCGGCAAACGGTCACCACGCGCCAGCAGATCCTGCAACAAGTCCAGGCGCTGGCGGCCAACAAATTGAGGTCGGACCTCGACGTGAGTTTTGCCAGCGTTGACTTGGACCAGGCCAGCCTCCTGCTGGCCAAGGCGCGGAGCGACCTCAAAGCCAGCTTCGCTGTGCTCTCGACTCTGCTGGCCGACCGCGCTCCCCAAACTTTTGCGCTGGCCGATGAACCCATGCCGGCCAATTTCACCAACGATCTTTCGGCCCTGATTTTGGAGGCGCTCGGGCAGCGACCGGACCTGGCGCGTTTGCGTTATCAGCGCGACGCCGCCAAAGAAACAGCCAAAGCGGAGGGCAAATTGCTTTATCCGACGATCAGTGCGGTGGGCACCGCCGGCATTATTCCCACGGGCGCGCCGCAATTGCCATGGGATTACGCGGCGGCTGGTGTCAATTTGAACCTGCCGCTCTTCACCGGCGGCCTCGACACCGCGCGCCGCCGGGAAGCGCAGTTCAAAGCCAAAGCCGCCGACGAAAACCTGCGCGACCAGGAGAACAACATTATACGTGACGTGCAAATCTCCAAATTCAACCTCGAATATTCCTACGAGCGCCTCGCCTTGACGCGGCAACTCCTGCAAAATGCCAACGAAGCCCTGCAACTGGCCCAGGCGCGTTTCAAGGCCGGCCTCAGTTCGATCATTGAGTTGAGCCAGGCGGAATTGAACCAGACCTCCGCACAAATAGGCGAAGCCACCGCCCGCGCTGACTACCAAATCCAACATGGCGCGCTCGATTTTCAACTAGGCCGCCTACGCTAAAAGACCCGATCCATTCTCAACCGTCCCTTCCGCGCCGCCCTTGACACTTTCTGTTCAAGTTGAGCGGGTCGCCCTGCCTTGGCGCACGGTCAAGGCAAGGCGAGGCGGTAAAAGTTCACAGTCTTGGATGGAGTAACAAAGTTGGACAATACAAGCAGTTCGAATTCATTGATCCTTTTTGGACGGACTATTATTTTGCTTATCTTGATGACACCAACGAGCAACCCAAGCTGGCCGGTCTCTCCGCCGACGCCGCTGCGACTGTCTTGAACTTAGCCGAAAATGCCGCGGTTTATGCCGCGCTGGCCATTGGCGCCGTGACTAACACGGGGCTGGCTTATCAGGAATACTTCCAAACCAATCCGCCGAGCTTAAACCTGACGCCGTCGAAATCCAATTCGTTGAATTTAGATTGGACACCAGTGGCCGACCACTATTTGCTGGAGCAGTCGAGCAATCTTTTGAGCACGAGCTGGACCTCCATCGCCTTTCCTGCGCGCAGTGTGGGCGCGAATTATTCCGCAAGCGCGAGTACGACAAACAAAATGGAATTCTTCTTGCGCCTGCCTTGAGCTAATCATGGGGGAGTGCAATCCAAGAACATGCTATCAGTTCCTGCGGGCTTGCCAGGGTGAAGCGACCCGCTTGTCGCCAACTTTCCCCCCGAGGCAGCTTTGACTGAGCTCGTATTCGGCAATTCAGCGGATTTACTCCGTGACCAAAGATCCGGTTCGGTTGAATTCATTTAGGTTTAATGGCCCTCAATGACTTCAGTCGATTCGTAGAGTGAACGCACAAAAGCGGCGAGCGCCTCGCGGTCGGATTCGGAAATCTGATCTTTCCATGATGGCATGGCTGTTCCAGGAATTCCGTCGCGTAACACTTTCAATTCGAAATCAAAGTCAGGCTGAATCCATTTCAAATTGGCAGGCGGAGGAGACAGCGTTCGAGAGGCGGCGCTTTTCCCGTCGCCGACTTCTCCATGACAAGGAGCGCAGTTCTTAATGAACAATGCGGCGCCCCGCGCCAATGTTTCCGGAGTTGCCCGGTCCGGATTATGATCGGGATGAAGCGATTGCACGTAGGCGGCCACAGCGTTGAGGTCGCCACGAGGCAGGCTCCTCCAGGACGGCATGGAAGTGCCGCGCACGCCGTTCCACAGCACCTGGCTCAAGAACGAGACGTTGAATCGCTCGGAGGTCAAGTCTGCTGGTTTGCGCAACAGCACTTGGCTGACAACGCCCTCGCCTCGGCTCCCGGCGCCGTGACAGCCGGCGCAGTTCTGCTCAAAAACGGCTGCGCCGCGACTCACTTCTTGTGCGTGTTCTCCGTCGTCTCCAGCCACCGCGAGCATGGGAAAGGTTTCAATCGGTTGTTGCGCCATCGGGCTGGCGACGGCACCCGAGTCATCATCGTCATAAGTGGATGGAGGAGCCTTTGCCATAGGCACAACTCCGTGTACCGCTTCGAGATAATCAACGATGGCGCGCCCCTGTTCCGCGTCCGCCGGCGCTCCGTAAGTCTTGATCATTTTGTTGACGGTTTCCTCCCATTGACGTCGCGGAAATGGCGGTTGCATAACGACGTAGCGGGCAGAATGACAAGCGACACAAGCCCTCATGAATTCTTCTCGTCCCGGAGCGATTGGCATCACAGGTTCGAAATGAGGGAGAGTGATCGAGTGGATGTTGCTGGTATTCGCAACGGGAGTGTCCGTCGCGTCGGCCGTTTCGCTCGTCAATAGACACACCAGCGCAAGCGCAGAACAAACGCTGGAGATCAACTCTCTCATGTCAAAGCACCTCAACTTCGGTTTGCTCAACGACGTTGCGCATGAACCCGCTTCGATTCCATAACCGGGCCGTTTGTTGGTCTCCGGCCCGATTGAAGGCTCGCACCCGCAAACGGTACCGTCCGCTCGTCGCGGGCTGCCAACGAAGACGCCAGCGGCGCCACGAAAACTTTCCCAGTTCCGGGTCCAGTTGCGTCATCTGCCAGGTGACCGCGTCATCCATGGAGACCTCCACCCGTTCGATACCGCGACCGCTGTCGAACGCTAGTCCCTGAATTTCAAAGGGCGCCTGGCGGGACAACTTTTCGCCCGGCTCGGGGCGGACGAACAACGAGCGCAGATTCAATCGATTGATAGGCACGGTTTCAGTGGCGAGATGGTCCGGCGCTTCGTTCGCATCCGCTGTGCTCGGAATTCGGTACGCTTTGTCCATCCAGTAGCCCTGGAATTTTGACGACAGCACGTTGATTTCGCGCAAAGCCTTGACCCAATAAGTCGCATACCAACCGGGCACGACAAGCCGAAGAGGGAAACCGTTTAGCATCGGCAGGTCGGTTCCATTCATCTCGTAAGCTACCATGACCTCGCCCTCCCGGGCATGATCAACCGCCAGCGACTTGGCAAAACCCGGGGTGGCAGCAAGTGGCGCACGGTCAAGACCTGCAAAACTCACGTCAGCCGCCCCCGCCTTCACACCGGCTCGGTCCAAAAGGTCGCGCAAACGCGCGCCGGTCCAACGCGCGTTGCCCATGGCGCCGTTTTTCCATTGCCCACCTGGCACGCGTGGCTCAAAAAAACTGCGCGAGTTGCCTGAACACTGGTTCACGGCAATGAGCGAAACCGCTTCAAACTGATTGCGCAACTCGGCTACGGAGAGCGAGAGCGGGCTTTTGACGAGGCCGCCGATTTGCAAGCGAAAAGCGCCCGTATCAACCGAAGTTGGGATGCCTTCCAAATGCCAACGGACAAAAAAGGCGTCGTTGGGAGTTATATCCTCGAGGAAGTAATGCAACGGCGTCTCCAATTGTGGTGGACGATCGGTTAAAAGGATAAGCTTGGTCTTTTCTGGAAAACGAACGAGCTGTTCTTCGGCGCAAGTCAGCACAGGCGGTAGCAAAGCGCCCGCTCCGGCGGCACCAAGCAGTCGGACGAATAAGCGCCGATTGAGTTTCGGCTTCAAGAATGGCGTTTGACCTGTCACTGATTGGATTCAATGCAGAGCAGAGACTAATTAGTCAACCTACAAAGTGGTGGCGCCGCTGTTGTGTGATGTCAGTTTTCATCTGATTCAAACTGTGCCATTTCGATGACTCTTCGCTTGACGCCGCCTCCCGACGCCCTCGTTCGTTGGCACGGTCAACTTGCCGGATGATTTTCTTGGTGGAAATTGGCAGCGGCGAGCTGAGGTGCGCTCTCGCACAAAGCCCCGAGGCGAAAACCATGATTCAATTTGCCAACCCTGGTCCTTCTCGATCTTGCCGCCGCCAGATCATCAGCATTAACGTAGCGCAACAGCACGTAGGTCAACAGCGCCGTCCAGACCTGCATTCGATCACGATGACGTTCGTGACAAGCCAAGCCATAAATATCTTCATGCTGCGGTTTTCCGCCGTCGCGCAGAAGAGAACGACAACCGCAAAAGCTTGCCAAAAACGAATGCGCTTAACAAGCCGGGCCAATGGCAAAATCAGCCCCTTACCAGGTTCCGGTCTTGCGCGAGTTCTTCCAACCCAGCTTGGTCTAATTCTCTTCCTAAAATACAAAACGAGAATGGGTAAAAAAAGTGCAACAGCCACAAGTTATCGGTGGGTCACGACATTTACCGTGGATTGCGCGCCGGCCTGAGAATTCGACCCGCTATTTTTCGGAAGAAGTGATTCCCGCCCTCGACACTTGCGCGTCTCACGACTATCGTCCCTGGCATGAAACAGACTTTCTGTTGCCACCTCGTTTTTTCCGTCGCGTTAGTTCAGATGACCGGGCTCGCCGCCTTGGCGCAAACCCCGACGCCCTATGAACAGAACTGCGCCAAAATCGCCTCCTCCCTGGGAAATGACGCGGATCGTCTCCACCAACTTTTCAAGATCCAGTGGGACTACGACCTGCGCGAAAGTCCCGAATCAGCCACCGAAGTGGGCGCCCTCGGATTGGATGACCGATGGTCGGACGATTCCCTGGAAGCCATCGCGCGCCGGCAACGGGAACTCCAGGCCCCGCTGAAAGCCTTGGCGGCCGTCAATCGCGCCCATCTCAGCGCTTCCGACCAGTTGAATTACGATCTTTTCAAACGGAGCTTCGAGCAGTCGGTTGAGGGAACGCGCTTTAAGAGCGAATATCTGGCCATCAGCCAGATGGGCGGCGTGCAAAATGGCGTGCCGATGACTTTGGAAATCTCCCCGCGCAACAATGTGCCGGCCTACGAGAATATCCTCGCCCGGCTCAACGCCATTCCCGCGCTGGTGGACCAGAACATAGCGCTTCTGCAAGAGGGCCTGGCGGCTGGCATCACGTCTCCCCGCATCACCTTGCGCGATGTCCCCGGCCAGATCAAAAGCCAGATGGTGGATGACCTGGAAAAAAATGCCGTGGTCAAACCCTTCACCGAATTCCCCCCGCAAATCGCCGAAAGCGACCGCGCCCGTTTGCGCCAGGAGGCGGCCAAGGTGTTGCATGAGAAAGTCGTCCCTGCCTTCACCAAACTTTACGATTTTATGACCAAGACCTACTTGCCCGCCGCGCGCGAAAGCATCGGCCTGAGCGAGTTGCCCGACGGCCCAGCTTGGTATGCCTACAAAGCCCGCGTGGCAACCACCACCGATTTGACCCCGGCCCAAATCCACGAAATCGGCTTGGCGGAAGTCAAGCGCATTCGCGGCGAAATGGATGCGGTCATCGCGCAGACCGGCTTCAAAGGGAGCCTCGCGGAATTTGTCAAATACATCCGCTCCGATCCCCGCTTTTTCTACACCAACAAGGACGACCTGCTCAATGCATACCGGGTGCAGGCCAAACTGGTGGATCCCGAATTGTCGCGCCTGTTCGGCAAATTGCCGCGCTTGCAATATGGTGTCATGGCCATCCCATCCTACTCCGAGAAATCGCAGACCTCCGCCTACTACCAACCCGGTTCGCCCGAGGCCGGGCGGGCGGGTTATTTTAACGTCAACACCTACGCGCTGGACATGCGGCCCAAATGGGAGATGGAAGTGCTGGCCTTCCATGAATCGGTGCCGGGGCATCATCTGCAAATTTCCCTGGCCCAGGAAATGGAGGACACGCCCGAATTCCGCAAGCACGCCGGCTACACCGCGTTTGTGGAAGGCTGGGCGCTTTACTGCGAGGGACTGGGTGGCGAGTTGGGATTTTACAAGGACCCTTACTCCAAGTTTGGCCAGTTGAACTTTGAAATCTGGCGCGCCATCCGCCTGGTGGTGGACACCGGCCTGCATTCCATGCAATGGACGCGGCAACAGGCCATGGATTATTTCCGGGAAAACTCCGCCAAAACCGAGCAGGACATCATTGTGGAAGTGGACCGTTACATAGCGTGGCCCGGCCAGGCCCTGGCCTACAAAATCGGCCAGCTAAAAATCAAAGAACTCCGCGCTTACGCCAGCCGAGAGTTGGGCCAGAAATTCGACATCCGCCAATTCCACGACCACGTCCTGGACGGCGGAGCCATTCCCCTGGACGTGCTGGACCACCGCATCAAAACCTGGGTCGCGGAAAAAAAGGCGCTGAATTAACCGGGCCTGGGGTGGTTAGGGCGGCAAGAGACGGGCGGAGATTCTTGCGTCGGTCTTCAATTTGGAAATGGGATACACTTTGCCGGGGGCGAGACAAGGGTCCAGGAAGTTCCAAGTCACCAGGCCGTCGTCCGTTTCCGGTTCCAGGAGATAAGCGGCCAGTGTGCCGAGGGGTTGGGAAGTGCGAACCAGGCGCGAACCCTCCGGAAAGGTCACCGTTTCCTCATGGAACTGGCCGGCAAGCTGGACCTCGTGATGGCCCTGAAAGCTACGGGAGTTCGTATTGACATGGGTGATGATGAAGTTCTCCACGCCGACGGTCAGCGGTGCCGTCAACTCCTCGACCGCGATGCCGTGGGCCAGGAGTTTTTCCGTCACTGCGCGCAAGCGGGCCTCGGGTGGGAAAAGATAAGCGCGGCCTTGGGGCACGGAGCGGGTGGCGGCGAAAAACTCGTAATCCAGCATCGGCACGGCGGTAAACTGGTCTTTGACCACCACCGTCATGCTGCCTCCCGAACGCGGGTTGACCGCGTTGGTGACCTGGCCGACGAGCACGCGCACTTTTTGCGGCAGGGCCTTTGGCTCGTATTCCACCCCGATTTGCGGCGGCTGGGAGGCCCGTGCATTTGCGATGGTTTCCTGGTCTGCGCGGTCAGTAATCTGGCGAATTTCATCCGCGTGGGCGGCGGAGAATTTGAGAATTTCTTCCACGAAGGCGGAGGTCACCTCAATGCGGTCGTGGAAATCAAGGTAGCTATAGGCTTCGGAAAGGATGGTCAGGCGATTGCGCAAACCGATATAATTCTGACCGACGCGGGGTTGTTGGGAAAACGCATTCCAAGTGCGCGTTTCCGGCTGGCCCGGGGCCGGGGCGGAACCCTCGAAATTGCCGTAGTAATAAGTGCGAAAACCGTCCTTGGCCATGGCCTCAGTCAGGGCGGGCATCATCTGGTCGCGGGACCACGCGATGAGGCCGGGGTTGGCGGAGGGGTTCAGCGGAATGGAGTAAGTGAGATGGTAGCCGTGATAAGAACCGTCGGTCGTGTGCAGGTCCACGGTAAGGTGCGGATCCCAAGCGTTGAAGAGAGCAATGAGGGCGCGGGTTTCGGGCGCTTCCATTTTGATGTAGTCGCGGTTTAGGTCCAGGCCCTGCGCATTCTCGCGGTGTCCCACGCCGCCAACCGGGCCGTTTTGGGCGACCCGGTTGGTGGTGCTGATGGGTTCGTTGCCATCGGCGTTGTAATCCGGGGCGATGAGAATGATGAGTTTGTCAAGCAGAGCATGGAGGTCGCCGGTGAGGATGCGCCGCGCCAAGTGCTGCATGGCTTCCTTGCCCTCGACTTCGCCGGCGTGAATGTTGGCCATGACGAAGATGACGGGCTTGCCTAAAGCCCGCGCCTCGCGCGGCTGGGAGATGGGCGGATCGCTCAGGATGAGGAGCGGCATGGCGCGGCCTTCCTGGGTGCGCCCGAAGAATTGCTGGCGCAGGAGCGGGCTGCGCTGCTGGAGTTCGTTGAAAAAACGCAGCACATCGTCGTAACGGCTGGTCTCCTCATAATGGCTGGATTCGGCCCGGGAGAGCAAAGGGCCATCATTGCTCTGGCCGGGGCTGGTGGCGGGCATGGCAACGAAACTAAGAAACAAACTAAAAAAGACGGCTGCTTTCATGAAATGTCACTAGAAATATGGGCCTATCTTTCACCCACCACGTATTCCGAGCCTGCGGCAGAATTTATGGGCGATTCCTGGCCTGTGATCAAGCCTTTTGCAAGGAGTTCAATAGACTTGGTCGTCGCTGAGGAAATGATCTCACGCCCCCGGCCAACCCAGCACGATGGTTTGCAGCCGTTCATCAAAAGAATCAGACTGCCGCCTTTACTCTCGGTAATTTGATTTTGAATCATCTGTTTTATTTTTTACTGTTTTCTTCTGATTGATTCCACCAGGAATCTTTCACTGAGCACACTAGCGCGGACGGTCCGCCTTGCGAGCGGAGGATCGGGTCGCAGGCGTAACATTCAGCCAGATGCCTCTGAGCGCGAAGGGCAAAATGAATTACGGCCAAACATAATAATATGAATGCATATCTGAAAAAGCGAGAAATTGAAACTTGCAACTGTGATGCTCATGGCAGGTTGCTACGGGAAAAGAGCGCAACAGTCCGCAGCGGAGCCGTACTAAGAATTAACCTACCTCGACAGCACTCCTCGTTCGCGATGAGAAGGTCATGGGTTCGATTCCCCTCGGCTCCACCATCCAAGTTCCATTGTAAGATGTCTGACAACCAGACGCTTAAGGATTTTTGCCCGCGGTGGCCCGGGGTTGAGGTGTGGAAAGTTGCGTCACAGTTTTTGGCCGCCCGTTGCCGCAAAAGTCCGCAGCGATTCTTGACAGATCCCGAAGGGAGGCTAGTG